>Ga0182015_10000404_pt1 | contig 61774 bp, 67 predicted proteins | sample 712P3MmetaG_FD_120478 | JGI IMG/M metagenome (GOLD analysis project Ga0182015, IMG submission 120478) | Permafrost microbial communities from Stordalen Mire, Sweden - 712P3M metaG | ecosystem: Environmental > Terrestrial > Soil > Wetlands > Permafrost | place: Sweden: Stordalen | collected...
CGAGCGGCGAGAGCCAGTAGATCCCAGAGACGCCGGGATACGCACGGCGCGTCCCGGCCAGCACGCCGAGCCGTACCATCAGCAGCGCCAGCGCAACCGCGCGCGCCGTGCGCGGCGCGCGAACACGGCCGCCGCTGACCAGCAGCAGCACGAAGGACGGCAGCGGAAGGGCCTGTGCGAAGAGCAGCTCGACCAGCGCTAGCCACGTGCGCGCCGGAGGCACGAAGCGGTCGCGCAACGTCAGCGAGCGCGGCCAATTGGCGGCGCAGTCGCGCCACGAATCGTACATCCGCACCACGGCATCGCCTTCGTAGAAACCGACTCGGCCGCCGTCGGCGGCGATCGCGCGCGCGGTCGTGACGTCTTCGCAGCGCGACGCCCGCGCGGTACGAAATGCGCCGGCGGAAACGAGCGCCGCCCGCCGAGCGATGAAGACTTGGCCGTTTGCCTGCACCGCAGTCGTGCTTCCGGTCGCGACGTTCGGAAGACCCGTGCGGTAGACGAGCGTGGTCAGCAGCGCCGGATGGAGAAGCGCCGAGCCGAGGTCGGGCAGCAGCTGCCGGGTCGCGATGCTCAAGGCCGCTAAACCGTCTCGGGACGCGCGCGCCGCCGCGTCGGAGATCAGTGCGGGTCCCACCCGCACGTCGGCATCGACCGTGGCGACCCAGACGGCGTCGACCGCCTGCAGCCCCCGCTCGAGGCTCCACGCCTTGCCGTTCCACCCGAGCGGTGCAGGCCCGGCGTCGATCAAGCGCAGCCGGTGATCCTGGGCTGCGGCGGCCAGCACGAGGTCGCGCGTGCGGTCGGACGACCCGCCATCGACGACAACGATCTCCGCGAGCGGACCACGGCTCGCGGTCAACGCGCGCAGACACGGTGCCAGCCGTGCTGCTTCATCGAGCACGGGAACGATGACCGCGATCGTCCCGTCTGGTGGAGCGGTCGCTGCTGCGATCGGCGCTCCGCCCGCGGTTCGCGCCAGACGCAGCACGACGCGAAGGCACGCCAGCGTTTCGAGCGCGAGGACGAAAAGGACGAACATCGAGCCCTCGATGGTAGCCCGTGGGAAGCGGATCTCCTCTCGTGCGCTGGCGTTGCGATGCGAGCGTTCAGGCGAGCATCCAGGGCTCCGGCACCCGCCGGCGCCGGCCGCCGACGTAGAGGTAGCGTCCGCCGCGGGTCGAGCGCGGGGGCGCGGTCAGCAGCGCATCGTCGCGCTCGATCGTGAACACGGCTTCGCCGCGCAAGACGTAGCGTAGCCGCCGCACCTGTCCCTCGACGAGCACCGCGCGCATGGTGGCCTGGTCGAACCAGAGCTGCGTCATGCGCATCGTCGCGAAGCCGCCATGCTGCTGCGGCGGGACCAGCGCCCAGCCGTGCAGCGATGCGAGACTATAATAGGCGCGCAATATGCCGGCCACGCGCAAGCGGCTCGATACCGAGGGGACCGAAATCGTGAGCAGGCACGGCCGCTCCGACCACTCGGCCAATTGACGAAGAAAGGCCCCACGTCGCAAAGCACACCCTCCATGCGACAACGCCCGATGGAATTCGCCCTTGTACGCCGCGGCCGTCCCGTGTTCCCGGTTTTCTCCGCGCTTGCGGCGCCGGGCCGATGGGCCGCAACGGCGAAGCCATGACGGAGATGGTCCCCGCGACGGAATTGCGCGCTGCGCTCGAGCGCTGGTTTGGCTTTCCGTCGTTCCGGCCGGCGCAGGAAGCGATCGTGCGCGACGTGCTCGCGGGCCGCGACGTCTTCGCGCTGCTGCCGACCGGCGGAGGCAAGTCGCTCTGCTATCAGTTGCCCGCCGTGCTGAGCGAGGGGCTCACCGTTGTCGTCTCACCGCTGATCGCGCTGATGAAGGATCAGGTCGACGCGCTCGATACGGCCGGCATCCCGGCGACGGCGCTCAATTCATCGCTGGCCTGGCCGGAGCTTCAGAAGCGCTTGGCCGGCCTCGAGCGAGGCGCGTACAAACTCTTGTACGTCGCGCCGGAACGTCTCACGCTGGCCGGCTTCGCCGACGACCTGGAGCGCTGGGGCGTCGCCCGGTTCATCGTCGATGAGGCGCACTGCATCAGTGAATGGGGACATGATTTTCGGCCCGAATACCGCCGTATCGCGTCGCTGCGCACGCGTTTCCCGGCGCTGCCGTTCTGCGCGTTCACCGCAACCGCGACCACGATCGTTCGCGACGACGTCGTTGCGCAGCTGGGCCTGCGCCGCCCGGCCGTCCACGTGGCTTCGTTCGACCGGCCGAATCTCACCTATCGGATCCTTCACACAGCACGCAGCACTGAGGGGTTGATACGGTGGCTGCGCGCACGGCCGGACGAAGACGCCGGCATCATCTATGCGGGCAGCCGCGCGAATGCCGATAAACTGGCCGACGCCTTGACGGCGCACGGGATCCCGGCGCTGGCCTATCACGCCGGACTCGACGCGGTCACGCGGGCGCAGCGCCAGGAACGTTTCATTCGTGACGACGTGCGCGTCATGTGCGCCACGATCGCATTCGGGATGGGAATCGACAAGTCGAACGTCCGCTTCGTCGTGCACTGGGATATGCCGCGCGGGCTGGAGGGCTACTATCAGGAAACCGGACGCGCCGGACGGGATGGTCTGGCCGCCGACTGCGCCTGGTTCTTCACCTACGGCGATCTCGCGCGCAGCGAGCGCTTCATCGAAGAGAAGCCGCCCAGCGAACGGGCGGCGGCGCGCACCCAGCTCGAGCGCTTGGTACGTTACGCGTACTCGAACGGCTGCCGCCGGCGCGAGCTGCTGGCCTACTTCGGCGAGGAGTATTCCCGCGAACCGTGCGGTGCGTGCGACAACTGCCTCGAACCGCGCACCTCCTACGACGCGACGCTCGAAGCGCAGAAACTGCTGTCGTGCGTGTACCGGATCCGCGAGGCGCACGGATACGGGGTCGGTATCGCCCACGTCGTCGACGTGCTGGTCGGCGCCAGGACGGAAAAGATCGAGCGCTGGTACCACGACCGGCTCTCGACCTACGGTATCGGCAAGGAGCGCGACCGCCGGACCTGGCGCCATCTTGCCGACGAACTGTTCCGGCTTGGACTGATCGCGCAGGATGCGGCCCACCACAACGTTGTCGCGCTGACCGAGCTCGGCCGCCGGACGCTGCTCGACCGCTCGCCGGTGTTGGTACGGGAGGCCGTCGGCGTGGTGGCCGGCGGCCGCCGGACGCGCGCGGCTGCGGCTTCGGACGACGAACGGTACGACCGCGACGTGTTCGCTGCCCTGCGCGCCCTGCGGCGCGAGATCGCGGCCGAGCGCGACGTGCCGCCGTACGTCGTGTTCAGCGATGCGGTTCTGCGCGCGATGGCGCGCGAACTGCCACGCACGCCGGCACAGCTGCGCGCCATCAGCGGCGTGGGCGAGAAGAAACTGGCGGATTTCGGCACGCGCTTTCTCGCCGCGATCGCTGAGAGCACGGTGAGAGCCTAAGCGTGGGGCCGCATTCTCAGGGAGTCCACAGAACGCAATGCCAGGATTTCGCTCGATGAGGGGACGGAACGCGCGTTGCTGGCCGGCGCTTGTATTGGCGTGTTCACTGTTCGGCGGCACGATGCTTCCGGCCGCGGCGCAGAGTTCGAGCGATACGGGCATCATCCAGATCACGGTCCGGGATGCGGCCGCGCAGCAGGTGCTCTCCGATGCGCGAGTATTCCTGATCGGCCCGACCGTCGCCAGTGCGCTGACGACCAAGAGCGGGATCGTCAAATACACGGATGTCCCCAGCGGACTGTACCGCGTGCGCGTCTCGAAGAGCGGTTTCGCGGGCGTCACCTCGGCGCAGTTTGAGATCCTCGGCAACAAGCAAGTCGACGTCGACGTCGACCTCGGCGTGCGCCCGCCGGCCAACTCGACCGCGTCCGGTACCGACAGCAGCGGCTACAAGATCATCGGGACCGTGCGCGCGCGCGTGATCGTGACGACGACCGACGTCGACGACAACAGTGCGGTTCGAAAGATCTCCGACTCGCTGACCGACGCGCTCTCCACCATCGGCGGCGTCGACGTCACGCAGGACTCGAACGACCCGAACGCACCCCAGACGATCTCCTTGCGCGGGCACGACGAATCGCAGACCTCGATCACGCTCGACGGTATCCCGCTCGGAGCGCCGGGGGCGGCAACGAACTTGCGCGCGATCAACACCGATCTCTTCACCGGCGCCGGCGTCAGTTTCGGTGCCACCGCCGGCGCGCTCGGCGGATCGGTCAACTTTCGCACCCTGCAGCCGACCCAGACCTGGCAGTCGCGGCTCGGATCGTCCTACGGCACCTTCGACAAATACAATTACCAGCTCGGCGAGACGGGCTCGATCGGCAAGCTGGGCATCGCGATCCTGACCACGAAACGCGCCGGGAACAACCCGCTGACCTTCCAGGACTATCTCGATTCGAGCGGCCTCGATTATGTCCACGGCGGCGAGAGCGCGAACATCGGCGATTACCTCAAACTCCGGTACGCGATGGACGACCGGACCACGCTGATGTTTACCGCGCTGCAAAACAATCAGGCCACCTCGGCCCTGTGCACGCAGTTCGTGACGCCGCTCCCGTGCGGCGTCGGGCCCGACAACGGATCGAGCGGCAAGTTCCAGTTCGCGTACGGCACCGTGCAGACGCTGATCGGCGATACCGCCGTCACGGTGACGGGCTACGTCAACAACAATACGTCGCTCAGCAACGACCTCAACCGGTTCGTGCTGCAGTGCCCCGGTCAGCTGCCGGGCGAGATCGGCAGCTGCCCGTTCTCGTCCGAGGTTCCGACCAGCAACCCGCTGTCGTCCGTCAACGGGTCGCTGGCGCGCGGGATCGCCAGCAGCGCGACGACGACGCATGGAAAGCACACCATTACGTTGTCGGGCTCGACCTACGCAGGGATCACGACGTTCACGCCGCTGGTCGGCGGCGAAGGCTTCGTCATGCCTTCCACGTTCGCAACCGCGTCGCGGCAGATTCAGCTGTCCGATTCGTACAAGGTCAACGACAAGCTGGCCGTCGGACCGAACCTTTCCTACGCCGGAACCTCGGGCTCGGGTTCGTCGATCCTGTTCGGGTTCAGCTCGAACTGGCGGCCCGTGTCGTCGGACACGTACAATGCCTCGCTCGCGGTTGGGAGTTCTCAGCCCGCCAATGGTTTGGTGCGCTCGTTCAGCGATCCGCAATCGGCGCGCGTCAACTGCTACGCCGACACCGCCATCGTCAGCGGGCCGGGCGACCTGCCCTCGCATCAGTCGGCGGCCAGCTACGACGTCTCGTGGACGCATCAGTGGGGGCACGGGCAGTTCTCGCTCGACACCTACCGCCAGACCCAAGGCGGGCAGCTCGTGAACGCGACCGTCACCGGCGACAGCCTCGGTCTGAGCGATCCGACCAACCCGTTCTACGCTGCCGTTACCGGCTATTTCAACAATATCTGCGGAGCGCCGGCCGGTACCACGCTCTATCCGAACCTGTACGTCTCGCAGCCGATCGGCGGCACGACCCGCGTCTACCAAGGCTTCACCGCGACGGCGAACATCGGGATCGGGAAGAACGTCGTCGTGATTCCGTCCTACACGACCAGCGGCGCCGACGTCACCGCCGCCGATCCGCGCTACACCGGGCTCGACAGCACGCTGATTCTCGGCGCGCAGCTGCCGGGGCGTCCGCTGCATACCGGCAACCTGACGATCGACGCCCTCTACGCGCCGGCCGGTTTGGAGCTGCTGCTCAACGCGCACTACGTCGGCCCGAACAACAACCAGTACATCACGCCGTACGTCCTCGTCAACGCAGGCCTCTCGCACACGCTGGGTATCGGACGCCTGACCGTGTTCGCGTCGAACCTCTTCAATACCGAAAGCGCCGACTTCTCGACGCTCTTGTACGCGGTCCCGATTCCACTCAGCGGCGGAGGCGAGCTGCTGCAAGCCGCGCGACCGAACGCCCCGCGTCAATACACGGTGACCTACTCGTTCAACACCGGTGCCCGTCCGGGCGCGGGCTTTGCGCGGCCGGCGCGCGGCACGGGGACGTCCGCTGCGGCGGCCCCGTCGGCTTCCGCCGCGCCGGAGGCGCGCGGCGCCGGCTTCGGCCGCTTGACCTTCATCCCGCCGCCGGCCGGCGTCGATCCGCTGTCGGTCGCGACGACCCGGCCGGAGTGCACGGCCGCTCAGCGTCCGCTGGCGGCCAAGGTGCTGGCGCAGATCGGCGACGCCGCGACCGCGTTCGCGGCGGGCCGGCCGCTGCCGGAGATCGATGGGCTGACCGTGACGCCGCACGGCACCCTGGGCGCGACGTGGTGGCTCGGCCTGGGCCCGAAGATTCCGGAGGGTCTGTTCCGCAACCGTGCCGGGAACGCGAACGCGGGCGCGGCCGCTATCCCAGCGGGCGGGCCGCCGGGCGGCGGCGGCGGTGAAGGCGGCGGCCCCGGAGGCCCGGGCGGTCCAGGCGGACCGGGCGGCTTCCAGCCGCGCGTGACCGTCGGGCCCAACCCTAACGCGTCTCCGCGCCCCAGTACCTCGCCCCCGCCCGAACTGCTCGCGGCGCTGGCGCCGCTGCGCGCCTTGGCGGCCTGCGCCTACGGTACGGTCATGACGACCGCGGAGGCCAAATCCAAGGGCTACGATGTCCAGGTCGGCGTACAACTGGCGTCGACACCCGCCCCGAGTGCGGCTCCGGTCGCCGGAGCGAGCCCGTCGCCGGCTGGTTCACCCGCGCCGGGCACGCGGCGCGCAGGCGGGACCCCCTTGAACTATGCCCCTGGGATCGGTATTTTCGTCGTCCGCCCGCCGGATCTCGGCACGGGTGGCGGGAGCGTGAGACAATAGTGGTGATGGCAACAGCGAAGGTCGTCGTGATCGACGACGAGCGGCACCTGCGCGAGCTCCTCGAACTGGGGCTCGGCGAGGATGGGTTCGAGGTGCGCAGCGCCGCCGACGGCCGGTCCGGCCTCCAGCTGGTCCGCGACTGGCGGCCCGACGCGATCGTGCTCGACGTCATGCTTCCCTTCGTCGACGGCTTGGAGCTGCTGCCGATGCTGCGCCGGATCACCGAGGCCCCAATCCTGATGCTCAGCGCGAAGGCCGACACCGACGACCGGATCACCGGGCTGCGCCGCGGCGCCGACGACTACATTCCCAAGCCGTTCGAGATGACCGAACTGGTCGCACGGCTGCACTCCGCGTTGCGCCGGCCGCGCCTCGAGCAACCGTCGATCGTCGCCTACAGCGACCTCTCGATCGACTTGGACCGCCGCGAAGTGAAGCGCGGCGACCGGCGCATCGACCTGTCGGCCCGCGAGTACGCGCTGCTGCTGACCTTCGTGCGCAACCCCGAACGCGTGTTCACGCGCGATCAGTTGCTCGATCTGGTCTGGGGCACCGACCGCGACGTCGGCCCGGGCGCGGTCGAAACCTACGTCTCCTACCTGCGCGCGAAGATCGACGCCGGCTTCGAACCGAAGCTGATCCGGACCATCCGCGGCGCCGGGTACGCGCTGCGCGTGCACTGACGCGGTGTTTACCTCGTTCGCGCGGCGGCTGACGGCCTGGTACGTTGCGGCCGCGGTCGCGCTGGTGGCGATCGTGCTCGGGGCTTTCTCGGTCGCCGCGCTCTCGTTGTATGTCCACCTGCTGCAGGCCAACGTCGATGCGGTCGCGCACGACGCGCAGGCCTTCGCACTGCGTGCCAGGTCGCGCCATCAGGGCTTTGTCTCGGGCGCCGAGGAGTTCGAGCAGCGCACGCGAGCGCCCGGGGTGAGGATCGTGGCCGCGGGACCGTTCGGCCGCGGCGGCCCGCCGCGCGCGACGGGTGCCTTCGCCACGCCGCTGATGATGAGACCGGGCGAACCGGCGCCTCCCACTCCTCCGGCGCTGCGATTCCACGGCCTGCCGGAGCGGCCGCCGTCGATCGTCGTCGACGGCAATGTCGTGCACGGCGACCCGCGGTCGGTGAGCTTTGCCGGAAACCGCTTCGGCTTCGCGTTGGGCACGGCGTTCGGCACGCACCTGATCCGCAGCGACTTCCTGGGCGGCGAACTTCGTCTGCTGCCCGATCCCAACGCGATCAGCGCGGTTGCAATGTGGCTGCTCAGCGGCGTGATCATCGTCGCCGCAGCCGCCGGACTGCTGGCGTGGTTCAGCGGACGCTACATCACCACGCAGGTGCTGCGCCCGCTGGTCGAGGTAACCCGCGCGCTGCAGCGCTTCGCCGCTCGCGATTTCCGTCCGCAGTCAATCGCCGTCGCCGGCAAGAGCGAGTTCGACGCGATCGCGCTGGCATACAATGCGGCTTCAGCGCAGGTCGCGGCCGCCTTCGCCGAGCGCCGGCAGGCCGAGACGCAAATGCGGCAGTTCGTTGCCGACGCCGGTCATGAGCTGCGGACGCCGCTCACGATCGTGCTCGGCTATATCGATCTGCTGCGCCGCAAAGCCGACAGCGGCGACGACCGCTCGCAACGGATCTTTTCGTCGATCGCGCTCGAAGGCGAGCGGATGCGCACGCTGATCGACAACCTCGTGCTGCTGGCACGGATGGAGGGCGACGACGTGCGCCCGACCGAGCCGTTCGCGCTGCGCCCGCTGCTCGACGACATCGTCGACTCGCGCCGCTTGCTGATGCCGAGCCTGAAGATCGAGCTGGTGCTTTCGGTCGAGGCGACCGTGATCGGCAATCGCGACGAGATCCACGAAGCGGTCGCGAACATCATCGACAACGCGATGAAGTACGCGCCCGGTACGCCGATCCGTATCGTCGCGCGCGCGGCCGACGGCGGCGTCGAGATCGCGATCAGCGACCGGGGACCCGGCATCCATCCCGACGACCGGGCGTCGATCTTCGATCGTTTCTATCGCGGCGCGACGCGCGGCGATATCGAAGGCTCGGGTCTGGGCCTGGCAATCGCGAAGCGAGCGCTCGAGCGTGCCGGCGGGACGTTGTCGCTGGCGCCGGTTTCGGGCGCTGGGACGACGTTCGTGCTACGGCTCCGTGCCGACCGGACTGAAGCCCTCGAAGCGCGCACGACGCTCGTCTGAGCGGCGTCAGGCGCCCGAACCGGCCGCCTGGACCATCTCGCGCATCCGGGGATGATCCCGATCTTGATCCTTCATCCACGTTTCGAGTTGGGGAACGGCCGCGCCGGTGCGGAAACGCCAGTAGTAGGTGTTGAGATCGCCCATGAAGGCGAACCGCGTATGCGCGTCCTTGCGCGCCGCGCTATAGTCGGCGCCGAAGGACGCCTGATAGGCCGCGATCGAACCGAATTCGCGCTCCAGTTCGAGTAGGCAGCGCGCGTTGCGAATCGTGCCCTCGATCTTGGCCTTGGCGTGCACGATGCGGTCGGCGGCCATCAGCCGCTCGAGGGCATCGTCGCCGTATGCAGCGACCGCCGCCACCGAGAAGCCGTCAAATGCCGTGAGGTAGGCATCCCAATTGGCCTCGATCGCGGCCCACGACAAGCCGGCTTGAAAAACCGCGCGGCTGATGACCGCGAGGTGATCGTCGAGCGTCGGGTTCGCGATCACGCGCGGGATGCGCTCCGGCGGCGTCGGCCGTTTCGGAACACGAACCAGAGGTGCTTCGCGCGCGGCGCGCTTTGCTTTGGGAATCGGCTTCCTCCGACCAGAGCAGGGGTTCGAGATCATCATACCCGATGGGCCGATGGTGGCGAAGACGTGGGTGCTCGTGGCCGCGATCCTCGGTTCGGCGATGAGCTTCATCGACGGATCGGCGGTGAACGTCGTGCTGCCCATTCTCCAGCACGACTTTGCGGCCTCGGCCGCCGACGTGCAATGGGTGGTCGAAGGATACGCGCTGTTCTTGGCCGCGCTGATCCTGCTTGGTGGAGCGCTGGGCGACATCTACGGGCGCAAGCGGATGTATGCGCTCGGCGTCACGATCTTCGCCGTCGCGTCGCTCGGCTGTGCGATCGCGTCGCGCATCGAGCTGCTCATCGCGGCGCGCTGCGTTCAGGGCCTCGGCGCGGCGCTGATGGTACCCGAATCGCTGGCGCTGATCAGCGCGAATTTCTCGGGTGCGGAGCGAGGCCGGGCGATCGGTACCTGGTCCGCGTTCGCCTCGATCACCGGTGCCTTCGGACCGATCCTCGGCGGCTATCTCGCGCAGCACGCGTCGTGGCGCTGGGTGTTCCTGCTCAACCTCCCGCTCGCGCTGGCGGTCGTGCTGATGTGCTGGAAAGGCTTTCCCGAAAGTCGCGACAAGGACGCGCCGCCGCACGTCGACGTGGTCGGCAGCCTGCTCGCGACGCTCGCGCTCGGCGCCTGCACGTACGGCCTCATTCGTTCGCAGGGCGGGGCGTTCGATGTGGGCGCGGCGCTGGCGATCGGCGTCGGCATCACGTTCGGCGCCGGGTTCGTGTGGGCCGAGCGCCATGTCGCCGCTCCGATGCTGCCGCCAGGGCTTTTTCGCTCGCGCACCTTCAGCGGGGCGAACGCGTATACGCTGCTGCTCTACGCGGCACTCGGGGGAAGCCTCTACTTCGTGCCGTTTCTGCTGATCGACGTGCGGCACTACGCTCCCAGCGCCGCCGGCGCCGCGTTCCTGCCGTTCATCGCGCTGCAATTTACGCTGGCGCGCTGGTCGGGCGGCCTGATCGCCCGCTACGGCGCGCGCGCACCTCTGGTCGGCGGCGCGCTCGTTGCGGGGCTGGGCTTCCTGGCCTTCATGGTGCCCGGCGAGGGCGGCTCGTACTGGTCGACCTACTTTCCAGCGGTGGTGCTGCTGGGCATCGGCGGCGTCTTCTTCGTGGCGCCCCTGACGACGACGGTGTTCGACGCGGTCAGCACCGGCGAAGCCGGCATCGCCTCCGGCGTCAACAACGCGGTCGCTCGCACGGCCGGTCTGCTCGCAATCGCTGCCTTCGGCATCTTGCTCTCGGCGGTGTTTGCCGCGCGGTTCGATGCCGAGCTCGGGCGCGCTCGCTTGAGTCATCAGACGATACAGGTGGTTCACGCGCAGCGCGGCCAGCTGTTCGCCGGAGCTGTCCCGGCCGGACTTGCTCCGGCCGACCGCCCGCTCGTCGCGGAGCTGGTCCACGACAGCTATCTGGCCGGTTTCCGGGCCGTCATGGCGGGCTCGGCCCTGCTCTGCGTGCTGGCTGCCGCGATTGCGGCGGCCACCATTCCGGGTCGATCTTCGGCCAAAGCCTGACCGGCTTTCAGCGGGCTGAGTCGAGGGGCCGAGCGCGCGTTGACGCTCCCTTCCCCGCATGATATGCTTCGAGGGTTCCGGCCGACCCGCCGTGGTTCGGCCGCTTTCGTGTGTGTTCCGGAGTACCGCGTGCCGACGATTTCCCAGCTGGTCCGTAAGGGCCGCGAAAAGCAGCAGAAAAAGGTGAAAACCCCCGCCTTCCGCGTCGTCTCGACGGGGCCGAAGCCGGGTCACCCCGACCTGCCGAATCGCACCTTCGAGGTGCCCGGTAACCCGCAGCGCCGCGGCGTCTGCACCCAAGTCAAGACGATCACGCCCAAGAAGCCGAATTCGGCGCTGCGCAAAGTGGCCCGCGTTCGCCTCACCAACGGTGAGGAGGTCACGGCCTACATCCCCGGCATCGGGCACAATCTGCAGGAGCACTCGGTGGTCCTGATCCGCGGCGGGCGCGTCAAAGATCTGCCCGGCGTCCGGTACCACATCATCCGCGGGACGCTCGACACGTCCGGCGCCGCGAACCGCAAGCAAGGGCGCTCGAAATACGGCGCCAAGCGCAACCAGAAGAAGAAGTAAGGAACCCCGTTATCCATGCCGCGTAAGGGCCCGGTCCCGAAACGACCGATCCTCCCCGACCCGAAGTTCGGATCGAAAGTGCTCGCGCGCTTCATCAACAAGGTGATGCTGCGCGGGAAGAAGTCGGTCGCCGAACTGATCACGTACGACGCGCTTGAAGTCATCGCGACGCGGACCGGCCGCGACCCGATGGACATCTTCACGCAGGCGCTCGGCAACGCGATGCCGTTGGTTGAAGTGCGCCCGCGGCGCGTCGGCGGTGCGACCTATCAGGTGCCGATGGAAGTACGTCCCGACCGCCGCCAGGCAATGGCGATGCGCTGGCTGATCAGCTACGCGCGCCAGCGGCCCGGCAAGTCGATGACGGAAAAGCTCGCGAACGAGCTGATGGATGCGGCCAACAATCAGGGCCAGTCGATCAAAAAGCGCGAGGACACGCACAAAATGGCGGAAGCCAACAAGGCCTTCGCCCACTACCGCTGGTGATCGGCAACTCCGTACTTCATCATGGCTCTCAAGCGCGAATATCCGCTCGAACGCACCCGTAACATCGGGATCGCCGCCCATATCGACGCCGGCAAAACGACGGCGACGGAGCGGATTCTTTTCTATACCGGCCGCACGCATAAGATCGGCGAAGTTCATGACGGCGCTGCCACCATGGACTGGATGGTCCAGGAGCAGGAACGCGGTATCACGATCACCTCGGCTGCCACGGCCTGCACGTGGCGCGAGACGCGCATCAATATTATCGATACGCCAGGCCACGTGGACTTCACGGTCGAGGTCGAGCGCAGTCTGCGCGTGCTCGACGGCCTGGTTGCGCTCTTCGATTCGGTCGCTGCCGTCCAGCCCCAGTCCGAGACGGTCTGGCGTCAGGCCAACAAGTATGCCGTCCCGCGGGTCATCTTCGTCAACAAGATGGACCGCGTCGGAGCCGACTTCTTCAACTGCATCGACAAGATCCGCGAGCGCCTCGGCGCGCCCGCAACGCCGATCCAGGTTCCCATCGGCGCCGAGGGCGACTTCCACGGCGTCGTCGACCTGTTCACGATGATGAAGGTCATCTACACCGACGACGCCGGTTCGACGATGGATCACGAGCCAGTCACCGAGGCCGACGGCGAACTCTTCACGACGGCGCTGAAATGGCGCGGCGCCTTGGTCGAAGCGATCGCCGAGCACGACGATGCTCTGCTCGAGATGTTCTTCGACGGCCAAGAGCTGCCGGTCGACCGGCTCAAAGCGGCGCTGCGCAAAGCGACGATCGCGGGCCAGGTTCTGCCGATGCTCTGCGGTTCGGCGTTCAAGAACAAAGGTGTTCAGCCGCTGCTCGACGCGGTGGTCGACTTTCTGCCCTCGCCGCTCGACGCCAAACCGATCACCGGCAAGGACCCCAAGAACGACGCCGACATCACGCGCCAGCCGCGCGATGAGGAGCACTTCGCCGCGCTCGCGTTCAAGATCGCGACCGATCCGTACGGCAATCTGACCTACTTCCGAGTCTACTCGGGCGTGCTCGAGAAAGGCACGTACCTCTACAACGCCCGCAGCGGCCGCAAGGAGCGCATCGGTCGCATCCTCCGGATGCACGCCAACCATCGCGAAGACATCGATGCGATCGGCGCGGGCGACATCGCAGCGGCGGTCGGCCTTTCCGACACCCGCACCGGTGACACGCTCTGCGACGAGAAGCATCCGATCCTGCTCGAGAACATCGTGTTCCCGGAGCCGGTCATCTCGCAGGCAATCGAGCCGAAGACCAAGGGCGATCAGGACAAACTGGGCATCGCGCTGACGCGCCTTGCGCAAGAGGATCCGACCTTCCGCATGCGCACCGACGAGGAAACGCAGCAGACGATCATCGCGGGGATGGGCGAACTGCATCTCGAGATCATCCTCGACCGCCTCAAGCGGGAATTCAAGGTCGAAGCGAACGTCGGTAAACCGCAGGTCGCCTACAAAGAAGCGATCACCAAGAAGGTCGAGAAGCGTGGGCATTTCGTGCGGCAGACCGGCGGCAAAGGCCAGTATGGCGACATCTGGATTCGCCTCGAACCCGGCGAACCGAACACCGGCTATGTCTTCGACTGGAAGATCGTCGGCGGCGTGGTCCCGAAAGAGTATCAGAAGCCGGTCATGGAAGGCATCCGCGAAGCGGCCGAATCAGGCGTTTTGGCGGGCTATCCGGTGCTCGACTTCAAGGTCACCGCCTTCGATGGTTCGTTCCACGATGTCGACTCGAGCGAGATGGCGTTCAAGATCGCCGGCTCGATGGCGTTCAAGGAAGCGAACCGTGCGGCGGGTCCGATTCTGCTCGAACCGATCATGGGCGTCGAAGTGACCGCTCCGCGCGATTACATGGGCGCGGTCAACGGTGACCTGATGCGGCGCCGCGGTCAGATTCAATCTCAGGATGAAGCGATCGGCGGCGCGGTCGTGATCAAGGCCAACGTTCCGCTGAGCGAAATGTTCGGCTACGCGACCGACCTGCGCAGCGCGACGCAAGGCCGCGCAACCTACACGATGGAGTTCGCGCGTTACGAGAAGGCGCCGAAATCAGTCGAAGAAGAGATCGTCGCCAAGGCCCAAGGGAAAAAACTCGCAACCGCTTAGGCAATCACACGCAATCCGTACCAAGCAATAAGCAAGGAACAGAAGACAAGGTATCATGGCAAAGGCAAAATTCGAGCGGTCAAAGCCGCACGTCAACATCGGCACGACGGGTCACGTCGACCACGGTAAGACGACGCTTACGGCTGCGATCATCAATTGCCTCGCGACGGAGCACTCCAGCATCCAGAAGCGGGGCGTCGACGACATCGACAACGCACCCGAGGAGAAGGAGCGCGGGATTACGATCGCCATCTCGCACCAGGAGTACGAGACGAACGCGCGCCACTACGCGCACGTCGACTGCCCCGGGCATGCCGACTACATCAAGAACATGATCACCGGGGCGGCGCAGATGGACGGGGCGATTCTCGTCGTGGCGGCGACCGACGGCCCGATGCCGCAGACGCGCGAGCACGTACTGCTCATGAAGCAGGTCGGCGTGCAGCGCATCGTCGTGTTCTTGAATAAGGTCGACCTCGTCGACGACGAAGAGTTGCTCGAACTCGTCGAGATGGAAGTGCGCGAGCTGCTTTCGAAGCAAGACTATGACGGAGACAACATTCCGATCATCCGCGGTTCGGCCACCAAGGCGCTTGCCAGTTCCGGCAAGCGCGGAGACGCCGCTGCGGATCCGATCTTCAAGCTGATGGATGCGGTCGACACCTACATCCCGACGCCCGATCGTCCGGTCGATAAGCCGTTCCTGATGCCCGTCGAAGACGTGTTCACGATCACCGGCCGCGGTACGGTCGGCACCGGACGCGTCGAACGCGGCCAAGTCAAAGTCGGCGAAGAAGTCGAAATCGTCGGGCTGCAGGATTCAACCCGCAAGACGGTCGTCACCGGCATCGAAATGTTCCGCAAACTGCTCGATATGGGTATCGCGGGCGACAACGTCGGCGTGCTGCTCCGCGGCGTGGAGCGCAACGACATCGAGCGCGGCCAGGTACTGGCCAAGCCCGGTTCGATCAAACCGCACAAGAAATTCAAGGCTGAGGTCTACGTCCTCTCCAAAGAAGAGGGCGGCCGCCACACCCCGTTCTTCGCGAACTATCGTCCGCAGTTCTACTTTCGCACGACGGATGTGACCGGCACCATTCAGCTGCCCGAGGGCGTCGAGATGGTGATGCCGGGCGACAACGTTCAGATGAACGTCGAACTGATCACGCCGATCGCCTGCGAAGAAGGCCTCCGCTTCGCCATCCGCGAGGGCGGAAGGACCGTCGGCGCCGGTGTCGTCACCACCGTGGCGGATTAGCATGGCGAAGCAGAAGATTCGGATTCGGCTCAAGGCGTACGACCACCGCGTGCTCGACCAGTCCGCGGAGCGGATCGTCGATACCGCCAAGCGGACGGGCGCCTTCGTCAGCGGGCCGGTGCCGCTTCCGACCGAGATCAACCGGTTCTGCGTCAACCGGTCGCCGCACGTCGATAAGAAGTCGCGCGAGCACTTCGAGATGCGCACCCACAAGCGCCTGATCGATATCCTCCAGGCGTCGCCGAAAACGATGGACGCGCTGATGCACCTCGATCTGCCCGCCGGCGTGGACATCGAACTCAAAGCCTGACCCGGACGGGACCCGAGCGTGAAAGGAATCCCCGACGGGATTCTTTTTCGTTTCAAACGATGAACGAGCGGCTTGCGGGTATGATCTGGTGCGATGATCGCGGGCGGCGGCGACGGTTTACCGGAAATCGATCGGAGCACGCTGGATCTGCTGCCGGATCCGGCCTGGATCACGCCGGCCGAACGCGGCGCCGCCTACGTCAATACGGCCTGGCTCGCGTTGACGGGGACGACCGAGCGGCTGGTGCCGATCGAGGATTTTCTCCAGTTCGTGCATCCCGACGACCGGGAGCGGATCGGATCGGACTGGCGGGCTGCCCGCGTTGCCGGTGCCGCCTTCGCCATGCACTACCGCATTCGAGGCGCGGACGGCACCGACCACTGGTCGCTGATGCGGGGCGTGCCGATTCGGCAGGGCGGTGTGCTCACCGGGTGGCTGGGGACGCTGCTCGATGTTGAGGCCGAACGGAGCGCCCGCGCCCGGCTCGTCGAAGTCGAGAACCGGTCGCTGTCATTGGCGAATGCGATGCCGCAGCTCATCGGTGTCAGCGGAGCCGACGGCTCGCTGATTCTCGTCAACGACACGTACACGGCCTATACGGGTCTGACGATCGACCAGGGGCGCGAAGGGGCGTGGGCATCGGCGGTTCACCCGGACGACCTTCGTGCGATGGTCGATGGCTGGAGCGCGGCCTTTGCGCGCGGCGAGAGCTACGAGGGTGAGTACCGTCTGCGCCGGCACGACGGCGCCTATCGCTGGATGTTCCACAAGGGGGTGCCGGTTCGCGATCTGGGCGGCACGATAACGGCCTGGATCGGCACCGCGACCGATATCGACGACCGCAAGCGCGCCGAAATCGCGCAGCACGTGCTGGCCGAGGCGACCGCGGCTTTTGCGGGGACGCTCGACGTTTCGGTCGCGCTGCAGCGGCTCGCCGATATCTCCGCCGAGCGCCTGGCGGATTGGTGCGGCGTCTACGTGTACGACGGCGATCGGAAGCTGGTGCCGGTCGCCATCGCTCACCGGGATCCGGACCGGGTCCGCTTCGTTCGCCACTATCTGCGCCGCTATGGGACGCGCGGCGGCGATGCGGCGTCGACCGTCGCAGCGACCGGCGAGCCGTTTCTGATGAACGAGATCGTGCCGGAGATGTTCGATGCGATCGACGATCCGGAGCAGCGCGAGCTGGCGCTGTCGCTGCGCCTGAAAGCGATCTTCTACGCGCCGCTGGCGCTCGACGGCGAGCGGTATGGTGTCTTCGCGCTCGCGATCTCGGAGAGCGACCGCCGATTCTCGGATGAGGATTGCAAGCTCGCGCTGCTGATCGCAAAGCGCGCGTCGATCGCGATCGGCAACGCCAAGCTCTACGAACGTCAGCGCGAGGTTGCGCGCACGCTCCAGGCCTCGTTCCTCCCGCAGACCCTGCCGCAGACGGCCGAGGTCTGGTTCGACGCGGTCTACGCTGCCGGCACGAGCGATCTCACCGTCGGCGGCGATTGGTACGACGCGTTTAGCGACGAGAACGGCCTGCTCGCGTTCTCGGTGGGTGACGTCGGCGGACACGGTCTCGACGCGGCGGTGCCGATGGGCAAGATGCGCCAGACATTTCGCGCCCTGGCGGCGATGGAGAGCGATCCGGCGCGGACGCTGGCGCTCGCCGACGTGGTGCTGCGCCGCGAACATCCCGACGTTTTCGTGACCGCATTCATGGCGACGTACGAGCCGGGCGCACACACGCTGAGATACGCCAACGCGGGCCATCCGCCGCCGTTCGTCCGGGCCGCCGACGGGACGCTGGCGCGGCTCGAGGGGGCCGGAGCGCCGCTGGGTCTGGGAGCGTACGACGCGCCGCGTACGCTCGCGCAGCCGTTGCGCGACGGCGATCTCTTCGTGGCCTTCACCGACGGTCTGATCGAAACGACGCACGACATCGAGCAGGGCGAGCGTTTCGTCGCCGATGCGCTGATGCATCCGGCTTTCGCCTGCTGCTCGGCTCCCGCGACGCTGCTGCGCGTCCTCGTCGTCCCCTCATTGCCGGGCGACGACGTCGCGATCCTCGCCATGCGCGTCGGCGCGGGCGGACCAGATTGGTCGTTCGACGCCAACGACTCGCGGGCGGCCCAGACGGCACGCGAAGACTTCGTCGTCCGTCTGCGTGCGGCCGGCATCGGAATCGAGCGCTGCGAAGCGGCCGAGATCGTATTCGGCGAAATCGTCGGCAACGCGGCGCGCTACACCCCGGGATGGCTCGACGTCAAGCTGCTGCGCACCCCGGGGTTTGCTCTGGCGGCGCTCGACCGCGGGTCCGGGTTCGCCTGGAACGGCGCACCGCCGGTCAATGCGCTGGCGGAGAGCGGGCGCGGCCTGTTCCTGATCGAAACGCTTTCCCGCGACGTCTGCATCGAATACCTCAACGGCTTCGGAACCTACCTCGAGGTATCGCTTGACGTGTGATTCCCGGGGGCACAGAGCGGGCGGTTTTGTCGACCTCACGTCAGAAGCAGGCAGGCATGCCAAGCCCAGTCGAGGTCGTCTACGAGCGAACGTTCAGCGGTACGCCGCGACGCATCTATCAGCTGATCGCCGAGATGGGCACGTCGGGGGACGCGATCTGGCCCTTCGCGTCGCAGCCGTTCATTCGCAGCGCCGGTCCCTTGACGCCGGGCACGACCGAAGAGTGGCACCTCGGGCTTCACGCGATCCTCGACGGCGTCGAGCCCGAGCGGCGCGTGACCTGGCGTTTCGATACCGATGGTATTGAAGGCATACACGAATTCACGCTCGAGCAGCAAGGGCGGCGCGTCATCCTGCGGCACCGTTTTGCGTCCATGCTGTCGGACACGCAGGGCCGCCTCCTGTGGCGCCGCGTCGAGGAGCAGCACGAACGCGCGATCAACGGTCTCTTCGACAAGCTCGCGCGCGTACTGAAGCGTTGAGACGAAGGATGAAGTACGTCGCGGCGCTCGCATTGAGCTTGGCTGTCCTCGCGCCGGCGGCCGCGCGGTCGGGCGACGACCCGGCCGGGGTGTGGTGTCATGCGGTGCCGCTCGAGCGAGCATTTTGCCGGGCGTTGGTGATCGCGGCGCCGGCTGCATCGCTGCGCGTCGCGGTCGCCGACACCGACGCCCGGCGCGAACGCGGGCTGATGGGCGTGGCCGTCGTGCCGCGCGGCGAAGGCATGCTGTTCGTGTTTCCGGATGCGGTCGATACGCAACGCGATTTTTGGATGAAGGACACCATCGCCCCGCTCGACATGATCTTTATCCGGCTCGACGGGACGATTTCCACGATCGCCTCGAACGTGCCGGCGAGCAAACGCGGTATCTCCGACGCTGCGGTCGCCCGCCGAGCCGGCCTGGGACGCTACGTCCTCGAGCTTGGCGCCGGCGGTGCGCGCCGCGCGGGCTTGCGCACGGGCGACCGGCTGACCCTGCCGGCGCTCGCGGCGAGCTGACGCGCCGCCCTACAGCTGGACGTCGTTGACGGGCGAAGAGCGCATGATCGAAACATTGATCGGAACGCTGGCGTTCTGACCGTCGCCGCGCGTCGCGGTCAGCGTGAGGCGAAGCGACGTAGCACCGGGCGGGAGCCCCAGAACATTTGCGGTGAACACTCCCTGCCACATCCCCGGCGCGATCGTCGCGAGCGTGATCGAGCCGACGCCGCTGCCGATGGTGACGCGCTGCACGTTGGTCGTCGTGATGGCGTTGACGTGCACGGTGGAGTTCGGCATGAAAACCGTCGGCGATAAGGTGATGTAGAAGATCTGCGGCGCGTCGCCGGGTCCGGCAAACGTGCTCGGCGGCGGGGAGCCGTAGACGAACGTGTTCGCTTGGGCGAAGGCGCTCGGCAGCGGCTGCGGCGATGGCGTTCCGCTCGGTCCCGGGGTCGGGCGGCCGCCGGCCGCCTCCTTCGCCGGCGCTGCCGGGGGGCGGGGCGTCAGAGGCCGCGCTGCGGGGAAGGTCATGCCCGGCGCGAGCGTCGGAAGCGGCAGCGCCGTTGGTATCACCATCCCCGGCGGCAGCGCGGCGTCAGGAACGGTCGAGGTCTGCCCGCCCAGCAGGTGGGGCGTTACGACGATGATCAGCTCGTTGCGGGTACTGGTTACATTCTCGTTCCGAAACGCTTGTCCGATCAGGGGCAGATCGCCCAGCAGCGGAATCTTGGATTCGGTCCGCTGCGTATTCTCCTGAATCAGTCCCCCGATCACGAGCGTCTCGTTGTCGTGCAGATGGACGCTGGTCTGCGTGTCGCGCGTCGAGATCTGCGGGACACCGTTGAGATATCCCGTCAGCGAGTTGACGATCGGGTGCAAAGCGACGATCAGCTCGCCCGCCGTGGTGATGATCGGCGTGATGTCCAGCGTGACGCCGGTCTGAAAGCTCTCCAGTTGCGTCGTCGCGACGGTTCCCGTGCCGCCGCCGATCGAGGTGAGGATGCTGATCGTGTCGCCGGCACGGATGCTCGCGGTGCGCCCTGAGAGGGTGGTGATGCGCGGATCGGCGAGAACCCGGGCGTTGCCGTTCTGAAGCAGCAGGTTGACTTGGGCTTGGAAACTGAGCCCGGTGCGCGTGAACGGCTGCAGCCCGATGAACTGTGCGGTCAGGCCGTTCGGACCGGGGCTCGGAACCACTTCGCTGAAGGTGGTACCGATCGACGTCGTGCCGAGCTGCAGACCGAGATTTCGCGAACTGTTTTCGTCAAGCTCGAGGATCTCGGTGTCCAGCACGACGGACTGCGGCACCACGTCGAGCTCCTCCACCAGCTGCTTGGCTTCACGAATCGCAACCGCGCTGCCGGTCAGGATGATGACCTGCATGCCGTTGGGGACGGTGGCGTGCAGTTCGGGATGCGCCGTCTGGAGCGCTTGCTGGACGGCGGTCGCAATGTCTTGGGCCGACGTGCTCGTACCTTGTGTCACGGGCACGATCGAGCGCAGTTGAATCGTTGCGTGCGTGCCCAGCGGTGAGCCTGGGCCCTGGCCCTCCTCGCCGCTGTTCGTCGAGGCAGCCGGGTTGCCGTCCAGATGTGCGACGCCGTCGGCGATGCGCTGCTGGTCGACTGCACGTGCCGTCACCGAAATCGCGTTGAGGCTGGTGTCGACGTTCACGTCGGCGCCCGGAAAGGCGTGTTTGATCAGATCCGCTACCGACTGCGCATCGACGTTCTTGAGACGGTAAATCTGCGTGTACCGGGTGCCGAAGGGCGGCGCGTCGAGTTCGGCGATCAGTGCTTTGGCACGCGCGACGTCTTCGGGCGCGCCGCTGATGGTGACCGTCGGGCCGGAGACCGCGACCCGCAGGTGCGGGACCTGCGACTCGACGCTGCGCGCGATATCCTGCGGCCGCCGCTGCACGACGTTCACCGCCTCCGTCGAGAATGGCGCCGTCGTCGGCAGCGGCATCGACGCGTCGATGCCTGCGACGGCAAGCTTGATCTGCGTGAGATCGCTCGGCGCCGCGGTGACGAGCATCGTCGTGCGGCTGATCGGCGTGATCTTGGCGGCGGGGAAGAGCGCGCGCAGGCGGTTCGCGACAACCGCCGCCGGCTGTGCCCGCAACGTCAAGGCTTCGGTCGTCGGTTTGCGGGGATCGCGGACGTCGAGCCCTTGCACGACGCCGCGGGCTGCCGCGATGTCGGCGTCGCTGCCCGAGACGATGAGCGTGTTGCCGGAGCCGCCCTCGGTGACGGTGAGGTGCGGAAAGAGTCCACGGACGACGCGCCCGGCGCGTGCCGCCGGCACCAGGGTCAGCGACAAGACCGCCGTGTTCTGCATCGACACGAGGACGGTGCGGCCGTTGCGCGTGCAGCGCAGGCGAAGCTGGGAGCACACGGCGTGGAGCGCCTCGTCGGGCGTCGCATCGCTGAGCGACAGGTTGACGTTGCCGTGGACGTCGTCTCCAATCGTGATATTGAGGTGCGCCATCGCGCCGAGCCGCAGGAACACATCCCGGACGGGTTCGTCGCGGGCGACCAGCCGGATCGTGCTCGGAGCCGGCGCGGCGGTGCCTTGCGACGCCGCGAGCGCGCTGGCGAGCACGAGAACAGCGCCGACCGCTCGAAAGAGGGGTGCAAAGGAAACGCCGTCGCGGTTCAAGGCCGGGGCCTGCTCACGCCGGGCGGTTTCGCGGTACGGAAGCGTGCGGCCCGCGACCCTACCGATGCTTGACTTTTGCCCCTGGCGCCGGCCACCGAGGACGTTTGCTTAAAAGGCGCTCTCGCCGGTGATCGCCTGGCCCAGGATCAGGGTGTGGATCTCGCTCGTGCCCTCGTAGGTCAAGACGCTCTCGAGGTTGTTGGCATGCCGGATGACCGGATAGTCGAGCGTGATGCCGCTCGCGCCGAGGATCGTGCGCGCCTCGCGGCAGATCGCGAGCGCTTCGCGAACGTTGTTCAGTTTGCCGAACGAGACGTGGGCCGAATGCACTTGGCCGCGGTCTTTGAGCCGCCCGATGTGGAGCGCCGTCAGCAGGCCCTTATTGATCTCGAGCATCATCGCGACGAGCTTCTCTTGGGTGATCTGGAAGGCGGCGATCGGCTTGCCGAACTGCTCCCGCGTCTTGGCGTAGGTCAAGGCCGATTCGTAGCAGGCGCGCGCGGCGCCGAGCGACCCCCAGACGATCCCGTAGCGGGCTTCGTTGAGGCAGGAGAGCGGGCCGCGCAGCCCTTCGACGTTGGGCAGCATCGCCTCGGCCGGCACGCGCACTTCGTCGAGGATCAGCTCGGAGGTGACCGAGGCGCGCAGGCTCAACTTGCGCTCGATGTTGCGGGTGGAGAAACCGCGCGTATCCGTCGGCACGACGAAGCCGCGGATCGACCCGCTGCGGGGGGCGCCGTCGAGGTCGGCGCGCGCCCACACGATGGCGACGTCGGCGATGCCCCCGTTCGTGATCCACGCTTTCGTGCCGTTGATCACGTAGTCGCTGCCCGCGCGCCGCGCCGAGGTGCGCATGCCGGCGGGATCGCTGCCGAAATCGGGCTCGGTCAAGCCGAAGCAGCCGATCGCATCGCCGGCCGCCAGCCGCGGCAGCCAGGTTTGTTTCTGCTCGTCCGAGCCGTGTGCCGAGATGGCGAACATCGCGAGCGAGCCTTGAACGGAAACGAAGGAACGGAACCCCGAATCGCCCGCCTCGAGTTCGAGGCAGGCCAAACCATAGGCAACCGCGCTCGCCCCCGCGCAGCCGTAGCCGTGCAGATGCATGCCGAGCAGGCCGAGGTTGCCGAGTTCCTTCGCCATCGTCTTGGGAAAGGTGTGGTCTTCGAACCATTGCCCGATGTGCGGCAGCACGCGCTCGCGTACGAACGTGCGGACCGTATCGCGAATGAGCCGCTCGTCGTCCGAGAGCAGCGCATCGATCCCCAGAAAGTCGAGCGGATTGGGCGCAGCAACGGAAGCGGCGTGCGTCCCCGCGCGGGCCGTCGTCGTCATGCGGCCGGGTTCGGGCGGCGCCTTTCAGGTCCCCCGTGGAACCGCGCCGGGGGAATCGGGTTCGAAGGTCTCGTACACTTGACATAATGACAAGTATACATTACAGTTACGGACATGGAAATCTTGTCTGGACGCGCGTACGCCACGCGCTTGGCGATGTGGCTCGTCCTCTACGCTGGGCTCCTTTTCGGTAGCCTCACCCTGATCGACCGCAACCTGGTCGCTTGGTTGCCCCTGCGCGTGGCACTGGGCCTCTCGCCGATGATCGCCGGCTTCGGCATCCTGTTCCTGGTCATGGGCCGCTACCGTTCGGCCGACGAGCTGCAGCAGAAGATCATGGCCGAGAGCCTCATGTTCGCCTTTGGCGCGACCGCGATCATCACGTTCTCGTACGGCTTTCTCCAGCGGACCGCCGGCGCTCCCGAACTCTCGTACTTTTGGGTCTGGCCGGTGATGGGGAGCGCCTGGCTCCTCGGCAGCGTGATCGCGCAGCGGCGCTACGAATGAGAAACTGCCTGCGTGTGCTGCGGGCAGAGCGCCGCTGGTCGCAGGCCGACCTGGCCGGCGAACTGGGCGTGAGCCGGCAGACGATCAATGCGCTGGAAACCGAAAAATACGACCCCAGCTTGCCCCTGGCATATAAGATCGGCCGCTTGTTTGCGCGGCCGATCGAAGAGATCTTCTTCGATGGCGAGGGCGTAGGGAGTTCGGCGCAGCCGGCCCTAACGGTCCCAGCTCCGGCGTCCTAAGTCGACCGGATTTACAAACGCCGGGTACCGTGGAATCATCGGCCGCAGAATCCCCTGTCCGGCCTTGACGCAGTGCACGGGTTCCGGTAAACTGGGGCGGTTGTGGTCCACGTCGCCGGCACCATTTTGGTGCCCGCGGCGAAAGGTGTAACTGATACGCCAGGATCCGTGGATTTCCGAATAGGAACGATCAACGTGAAGAACATCATCGGCCGCAAGGTCGGGATGACCAGCGTGTTCACGGAGGACGGCCGGAGCGTTCCGGTCACCGTGATCGCGGCCGGCCCGTGTACCGTCGTGCAAAAGAAGACTGTTGAAACCGATGGCTACGAAGCGGTCGCCCTTGCGTACGGCGACGTCAAACCGTCACGTCTCACCAAAGCGCTGCAGGGACATTATAAGAAGGCCGGCCTCGCACCCAAGCGCGAGATCCGCGAATTCCGTACCGGCATCGAGGGCATCGAACTCGGCGTGACCGTCACGGTCGACGGCTTCGCGGCCGGCGACCGTGTCGACGTGTCGGGAATTTCGAAGGGTCATGGGTTCGCGGGCGGCATCAAGCGCTGGAATTTCAGCGGCGGCGGCGCGAGCCACGGTTCGATGATCCACCGCCAGCCGGGCTCGAACGGCGATACGAACGCCGGGCACACGCCGCGCGGCAGCCGGCGTCCGGGTCACTACGGCGTCGACCGCATTACGCATCAGAATTTGGAAGTCGTCCGCGCCGATGCAGAGCGCAACGTCCTGCTCGTGCGCGGTCCGGTGCCCGGGCCGAAGAACGGGCTCGTCATCGTACGGCAGAGCGTGAAGAGCACGGTGGGTGCGTGATGGCGCAGGTCATCGATGCCAAGGGAAAAGCCGTGCGCGAAGTCGCGACCCCGGCCGCCTTCAGCGGTTCGGTCGACGGCAAGGCTAACGCGGTCTTCCGGGCAGTGTTCCGCGAGCTGGCGAACCGCCGTGCCGGAACGGCTGACACGAAGAAGCGCGACGAAGTCCGCGGCGGCGGCCGCAAGCCCTGGAAGCAGAAAGGCACCGGACGGGCCCGTCAGGGCTCGATCCGTTCGCCGCAGTGGGCGCACGGCGGCGTCGTCTTCGGTCCGCATCCGCGCACGTACGTGTCGAGCCTCAACAAAAAAGAACGGCGCGCCGCGATGGTGGCCGCGCTGACCGACAAGTTCCACAGCGGCGGCGTGACCGTGCTCGACACCGCTGCACTCGACGTTTCCAAGACGAAGGCGCTCGCGACGCTGTTGTTCGGTTCGCCGAACGCGGCCAAGACCGGTGTTACCTCGCTAGTGGTGTTCGCGACCGACGAACTGGCGACGGTCGGTACCCCGCTGCGCCGGGCCGGCCGCAACCTGAAGCGCGTACTGGTGACGCACACCGGTGAACTCGACGTCAAAGACGTGGTCGCGTGCGCGCGGCTCGTCCTGACGACCTCTGCGTTCGATGCCCTGGCGGGCAAGTTCGCCGCCCAGGAGACACGGTGATGGACGCGCGCGACATCATCGTTGCCCCGCGGATCACCGAGAAGTCGATGGCGGGGACGGCCGTGCAGCAGTACACCTTCCAGGTGAACCCGCGCGCGACCAAGACCCAGATCAAGTCGGCGGTGTCCGAAATCTTCGGGGTCACCGTGGTCAAAATCAATACGATCAACATCGGCGGCAAGAAGAAGAACTTCGCCCGCCGCGGCCGCCGCTCAGCCGGACACCAGTCCGACTGGAAGAAGGCGATCGTCACCCTCGCTCCCGGCCAGAAGATCGAACTGGGCGGCGTGAATTACTTCGAGCAGTAGGATCATGGCCGTTAAAAAGTACAAGCCGACCAGCGCCGCGCGCCGCTTCATCACCACCGCCGACTTCAGCGAAATCTCGAAGAAGGCGCCCGAGCGGTCGCTGCTGGAGGTCAAGAAAAAGCATTCAGGCCGCAACAACAACGGCCACATCACGACCCGCCATAAGGGCGGCGGCGTGCGCAAGCAGTACCGCATCGTCGACTTCAAGCGCACGAAGGACGGTGTTCCAGCCAAGGTCGCGGCGATCGAATACGATCCCAATCGCACGACCCGGCTGGCGCTGCTGCACTATCGTGACGGAGAAAAACGCTACATCCTGGCGCCCGCGGCGCTCAAAGTCGGCGATGTCGTTGAATCCGGGCCCGCGGCCGACATCAAGACCGGCAACGCGCTGCCGCTGGGAAGCATTCCGCTGGGAACGGTGATCCACAACATCGAGCTGCAGCCCGGCGAGGGCGGCAAGCTCGTGCGAGCCGCCGGCGGCGCGGCACAGCTCATGGCCAAGGAAGGTCAGTACGCTCAAGTGCGCATGCCCTCGGGTGAAGTGCGCCGGATTCAAATCGTGTGCCGCGCGACGATCGGTCAGCTCGGCAATCTCGATCACGAGAACGAGATCATCGGTAAGGCCGGCCGTCAACGGCATCTGGGCAAGCGGCCCTCCGTTCGCGGTATCGCGATGAATCCGGTCGATCACCCGCACGGCGGCGGTGAGGCACGTTCCACCTCGGGACGGCCGCCCACGACGCCCTGGGGCCAGATGACGATGGGCAAGAAGACGCGCCGCAACAAGCGGACCACCAAAATGATCGTGCGCAAGAGGAAGAGCAAGTAATGGGGCGGTCATTAAAAAAGGGTCCGTACGTTGCGGATCAGCTGATGACCAAGGTCGAGAAGATGAATTCGACGCGCGAGAAACGGGTCATCAAGACCTGGTCGCGCGCTTCGACCATCATCCCGGCCATGGTTGGTCACACGATCTCCGTGCACAACGGACGGACGCACATCCCGGTGTTCGTTACCGAAAACATGGTCGGACACAAGCTCGGTGAGTTCTCGCCGACGCGTACGTTCAAGGGCCACGGCGGCGACAAGGCAGTGGTGAAATAAACGATGGCTGCTGTAGCTGAACGTACCGAGGCGGTCGCGCACCTGAAGTTCGCGCGGGTCGGTCCCCGGAAACTGCGTCGCGTCGCCGACGCCATCCGCGGTAAGACCGTGCGCGAAGCGCTGGTCCTGCTTCAGTTTTCCGGCGTGTTCGCGTCCGAGCCGATGGAGAAGCTCCTGCGCTCGGCCGTCGCCAACGCGGAGAACAACCACGACATGAGTTCCGATGGACTGTTCATCACGCGCATCACAGTCGACGGCGGCCCGGGCGGCGGGATCACCAAGCGTCTCGACCCGCGCGCGCAAGGCCGGGCGGCGTTCAAACGCAAGCGTCTCTCGCACGTCACCATCGCGGTAGGTGGCGATGCGCCGAAGCATCAGCCGAAGAAACGCCCCGGTGCCGCAATCTCCCTCAAGACGCGCACCCAGCGCCAGACGCAGGCTGCGACGACCAAACCAGCGGCCCCGCGCCGCAAAAAGAAAGCTGCAGCAGCGGCCGGAGCAACAGCATAATGGGCCAGAAGATTCATCCCGTCGGGCTTCGGCTGGGGATTACGCGGACGTGGGACAGCCGGTGGTTCGAGAAAAAGAACTACGTGGCGTGGCTCCATGAGGACGTCGCGATCCGGAAGTATTTCGGGCGCATGACGCGCGCGGCCGCGATTTCGCGCGTCGAGATCGAGCGGCGCGCCAACCAGGCACGCGTGATCATCAACACCGGCAAGCCCGGCATCATCATCGGCAAGCGCGGCGTGGGCATCGATGAGATCCGTCGCAACCTCGAGACGCTGACCGGCAAACAGGTTCAAGTGAACGTCGTCGAGATCAAGACGATCGAACTCGACGCGCGCCTGGTCGGACAGAACATCGTCGACCAGCTCGAGAAGCGCATCGCCTTCCGCCGCGCCATGAAGCAGGCGATCATGCGCACGATGAAGGCCGGCGCGCGCGGGGTCAAGGTGCAGGTTTCGGGCCGCCTGGGCGGTGCTGAGATCGCGCGCACCGAGCGCAACCACGACGGCAAGGTGCCGCTGCATACGCTGCGCGCCGACATCGACTACGCGCACGTCGAAGCATTCACCACCTTCGGCCGGATCGGCGTGAAGGTTTGGATTTACAAGGGCGAGGTGCTCCCCGATCAGCCGCGCGGCGAACGCGAAGGCATCCCACGTCCCGCCGCGGCCGGCGACGGCCGCTTCCGCGATAACCGGCGTGGAACGCGCGGCGGCCGCGGCCGTGGCGCGGACGGGCGTCCCGAACGCCCCCGTACCGATGGGGATGCAGGCGCGCCGGCGCTCGACACAGCCGATGCCATGCACGCCGCGCAGTCGGATGGCCAGTCGCTGGAGTCCGTGATCGAGGGCGCCCCCGCGGCCGAGGGCTATCACGCCGACGCGCCGCACGCCGGAGCGATCACGCACGATCCGAACGCCGAGCACGGGCATGGGGTCACGACCGAAACGTCGGTCGTTCCGGCGGAGACGCAGGGCACGATCGATGCGGCCGAACGACCGGGTGCGCCGTCGACCGCGCCGACCGCCGAACATACCGAGGCGGCTCCGGGCGCCGGGACGCACGATCGTCCCGAGCTCGACACCCAGAGCGAGGGCCAGTAGCGATGCTTACTCCGAAGCGCGTCAAATGGCGCCGTCAGCACCGCGGCCGCATGCGCGGCAAAGCGATGGTCGGCAACACGCTGACGTTCGGCGAATACGGTCTGCAGGCGCTCGAGCCGGTTTGGATGACCAACCGGCAGATCGAGGCTGCGCGTGTCGCGATGACCCGTCACATCAAACGCGGCGGCAAAGTCTGGATCAAGATCTTTCCGGACAAGTCGGTCACGAAGAAACCGGCGGAGGTTCGCATGGGTTCCGGGAAAGGCAATCCGGAGGGCTGGGTCGCCGTGGTCCGCCCGGGCCGCGTGCTGTTCGAGCTCGCCGGCGTGCCGGAGAACGTGGCGCGTGAAGCGCTTCGCCTCGCGGCGCAGAAACTGCCGATCGCGACCAAGGTCGTGACGCGCGCCGATCAGGAAGCCGAGGTCGCCTCCTGATGAAGCGCAACGATCTTCGCGCCCTGCGCGAGCTTTCGATCAAGGAACTCGAGCAGCGCGCTCGCGAGGCGAAAGAAGAGCTTTTCAACCTTCGCTTCGCGCTGCGCACCGGGCACCTGAGCGACTTTTCGCGGGTTAAGCTCGCGCGCCGTTCCTACGCCCAAATCCAAACCGCGATCTCTGAAAAGCGGATCGTCGAGGCACGTCATGGAGCAGCTTAAAACCGTGGACCGCCAGAACCGGCGTCGTATCAAGCAGGGCCGCGTGGTGAGCGACAAGATGGACAAGACCGTCATCGTCGTGACCGAAACGCGCGTTCCGCATCCCGTCTATGCGAAGGTCGTCCGTCAGTCGTCGCGCTTTAAGGCCCACGACGAAGCGAACGACGCCAAGACGGGTGATTTGGTGCGCATCCAAGAGTGCCGTCCGATGTCGCGCGACAAGCGTTGGCGTCTGGTCGAGATCGTCGAGCGCGCCAAATGATCCAGCAAGAAACGCGGCTCAAGGTCGCCGACAACTCGGGCGCGCGCGAGCTGCTCTGCATCCATGTGAGCGGCGGATCGCGGCATCCCTATGCGAACGTCGGCGACATCATCGTCGGCACGGTCAAGAGCGCGATCCCCGGTGCCGCGGTCAAGAAGGGCCAAGTCGTCAAGGCCGTCGTCGTGCGGACGTCGCAGCCGATGCGTCGTCAGGACGGTTCGGTCATCAAGTTCGACGAGAACGCCTGTGTGATCATCAAGGGTGAGAAAGACAATCTCGACCCGCGCGGCACGCGCGTGTTCGGGCCCGTCTGCCGCGAGCTGCGCGACCGGGGCTTTCTCAAGATCGCCTCGCTGGCACCGGAGGTGCTGTGATGGCGAACATCGTCAAAGGCGATACGGTCATGCTGCGGCGCGGTAAGGAAAAGGGCAAACGCGGCATCGTCAAGGCCGTGTTTCCGAAGAACGGCGCCGCAACCGTCGAGGGCCTCAACGTCGTAAAGCGTCACACCAAGCCGGGTCAAGCCGGTCAGACGCAGAGCGGCGGCATCATCGAGAAGGAAGCGCCGATTCCACTCTCCGCGCTGATGGTCATCGACCCGAAATCCGATCTTCCCACGCGCATCCGTCGCGTGCGGCAGGCCGATGGGTCGATCGTCCGCGTGGGGATCAAGTCCGGCGAGCAGCTGCCCGTCCCGAGCAAGGCATAATCATGGCCGTACGTTTGAAAGAAAAATACCGGTCCGAGGTCCGCGGCAAGCTGCAGGAGCGGTTCGGCTATGCGAATCCGATGCAGATTCCGAAGCTCGAGAAGGTCGTCATCAACATGTCGGTCGGCGACGCGATCCAGAACTCGAAAGCGCTGGAAGCGGCCGTTCGCGAGCTGACGACGATCAGCGGTCAGAAGCCGGTCGTGACCAAGGCCAAGAAGTCGATCGCGGCGTTCAAACTCCGCGAAGGGATGAGCATCGGCGCGAAGGTCACCTTGCGCGGCGAACGGATGTACGTCTTCCTCGACAAGCTGTTCAACATCGTCCTGCCCCGTATTCGCGATTTTCGCGGGCTCAACCGCAAATCGTTCGACGGGCGCGGCAACTACAATCTCGGCTTGCGCGAGCAGCTCGTGTTTCCCGAGATCGATTTCGACAAAGTCGACAAGGCGCGCGGCATGGACATCGTCATCGTGACGACGGCCACCAACGACGAAGAAGCGACTGAATTCCTCACCGAAATGGGCCTGCCGCTGCAGAAGCCGGCCGCCGGAGCTACCCGATAATGGCGAAAACCTCGTTGATCGAGAAATCGAAGCGCACACCGAAATTCAGTGCGCGCGCACATAACCGGTGCAAAGTCTGCGGGCGCCCCCGGGCGTACTACCGCCGCTTCGGCATGTGCCGCATCTGCTTCCGGGAGAACGCGCATCTCGGCTTCATCCCGGGCGTGACAAAGGCAAGCTGGTAATGGGCGTCATCACCGATCCGATTGCGGACCTCCTGACGCGGATCCGCAACGCAAACACCGCAAATCATCAGACCGTCGACATCCCGGCCTCGCGGATGAAGAAAGCCGTCGCGCAGATCCTGCTCGACGAAGGCTTCATCAGCGGCCTCGAGCGGCTCAAGGAGGGCCCGCAAGGCACGCTCCGGATCACGCTCAAGTACGGCCCGGAAAAAGAGAAGGTCATCACCGGCCTGCGCCGCATCAGCCGGCCCGGTCTGCGCGTCTACACGTCGAAGACGGAGATCCCGCGCGTTCTCGGCGGGCTGGGTCTGGTCATCATGTCGACCTCGAAGGGCATCATGTCGGGCAAACGCGCGAAGCGCGAAGGTTTCGGCGGCGAAGTCCTCGCGTACGTATGGTAATGGAGCACCGCTAAGATGTCTCGCATTGGAAAGATGCCGGTTACGGTACCGTCCGGGGTCGACGTGAGCCTGGATGATCTCACCGTGGTCGTCAAAGGTCCGAAGGGCCGGCTCGAACAGCGCGTGCTGCCGATCATCGAAGTGACGATCGACGGCGGGGCGGTGGTCGTCGCGCGCAAGAGCGACGACAAACCGGGCCGTTCGGCGCACGGGCTGACCCGCACACTGATCGCAAACATGATCGATGGCGTGACCAAAGGTTTCCGCAAGTCGCTGGAACTTCAGGGCGTCGGGTATCGCGTCAACAAGGCCGGCAGCGATCTCAACTTCTCGCTGGGCTACTCGCATCCGGTGACGTACGCGGCGCCGGCCGGGATCGCGTTCACCGTCGAGGGGACGAACAAGATCCACGTCGAGGGCATCGACAAGCAGCGCGTCGGCCAAGTCGCGGCGGAGATCCGCAACCTGCGCCCGCCCGAGCCGTACAAAGGCAAGGGCATCCGCTACGAGGGCGAGACGGTCCGCAAGAAGCTCGGTAAAGCGGGCAAGGCTGGTAAGAAATGACGACGACATCGCGCACGACGCAGCGGCTCAAACGCCACTCGCGTCTGCGCAAGAAGGTGGTTGGAACGCAGGGCCGTCCCCGGCTGCAGATCTTCCGCAGCCTCCACCATACCTATGCCTTCGTCGTCGACGACACGAAAGGCCACACGCTCGTCGCCGCGTCGACGCGCGAGGGCTCGCTGGCCAACGGTCTGGGTTCGCGTACCAACATCGAGGCGGCGCAGAAGATCGGCGCCACCATTGCTCAACGTGCCAAGGCCGCCGGCATCGATGCGGTCGTGTTCGACACCTCGGGTCACAAGTACCATGGCCGCGTCGCCGCGCTGGCCGCCGCCGCCCGCGAAGCCGGTCTGGAGTTCTAAGCCATGTACAATAGGGGCGGTCGCGACCGCGATAATCAGGGGTTTGAAGAGACCGTCGTACGGATCAATCGCGTGGCGAAGGTCGTCAAGGGCGGGAAGCGCTTCTCGTTCTCGGCGCTGGTCGTCGTCGGCGATAAGAAAGGGCGCGTCGGGTTCGCGATCGGGAAGGCCGGCGAAGTCCCCGAAGCGATCCGCAAGGGCGTGGAGCAGGCCCGCAAAGCGTTGATCACGGTCCCGATGATCGAAAAGACGATCCCGCACATGGTCAACGTCCATATCGGATCCGGCCACGTGATGCTCAAGCCGGCGTCGCCGGGTACCGGTGTGATCGCGGGCGGCGCGATGCGCGCCGTGCTCGAGCTGGCCGGGATCCACGACATCGTCACCAAGTCGCTGGGGACCAACAATCCCATCAACGTCGTTCTGGCGACGTTCGAGGCGCTCAAGTCACTCAAGACGGCGGAAAAGGTCGCGCAGCTGCGCGGCAAGACCGTGCAAGAACTCTACGTGTAAGATGGCAACGAAGACGACAAAACCGAGGACGGTACGACCGAAGGCGGCGGAACAGCCGAAGCCGAGTTTCTCGCTCGCCACGCTCAAACCGAACCCGCATTCCCGGCCCAAGCGCGTGCGCATCGGACGCGGGCACGGTTCGGGCATGGTCAAGACCGGCGGCGAGGGCGGCAAAGGTCAGACCGTCCGTTCAGGCGGCGGCAAAGGGCCGGCGTTCGAAGGCGGCCAGACGCCGTGGTCGCGCCGGCTTCCCCAGCGCAAGGGCGTTTCGCAGAAGGCGCGCGACATCGGGCATTTCCGCCAAACGTATGCTGTGCTGAACGTCGGCGATCTCGCCGGTTGGGACACCACCCTCGAGGTGAGCCCGCAGTCGCTCAAGGCGAAGGGCAAGCTTCGCAGCCTGCGCGACGGCGTCAAGATCCTGGGCGGATCCGCCAAGAAGACGACCGGCACGCTGCCGGCCGGATTAGTCTTTCGCGACATCCTCTTCTCGGCATCTGCGCGCGAAGCGCTGGCCGCCGTCGGCGCCGACTTCGGCGACGCGGCCGTATCGGAGACCGCGCACTAAGTGCTCAACACGCTGCGCAACGCGCTGACCGTCCCGGACATCCGCAAGCGGGTGCTGTTCGTGTTCTTCGCGTTCGCCGTGTTCGTCTTCATGATCCACGTTCAGCTCCCGAACGTGAACCAGGCGGCCTGGAACTCACTGATCCAATCGGGCGCGTTCTACCAGTTCCTCGGCTTCCTCTCGGGCGGCGCCCTCCAGCATCTCTCGATCATCGCGATGGGCATCACGCCCTACATCAACGCCTCGATCATCATGCAGCTGATGACGGTCGTGATCCCGCAGCTCGAGGAGATGGCGAAGAAAGGCGGCGAGGAAGGCCGCAAGACGATCAGCCGCTACACGCGCTACCTGACGATCGTGCTCGGCACGATCCAGGCGACGTCAATGTCGATCTCGATGAGCCGCGGCGGCGTGTTCTACGACCACTCGTGGCAGTTCATCGTCTATGCGGTGATCGCGTTCGTCTCCGGCACGATGTTCCTGATGTGGCTGGGCGAGCAGATCACCGACAAGGGAATCGGTAACGGCGTCTCGCTGATCATCTTCGTCGGCATCGTGCTGCGCTTCCCGACCCAAGTCTCGCAGACGTTCTCGCTGGCCAATAAAGGCAACGTGAACTGGTTCGGGCTGTTCCTGTGGGTCGCGATCGCCCTGGTCACGATCGTCTCGATCGTCTTCATGTATCAGGGTCAGCGGCGGATCCCGGTTCAACAAGCGCGGCGGGTCGTCGGTCGCAAACTCTACGCGGGGCGGTCGAGCTACATCCCGCTGCGGCTCAACAACGCCGGCGTTATCTCGATCATCTTCGCGATCTCGATTCTGCTGCTGCCCCAGCAGGCGCTGTCGTGGTTCGGCGGCGGGAAGGACACCCATAGCCTCGCCGGGACGATTTCGTTCTACGTGCAGACCTACTTCGGCCAGCAATCGTTCCTCTACAACGTCGCCTATTTTCTGCTGGTTGTGATCTTCACGTTCTTCTACTCCGCCATCGTCGTCAACACGCGCGACATCGCGGACAACCTCAAGAAGTCCGGCTCGTTCATCCCGGGCATCCGGCCCGGTCAGCCGACGGTCGATTACATCAACAAGATCCTCGCCCGCATCACGACCGCAGCTGCGATCTACCTCGGCTTGCTGGCGGTCCTCCCGTCGCTGCAAAAGGACGTCGGCGTGACGTCGCTCTACATCGGTTCGACCTCACTGCTGATCGTCGTCGGCGTTGCGCTCGACTCGATCACGCAGATCGAGGCGCGTCTGGCGATGCGCGATTACCGCGGCTTCATCAACCGATGATCCGCGCTGCCTACGCCGGCCCGCGGCCGTGAACCTCATCTTTCTGGGCCCGCCCGGGGCAGGCAAGGGTACCCAGGCCAGAATTCTGTCGGATCGCTTCGGCTACCGCCAGCTCTCGACCGGCGACATCCTGCGCGCCAACGTGCTGGCCGGCACGCCGCTCGGCGCCGAAGCCAAGCCGATCATGGAGAGCGGCGGCCTGGTCCCCGATGACCTGATCATTCGCATGATCGCTGCCGAGGTCGAAGGCGGCGGTTCGTTCATCTTCGACGGTTTTCCGCGCACGGTCCCGCAGGCGCAGGCGCTCGACGAGCTGTTGGCACGCAAGCGAAAGTCGGCCGTTGCGGTGCTGTTCAAAGTCGACATGAGCGTCCTGATCGATCGCCTCACCGGCCGCTGGACGCACCTCGCATCGGGCCGCGTCTACCACGAGCGCTACGCGCCGCCGAAGCTGCCGGGGATCGACGACGTCACCGGCGAGCCGCTGGTGCAGCGCCCCGACGACAAGGAAGAAACGATTCGCACCCGGTTGGCCGTGTACGAAGAGCAGACCGCGCGGCTGATCGCCTACTACGACGATCCTGCCGATCCGCGGCTGGTGATGGTCGACGCGTTGGGGCCGATCGACAGCGTCACGCGCAAGCTGGTTGCCGTCATCGGCGGCAACGGCGACCAACGGCAGGCCACCGGATGATCACCATCAAGTCGGCGCGCGAGATCGAGATCATGCGCCGCAGCGGCAAGATCACCGCCAAGACGCTCGTGCGACTGATCGAGGCCGCGAAGCCCGGGGTGACGACGCGCGATCTCGACCGCATCGCGGACGAATCGATTCGCGCATTGGGCGGCATCCCGACGTTCATCGGGTACAACGGGTACCCGTCGGCGATCTGCGCCTCGGTCAACGACGAGGTCGTCCACGGCATGCCGGGACCGCGCGCCCTGCTCGATGGCGATCTGCTGTCGATCGACATCGGGACGACGCTCGAAGGCTACGTGTCGGACTCGGCCGTCACCGTCGCCATCGGTCGCGTCAGCGAGACGGCACAGCGGCTGATGCGAGTGACCCAGGAATGCCTGATGGTAGGCATCGCCCAGATGCAGGCGGGCAACCGTCTCGGCGACATCGGTCATGCCGTTCAGGTGCACGCCGAGGCCGAGGGTTTCGGCGTCGTCCGGGCGCTGGTCGGCCACGGTGTCGGGCGCAAGATGCACGAGGATCCGCAGGTGCCCAACTACGGGCAGGCCGGCACCGGGACGATCCTGCGCACCGGGCTCGTACTGGCCATCGAACCGATGATCACCGAAGGGTCCTGGGAAGTTGAAACCCTCGACGACGGCTGGACGGTCGTTACCGAGGATGGTAAACTAGCGGCGCACTTCGAGCACACGATTGCGATCACGGATCAGGGTCCCAAAATCCTCACCTTGCGCGACGTCTACGAACACCCCGACGTCGCCCGCTATCGCCCTCAACAAGAAGTGGCCGCATGACCCGTCAAGCAATCGGGTCAGTGTACCCTCTGTCCCACCCCCACAGCAAGAAAATGTCCCTTACGGCCCCGGCAGTAAGGTCGGCACGCACGCTGTCCCACCCCCACAGCCAGAAAATGTCCCTTACGGCCCCCCTCAGGGAATCTCGCCCCGCGACCACGTCGCTGGGGCCGATGAACTGGGGCCCCACGCCAGCGGCGTGGGGGTGCGGAGCCTGGGGCGGAGCACTCTAGAATGAAAGTCAGACCCAGCGTCAAGCGCATTTGCGAATCCTGTAAGATCATCCGGCGCGAAGGCAAAGTCCGTGTGATCTGCAGTATCAACCCGAAGCACAAGCAGGTTCAGGGATAATGGCTCGTATCTCCGGCATTGATTTGCCGCGCGACAAGCGCGTCGAAATCGGTCTTACGTACATCTTCGGCATCGGCGTGCCGACTTCGAAGAAGATCCTCGCTCAGACGAAGGTCAACCCCGACACGCGTGTCAAGGACCTCTCGACCGAGGACGAGCAGCGCATTCGCGAGGTCGTCGAGACGCTGAAGGTGGAGGGCGACCTCCGCCGTGAGATCGCGTCGAACATCAAACGCCTGGTCGATATCGGGTGCTATCGCGGTTTGCGCCACCGCCGGGGGCTGCCGGTTCGCGGACAGCGCACCAAGACGAACGCGCGCACCCGCAAGGGTCCCAAGCGCACCGTCGCCGGCAAGAAGAAGACGGCCACCAAGAAGTAAACCACGCCAGGCCCGGTCAAGACGACCGGGCCTTTTTTGCGGGATGCTCCAGATGGCCGGATGATCCCACGTTATCGCGGCCAAATCGGCCGGTGATGGACCTCGAGCCGACACCGATGCGACCCATTGCGCGGCTGCTGGTCGCGAACCGCGGCGAGATCGCGATCCGCGTGATGCGCGCCGCGACCGAGCTTGGGCTGACGACGATCTCGATCTACTCGCAAGAGGATCGTCTCGCACCGCACCGGTTCAAGGCCGACGAAAGTTACCGCGTCGGCGAGGGCAAGGGCCCGGTGCACGCCTACCTCGACATCGAGGATATCTTGCGGATCGCGCGCGCGACCGCCGCCGATGCGATCCATCCCGGGTACGGTTTTCTCTCGGAGAATCCTGATTTTGCCGCCGCTTGCGCGCGCGACGGCATCGTGTTCGTCGGACCGTCGGCCGACGTGATGCGCCGGCTCGGCAACAAGGTGGAGGCGCGTGCCGTCGCCTCCGCGGCCGGCGTTGCGGTCATGCCGGCGACCGGCGCGCTCGACGAGGACCCGGCGACCTGGACGGCCGCCGCCGAGGCGATCGGATTCCCGGTCATGCTCAAGGCGAGTTGGGGCGGCGGCGGCCGCGGCATGCGGGTGATCGAGCAGTCCGGCGATCTGCATGCGAACGTTGCGGCCGGCCGGCGCGAAGCGCAAGCCGCTTTCGGGAATCCGGAAGTCTTCCTTGAAAAGCTCGTGCGGCGCGCACTGCACATCGAGGTGCAGATCCTCGGCGACCACTTTGGGACGGTCGTCCACCTCTTCGAGCGCGACTGCAGCATGCAGCGACGTCATCAGAAAGTCGTCGAACGCGCGCCGGCACCCTCGCTCAGCGACGCCGAACGCGCCGCGCTCGCGGAGGCGGGTTTGCGCGTCGCGCGCGCCGTGGGCTATGCCGGCGCAGGGACGGTCGAGTTCCTGCTCGACGTGGAGACCCGGCAGTTCTACTTCATCGAGGTGAACCCGCGGATCCAGGTCGAGCACACGGTCACCGAGGTCGTGACCGGCATCGATCTGGTCAAAGCGCAACTGCTCGTCGCCCAGGGTGCGCGCATCGGCGAGCATCCGGAATTACCGGCGCAGGCGGCGATCGCCTTGAACGGCCACGCCCTGCAGTGCCGCATCACGACCGAAAACCCGCTCGACGGTTTCCGGCCGGATTACGGTGAGATCAGCGCGTACCGCTCGGCAACCGGCTTCGGCATTCGGCTCGACGGCGGGAACGGCTTCGCGGGCGCCGTCATCACGCCGTTTTACGACTCGCTGCTCGAGAAGGTCACCGCCTGGGGACGCTCGCCGCAGGAAGCGATTTCGCGCATGCACCGCGCGCTGCGCGAGTTTCGCGTGCGCGGCGTCGCGACCAACCTCGTCTTTCTGGAAGCGCTCCTGGAGCATCCGCGTTTTGCGAGCGCCGCGTACACGACCCGCTTCATCGACGAGACGCCCGAGCTGTTCGATTTCGCGCCGCCGCGCGATCGCGCGACGCGGCTGTTGGGATTCCTTGCCGACACGATCGTCAACGGCAACGCCGAACTGCGCGGCCGCAGCATACCGGCCCGGGTCGACGAACCGCGCGTCCCGGCGCTCGCCGCACCGGTCGAGCCGGGGTTACGCGACCGGCTGCGGGCGCTCGGGCCGGACGGCTTCGCGCGCTGGGTGCGAAACCACGACCGCGTCCTGATCACCGACACGACCTTTCGCGACGCGCACCAGTCGCTGCTGGCGACGCGCGTCCGCAGCCGTGACCTGATCGATGTCGCCGAGGCCTACGCGCGCGGCCTGGGCGGCCTGTTTTCGCTCGAGTGCTGGGGCGGCGCGACCTTCGACGTCGCGATGCGATTCCTCAAGGAAGATCCATGGGAACGGTTGGCGGCAATGCGCGAGCGCGTGCCCAACATCCCGCTTCAGGTGCTCGTCCGCGGCGCGAACGGCGTTGGGTACACGAACTACCCCGACAACGTCGTGCGCTTTTTCATCGCGCAGTCCGCCGCCGCGGGCATCGATGTGTTCCGCGTCTTCGACTCGCTGAACTGGATCGAGAACATGCGCGTGACGATCGAAGCGATCCGCGAGAGCGGCGCCGTCTGCGAAGCGTCGATCTGCTACACCGGCGACCTGCTCGACCCGTCGCGGCCGAAGTACGACCTCCGATACTACCTCGAGCAGGCCAAAGAGCTGGAGGCGATGGGCGCGCACATCATCGCGATCAAGGACATGGGCGGCCTGTGCCGCCCGCTCGCGGCGCGTCGCCTGTTTGCCGCGCTGCGAGACGAGGTGGCGGCGCCGCTGCACTTTCACACCCACGACACGAGCGGAAACGGGGTCGCAAGCGTTCTGGCCGCGATCGACGGCGGAGCGGATGTCGTGGACGTGGCGATGGATGCGATGAGCGGGCTGACGTCGCAGCCGAGCTTTGGGGCGGTGCTCGAGGCCCTCAAGAACACCCCGCAAGATACCGGGCTCGACGGCGATACCGTGCGCTGCATCTCGCGCTACTGGGACGACGTGCGTCTCTTGTACGCGCCGTTCGAGAGCGACATGCGTGCCGGCACGTCCGATGTGTACGTGAACGAAATTCCCGGCGGCCAATACACGAATCTGCGCGAGCAAGCCCGGTCGCTCGGCATCGCGCACCGCTGGAGCGAGATCACCGCGACGTACGCCGAGGTGAACCAGCTCTTCGGCGATATCGTGAAGGTCACGCCGACCTCAAAAGCCGTCGGCGACATGGCGCTGGCGATGGTAACGGGCGGAATCACGGCGGCCGACGTCGCCGATCCGGCCCGCGACGTCACCTTCCCGGAATCGGTGGTCGAGTTTTTCCGCGGCGACATCGGGCAGCCGCGGGGTGGGTTTCCCGAGGCGCTGCAGCGCAAGGTGCTGGCCGGCAAACCGGCCCGGACCGGCCGGCCCGGCGCCACGCTGCCCGCCGCCGATCTCGAAGCAAGCCGCGCACAGGCCGCGTCGGCAACATCGCGCGAGATCGACGACCGGGATCTCGCGTCGTACCTGATGTACCCGCGCGTGTTCGTCGACTTCGCCGCCCACGTCGCGAAATTCGGCGACACCAGCGTGCTGCCGACGTCGGTGTTCTGGTACGGGATGACGATCGGACAGGAGCTCTCGGTCACGATCGAAGCCGGTAAGACGCTCGTGATCCGCTTCGCTGCGGTGAGCGAAGCGGATGCTCAAGGGTTCCGGACGGTCTTCTTCGATCTGAACGGCCAACCGCGTACGATTCGGGTGAAAGACAACTCGGCGCGCGAAGAGGCCGGGCGAGTCGCCGTGCGCGCCGAGGACGGGAACCCCCGCCATGTGGGCGCGCCGATCCCGGGGCTGGTCTCCAAGGTTTTCGCTGAACCCGGGAAGCCGATCCAGCGCGGCGAGTCGCTCTTCACGATCGAAGCGATGAAGATGGAAACGGTGGTTCAGGCGGAGCGGCCGGGGATCGTCGAGTCGCTCGCGGTTGCCCCGGGAGCGCAAGTCTCGGCCGGCGATCTGGTGCTGACGCTCGCGCTCGCCTAAGGCGTCAGCTGGGGATCGGCAGCCGCGTTCCGCGCCCCTCCACGACGCAGGCATCGAAGACGTACGACGCCGCGGCGACGTCCCACAGCCCGATGCCGAGCGAATCGAACAGCGTGATCTGGTCGTCGCCGGTGCGTCCTTTGGCCACGCCCGCAACCACATCGCTGAGCAGCACTGCGCCCTCCCAGTCGAACGCGCCGACGGCAGCTGCCGCGATCAAGTCGCCGGCTTCGACCTTGGCCTGCGCCAGGTCTTCGACCGCGACGAGGCTCGCACGGCGTACGGCTTCGGCATCGATCTCCTGTGCGTTGGCGCGATTCGAGCCGGCCGCGTTGAGGTGGCAGCCGGGTTTGAGCCACGCGCCTTCGAGAACGGGGGCGGCGGCGCTGGTCATCGTGCAGACGACGTCGGCGTCGGCCACCGCCGCGCGCGCGCTGTCCGCGGCCTCCACCTCGAGGCCGACCTTTTCCGTCATCGCTTCGCAGAAATTCAGCAAGCGCGCGCGGTCGCGCCCGAAGACCCGAATGCGGTCGATGTGCCGGACGTGGACCACGGCTTCCAGCTGCGAGCGCGCTTGCCAGCCGGTCCCGATCACGCCGAGCGTGCGCGCATCCTCGCGCGCGAGGAAGCGCGTCGCGACGCCCGACGCGGCCCCGGTCCGGATCTGGCCGAGTGCATCGGCCTCGATCATGGCGAGCATTTCGCCGTCATCAGCGAAGAGCAGCACCCAGAAGCGCGCGCCGCGCCCCTTCAGCGCGACGGTATACGTTTTGTGACCCATGCGGCCGCCGTACGCCGCCGCCAGTACCTGAATGACCGACGACGCGGTGTACGCGCGCTGCCGGGGGCGATTTTGTGCGTTCCCGGTCGCCAGCGCCCGCGCCGCGTCTTCGACGAGCGTCAGCGCGTCGCGCACCTGCATCGTCGCGACGACGTCGCCTTCGGTGAGGTAGAGGGGGTTCACGCGTCGCCCGATCCAACCACGCCGGCGTCCTCGCTCCCGTGTCCGGCTGCGATGTAGCGGTCGAAGAGCGTGCCGACTGCAGGCAGAACGTCGAGCGTCGCGCGATGACGCGCGGCTTCCTCGACCATCAGACGCAAGTCTTTGCGGGCCATCGAAAGCTCGAAACTGGCCGGGCTGTAAACGCCCTCCGACATCTGCTTCCCGCGGCCTTGGAGCATGTTGCCGGGGTTGAATTCGCCGAACAGCCCATAGGCCTGGGCCGGTGTGATCCCGAGCGCGCGCGCGAAAGCGAAGAAGTCGGCCAGACCGCCGGTGAGGACCAGCAGCATCATGTTGCCCAGGAGTTTGAAGGCCGCGCCGCGCGTCGGATCGTCGCCGAGTTCCAGAACCTTGCCCGTCATCGGCTCGAGCAGGGGCTTCACCCTCGCGCGAACGGCGGGGTCCCCGGAAAGCAGCATCAGCCCGGTGCCGTCGCGGGCATTTTTCGGTCCCATGAACACCGGTGCATGAACGAACGTTCGCCCGCGCCCGGTCCAGCGTTTCACGCGCTCGCCGGTCGGCGTCGGCGCGGTCGTCGTGTGGTCGGCGATCACGGTCTCGGCGCCGATGACGCCGGCCAGGGGCTCCAGAACGCCGTCGACGGCGGCGTCGTCGCTGAGGGTCAGATGGATCTGCGCGGCGCCGCGCGCCGCTTCGGCGGGATCCCGGAACGCCTTGGCGCCGTCAGCTTCCAACGCTTGCGCCTTCTCGAAGGTGCGATTCCAGACGTGGACGGTCTCACCACGCTCGAGCATCTTGCGCACGAAACCGGAACCCAGCAAACCGGTACCAAAATACGTAATCACGTCGCGCGCTTCTCCGTGACGTACCGCGCACCCCGTCGCCGTCGATTCGTCACTGCGCCGCGCGCAGGTACGCCGCAACGGCACCGTAGCGACAAACTTCGCGATAGCTTCCCGACCGCACCAGCGCGCGGATCCTCGCGAGGACGGTCGCCTGGACGTCGCGATTGGGGAAATCGTCGGCGACGACGATATAGTCGGTGAGCGGAGGCGTGAGGTGCAGCACGGTCGCGCCGGGTCGCTGCGCCGCGACGGCTGAGTACCACTCGTCATGCGTGGCGACGGTCGCACCCGCCGGGACGCAGGCCAGCGCAGCCCGCGCATCGGCAAGCGCGTGGTACGACGGCCGCAGGTAGTGCAAAGGATGGAGCGGACTGAACGCGACCAGGACGATCGCCGAGAGTGCGAACGCGCTCGTGGTCCAGCGGCGCGCAAAGCGCAGCGTCGCAATGCCCGCCGCGAAGGCGATCAGCAGCCATGGGATCCAGAGCGCGGCGTAGTGCTCGCCCATTCGCCACACCAGACCGCTGTTGGCGAGCAGCACGATCGCGAAGCCGGGGAGCGCGAGCACGATCAGCCGCGAACGAAGGGGCACGAAGGCCAGCGGCACCAGCGCTTCAAGGACGTAGGTGAGGCGTCCCAAGGTGAAGATCGCGGCGCCGAAGGCGAGCGGGTGCGTGAACGGGGCTATCAGCAGCGCCAGCGGTCCGGCCGCAAACGGGTAGACGTAGAAGTGGGACGGCGGCCAGGGCCCGACGCGCGGGAGGACGACGAAAAAGTAGATCGCCGCAGAAGCGAGCGCGAGCGCCGCCGAGCTCGCGGCTGCGGCCGCTCGTGCGCGGTCGCCGCGGCGTATCGCGACGACGGCCGCCAGGGCGCCGACGATTGCGAGCTCGAGGCAGACGTCCTCCCGAAGTCCCGCGAGCAGGACGGCGCACGCCGCCAGCCAGCCCCAAGATCGCCGCTGAAGGGCGAGCCACCAGCCGAGCGCCAGCGCGGGCAGCAGCCCAAGATCCCGGAATTCGCCGAAGCCCACTGCGACCAGCGGCGGATAGACGAGGGCGACCGCACCGATTCGGTCGGCGAGACTCGGCTCGAGCGGTCCCCGGCCGAAGCCGTCCCGAGCGAGCGCCGCCAGCAGCGGTGCGCAGGCGACGGTCACCGCGGCCAGGATCGCCTGCAGCACCCACACGCGGTGCGTTGCCGCCAGGAACGGCCACAGCGCGATCAGGGTCGGCGACCAGTGGAACCGGTAGTGTGTCGTTCGCTCGACGCCGTCGTACATCGGACCGAGCGCGCCGAGGATGACCTGGACGAAGGTCCCGGTGTCGGCGCCGTAGCTCCAGTCGGCGGTGCGGACGGCCGCCAGGACGGCGAGCACGACGAAGGCGGCGAGCGACCAGAGCAGCAGGCGGCGGGATGGCACCGGCGGCGAGGGTTCGTCCCTTGCGCCGGACCTCCGCTCATGGTAAAGTTGGTCGTTGTCTCTCCGCCCGGAGAGGCACGCGCGTTCGCGCGCCCCCTGCATTCGCCGAGCAGGTGGACTCGAGGTCGGATCCGAGCTTCGCTCGCATGCCGGTCGAGGCGACGACACCGGGCCGCGCCCGGGAAGATAAACCTCCGAGAGCAGTTTTCGCTTGGCCGCCAAGAAGCAGACCAAAACGCGCAAGAAGCGCGAGTTCAAGAACGTCGGATCGGGCGTGGCCCACATCCACTCCTCGTTCAATAATACGATCGTGACGATCACCGACAACACGGGTTCGACGATCGCCTGGGCTTCGGCCGGGAACCTCGGCTTCAAGGGTTCGAAGAAGTCGACGCCGTTCGCCGCGCAGATGGCCGCCGAAGCGGTCGCGCGCAAGGCGATGGAACACGGTATGAAGAGCGCCGAGGTCTACGTCAAAGGCCCGGGCGCCGGCCGCGAGGCCGCGATCCGCTCGCTGCAGGCCGCCGGTCTGGAGATCACGCTCATCAAGGACGTCACCCCGATCCCGCACAACGGCTGCCGCCCGCCCAAGCGCCGGCGCGTGTAAGGGATACCGAGAAAAGATTATGGCCCGCTACACTGAAGCCGTCTGCCGCCTGTGCCGTCGCGAAACCGCGACCTCCAAGACCGGCGAAAAGATCAAACTGTTCCTCAAAGGCGACCGCTGCCTGTCCAAAAAGTGCGCGGTCGAACGCCGTGGTACCGCGCCCGGTCAGAAGACGCAAAACACCAAAACGCGTCAGAAGATCTCGGAGTACGGCCGCCAGCTGCGCGAGAAGCAGAAGATGCGCCGCTATTACGGCGTGCTGGAGACGCAGTTCCAGAACTACTTCCGCGAAGCGCAGCGCGTGAAGGGTCAGACCGGAGCAACCTTCCTGCAGCTGCTCGAGCGGCGGCTCGACAACGTCGTCTACCGGTTGAACCTCGCCTCGAGCCGCGCCCAGGCGCGACAGCTCGTCACGCACCGCCATTTCCGCTTGAACGGCCGGATCGTCAACATCCCCTCGATCATCGTCAAGCCGGGCGACGAACTCTCGATCGGCGATGGTTCGAAGGCCTCCGACCTGTTCGCGGGCCTGATCGAGACGGCCAAGAACCGCCGTCACCCCGAATGGCTGGAGTTCAACGAAACCGACGCGACCGCGAAGGTTGTTACGCTCCCGTCGCGCGAGCAAATCGACACCCCGGTCGACGAGCAACTGATCGTCGAATACTACTCGCGCTAAGACCCACCCCACGTACCGCTAGGCGTAGGATCGTTTCGACCAGCTCGAGGCGGATAACGTAAGCGGAGAAAGAGTCCCATCATTCACACCATGACCGTCCTCGAAGCGCCTGTCGGCGCTCAGATCGAAGTCCGCGAACGTCGCGAGAACTATGCCAAGTTCGTGATCGAGCCGCTCGACCGCGGCTTCGGCATCACCCTCGGAAACGCGCTGCGGCGCATTCTGCTCTCGTCGATCCCCGGTGCGGCCGTCACCTATGTCAAGATCGACAGCGTACTGCACGAGTTCTCGACGATCCCGGGCGTGGTCGAAGACACCGTCGACCTGCTGCTCAACCTCAAGGGCCTGCCGATCAAGCTGAATACGGAAGACCCCAAGGTTCTCTCGCTCAGCGTCAGCGGCGCCAAGGAAGTGACCGCGGGCGACATCGCTCCGGACGCCGACGTCGAGATCCTGCAGCCCAACTATCATATCGCGACGCTGTCCAAGAAGGACGCGAAGCTGTCGATGGAGATCGGCATCGAGAAGTCGCGCGGTTACGTCACTTCCGATAAGCAGCGCAACATCGAGCACATGATCGGGCTCATCCCGATGGACTCGATCTTCTCACCGATCCGGAAGGTCAACTTCAGCGTCGACGACACCCGCGTCGGACAGTCGGTCGACTTCGACCGGCTCACGCTCGAGATCGAGACCAACGGTTCGATCACCCCGGACGACGCACTCTCCGAGTCGGCCCAGATCCTGACCGATCAGCTGCACCTGTTCATCGGCTTCTCCACCGAAGAGAAGCCGGTAGCCACGGCGCCGACCAGCGAGTGGGACGTTCCGGTCGAAACGCTCAACCTGTCGGTGCGCTCGTTCAACTGCCTGAAGCGGGCGGGGATCTCGAAGGTCTCCGAGCTGCTCGACATGACGGAAGACGAGATTATCAAGATGCGCAACTTCGGCAAGAAGTCGCTCGACGAGATCAAACAAGTCCTCGACGAAAGGGGTCTGTCGCTCCGCGCCGCGTAGGCACGACAACACCACCATGCCGCATCAAGTCGCCAACAAGCGTCTCTCCCGCACTGACGGTCATCGCAAGGCGCTGCTTCGCAACCTCGCGACGTCGTTCTTCAAGCACGAGAAAATCGAGACGACCTCGGTCAAGGCCAAGGAGATCTCGAAGGTCGTCGACCGCCTGATCACGCAAGCGCGGCGCGGCGACCTGCACTCGCGGCGGCTGGTCGCATCGTACCTGACCGAAGAGCCGGTCGCGAAGAAGCTGTGCGATCAGATCGCCCCGGCCCTCAAGGAGCGCACGGGCGGCTACACGCGCATCACCAAGTCGCGCGTCCGCCCCGGCGACGCCGCCGAGTTAAGCATCCTGGAGCTGGTCAAGTAGCCCTCTAGCAATTCTCTCGGCCGCCGGACTTCGTCGCTACGTCCCTCGTGTGCCGTAGCACACGTCGGGACTAGGCTCCTCGCCGGTGGCCGAGAGAATCGCTAGAGTAAGCGCTTTGCATATGCTTACTCGGTCGGAGACGGTTGATGAACCGCTGAGTCTGACTTCGGTGACGCGATCGTTTGTCGCGGATAGCATCACGCCCATCGCAGCGTACCTCGCCCTGGCTCAACCAGGGCGTTCGTGTTTGCTGGAGTCGGTCGAAGGGACGGAACGGATCAGCCGGTTCTCGTTCATCGGCCTGGACTACCTTGACTCGCAGGCGGTCGACCGCGATCCGGCGATGCTGGAGCGGATCCGCACAATCGTCGGGAAGTACCGGCTCGACCGTAGCGATCTGCCGTTCCCGGGCGGTGCGGTGTGCACGTTCACCTACGACGCGGCTCGGGCGCTCGAGCCGGTGCTGCACCGTGCGCAGGCCCAGGCTCCGCCGGCCGACGTGCGGTTCGGGGACGCGCTCATCGTCGTGCCGGGCACCTGGATCGTGTTCGATCACTTCACCCATCGGATGACCCTGATCGGTTTTGCGCGCGATGAGTCGGAGCGCGCCGGAGTCGACGCGCGGCTCGACGCCTACGTCGCGCGGCTGCTGGATCAGCGCGCGACGATCCCGGGCGCGATCCGCGCCGACGGTCCGATCGAAGCGTCGATGGACGAGGCGACCTTTCTCGCCCGTGTCGCGCAGGCGCAAGAGTACATTCGCGACGGGGAAGCCTACCAGCTCCAGGTCGGAATCCGGTTCTCATGCCTGATCGCGGGGACCGCGTTCGACTTCTATCGCCATATACGGGCTCGTAATCCATCGCCGTACATGTTCTACATCGAGGCTGACGGGCGAGCCGTGTTCGGCGCCTCGCCGGAGTTTCTGGTGCGGCTCGACGGACGCACCGCGCGAATCCGCCCGCTCGCCGGTACGCGTCCGCGCGGAGTCGACGACGCCGCCGACCATCGCATCGCCCAGGAGCTGCTCGCCGATCCGAAGGAGCGCGCCGAGCACGTGATGCTGGTCGACCTCGCGCGCAACGACCTCGGTGCGGTTTGCCGCACCGGAACCGTACGCGTCGACGAGCTGATGGTGATCGAACGCTACTCGCACGTGATGCATATCGTCTCCAACGTCGTCGGCGAGCTGCGCGAGGGGTATGATGCGCTCGATCTGTTCGCGGCGTCGTTTCCGGCCGGTACCGTGACCGGAGCCCCGAAGATTCGGGCGATGCAGCTGATCGACGAACTCGAGCCGGTGGCACGCGGACCGTACGCCGGGAGCGTCGCCCACATCGACTTCGACGGCGACATGGACTCGTGCATCATCCTGCGCTCCGTCGCGGTGGCGAACGGGCGAGCCTTTTGGCAAGCCTCGGCCGGAATCGTGACCGACAGTGTCCCCGCTGCCGAGTACGCCGAGGTCTTTGCCAAGACGGCGATCGTCCGAGCCGTGCTGGGTATCGCACCGTGACCCGTCTGCTGCTCGTCGACAACTACGATTCGTTCACGTGGAATCTCGCGCAGCTCTTCGGCGCGCTCCCCGATGTGCGGGTCGAGGTCGTGCGCAATGACGATCCGGTGCTGACGGCCGGCGCGACGGCCCGCTTCGCTGGGGTCGTGATCGGTCCGGGCCCCGGCTGGCCGCGTGCCGCCGGTGCGATGATGGAGACGATTCGCGACGCCGATCGTCACGGCGTGCCGCTCTTCGGCGTGTGCTTGGGACTGCAGGGAATCGGCGAAGCCTTCGGCGCGTCGGTCGTGCACGCGCCGCGTCAGATGCACGGGAAAACCTCCGAGATCAGCCACGACGGTCGCGGCATCTTCGCCGATCTGCCATCGCCCTTTACGGCGACGCGCTATCATTCGCTGTGCCTGTCGCACGACGGCTTCCCGGCCGAGCTGCGGGTGGATGCCGCCAGCGAGGACGGCGTGATCCAAGCGCTCGAACATCGTCGGCGCCCGATCGCAGCGGTGCAATTCCATCCCGAGTCGGTGCTCACCGCCGCAGGTCCCCAGCTGGCCCGCAACGTCGTCGAATGGATGCGTGCGCGAGCGCCCCTGATGGAGACACGCGCGTGACGAGCGACTTTCCGCTGCTTCTGCGGCGCGTGCTCGCCGGTGAGGACCTGCGAGCCGACGAAATGGCTGCGACGATCGGTGCCATTATGGACGAGACACTCTCGCCGGTTCGTGCCGCCGGACTGCTGGCCGCGCTGGCCGCCAAGGGCGAAACCGTCGACGAGGTCGTGGGCGCGGCGCGCGCGATGCGCGAGCGCAGCGTCCGCGTCGAGCACGGCCTGCCGCTCGTGCTCGACATCGTCGGCACCGGCGGTGACGGCGCGGGGACGATCAACATCTCAACCGCCGCGGCATTCGTCGTCGCCGGCTGCGGCGTGCCGGTCGCCAAACACGGGAACCGCGCCGCCTCGAGCGCCTGCGGGAGCGCCGACGTGCTCGAAGCGCTCGGCGTTCGCATCGACCGCTCGCCGGATGCCTCGGCGCGCGCCCTGCGCGAAGACGGGATCGCGTTCCTGTTCGCCCAGCGGCATCATCCGGCGATGCGTGCGGTTGCTCCCGTGCGGCGCGAACTTGGCGTCCGCACGATCTTCAACGTGCTGGGTCCGCTGACGAATCCGGCCGGCGCGCAGCGCCAGATGGTCGGAGTTGCTCGTCCCGAACAGGTGGAACTGGTCGCCGAGGCGCTGCAGGCGTTGGGCGGCCAAGCCGGTGCGGTCGTGCATGCAAGCGATGGTCTGGACGAAATCTCGGGTGCTGCGCCAAGCGTCGTGGTGCAGTTCGACCGCGAGGGGATGCGGCGCTGGACGCTGGACCCCGCGCGCTACGGAGTGCATGCGACGCTCGACGAAATCCGCGGCGGCGATGCGGCGACGAATGCGCGCGCCCTGGAGGCGATTTTGGCCGGCGAGCCGGGACCGCGCAGCGATGTCGTGGCGCTCAACGCCGCGCTGGCGCTCGTCGTCGCGGGTGAGGCCGTCGACTGTGAAGACGGACTGGAGCGCGCCCGCACCTCGATCCGGACGGGCCGCGCGCGCGCGGCACTCGATGCCTTGCGACGCGAACGCGAAACGGAGTTGGTATGAGACGTCCTATGTCAACCCTCATCCCGATTGACGAGGCGAAGCCGAGGTGGATTCAGCCTCCGCAGGAGGGTGAATCCGTATGAGCGATCTGCTGGCGAAACTCTACGCGGCGAAGCGTGCCGTTCTCGCAACGGACGAAGCCCGCGAGCCGCTGGCGCTCTTGCGCGAGCGGGCAGAGAACCGTCGCGGGGAGCGGCGCGGTTTTCGCGCGGCACTCGTCGCCGCCATCGGACCGGCGATCGTGGCCGAGATCAAGCGGGCCTCGCCGTCGGTCGGCATCATCGTGCCCAAACTCGATCCGGCCGCGTTGGCGCGCACGTTCGCCGCAGCGGGAGCCGACGCCATCAGCGTGCTGACCGAAAGCGATCACTTCCTCGGCGACTTGGCGTACCTGGACGTCGTGCGCGCGGCGGCTGCGTTGCCGCTGCTGCGCAAGGACTTCCTGAGTACGCGCTACGAGGTCGTCCAGTCGGGCGCCTACGGTGCCGACGCTCTGCTCGCGATCGTCGCCGGGCTCGACGACGAAGCGCTCGCAGCGATGCTCGACGAGGCGCGGCGGTACGAACTCGACGTGCTGGTCGAGGTTCATACCGAAGCCGAATTGCGCCGCGCAACGGCTGCGGGCGCGAGCTTGCTCGGGATCAACAATCGCAACCTGCACACCTTCGAGACCGACCTCGCCGTCACCGAGGAGCTGCTGCCGCTGGTCGGACCGGACGCGGTCGTGATCAGCGAGAGCGGCGTCAAATCGCAGGACGACGTGCGCCGCCTGGTCGCGCGCGGAGCGCGGGGCGTTTTAGTCGGGGAGTCGTTGATGCGTTCGGAGGACAAAGGCGAAGCGATCCGGTCGCTCAAGGGCGCTGCGGTTCCGGCCTGACGCGGTGAGAACGCGGGTGAAGGTTTGCGGCTGCACCGGCATCGACGATGTGGCGGCGGCGCTCGAGGCGGGCGCCGACGCGGTCGGCGTCGTGCTCGCGGCCGATTCGCCGCGCTGCATCAGCATCGAACGTCTCCGCGAGATCGCCGAATACATGCCCGCTCTGGTACCGCTGGTGGCTGTGTTCGTGGACCAGCCGTCGTCGCTCATTGACGAAGCGCTCAAGGTCGGCGCAACCCCGCAGTTCCATGGCAGCGAGCCCGCCGAGGCCTGCGAAGCCTTCGCCGCCGGCCCGTATCTGAAGGCCTATCATGTCCGCGCGGGCGAGCACATCACGAAGGAAACGTTCGACTCCTTCGCGCGCCCGTTCGAGCACGCGACCTGGATCTTCGATACGGCCGACCGCGCCGGCGCGAGCGGCGGAACCGGGCAGCCATTCGAGTGGGAGATCGTGCGCCGGGTGGCTGGTTCGCGACACGTCGTCGTCGCGGGCGGCTTGAACCCCGAAAACGTCGGCGCGTGCATGCGAACGGCTCGGCCGTACGCCGTCGATGTGCGCAGCGGGGTGGAAACCGACGGGAAGAAGGATCCGCGAAAGATCCGCCGCTTCGTCGAGGCGGTCCGCGACGCCGAGAAGGCCCCAAGCGCATGATCCCCGCTCCGCCGCCGATCGCCGTCGCCGCGTCGGCGTTCCCCGCGCTGCCCGGCGATCTGGTGATCGCGATCCGCAAGCGCGCGAAAGTCGCGGGCGCCGTCGTCATGATCGGGCGGCGGCTGGGAGACGATGCCTACGTCGACGTGCTCACGACGCAGGGAGCGCCCAGCGCGGATGGACACACCCTGTTCGCGGTCGACGGCATCACGGAAACGATCACCGCGCTGCTCCTCGCCGAGGGCGTGCGGCGCGGCGAGGTGCGGCTCGACGAGCCGGTTGACGAACTGCACGACGCGGATTTCCATCCTCCATCGCGCGGCGCGTCGCCGATCACGCTCGCCGATCTGGCGACCCATCGCGCCGGGCTGCGCGCGCTGCCGTTGCGCGAGGCGGCTCAGCCGTATGCCGGCATCGATCGCGCTGCATTCGCGAGCTTGGTAAACCAGGCGCGGCCGGCTCAAGCGGCCGCGACCGCGTCCGCTCCGTCCGTGCTCGACTTCGCCTTGCTCGGGACGCTGCTGGCCGATCGCGCCGGTACCTCGTACGCAGGGCTCGCGCGCGAGCGCGTGTTCGTTCCGCTCGACATGAACGACAGCGTCGCCGATACCGGCAGCGATCAGCGCGTGATTCGCGGGCGTTCGATCGCCGACGCGGCGGCCGCGCCTTGGCGCTACGGGGCGCTGGAGCCGGCGGGCGGCATGCGCTCCAGCATCTACGATCTGCTGCGCTTCGCGGGGGCGATGTTTGCCGACGACAACGGACCACTGGCCGCCGATATGCGACTGGCCGGAACGTCGCGCGCCGCAGCAGGCGACGGTTCGATCGGACTGGGCTGGCGCGTTGAGAGCACGGGCACGCGCTGGGCGAGCGGCGGAAGCTTTGGCAGCACCTCGTTCATCGGCATCGCGCCGCAGCAGCACGCCGCCGTCGTCATCTTGAGCAATGTAGGGCTGTTGTTCGGCAACACGTCGTTCGATGATGTCGGCTTACAGGTGCTCGCGGCGCTCGCCGCGAGCAAACGCGGCGCAACGCCGTGAGCGGGACCGGCACCGCGTTTCCCGATGCGCGCGGCTACTTCGGTCGCTACGGCGGCACGTTCGTGCCGGAAGTGCTCGTCGAAGCGCTGGTTCGCTTGGAGAGTGCCGCGCGCGACGCATTCGACGATCCCGGCTTCTGGAGCGAACTGGAGCGGCTGCTGCAGGACTACGTCGGCCGCCCTTCGCCGATCTACCATGCCGAGCGGCTGGTCGACGAACCGCACGCCCCGATCGTGTTCAAGCGTGAAGACACGAACCACACCGGTGCGCACAAGATCAACAACACCGTCGGGCAAGCGCTGCTGGCGCGGCGGATGGGAAAGCGCCGGCTGATCGCGGAGACGGGCGCCGGACAGCACGGCGTCGCCACCGCAACCATCGGGGCGAAGATGGGGATGCAGGTCGACGTCTACATGGGCGAGGTCGATATCGAACGGCAAGCGCTCAACGTCTATTTGATGAAGCTGCTCGGCGCGACGGTCCACCCGGTCGCGAGCGGAACCCGGACCCTCAAGGACGCCACCAACGAAGCGTTCCGCGAATGGGCCGCGCGCGTGGAGGACACGTTCTACGTGATCGGCTCGGTCGTCGGCGCGCACCCCTATCCGTTCCTGGTGCGCGAGTTCCAGAAGGTGATCGGGATCGAAGCCCGCGCGCAGGTTTCCGAGCGTTACGGGCGCCTGCCCTCGGATGTCGTCGCCTGCGTCGGCGGGGGTTCGAACGCGATGGGGATCTTCTACGCGTTCATCGACGACGCGGCGGTGCAGCTGTGGGGCGTCGAAGCGGCCGGTCACGGTCTGCACGCCATCGATACGGCCGCCTCACTCAACCGCGGTACGGTCGGGATTCTCCATGGCTCGCGCAGCTACGTGCTGCAGGATGACGACGGTCAAGTCCGCGACACGCACTCGGTCAGCGCCGGACTCGACTATCCCGGGGTCGGACCGGAGCACGCATTTCTCAAGGACTCGGGTCGCGCGCGCTACGTCGCCGTCGATGACGCGCAAGCCCTGGAAGCTTTTCATCACACCGCGCGGCGCGAGGGCATCGTTCCCGCGCTCGAGTCCGCGCACGCGATCGCCTTCGCCCAATCGCTCGCCTGCGAGCGGGGCCCGGCAGGCTTGGTGCTGGTCAACCTGAGCGGTCGCGGCGACAAGGACGTGCGCACGGTCGCAGGCCTCGAAGGCGAGGCGGCGCCGTGATCGCGAGCAGCGGTATCGCGGCCGCTTTTCGCGCCCCGCGAAGCGAGCGCCGAGCCGCGCTGATCGCCTATGTCGTCGCCGGCGATCCGGACCGCACCACCACGGCCGCGGTAATCGACGCGCTGAGCGAAGCAGGCGTCGATCTGATCGAACTCGGCATCCCATACGGCGATCCGCTGGCGGATGGACCGACGATCGCCGCCGCGGCGCAGCGCGCGCTCGACGGAGGAACGCGCATGGCCGATGCGATCGCCGTCGCCGCAGCGGCTCGAGCACGCGGCGCGGCGCCGATCCTGCTCTTCACCTACGTCAATCCGGTCGATCGGTACGGCACTGCACGCTTCGCTCGCGAAGCGGCGGAGGCCGGCGCCGTCGGGGTGATCGTCCCGGACGTGCCGCTCGAAGAACTGGCGTCGTTCGCACCGCCGCTGCGCGCGGCGGGTCTCGCCGTTCCGCTGATGATCGCGCCGACGACGCCGTGCGAACGGGCCGATCGCATCGCCGCGGCGGCGGAGGGGTTCGTGTATCTCGTGTCACGGCTCGGCGTGACCGGGGCGCGGCGCGAACCCGACACGGCGTGGCTCGCCGGCTCGATCGCGCGCCTGCACGGCGTGACCGCGCTGCCGATCGCGGTCGGATTCGGAATCTCCACGCCGGCCCACGCAGCCGCAGTAGGTGCGCTCGCCGACGGCGTCATCGTCGGCAGCGCGCTGATCGATGCGTACGCCGGCTCGCGCGGCACGGAGGCGGCGCGCAAGGCCGGACGCTACGCCGCTTCGCTTCGTGCGGCGCTCCCGTCGCACGGCTGAACCGGCGCGGGCCGCGGTTTTTTCGGCGCCGGACTGCGACTTTGGCAGGATTCGCCCATAGGGGGGCGCATCGGCCTACGCAGTTTTATTGCGCTGGAGGTCTGTCCTGATGAAGTTTCGTCTCTTCGCCGTGCTGGGTGCCGTCACGCTGTGCATGACGCTGGCCGCCCCGTCGCTCCCGGTGTCCGCGGATGCCAACACGATCGTGTTTGGGTCGCCCGTGTCGCTCACCGGTGCATTGACGAAGGAAGGCCACCTGACGCAGGAAGGCTACAATTTCTGGAAAGACTACATCAACTCGCATGGCGGCCTCAAGATCGGCGGCAAGACCTACAAGGTCGACATCAAGTATTACGATGACGAGTCGAAGAACAATACAGCGCAGGATCTTGCCGAGCGGCTGATCGATCAGGATCACGTCAACTTCATCCTCGGACCGTACGGTTCGGGGACCAGCTTCACGGTCGCCCAGCTGGTCGAACGCAAAAAGATCCCGATGGTCGAGGGCAACGGCGCGGCGGAGAAGATCTTCAGTCAGGGTTTCCGCTACACATTCGGCGTGCTCTCGCCCGCGCGGCGCTACCTCGAAGGTATTCTGGATATGGCCCGGCACCAAAAGCCGGCTGCGCAAACCGTCGCGATCACGGCCGCCAGCGACGCCTTCTCGCAGGAGGTCGCGCAAGGCGCCGCGGCCTATGCGGTCGCGCACGGCATGACCGTCGTCTACAACAACAAGTATCCCGACACCGCGACCGACGTCTCGTCGATCATCTCTGCGCTCAAGGCGACGAATCCCGACGTGATCCTCAACGCCGGACACCTTCAGGACGCGCTGCTGGTCCAAAAAGGCCTGAAGGAACAGAACGTGCAGGCGAAAGCCTACGGCTACTCCGTCGGGCCGGACACCCCGGACTTCGCAACCTCGCTCGGCAGAGATGCCAACGACGTGTTCGGCGGCGCGCAGTGGTCGGACGCGGTGAAATACAAGGCGGACCGGCCGGGTTTCTATTCAACCGCGCCGGAGTATGCGAAAGCGTTCGAGGCCGCGTATCACCACCGTCCGGACTACCATAACGCGGAGTCGACCGCGGCCTGTCTGGCCTTTCAATACGCGCTTGAGAACGCCGGTACCCTGGATCCGGAAAAGGTGCGCGACGCGCTGGCCAAGCTCGACGTCACGACGTTCTACGGCATCATCAAGTTCGACAGCCGGGGGCTCAACGTGTACAAGCCGATGGTGGTCAACCAGATCCAGAACGGGCGCCTGGTGACGGTGTGGCCCGCGCTGACCGCGGACGCCAAGCCGAAATACCCGACCCCGCCGTGGGGACAACGCTGAGACAAACGCGCCCCGGGGTCGCACCCTAAATGCACCTGCTGGCTCAGGATCTCGTCAACGGCATACTCGCGGGCGGGATCTTGGCCGTGGTCGCATTGGGCTTCTCCCTGGTCTGGGGAATCATGAACATCATCAACCTCGCGCATGGTGCGTTCATCATGCTCGGGGCGTACGTGACGTACGAGTTGTTCACGGTCGTCCATATCGATCCGTTCTTGTCGCTGCCGATCTCGTTCGGGCTGCTCTTCGCGCTCGGCTATCTGATTCAGCGGTATCTGATCAATTGGGTCGCGCGCGCACCGATCCTCACCACCTTTCTGCTGACGTTCGGACTGTCGCTGCTGGTCGTCAACATCGCCCTGATCGTGTGGTCGGCGGACACCCGGGGCGTGACGACGTCGTATTCGGGTGCCAATTTCACGCTCGGAACCGTCACCGTCCCCTGGGCCAAATTGTTCACCCTCGTCGCAGCGCTTGCCATCACCGGCGTCATGCAGTTGTGGCTCGTGCGCTCAAAGACGGGTCGCGCGATTCGAGCCACGGCGATGGACGTGGGCGCAGCGCAACTCTCGGGCGTGCGGGTGGCCCACATCTTCGCAATCGTGTTCGGCCTCGGTGCGGGACTGGCCGGAGTCGCCGGCACGCTGATCTCGCTGTCGTATGCGCTGAACCCCTCGATGGGTGATCCGTTCCTCATCAAAGCCTTCGTCGTGTGCGTCCTAGGCGGCCTCGGATCGGTCCAGGGTGCGTTGATCGGCGGCTTGGCCTACGGCATCATCGAGGCGTTCGCGACCCAACTCGACGTGACGATCGGTACGCAGCACATCAGCGGCTCCGGCCTGCAGGACGCGATCGCGCTGGTCGTCTTGCTGATCGTGCTGATGGTCCGGCCGCGTGGAATCATGGGACGGGCCACGGCATGACCGTCGCCGCGGCGGCGGCGGCGTTGCGCCGCGCCGGGTTGGGCGGCATCACCGGGAGCCCGCTGGCGTTTGCGGTCGTCCTGGTTGCGATGGCGCTGCTGCTGGCGGTGCCGTTCGCGCACAACGGCTATCTCAACAATGTGTTTCGGAACATTCTGATGTACGCCGCGATGGCCTACGGCTGGAACCTGATCGGCGGCTACACCGGCTACGTTTCGTTCGGCAACGTCACGTTCTTCGGCATCGGGGCGTACTCTGCGGCGGTCTTGTCGGCGCACGGTATCGACAACCTCGCCGCGGGCGTCGCCGTCGGAGCGATCGCTTCTGCCGCGTTCGCCGTCGTGATCGGCATCCCGGTGCTGCGGCTCAAGGGGCACTATTTCGGGATCGCCACGCTCGGCATCGCTTTGGCGGTAGCCGACATCGTCGCCAACCTGGATGCCTTGGGCGGCAGCAGCGGCATAGCGGTGCATCAGGTCGACGACGCCCACTTCTCGATCTATTACTACGCGATGTGGCTCGTCGCGCTGGCCTCGATCCTAGGCACCTACGCGATCGCGCGCTCGAAGCTGGGATACGCCTTCGTCGCGATCCGCGAAAACGAAGATGCCGCGGCCGTGCTGGGAATTTGGGCAACGCGTTATAAGGTGACGGCCTGGGCGATCGGCGCGATGATGGCCGGCGCCGCGGGGGCAATCTTCGCGCCGGCCAACGGCTTCATCGACCCGTCGATTACGTTTGCGACGGACGCGAACGTCTTTCCGATCGCCATGACGATCCTGGGCGGGATCGGAACCGTCGCGGGCCCGTTTATCGGCGCGGTGATTCTGGCGGGAGCGAACGAATTGCTGCAGCGCTATTTCGTGAAAGCCCACACGCTGTTCTTCGGGGCGATGATCGTCGTGATCGTGCTGGTGCTGCCGCGCGGTCTGGTCTGGCTGTTCGGGCTGCGCGGCGGCCTGCGGGCGTGGGCGAAGAGCCTCACGACGTACAAGGCATGAGCGACGCCGCGCTGCACATCGACGGGATCGGAGTCCGTTTCGGCGGGCTGTGGGCGCTCAGCGAGGTCAGCTTCGAGGTCGAGCGAGGCGCCGTGCTCGGGCTGATCGGGCCCAACGGTTCGGGGAAGACCACCCTGATGAACGTGATCAGCGGGGTCTACAAGCCGACCACCGGCGAGGTGCGGTACGGTGGGCACCGTATCGCCGATGTTCCCACGCACGACGTCTGCCATCTGGGGATCGCGCGCACGTTTCAGATCGTGAAGCCGTTCGCCAACCTCAACGCGCGCGAGAACGTCGCGGTCGGGGCGATGTATGGACGCGAGGGTTCGAAGCGCTCGACCCGCGCGGCGTTCGAGCGCGCCGACGAACTGCTGGAGGTCGTCGATCTCGCACGGGTCGCCTACCGGCGCGCGAGCGACCTGACGATCCCCGACCGCAAACGCTTGGAGGTCGCGAAGGCGCTCGCGCTTGATCCCGAGGTCCTGCTGCTCGACGAAGTGATGGCGGGACTGAACGCGACCGAAGTCGAGGAAGCACTCGAGCTGCTGCGACGGGTGAATCAGCGGGGCGTCACGCTGATCGTCGTCGAGCATTTGATGAAGGCGATCGTCTCGATCTCGACCTGCATCGTGGTCCTCGCGGAAGGCCGCAAGATCGCCGAAGGCGCGCCGGCTGACGTGCTGGCCTCGCCGCAGGTGATCGAGGCCTATCTCGGTTCACGGTGGGTCAAACGCCAAGCCCAGCTCGAGCAAATCGAGTTGGAGCGGCGAGAGGCACAGCACATGCCGCCGCCGTCGCCGTCGTGACGGCACCGGCTGCGCCGCCCGGGATGAAATCGCTCACCATCGATCGGCTCTGCGCAGGCTATGGCGACACCCAGGTGCTGTGGGATGTGTCCCTCACCCTTGCACCGGGCGAAATCGTCGCCCTGATCGGCTCCAACGGAGCCGGGAAATCGACCTTGCTCGGCGCGGTCAGCGGTCTGGTCGAGACGACCAGCGGCAGCGCGCGCTATGGCGACGTCGAACTCTCGTCACTCGAACCCGATCGTGTCGTGCGGGCAGGAGTGGTTCAGGTGCCGCAGGGCCGGCGGCTCTTCAGCTCGCTCACGGTCGAGGACAACCTGCGCATGGGCGCCTACCTGCGCCGCGATCGTGAAGTTGAAGCCGACCTCGAGAAGATTCTCGCGCTGCTGCCGCGTTTGCGCGAACGCTATGACTATCTAGCCGGACGTCTGTCGGGCGGCGAACAGCAGCAGGTTGCGATGGGCCGCGCGCTGATGGCACGGCCGCAGGTGCTGCTCATCGACGAGATGTCGCTCGGGCTGGCGCCGGTGCTCGTCGATGCGCTGATCGACATTCTGGCCCAGATCCACGCGACCGGCGTGTCGATCCTGATCGTCGAGCAGGACGTGCAGACGGCGCTCGAGGTCAGTTCGCGCGCCTACGTGCTCGAAACCGGGCGCATCATCCTGACCGGGGCGTCCGCCGATCTGCTCGACGACCCGCAAGTGAAGAAAGCCTACCTCGGCGTATGAGACTTACGTGAACGACATCACCGAACTGCTGCGCCTGCCCTCGCCGACGCCGACGCCCCAAGCGCTCGCGTTCGACGGCGAGCGGCTCTGGATCGGGTCGATTGCAATCGACCGGCTCATGTCGATGGATCCGGCTACGTGGATGGGGCGCGACGAAGGCGACCTTCCAGGGAAGCCGTGGGGGATGACGGCCGTGGGCGACGAGCTGCGCGTGATTCTCGGCGAGGGTCCGGACGACGACCGGATGATCCGGCGTTTCGTCCCGGGCCATGGCGTGAAGGCCGAAGGCGCGTTTCGTGCGCCCGACGGTACGGGTTCGCACCTCGGCTACGACGGCGACCGGCTCTATGTCAGCCAGTGGTACAACCGCCGCATCATTGCACTCGACGATGCCGGCGTCGCCGGCAGTGCGATCGACGTGCCGCACGGAATCGCCGGACAGGTCGTCGTTGACGGGCGGTTCTATCTGGTGACGACCGACGACGAAGAGCATGGCGACTACTGGCTCACGCGCGTTGATGCGCGTGGTGCGGCCGTGGTGAGCGACGACCTGGCACGCATCCCGTTTCCGGCCCGCGCTTTGGCCTTCGACGGCGAGCGTTTTTGGACCAATCATCGCGCCGCCGACGAAGTCGTCGCCTTCGCGCGTCCCGATTCCTGACCGGCGCGCCCTTAGCTGCCGGGGGTTTTCGGGACCGTCGGCAAGCCGTCGTGGCTCCATTCCATCCACGAGCCGTCGTAGACGGCGACATCGTTAAAACCTGCGGCGCGCAGCGCGAGCCATGCTCCCGACGCGGAAACGCCGCTGCCGCAGCTGACGACGGTGCGTTTGCGCGGGTCGAGCCCGGCTGAGGCAACCAGATGGTCGAGGGTTGCACGCTCGGCGATGCGACCGCCGCGTGCATCTTCGAGCAGCAGGTTCCCGCTGAGGCGCACGGCGCCGGGGATGTCGCGGTCGCGCTGGGCGTAGGTTTGATCGCGCTGCGTTTCGAGCAGCTGTTCGTCGAGCGTGCCGGCAACGATCGCTTGCACTTCGCCGCGCGTGGCGCGCAGCGCCGGGACTTCGCGCGCGTGAAACGTTGCCGGAACGAGCACCGGCGTGTCGGTCGCGAGCGGCATGCCGGCCGCCCTCCAGGCTTCGATGCCTCCGGCGAGGACGAACGCTTCGGTGTGACCGTAGTAGCGCAGCATCCAGACCAGCCGCGCAGCGAACGGAATCGTTCCGGCGTCGTAGGCGATCACCACCGCGTCGTCACCGATCCCGTGCGTACCGAGCACGTGCGCAAACGCTTGCGGCGGCGAGACGCGGGTTGCGTAGGGCGTCGCCGGATCGCTGAGGTCGTCACCGTAATCGAGGTGGACGGCGCCGGGCAGGTGGCCGGCTGCGTACTGCTCGCGGCCGGACGGCATCGCCACCGTGCCGCCGTGCGGAACGCTGCGCGCGTCGACGATGCACAGGTGCGGATCGTCGCGATGGGCGATCAGCCAGTCCACCTCTTTGAAGTCGGTATCGTCCTGCACGCCGGTTGGTTAGACGCCGATGGCAGGCTTCGAAAGATCGAATCGCTGCTCGGCGTCATCGGCGATGTACTTCCCGATGGCGAGCGATGAGGTCGCCGCGGGCGAGGGTGCGTTGCGCACGTGCACGATACCCGGTGCGCCTTCGAACACGAAGTCGTCGACGAGCGCACCGTCGGCGTCCATCGCCTGCGCGCGGACGCCGGACGGACCGGGCAGACAGTCATCGGGCTGCAGCTCGGGGATATACCGCTGCAGCGCCTCGACATAGGCCGAACGCACCAAATCGCGATACATCTCGCCGGCGCCCATCTTCCAATACTTGGTCGCCATCTTGAAGAAGCCGGGATAGGTGAGCGAATCCCACAGCTCGGCCGGGTTGATGGAAAAGAACGAGTAGCCTTCGCGCGCGAACGCCAGCACGGCGTTCGGGCCCAGCCAAATCGAGCCGTCCATGCGCGGCGTGAAGTGAACGCCCAGGAACGGGAACTCGGGGTCGGGGACGGGATAGATGTTGCCCTTGACCAGGTACGATTTCTCAGGTTTCAGGATCAGATAGTCGCCCCGGAACGGCACGATCTTCGGATCGCGCGCGCCGTCGGTCATGCCGGCGATCCGGTCGCTGTACAGACCCCCGCATGTGACGACCGAGGTCGCTTGAATTTCGCCCTTCGGAGTCTTGAGCACGGTGACGTTGCCGCGGCGCTCGATGCCGGTCACCTCGTGGCCCAGGTACATGTCGGCGCCCATCTCTTGGGCGTCCTCGCCGTAGCTGGTCGAGATCCGGCCCCAGTCGACGATGCCGGTCACCGGCGAGAAGATCGCCCGCACGCCGCGGCAGTACGGCTCGCGTTCGGTGATCTGGGCCGCGTCGAGCATCTCGAGGCCTTCGATGCCGTTCGCGTGGCCGCGCGTCATGAGGTCGTCGAGCCGGCCCAGTTCCGATTCCTCGGTGGCCACGATCAGCTTGCCGACCTGCCGGTACTCGATCCCCTTGGCGTCGCAGTACTCCCAGGCCAGCTTCCGCCCTTCGACGCAGAGCTTGGCCTTGAGCGAGCCGGGCTTGTAGTAGATTCCGGAATGGATGACGCCGCTGTTGTGGCCGGTCTGGTGCTTGCTCCAGACATTCTCTTTTTCAACGTTGGCGATGCGCAGATGGGGATGCCGCAGCAGCAGCTCGCGGGTGGTCGCGAGCCCGACGATCCCTCCCCCGACCACGGCGATGTCGTAGACCATACGGAAGTATTATCCGCCACCCGGAGGCAGCCCGCTACGACTTCCTTCTCTGCACCAAGGCCTTGGTCGGGCGGAGCAGTAAC
>Ga0182015_10000405_pt1 | contig 61770 bp, 69 predicted proteins | sample 712P3MmetaG_FD_120478 | JGI IMG/M metagenome (GOLD analysis project Ga0182015, IMG submission 120478) | Permafrost microbial communities from Stordalen Mire, Sweden - 712P3M metaG | ecosystem: Environmental > Terrestrial > Soil > Wetlands > Permafrost | place: Sweden: Stordalen | collected...
CGCACTGGTCGCGGTGGGGCTGCGCCTGGGCAAACGGGGCCGTGGTTTGATCGCGCAAGTGCTGCCGATCATCTTCATCAACCTCGTCTTCACCTACGCCGTTCCCGGGATCTCGGCGGCCGCGCACGTTGGAGGCCTGCTGACGGGATTCTTCGCCGGCCTGCTGCTGTTCATGGTGCCGTCGCGCCGTCGCGACGCCGCCTACGCGTACGCGTTCGATCCGGCTCAAGATCCCGTCGCGACCATCGAACAGCCGACGAACGAGCCGCCCGGTTGAAGGTCGTCGACGATGCCTTCGCGGCCGACGGTCCGATCGCGCGTGCGCTGGCCGGCTTCGAACCCCGCGAGGGGCAGCTGCGCATGGCGAGGCTGATCGAGCGCGGGTTTCTCGAGAACGTGCACACGATCGTGGAGGCCGGCACGGGTGTCGGGAAATCGCTGGCCTACCTCGTGCCGGCCCTGCGCGCCGGCGCCCGGGTCGTCATTTCGACCGGCACGATCGCGCTGCAGGAGCAGCTGGTCCGCAAAGACATCCCGCTCGTCACGGCCGCGCTCGACATTCCGGCGCGCATCGTCCTGCTCAAGGGCCGCAATCACTACCTCTGCCGTGCGAAGTTCGAGAAGGAGAGCGGAGCGCGGCTGATCGCGCCGACCGCGGCGCTCGAGAAGCTGTGGTCCTGGGCGGAACAGACCCCAACCGGTGATCGCGCGGAACTCCCGTTCACGCCGCGTGCCGACGATTGGGAAACGTTGGACGCCGACGTCGACGACTGCGTCGGCGAATACTGCCACCGTTTCGCGGACTGCCATTTCTTCGCCCGGCGCGACGCGGCGCGCTATGCGGATATCGTCGTGGTCAACCACGCGCTCTTCTTTCTCGACCTCGTCAGCGGAGGAGCGCTGCTGCCGGCGTACGATTTCGTCGTCCTCGACGAAGCCCATCAGGCGGAGAAATACGCAACCGCCGCCTTGACGGCGACGCTCTCGCCGACGAGCGTGAACCGCATGATGCGCAAGCTGCACCGCAGCTACGCGATCCCGGCCGGCCACGATGCGGAACTCGATGAGGGGATGCGCCGGCTGCAGCAGACGCTCGCGCGCGTCCCGGGCGATCGCTATCCGATCGCGGCGAACGACGACGTGCACGAGATCTTCCCGGTGCTGCGCGAGTCATTCTACCGGCTCGAGAACTGGGTTCACGCGCACTGGAAGGACGGACAGCGCAAACCGGTCGACAACGAGGCCGAGGCTGAGCGCCGGCGCGATCTCGCGCTGCGCGCGATCGGCGCGCACATCGCCACCGTCGACCGCATCGAAGGCGCCGCGCTGCAAGCCCAGGCCGGGGCGCTCCCGGCCGACGAGATCGACGCGGTCGCCTGGGTCGAACGCGGCGAAGGCGATGCGCGCTACGAGATCAACGCCGCGCCGTTCCAGGTTGCCGATTACCTGCGCGCGTCGCTGTTCGCGCGCACGCGCAGCGTCGTCCTGACCAGCGCGACGATCTCGACCGGCGGTTCGTTCGCCTTTCTGCGCGCGTCGCTCGGGGTCGACGAGGCCCAGGAGCTGGTCGCGCCCTCGCCTTTCGATTACGGCCGCCAGGCGCGGCTGTACGTTGCGCCGCCGTCGCTGAACCCCAAGAGCACGGATTTCGCCCGCCGCGCCGCGCCGCTGATCGAAGAGATTCTCGACCGCACGGGCGGCCGCGCCTTCGTGCTGTTCACCTCGTACGCCCGGCTGCACGAAGTCCACGCCTTGCTGGCGGCGCGGCTCGACTTTCCACTGCGCGTCCAGGGCGAACTGCCGCGCACCGCGCTGCTGGACTGGTTTCGCTCGACCCGCAACGCGGTGCTCTTTGCGACCGGCACCTTCTGGGAGGGCATCGATGTCGTCGGCGACGCCCTCTCGTGTGTGATCATCGACCGGCTTCCGTTTCCGTCGCCGGGCGAACCGCTCGTCGCGGCGCGGCTCGCCGCGCTCGAAGCGCGCGGGCAATCGGGCTTCGAGCAGTATATGATTCCGAGCGCGATCGTGCGTTTGAAGCAAGGCTTCGGGCGGCTCATTCGGTCGACCACCGACCGGGGTGTCGTTGCGCTGCTCGACGGGCGTGCCGCATCGATGGGCTATGGTGCCACGATCCTGGCCGCCCTTCCGCCCGCAACGCGGATCGACGATCTGTCCGAACTCGCGGTGCTCTTTCGGGACGACGTCGCGTAGGCGGAGCGCGCCGCGCTGCGCGCGAAGCGCCGCGCATGCGTCTTCGTCCACTCGCCGCGCTCGCCGCGGCCGCGCTTCTGTGTTGCCCGGCACCGGCCGCGGCCTGGGGCGCGCAGGGGCATCGGATCATCAACGGTGCCGCCGTCCGCGCCCTGCCGCCTAGCGTGCCGGCGTTTCTGCGCAGTGCCGCGGCGCACGACGAAATCGCGCTGCTCGGACCGGAAGCCGATCGCATCAAAGGGGCGGGTAAACCGCTCGACGATGATGACGATCCGGGCCACTACGTCGACGTCCTCGACGACGGTACGATCGCGGGGGTCGCTCCGTTGAGCGCGCTCCCGGCGGATCGCCGCGCGTACGACCGCGCGCTGGCCGCCGCGTCGCCGCCGTCCGACCAGTACGGCCAGGGCTACTTACCCTACTCGATCGCCGACGGGTGGGAGCACATCGTGCGCGATCTCGCGTACTGGCGCGTCGACGTTCTCGGTGAAACGAAGGCGCCGACCGCCGCCGATCGCGATTTCTTTCATTACGATCGCACGATTCGCGAGGCCTTGACGCTGCGCGACATCGGGTATTGGGGTCATTTCGTCGGCGATGCCTCTCAGCCGCTGCACGTGTCGGTGCACTTCAACGGCTGGAACGGCCCGCGCACGAATTACCCGAACCCCAACGGCTTTTCGAACTCGCGTACCGTGCACGCGCGCTTCGAGACCGCGCTCGTCCGCGCAACAGCCAGCGAGGCTCTCGTCGCGCGTCGGATGCCGGCCCCCGCGCTCTCGACCGACCCGATCCTGGCGCAAGTCGGAACCTATCTCGCGACAACCGAGCGCTTCGTGCCGGCCGTGTACCGCATCGAAGCCGCCGGCGGCATCGATGCGCACAGTCCGGAGGCCACCAGCCTGGTCCTGGACCGGCTGGCCGCCGGGGCGGCGGAGATGCGCGACCTGATCGTCGAGGCCTGGGTCGCCAGCGGAAACGCGTCCGTTGGGTACCCGCCCGTCCCGGTCCACGACATCGAGAGCGGAGCCGTCGTGCCCACGCGCACCAACGTCGGCCTGGGCGACTGACGGGTGCCCGCCGGCGCTCGCGTTTGGTCTGCTCGCGGCGCGGACATAAACCCAGCTCAATGATAAAGCAATGCGTGACCTCGCGTCCCGCCGCGGTTGTCTTTCTCGCTGCTGCGCTTGGTGCCGCGACCATCGGCGTGAACGCGCAGGCCGCCTTCGACCCGCCGCTCGCGCAGCGCCCACTAGTTGCGGCTACGGCCGCCCCGCCGATGAGCGACGAAGATTTTGCGCGCATCGCGGCGATGGCGAACACGAATGAGATCGCGGAGGCGCGTCTGGCGCTGCATCGGACGCAGAGCCCACGGGTGCGCGCGTTCGCGCAACGGATGATCGACGACCACTCAACGGCGCAGGTGCAGCTGCAGGCGGCGAACCGCGGCACCGGGCTCATGCCCGCACCGGTTTTGGTGGTGAGCCCGGCCGATAGGGCCGAGTACGATGCGCTCGCGAACGCCGGCAGCGACTTCGATGCCCGCTACATGCTCGCACAGGTGCCGGACCACCAGAACGCGGTCGCAGCGTTTGGGTGGGAAGCGGCCAATGGGAGGGATGCGTCGCTGCGTGCCTACGCGGTGAAGACATTACCGATCGTGCAGCAGCATCTCCGGCTCGTCCAGACCTTCGTGGCAACCAACGGCGCGAGCTTGGGCCTGTTGCCGAACGACAGCAACGCGGTCATCAATCCGCCCGGCCGCGGCGCGACGGGAAACCAGATGAATGGCCCCGCCAACAATCCGGCGACGGGAACGAACGGCCAAACGCAAGGGCAAAACTCGGCCCCGAACATGGTCACGCCGGCGCCGCGTCCGAACTAGTCTTCCTTCGTCGCCTCGTCCTTCGCGCGCGACTGCAGCTCCGCGACGATCGACGAATCCGCGAGCGTTGTCGTATCGCCGAGCATGCGGCCTTCGGCGATGTCGCGCAGCAGGCGGCGCATGATCTTGCCGGAGCGCGTCTTGGGCAGCTCTTGCGTGAACGTCAGATACTTCGGGCGGCAGAACTTCCCAAGCTTCTCGGCGACGTGATCGCGCAGCTGGTTGGCGAGCTGTTGCGTACCGACGGCGTCGTTCTTGATGCTGACGAAGGCGCAGATGGCCTGTCCGGTGATGTCATCGGTGCGGCCCACGACGGCCGCTTCAGCCACGGCCGGAAAATCGACCAGCGCCGACTCGACCTCGGTGGTCGAAATCCGATGCCCGCTGACGTTCATCACGTCGTCGATGCGGCCGAGGAACCAGTAATCGCCCTCTTCATCGCGCTTGCAGCCGTCGCCGGCGAGGTACATGTGCGGGAACTTCGACCAGTACGTCTGCCGGTAGCGTTCGTCGTCGCCGTAGATGCCGCGCAGCATCGACGGCCAGGGACGTCTGAGCACGATGTAGCCGCCGCCGACCGGCACGGACTCGCCGTTCTCGTTGACGATATCGGGCAGGATGCCGGGGAACGGCTTCGTCGCTGACCCCGGCTTGAGCGTCGTGATCCCCGGCAGCGGCGTGATCATGATCGCGCCGGTTTCCGTTTGCCACCACGTGTCGACCACCGGACAGCGGCCGCCGCCGATGTGCTCGTGGTACCACATCCACGCTTCGGGATTGATCGGCTCACCGACGCTCCCCAGCAGGCGCAGCGATGTGAGATCGTGCTTGTCGACGAAAGACGTGCCCCACTTCATGAAAGTACGGATCGCAGTCGGTGCGGTGTAGAGGATCGTGACCTTGTAGCGCTCGATGATCTCCCAGAGCCGGTCCTTGTCGGGGAAATCCGGCGTGCCTTCGTAGATGACGCTGGTCGCGCCGTTGCAGAGCGGTCCATACACGATGTACGAGTGCCCGGTCACCCAGCCGATGTCGGCCGCGCACCAGTAGATGTCGTCGTCCTCTTTGAGGTCGAACACGAGCTTGTGCGTCGCCGTGACGCCGGTGAGATAACCGCCCGTCGTGTGCTTGATGCCCTTCGGCTTCGCGGTCGTCCCCGAGGTGTAGAGCAGATACAGCAGATCTTCGGCGTTCATCCGCTCGGGCTCGCAGATCGTCGACTGATCGCGAACGACCTCGTCCCACCACACGTCGCGACCGGGTTCCATCGTTACCGGATCGCCGACGCGCTTCGCCACGATCACGTGCTTGAGCGACGGCATACCCTTTGCGATCGCGGCATCGCAGTTGGCTTTGAGGGCAACTTTTTGTCCGCGCCGCCAGCCCTGATCGGCCGTGATCAGCGCGACGCAGGTCGAGTCGTTCACGCGGTCGACGATCGAGTCGGGCGAGAAGCCGCCGAAGATCACCGAGTGCGCGGCGCCGACTCGCGCGCAGGCGAGCATCGCGATCGGAAGTTCGACGATCATGGGCATATAGATGGCGACGCGGTCGCCCTTTTTCACGCCCAGCTTGCGCAGCCCGTTGGCGAAGCGGCACACCTCGTCGAGCAGCTGTCCGTAGGTGACGGTCCAGCGGTCGCCGGGCTCGCCTTCGTAGTAAAACGCGATCTTCGCCGCTTTTCCGGCGCGCACGTGGCGGTCGAGCGCATTGACCGACGCGTTGAGCTCGCCGTCGGCGAACCAGCGCGCGAACGGCTCGTTCCACTCCAGAATCTGCTGCGGCGGCGTCATCCACTCGAGCTTGTCGGCCCACGATTTCCACCAGGCCAAATAGTCGCGTTCGGCCTGCTCGTAGATGCCGGGCTGCGCGTTGGCCTGGGCGGCGAACTCCGGCGGCGGCGGAAATCTCCGCCCCTCCGCAAGGAGGGCCTCGATGGCGTCGTGAGTCGAGCTCTGCATACGCCGAGGTTTTCGTTCGGCGGGTCAGCGGCCTCCGGCGCACCTCGGCGCCCTTGACCCTTCGGGGCCGGAATGGTAGTCTTGGTGAAAGTTTGGCACTCCAATGTGCTGACTGCTAAAGCGGGATCGTGATCGACAAACCAGAGCTCGACAAGCGAAAAGCCTTCATTCTCGCGACGGTCGTGTACGAGTACATCAACACTGCCGAACCGGTGGGCTCAGGGACGCTCGCCCAAAAGTACAACCTCGGCGTGAGCTCGGCGACCATCCGTAACGAGATGGCCGAGCTCGAGGCGGGCGGTTATTTGGTGCAGCCGCATACCTCCGCCGGCCGCGTGCCCTCGGACGCCGGCTATCGGACCTACGTCGACCGGCTGATGGCCCCCGAATCGCTCACCAAGGACGATTCGCGGCGTATTCGCGTCCAGTTCCGCGAAGCGTCGCGCGAGCTCGCCGACGTGATCGAGCAGACGACTCGGCTGCTGTCGGGACTTTCCGGGAACCTCGCGATCGCGATTGCGCCCTCGCGCGACACGCACGCCTTCAAACACGTCCAGCTGCTGTGGCTGTCGTCGCGCACCAGCTTGGCCGTCATCGTGACGTCGGCCGGGGTCGCCGCCCAGCGGGTCTTCGAGTGGCAGTCCGAGGTCGATGCCGACGCCCTGACCCGCCTTTCCAACGCGCTCAACTCGCGTCTGGGCGGCCGGATCATGGAGGACGTCAACACCGCCGAGCTCGACGACATCTGCGATGAGATCGCCGCGACTCGCGAAATGCGCGATGCCGTGCGGCAGATCTTTGCCCAGTCGCGTCAGACGGAAGAACCGGAGCTGGCCGCGTCTGGCGCGCAGAACCTGCTCGATCAGCCCGAGTTTCACGACTTGCGCAAGCTGCGCGCGATCCTCCGAATCGTCGAGGAACAGCGGACGCTGTACGACCTGATCGCCGACGAACTGGCGCCCGATGCCCAGCGCCCGTCGCAGCCGCACGTGCGCATCGGTCACGAGCTTGGGCCGGATGCACTCTCGGAGTGCAGTGTCGTCACGATGCCGTATCGCTTCGGCGATCGCGGCGTCGGCGTGCTCGCGATCCTCGGACCGCGGCGCATGCCGTACGGCCGGCTGATCGCGCTCGCATCCGAAACCGCGCGCTCGCTGGGCGAGCACCTCAACGACGTCGAGATACGCTAGCGTGCCGACCGACTACTACGAAGTTCTCGGTGTCGCGCGCAACGCGGACGAGACGACGATCAAACGCGCGTACCGTCAGCTCGCGCGCCGCTACCACCCCGACGTCGCGCAGGACAAGAGCAGCGCGGAGCACGTCTTCAAAGAAATCAACGAAGCGTACGAGGTCCTTTCAGATGCGCAAAAACGCGCGAACTACGATCGCTTCGGCCACGCCGGGGTCAACGGCGCCGGCGAGGGCGGTTTCGGTCCGTTCGGCTCCGACGGTTTCGGCGATATTTTCGATATGTTCTTCGGCGGTGCGCGCGGCACGGCACAGCAGCGCCGCAACGCGCCTGCCCGCGGCAGTGACCTGCGCTACGACATCGACATCACTCTCGAGGAGGCGTATACCGGAACCAGCCGGGAGATCAGCTTCCGCCACCTCGCGGCCTGTGCGGCCTGCAAAGGCAACGGTGCCGAACCCGGCACGCTGATCGTCCCGTGCGATCGCTGCAACGGCACCGGGATCCAGCGTCAGGTCCGTCAGACGCCGCTCGGACAGTTCGTCACCCAGACGAGCTGCACGAAGTGCGCGGGCGAGGGACAAATCGTGCAGACCCCGTGCTCGACATGCCGCGGCCGCGGCCGCGTGGAGCAGGACAAGAAACTGCAGGTCACGATTCCGGCCGGCGTCGACGACGGCTCGCGCATCCGCATCACCGGCAACGGCGGAGCCGGCGAGCGCGGCGGGCAGGACGGCGATCTCTACGTGTACTTGAGCATCGCCCGCCATCCCGTCTTCAAACGGGACGGGCTCGACATCCTGATCGACGTCCCGATCGCCTTTCCGCAAGCGGCACTCGGCGGTGAGATCCACGTTGCTACGCTCGACGGCGACGTTCCGCTGCAGATCAACGCCGGCACGCAGAGCGGTTCGATGTATCGCCTGCGCGGGCGCGGCATGCCGGGCATTCGCGGCAGCTCGCGCGGCGACGAAATCGTCACCGTGCACGTCGTCGTTCCGACCAAGATCTCGAAGCGCGAGCGCGAGCTGCTCGAAGAGTACGGCCGCAGCGGCGGCAATCAGATCGAAGAGAAGTCGTTCTTCGACCGCGTCAAAGAGGCGTTCCGCGCCGACTGAGCCCGCTCCAATTCCGGTGCGAGCGTACCGGTGAGCAGGCCCCAGCACATCCGATAGTCACCGGCCAGCGAGCGAAAGGGCGCGCTGAACGTTTCGGGCTTATTGTGCTCGATGCGCGCGTGCGAATACCAGGCCGGTCCGTAGCCGCAGATAAGTGCCAACCCGAACAGGCGCGGGTTGCGCTTGAGGAGCGCCACTGCCGCGACGCTCGTCGCCAAGAGGGTCCCGGCAGCGTGCAGCCTGCGCGTGCGCGGATCCGCGTGCGCTTGCAGGTAGCGCAGCCAGAAGGCGTCGTCCATCTCCGGGCAATCCGCGCCCCGGTGCAGAAGGCCCTGCCGCGATGCGGGACCGTTTTTTCGTCGCGGGCGTGCACGCGCAGGGCGATCGCATCGCCTTCGCCGCGGACGACGCCCACAAGCTTCGCAGCGTGCTGCGAAAACGGACCGGCGACCGGGTCGAGGTCGTCGATTCGGGGGGCGCGGCCTACACGGCGCTGCTCGAAATCAGCCAACGCGCCGTCGCGGCGCGGCTCGAGGCGCCGCTCGATCGCCCGGCGGTGGAGACCCGCTTGCGCGTGACGCTCGCGCAAGCGCTGCCGAAGGGTCAGAAGATGGACTTCGTCGTCGAGAAGGCGACGGAACTCGGCGTCCGCGCAATCGTGCCCGTGCGCAGTGCCCGCGTGATCGCGACCGAGACGAGCGATGCGAAACGCGAACGCTGGCAGCGCATCGCCAAATCTGCCGCCCAGCAGTCCGGTCGCACCGTCGTTCCGGAGATCGGCCCCATCGTTTCGTGGGATACGCTGCTGACGACGTTCGCGAGCTACGATCGCGTCTACGTGCCATGGGAACTGGCGCCACCGGTTCCGCTGCGGGACGTCCTCGCGCGCAGCGCGCACGATGCCGAAAGCATCTTGTTCGTCATCGGGCCGGAGGGCGGATTCGCAGCGGACGAGATCGCGCGGGCGACGGCGGCCGGCGCGACCGTCATCTCGCTCGGCCGGCGCATCCTGCGCACGGAAACGGTCGCACTCGTCCTGCTCAGCGCGCTCGCGTACGAACGCGGCGACCTGTAGCCCGCGCCGGCATCCAACCGCGGCGTGCGCCGGTCCAACCCTATATGCGTGCCGTTACCGTCGATCGCGCCGCTCCCGGCGGCCTCGTTCTGTCCACCGTTGCCGAACCCGTACCGTCGCCGTCCGAAGCGGTCGTTCGCGTCGCCGCGATCAGTCTCAACCTCGGCGAAGTGCGTCGCGCGCGGAGCGCCGCCGACGGATGGCGCCCCGGCTGGGACTTTGCGGGAACCGTCGAGCGCGCCGCCGCGGACGGCAGCGGGCCGCCGCACGGGACGCGTGTCGTCGGCATGCGTGACGAAGCCGCCTGGGCCGAACTGGTGGCGGTCTCGTCGGCGCGCCTGGCGGTGCTGCCCGCGCGGGTGACGTTCGAGCGCGCCGCAACGCTGCCGGTTGCGGGCCTGACGGCGTTGTACGCGCTCGAAAAGCGCGGCTCGCTGGTGGAACGGCGGGTATTGGTCACCGGCGCATCCGGCGGCGTCGGGATGTTTGCCATGCAGCTCGCGCGGCTCTCCGGCGCGCACGTGACCGCGCTCGTGCATCGTGAAGAGAAGGCGTCCAGCGCGGCCCTTCATGCCGACGCGGTGAGCGTCGGCGACGGTGCGCAGCTCGTGTCCGGCGCGGCACCCTTCGACCTCATCCTCGAGTCGGTCGGCGGAAGCGTCTTCGCGAACGCGCTGCAGGCACTTGCTGCGGACGGGCTGCTGGTAACGTTCGGCACCTCGGCCGACCGCACGAGCACGATCGAAATTGCCCCGTTTTACGTGCGCGGCGGGGGCACGGTGTACGGCTTCTATCTCTTTCACGAATTGAAGACGCACTCGGCCGGCGCCGGGCTGACGCGGCTCGCCGCGCTGCTCGACTCCGGAAAGCTCGACGTGCACGTCGACGCTGTGATGCCGGCCGGGAAGATCGGCGATGCCGTCGAGTTGCTCTGGAACCGCGCGGTGACGGGGAAACTGGTGGTGACGTTCTGAGCACGATTGGCGAATGATGAGAAAAGCACCATTGGCAGGTCATGAGAATATGCGGCAGACCGTGCGCTGTGCCGTTGGCCTCAGAATCCCGCAGTAGCTTTGGTGCAGGCGCCGGACGGCCACATCATCAGACGGCGCACCAAGGACTCATACCACGGCTAAAGGCGGACCGCGGGCCGGGAGGCGGGCGGCCTGAGAACACAACACCTCAAAAGAAGCGATCCGCGGGTGTTGCAACCGTCCGTTTCCCGGGGAAAAGGGAGGCAACTCTATGGGAGGCACCTTGATGAGAAAGATCCTCGTCCTTACCGCCATGCTCTTGGCGACGCTCAGCACTGCCGCGAGCGCGCAGGTTTACGTGCGCATTGGGCCGCCGGCGCCGCGCTACGAGCGGGTTCCACCGCCGCCGTATCGGGACTCGGCCTGGGATCGCGGTCACTACCGCTGGGACGGCGGCCGCTATGTGTGGATGCCCGGGCGCTACGTCCGCGGGCAGGGCCACTGGGTCGGCGGCCACTGGTCGCACGGCCCGCGCGGCCACTACTGGGTCGAAGGCCACTGGGGATAAGACCAGGTGACGGCGCGCGGGTGAGCGCCGTCAGGCTGCCGCAGACACGGCGCTGACGAAGCGTTCGAAGGCGCTGCGGTGCAGCGCGTGTCCGTGCTCGGCGACCCGCTCGACCCGCACGGTTGCGGCCAGCGAGGCCAGGTCCTCGGGGGCCACGACCGAGTCCTCACCGGCCAGCAGGATCGTGGTCGGGATCTTGAGTCGTGCGAGGCGCTCGCGGAGATCCCATCCGCCTGCGTCGACGCCGTTGTCGGTCCCCAGACGGCGGATCGTCGCCAGCGTCAGCGTCTGCATCGCGTGCACCTTGCCCTCGCGGTCGAGCGCATGCGCATCGGCGAACGCCGCGCGCACGTCGCGCTCCCGCTCCGCTCCCTCGTGGGAGAGAAGCAGCGCGAGAGCGCTGACATACTCGCGCTCGAACGACTGCGGCGGAACGCGCAGCATCGGGTCGATCAGCACCAGCGCGCGGGCGACCTTCGGACCGCCGATGAGCGCGATCGCGCCGCCCCAGGAGTGTCCGACGACCACCGTCACGGTGCCGATACTGTCGGCGACCGCACGCAGGTCGGCAGCCAGCAGCTCGAGCGCCATCGTACCGTCGCCGCCGACGTTCTCGCCGTGGCCGCGCTGATCGTAGGCGAAGACACGGTGCGTCGAAGCCAGCGCCTCACCCAGTCGCGCGAAATCGCGACGCGACGAGCCGATACCGTGCACGCAGAGTACGGCGGGACCGGCGTCGCCCCAGCATTCGACGGTCGTGGTCGCGCCGGTTTCGAGCGCGACCCGCCGGACTTCCCCGATCACGCGTACACCGCGCGGTGCGGGAACGTGAGTTCCGCGATCGCCGACTTGTCCGCTTCACCGTGTCCGAGCGCCACCAGCCGATCGTACTGCTTTTTCGTCGCCGCGGCGAGGGGCAGGTCGAGCCCGTGCGATTGCGCGAGCGCAAGCGCAATGCCCGAGTCCTTCGCCGCGTGCGCCGCCGAAAAATACGCCTCGTGCTCGCGCGCCAACATGTCGGCGCCGTCGGTCTGCAGGACGCGCGAGCTCGCGCCGGTGTGGGCAAAGACGTCGGCCAGCATCTCGAGGTCGAGGTCAAGCGCCGCGCCCAGGCCGAGCGCCTCGGCGAGTCCGGCGGTGTTGATGTTCATCAGCATGTTGACCAGCGCTTTGACTTGCGCCGCGCGCCCCGGGCCGCCGACGAACCGCAGCGAGGCGCTCATCGATTCGAGCATCGGACGGACCCGCGCGAAGGCCTCTTCGTCGCCGCCGCAGATCAGGTACAGCGTTCCGTCGCGCGCCTGCGGGATCGAGCTGGCCATGCAGGCCTCGATCGCGCGCGCCCCCGCGGCCCGTGCCAGCGCAGCGACTTCGACCTGAACGTCCGGCGTGATCGTCGCGCAATTCACGAAGACGCGGCCGCCGGCCCCCGCCAGCAGCGAGTCGCCGGCCGGCGCGAAGATCGCGCGCATCGCGGCGTCGTCGGTGACGACGGTCAGCACGACGTCGGAGGCAGCGGTGACCCCGGCCAGCGTCGCCGGGATCTGACTGCGCAGCTCGGCGGCCAATTCCCCCGCACGAACGCGGTCACTATCAGCGACCGCGCAGACCGCGTAGCCGGCGTCGTGCAGCCGGCGGGCGATGTTGGCGCCCATGCGGCCGACGCCGACGATGCCGACGCGGGTCGCCCCGGGAGTGACGGGCGTGGTGGTCATAGGCGGCGCGTTCGACGCCGAGCGGCTCGGCAACCCGTGCCGGGTCAGAGCCCGTGATGGGCCGCTCTGCGCGTTGACGTTATGATATCATTATGATATCATCGCCCGACCATGCGTGCTTTCCCCGCGCGCCTGGCCGACGACGTGTACGTTGAACTGAAACGACGAGCCGACAGCGAACGCAAGAGCATGAACGCGGTGCTGAATGAAACCCTCGAACGGCACTTCCGCGGCCAAACCGATGCCAAGGCTGCACTGTTGCGAGCGCTCGCCGTGCTCGAAGAGAGCGAGCGCCGGTAACCGTGACCGCGAACGCAGTACGGGAACGTCGCCCCCGCGAGGCGTACAAGTTGGGTTCGACCATGGCACGCACGCTCGAATCGCTCGATCCCGGCACTCCCGTCTTCGCGGGCGAGACCCGCATCGGCGCCGTGCGCGCGGTGTTTGCAGAGGGTGAAGCACGGATCGCCGAAATCCTCGTCGTGCACTGGGATGCTCGCGAAGAAGAAGTCGCCGTCCCGACCACCGAGGTTGAGGCGGTCGATGCCGACGGCGTCCATTTGATGCGGCAGGAACCCGATCAGTACAACGACTTGGCGCCGTTCGATGCGTCCCGTTTCCCCACCATGCGGAAGCTGCGGTGACGACGATCGAGAGCCCGGTCGCGACGCAGACGACGATGAAGTTCTCGATCGTCGTACCCACGTATAAGGAAGCGGCCGGGATCGAGAAGCTGATCATGACCCTCGACGGGATCTTCCGGCAGAATGGACTCGACGGCGAGATCATCGTCGTCGACGACAATTCCCCCGACGGTACCGGTGCCATCGTCGATCGCCTCGAAGCGCAGGGTCTCCCGGTGCGGTGTCTCCACCGGCCGGCGAAGATGGGACTCTCATCGGGTGTGATCGACGGCTGGGCGTTCGCGCGGCCGGACTCCGTTGCCCTCGGCGCGATGGATGCGGACTTCTCGCACGATGCGAACATTCTGCCGCGCATGGTCGACGCGCTCGCGAACGGCGGCTACGATCTGGCGATCGGCTCGCGCTATGTCCGCGGCGGCGGCATCGCCAACTGGCCGAAGCGGCGCATCATCACCTCGCGCGTTGCCATCGCCCTCGCCCAGCCGCTGACGCCCCTCAAGGACATCACGTCGGGATACTTCTTGGTCAAGCGCGCGGCGCTCGCCGGCGTCGAGCTGGATCCGATCGGTTTCAAGATCGGCCTCGAGGTCATCGCCAAAGCGCACTACGCCAAAGCGCTCGAGGTCCCGTACGTCTTCACCGACCGCGTGGCCGGCGAGTCCAAGCTCAACCAGAGCGAGATCTTCAACTACCTGCGCCAGCTCGGGCGCATCTACCGCGGACGTCTGTCCGGGAAACGGCGCGTGTAACGTGCCGATGCCGGAGTGGCTTCGCCTGCGGCGCGCGGATCCGACCTCTGCCGAAGACGCCGCGCAGTGGACCAAGTGTCCGAAGTGCGGCGAGATGATCTATCGTCCCGACCTGGCGACGAATCTCTGGGTCTGCCCGCGCTGCGAGCATCACTTCCGGATGCACGCGTTCGACCGGATTTCGATGCTCGTCGACTCCGATTTCACCGAGATCGGAGGGGACCTGGTCCCTGGCGATCCGCTCGGCTGGACCGATAAGACCCCGTACCCGCAGAAGCTCGAGCGGGATCGCGAAAAATCGAAGCTCACCGAAGGGGTCGTGTGCGGGTTCGGCTCGATCGGCGGGTTCCCGGTCGCGCTCGCCGTGATGGACTTCAATTTTCGCGGCGGCACGATGGGAACGGTCGTCGGCGAGCGGATCACCCAACTCTTCGAACGCGCGCGCGAACGGCACGTACCCTGCATCATCTTCACCGCCAGCGGCGGGGCGCGGATGGAAGAGGGCATGCTCGCGCTCATGCAGATGGCGAAGACCACCCTGGCCCTGGGACGCTTCCGCGAGGATGGCGGCTACTTCATCAGCGTGCTGACCGATCCCACGACCGGCGGCGTTTCGGCGTCGTTTGGTTTTCAGGCCGATGTCATCGTCGCGGAAGCGCACGCGGCGATCGGCTTTGCGGGGCGGCGCGTGATCGAGCAGACGATCCGCCAAAAGCTTCCGGAGAATTTCCAGACCGCCGAGTTCTTGCTCGAAAAGGGCGCCCTCGACATGGTCGTCGAGCGCAAGGACGTCAAGGACGTGCTCGTGCGCCTGCTCGACTATGGGACGGGCGGGAAGACGCCGTCAAATGGACAGAGCACGATGCCCTCGACGCTCCCGCCGCCGCCGGTCCGCTCGCCCGTATGAACGTCATCGTCGAGCGCGAGAAAGGGCTGGTCGAACTCGAGCAGCGCATCGCCGCGCTCAAGTCGCAAGCCGCGCAGCAGCCGGTCGATATGAGCGGCGTGATCCGCGAACTCGAAGCGAAGTATGCCGAGATCCAGCGTGAGGTCTTCGGCACGATGTCGGCCTGGCAGCGCGTCAACATGGCCCGGCACCCGAAGCGCCCGCTCGGTTCGGACTATCTGGCCGCGCTCGATCGTTTCGACGAGCTGCACGGCGATCGGCATTTTCGCGACGATCATGCGATCGTCGGCGGCTTTGCAAAGCTCCGCGGGCGCCGGATCGTTGCGATCGCGCAAGACAAGGGACGCGACACCAAAGAAAAAGTGTTCCGCAACTTCGGTATGCCGTCGCCCGAGGGATACCGCAAGGTCATCCGTCTGGTCGACCTGGCCGAACATCTCGGACTGCCCCTGGTGACGTTCGTCGATACGAGCGGGGCGGATCCGGGTATCGGCAGCGAGGAGCGCGCCCAGGCCGAGGCGATCGCCCAATCGCTGTACCGTTTTGCCGAGGCGCGCGTGCCGATCGTCGCCTGCATCATCGGAGAAGGCGGTTCGGGCGGCGCGCTCGCGCTCGCGATCGCCGATCGGGTGATGATGCTCGAACATGCGGTCTACTCGGTCGCATCGCCGGAGGGTGCCGCGGCGATCCTGTGGGGTGACGCCGCGCGCGCCGAAGAGGCGGCCGGCCGTTTGCGGCTGACCTCCGACGACCTGTTGGAATTCGGGATCATCGACGAGATCGTGCCGGAGCCTCTGGGCGGAGCGCATCGCGATACGGCCGGCACCGTCACCCGCGTGCTCGATGCGGTCGACGCGGCGCTCGTGAACCTCGTCAAAGTCCCGCTCGACACCCTGCTCGAACGCCGGTTCGCGAAGTTCCGCCGCATCGGGGCTCCGGCCTGATGAAGACCGGCCGGTGAGCGCGGCGGTGGCGCGCCTGATGGGCCGGATCGGCGTGGTCGCCGTCGTGGTCGCGCTCGCATCGCTGATCGGGATCCAGTACGCGCGCGTGATCGGCCGTGACGTCGCGTTGGCGCGCGACCTGCACGCAGCGCAGAGCGACGTCGCGGCGCTCAAAGTGAAGCGCGCCTTTCAGGCCCGCGAGATTCGCCGTCTTTCCGATCCGCAGGGGGCGGTGCCGGAGATCCACGACCGCCTGCACTTGGTCGGCGACAAGGAAGCGATCATCTACCTCAAGCGCGCCGGCGAGCAGCCGTGAGCGAGCGCGTGCGCGGCAGCGTGATCAACGTCCACAATCTCGGCGCGATCGTGCGCCTCGAGGACGGCCGGCTCGTCGCCGCGCCGATCGGTGATGTCAATAAGAACCGGGCCGCCTACACGCGTGCGCTGGAACACAAAGACGTGACGCTCCCGTTCGATCTCGCCGGACGAATGGCCGTGCTGGCACAGACGCGGGTCGACGAAGTCGTCGCGACCAGCGAGCCGCCGGCGCTGACCGATCCGTCGTTCGAAGCGCAGATCGCCGCGTACCTGAAGTCGACCGAAGCCTGGGCGCCGTCGGACCGGCCGCAGCCCTTCGAGCGGCACCTGATCCGCAAACGGCAGCGCGCCCGCGCGTTCCAGCCGGACGATCCCAGGCCGTAAGCAGCCGAGCGAAGAACCGGAATCTATGGTGAAAGAAGCACGAGTCGATCCCGAGAACGTGCCGGGTTCGTTCGTTCGTCTGCAGGGCGCGTACTCGGGCTTGCGCGCGGCCGAGCAGCGCGTCGCCGACTTCATCCTCAAGCACCCGGACGAGCTGATCTACCTCACCGTCACCGAGTTGGCCGAACGGACGAACACGAGCGAATCGACGGTCGTCCGCCTGTGCCAGAAAATCGGCTACAAGGGCTATCAGGAGTTCAAGATCGTGCTGGCGCGCGATCTCGTCGAACCGACGACGGCGATCTACGCGGCGATCGAACCCGAAGACGATCTCCCGACGGTCAAGACGAAGGTCTTCCAAGCCAACGCGCAGGCGCTCCGTGACACGATCGAGGTGCTCGATGACGCCGAGCTCCAGCGCGCGGTCAGCGCGCTCGCCGTCGCACGGCGCGTCGATATCTACGGGGTCGGCGGCAGCGCTCCGCTGGCGCTGGATGCCTACCACAAGTTTCTCAAGCTCGGACTGCAGGCCGTCGCCCTGTCCGACGGCGACATGATGGCGATGTCGTCGGCACTGCTGACCTCCGGCGACGTGGCCTTGGGGATCTCGCACACCGGCGCGAGCCGCGACGTGACCGACGCGCTGAACCGCGCCAAGCACAACGGCGCCACGACGATCGCCATCACGCACCGTTCGACCTCGCCGATCACCAAAGTCGCCGACATCGTGCTGGTCACGGCGGCGAAGCAGACCGCCTTCCGCAGCGACGCGAGTTCGAGCCGGATCGCGCAGCTGACGATCATCGACACGCTGTACGTCGGCGTCGCGCACATGAACCACGCTCGATCGCTGAAGATGATCGAACGTACGCGCGAAGCGACGGCATCCAAGCGCTACTGAGCCCGATTCGCGTGGCGGGCCGGCGTGCGGGGCAGCGTTTCGACGCCGAACTGCACGTCACGACCGAAGCGCTCGTGTTCTTGGGCGAACTCGATCCCGACGCGATCGGCCCGTCGCTGGAGTTCGCAACCCACTACGAACCGACGCCGGTGGCACAAGCCGAAGCGCTGCTCGACGCCTGCCCGCTCGCGCCGGAACGCGCGACCTTCGTCGACGTCGGCGCCGGGATGGGCCGGGTCGTGTTCCTGGCCGCGCGCCGACCGTTCCGCGCCGTCATCGGCGTCGAGATCTCGCCGGCGCTGGTCGAAGTCGCACGAGATAATCTGGCCGCGCTCGAGGATTCGCGGCGCGTCGCGCGCGACGTCCGCTTCGTGCGCTCCGACGCGGCGGCATACGAATTTCCGGCGGGCGATCTGGCGGTGTATTTGTACAATCCCTTCGCCGCGCCGGTGCTCAAACCGATGCTGGAACGGCTGTGCGCGCACGACCGCGCGCGCGAGGTCGTGCTGATGTACCACACCGCGCTTCAGCACGCGACGATCGAAGCGACGCAGGCGTTCGAAGTGACCGACGATCTCGGCTTCGGCCTCGTCTATCGGCGGCGGGCGACGTGACCCGCGCCCTCATTGCGATCGGCACGAACTCGACCCGACTGCTCGTCCTTGATGGCTTGCGGCGGCTCGCGGCAGAGTCGCGCGGCACGCGAATCGGCGAAGGCCTCGGCGCCGACGGGACGCTTGCGCCCGAGGCACGCGCACGGACGCTGGCCGCAATCGGAGATTACGTCGGGATCGCGCGCGAGCGTGGCGCACGATCGATCGACGTCGTCGCGACCAGCGCGCTGCGACGGGCCGGCGACGCCGAGGCTTTCGGCGTGGAGGTTTATAAGCGGACGGGAATCGCGCCGCGCATCCTGTCCGGTGCCGAGGAGGCGTCGTTTTCGTTTCTGGGCGCGACGGCCGCGCGCGGTGGCGACCGCGAGGTGGCCGTGCTCGATGTCGGCGGCGGGAGCACTGACCTTGCGATCGGTACGCCGGAGCACGCGCGCGCGTTTGGGTCGGTGCGACGAACCGTCTCGTGCGAGATTGGGGCGGTGCGCTTGTCGGAGCGCTATCCCGCACTGCTCGGGGCCGGGCCGCTCGATGAGAGCGACCGCAACGCGCTCGATGCCGAAGCCCGCGGCGACGCGGCGGTGATCCTGGCGCCGTTCGCGACGCAGCGCGGATTCGACGAGCTGATCGTCGTCGGCGGTACGGCGTTTACCGCTGCGGCGATGGTCGCCAACGGGATGCGCGACGGTACGGTAATGACGCGCAACGATTGCGTGCATCTCATCTCGGCGCTGCTGGCACGCGGCCTCGAGGAACGCAAGCGCTTGCCGCACATCCGTCCTCAGCGCGCCGACATTCTGCCGGCCGGCCTGATCGTGATCGACGAGGCATGCCGTCTGCTCGACGTCGACAGATTCACCGTCAGCGAAGCCGACCTGCTGCTCGGCTATTTGACGTCGGCGGCGTTTCGCAGCGTCGTGCTACCGCCGGAATCCTGAATGGCCAGGCCGAACGTCACGTGACGGGATGATGGTGGAACGGCAGACACAGCCGACTTAAAATCGGCTGCCCGAGAGGGCATCCGGGTTCGAATCCCGGTCATCCCAGCGTAACCAGCGAGTCTATGTCGGAAGCATGCGATGCAAGTAATCTTGCAGATGGTCGCTGCCGTACCTCGCGACTAGTCCAAAACCTAGTCCACAGAGAATGGTGACAATCACGAGTACAAAGGCGATCGCATAGGAAACGTTATGCGCGAGCCCGACGCGCAGCGGCGCTGCGAAGGCCTTATATTCGATAAGCCTTGCGAATTGCGAGTAGAACCTGATCGCCGCAACGCAAGCCCATAAGAAAGTGGCAACGGCCAGAGCAAAAAAAACGCCCCAGGCTCCGTGTTCCCAGCTAGGAGCGCCATCCGCGAGCCACCAGGTGCCGGGCTTCATCATACCGCGAAAAATAAACAGCGTTCCAACGGCGAACGTGCTGGAGCACCAAACCAGAGGCCAGAACGTTGTGACGCCGTAGCAATAGAGAAAGAGACGTCGGATATGATCACGCTGCCCGATGCGGCATCGGTCGAATAGCAGGAGAAGCTTCGGCAACAAGAACGCGGGAATATACAGGGCAATCGGACCGCCGGATAGGTAGGATATCAAAACCCAGGGAGGGGTCTTCTCTAAGGTGTTGTAGGCCGTGTGCTCATTCAAACGCTGTTGATCCGACGTTAACCTCTTCTGATAACTGTTCAGCCTCTCCAACCTGCTGACGATTTGTCCATTAGCCAAGGTTAATGTCATCGGCGCGTTCAGCGATTGCCAAAAGCTTATAGCCGCGCCGTCCTCACGAATTGCTTCCCTGTACTGTTGCGCGACTGCATCTGTATTGAAATCATGCTTCGGTATAAGATTCCCGAACCAAATAACGACGCCGAGAATACTCATGGTGAAGAGCGTTCCGGACAATGCAAAGCCCCAAGGCCCCTGCCAATTCTTGTCCGACGGAGGCTGATGATACAAGGCAGGGTTTCGCAAAAGTTGTCGACGCTGCTGCAAAAAGGAAGCGAAGCCCAGCCAGGTTTTTAACTTGTCGAGAAACCACGCAGATGCGATTGCCCGCGGTGTCGGGAGATCGCTTTCGGCCTGGGAGTCCGCCGGCTCTGTAGGATTCGCTGACGACATGGCAACAACACCCCCGCAGTTGAGTCGTTGAGATACCGGGCCGGCGCCAGACGTTTGGGCGCTCGGCAATTCTTACCTTACAGCGTAGCTGGGTCACAGGCAAAGAATAGCCGACGTTACTGCTCGTCGTACGACTCGCGCACCGTCTGCAGGAGGGTCTGGCCTGCCGTTACGATGTCCCCATCGCCGTCGAGCACGTCGACGTCAAAGCCCGGATACGCGTTGCGGAAGCGGCCGGCACGCCAGTCGGCGACCGTCCACGAGTCGCGCGCGCCGCGCTCGTAGGGCCACGTCGGCATTCCCTCGCGATCGGCGCGCACGTCCGCGCCGCGCAGGTACCGGATTCGCACGCGGAAGTGCTCGATGCGCCCGATCTTCAGTTCTACCGAGCCGACCTTTGCCAAAGCCGTCCTCCTCACTTTTGGGCGTAACGGCGACTGGAGCCATTCCCGATCCTGGCGGTCGTTCGCTTCACGGCGAGCAGACACGTATAACCAGTTAATTCTAACCGGTGGGAGGCTCCGGACCGTGGGTGCCGAAACTTGACCTGTTCCCGACGAGCCCGGCAGCGAGCCGGGTTTCGTGCGTCCGGAGGTTTGCGCGCTGAAGATCCTGGTCACCGTCAAGCTGGTCCCCGATACGAACGCCGACAAGCGCATCGATCCGGCGACGATGCGTCTCGTCCGCACCGGCGTCGAAACGGTCCTCAACCCGTTCGACGAGTACGCGCTCGAAGCGGCGCTGCAGCTCAAAGAGAAACTGAACGACGGATCCACGGTGACCGTCGTTTCGATGACGCCCGCCGCCAACAAAGAGATCGTTCGTAAGGCGCTGGCGATGGGCGCCGACGATGCAGTGATGATTTCCGATGACGCGCTCGCCGGCAGCGATATGTGGGGCACCGCCGTCGCGCTCGCCGCGGCGATCAAAGCGCAGTCGCCCGATATCGTGCTCACCGGCACGCAGTCGACCGATGCGATCAGCGGTGACCTGCCGGGGATGCTCGCCGAGAAGCTCGGTTTTCCCGGTTTGACGTATGCGCGCAAGCTCGAGGTCGCCGATGGACGCGCGCGCGTGCAGCGCGAGACCGACAACGGCTACATGACGATCTCCGCGCCGCTGCCGGCGCTCGTGAGCATCACGAAGTCGGCCAACGAGCCCCGCTATCCGTCGCTCAAAGGCATCATGGGCGCCAAGAAAAAGGAGATCAAGCAACTCGTCGCTGCCGATCTCGGCCTCACCGTCGCCGTCGGAACCGACGGCGCCAAGGCGAAGCTCATCAACGTCGCGACGCCGCCGGTCCGCGGCAAGGGACGCATCGAGAAGGCGGCCGACGGCGCCGACGGCGCGCGCATCATCGTCGAATTCCTGAAAGAACGCAAATTCCTGTGATGCAAAACGTCATCGCGTATATCGAACACAAGCACGGTGTCGTGCGCCGCGTCTCGCTCGAAGCGGTGACGCTGGGCCGCACCCTGGCCGACAAACTCGGCGGGAAGGTGCACGCCGTCGTCAGCGGCGCGGGTGCCCAAGCCGCGGCCGAAACGCTCAAGAAATATCCGGTCGATCAGATTCACGTCTCCGACGACGAGCGCTTCATCGACGGTGCCGTCGATGCGCTGGAAACGGTGGCGAAGGGTGTCGGCAGCGCGCTCGTCCTGGTTGGCAATACGATGCTCGGGCGGGATGTCGGGTCGCGGTTCGCGGCCCGGGTCGATTGCGGTATCAACGCCGACGTCGTCGACTTTACGACCGACGGCTCGGTCGCTGGGGTGATGCCAAAGCTGGGTGGTTTGGTGATCACGACCTGCGCGTATGTGGGCGATTTTGGCGTCGCAGCGATCCGGCCCAATGTTTTCAACGCCAAGGAAACTTCCGGGACGGCCGACATCGTTCACCTTGCGTCGAACGCAACGGCCTCACCGGTCACGGTCGAGGACGAGGTCGAGGAAGCCGCTGCCGAGCTTGGGGTCGAAGAAGCCTCAGTCGTCGTCAGCGGCGGCCGTGGTATGGGCGGCCCGGAACCGTTTACCACGATCCTCAAAGACCTTGCCGAGGCGTTCGGCGGCGCGGTGGGTGCTTCGCGCGCGGCGGTTGACGCCGGGTGGATCCCTCACGGTCATCAAGTCGGGCAGACGGGGAAGACCATCAGCCCGACGCTCTATCTCGCGGTCGGAATTTCCGGCGCGATCCAACACAAAGTCGGCATGCGCACGTCCGAGACGATCGTCGCGATCAACAAGGATGCCAACGCTCCCATTGCCGAGTTCGCCGATCTCCTCGTCGTGGGAGACGCGTTCGCCATCGTTCCGGCCTTGACGAACCTCGTCCGCGACGCGAAAGCCGCACACGCCTGATGAAACTCCGCCTCGTCCCTGCCCTCGCCGTCGCCGCCGTTGCCTGTTTGGCCGCCGTCGGCACCTTGCCCGGCGTCGCCGGAGCCGCCAAGGCTCCCGCGACACCGTCGCCATCGCCGTCCCCGTCGCCGACCGCGTCCCCGGAGCCGCTCGACCACGCGATCCCGCGGCTCGAGGCCCGGCTGAAGGCCGATCCCACCGACAAGCCCGCCATGACGGAGCTGGCCGCCGACTACATCCAGATGAACCGCCCGGACCTCGCCCTCCAATTAACGCAAAAATTGCTCCAGGCAGGCACGAAGACGGCGCAAGTCTACTACTTCGACGGTCTGGCCCAGGGCGCGCTCGGTCATTCCCGTGAAGCGCTGGCCGACCTCGAGCAGGCGGCGAACATCGACCCCACCAACCCCGGCGTGCTCGGCACGCTGACGAGCGTGTACCTGCAGGCCAACCGCCCGCAAGACGCCGAGCGGATCGCCAAGCGCGCGATCACGTTCAACCCGAACGACAAGAACGCGCTCCTGGCCTACGGGTCGGTGCTGGCGACGGAACAGAAGTTCGACGAAGCCCGCCAGCAGTTCGAGGCCGCAGCGAAGCTCGACCCCAAGGACACGCGTCCGGTCCTGCTCGAGGCGCAAACGTACCAGCAGCAAAACGCCATCGCCCTCGCCGCGCAGCTGTACGAGCGCGCGCTGACGATCGATCCGACCAGCGTCGAAGCGCTGGTCGGCAAGGCGCGGCTGAATGCTGCCCAGCACAACGTCAAGGATGCGATCGCGACCTACGAGCAGATTCTCACGCTGCAGACGGATCCCAACGACAAGGTTGCCGTGATCGATCAGGAAGCGGTCGTCTACGCGAACGAAAAGATGGATACCGAAGCGACCGCCGCGTACCAGCGTGCGATCACGCAGTTCCCCAACATGCTGGGCGCGCATACCGCTTTCGGCGAGTACCTCATGGCGAAGGGTGACAAGACCGGCGCCGAGCGTGAGTTCATGACCGGGGCGGGGCCGAACCACGATCAGATCGACGCGCTCGCGCGTCTGGGACAACTCTACGCCGAACAGAACCAATTGCCGAAGGCGATCGAGCAGTTCAAACGTGTGACCGAGCTGGCCGCCAACGACCCGCGCGCGCATCTGCTGCTCGGCGCGACTTACGCCGCGAACCATCAGTTCGACAAAGCGCGCGAAGAGTACAAGCTCAGCTACAACCTGGCACACACGCCGGATGCACTGATGGGCTTGGGTCTCGCCGATCTTCAGACGCGTAACTTCGCCGAGTGCACGCAGGTCTACGATGCGCTCGACCACGGCGCCCCGGACCTCTCGCGCCGGGACCCCTCGATTCTTTTTGGGCTCGGTCAGTGCTATGCGGGCATCAAACAGCTCGACAAAGCGAAGGCCGCGTATCAAAAGCTGCTGTCCTACGTTCCGCCGAAGTCTCAGGCCGCCGGTCAGCTCAAGACGCTGATCGACGCCATCGACCGTCAGGAGAAGAGCAAGAAACCGCCCGCCAAGAAGTCATAGCGCCGCCGTGATCGTCGCCTACGACGATGGCCTGACCGCACATCTGGCCGGCGTCCCGCATCCTGAATCACCCGACCGCGTCCGAATCGCCGCTGAGGAGCTGCGCCGGCGCGGAATGCTCAACGAGCGCGTCGACGCACGCGTCGCCCGGCCCGACGAACTGGCCCGCGTGCACCCGGCGGCCTACATCGAGCTGGTGCGCCGCACGTGCGCCTCGCTCGAGCAGGGTGATGTGACGCAGCTGGTCACCGGCGACACGCTCGTCGATGCCGGTTCCTACGAAGCCGCAGCACGGGGCGCCGGCGCGACGCTGGTTGCGCTCGAGGCGGCGATCGATGGCCGCCGCGCCGCGTTCGCGCTGGTCCGTCCGCCGGGCCATCACGCCGAACCCGCGCGCGGCATGGGTTTCTGCGTCTTCAACAACGCGGCGATTGCGGCGCGCACCTTCGCGCAGGAAACGGGCGGACGCGTTCTGGTCATCGACTTCGACTATCATCACGGCAACGGAACGCAGGCCGCGAGCGGCGGTGCCGTGTCGTTTTTCGGTACGCACGCCGATCCGGCGTACCCGGGTACGGGCGACCCGCGCGACAATCGCGTGATGGCGGGTGCGGCGCTCGTGAACGTGCCGATCGACGCGCGCGGTATCGCGACCGAAGGGTTTCTGGGGATTCACACGCGTGCGGTGCGCGCGTTGGCCGCGCAGGTGCGGCCGCGTTTGGTCGTCGTCAGCGCCGGCTACGACGTCGTCGCCGGCGATCCGGTGGGCGACCTGGGCATCGATCCCGCGTTCGCCCAGCAGATGGGCCGCCTGATCCGCGAAATCGCCGACGAGTATTGCGATGGGCGCGCGGTGTTCGTCCTCGAAGGCGGCTACGATCCCGTCACCCTCGGCGCGTGCGTGGCCGACACGATCGTCGGCTTCGAAGCCGGCCGCGAGATCGAACGCACCGAACTCCACGCGATCCCGCCGGCTCAGCGCGCGCTGATCCGCGAAATCGAAGCCGCGGTCTTACCGGTCAGCGCGCGGTGAGCTGGCTAGTTCTCATCCTGCGCATCGTGCTGGGCGCGATCTTCATCGTCGCCGGCGGCTCGAAGGTCGGCCACGCCGACGTGTTCGCCGCGCAGATCGCGGGCTTTCGTCTGCTGGCGCCGGCGGTGATCGCGCCGATCGCGATCGCGCTGCCTTTCCTGGAGATCCTGCTCGGGATCTACTTGATCCTCGGGCTGTTCACGCGCACCGCGGCCTGGGCAGCGGTCATATTGCTCGGTATCTTCGATCTTGCCATTGCATCGGCGGTGGTTCGCGGGATGACGGTTTCGTGCGGCTGCTTCGGGCCGACGGACGCGAGCGTCACGACCTGGCCCGAGGTCGCACGTGACGCGGTCTTCGTCATCCTCGCCGCGGTCGTGGCACTGCGCCCGCCCGGGATGCTGGCGCTCGACCGCAGAATCAGGAACGCATGAGCCGCGCCGTATCCTCGAAGTCCGCGAAGTCTGCCTCGCCGGACCGCCGGAAACTCATCCTCTACGTGACGCTCGGCGTCATCGTCGTCGCACTGATCGTCGGCGTCGGCTTGGCGTCGCGCGTGCCCAAAGCGGCCTCCACGGCGTCGACGACCTCGACCCTCAAGGTTGGCGATACCGCGCCGGAGTTTTCGGTGCAGACCAACGCGGGCCCGTTCGATCTGGCGCAAGTCTCGACGCCGGTGCTGGTCGAGATTTTCGCAACCTGGTGTCCGCACTGTCAGCGTGAGACGGTCGTCCTCAACGACCTTTCCGCGAAGTATGCCGGCAAGATAGCGGTCGTCGCCGTCAGCGGCAGCCCGTACGGTATGGATGGCAGCTCGGCGGAATCGCTGGCCGATGTGAACACGTTCGGACAGCAGTTCCGGGTGGGGTATCCGCTCGCGTTCGACCCGGACAACAGAGTCGCATCGGAATACATCGGAACGGGATTCCCGACGCTCGTTCTGGTCAGCCGACAGAAGAAGGTCGTCTGGAAGTCGAGCGGCGAGACGCCGGAAGCGACGATCGCGAAGGCCATCGCCTCGACAAAGTAGGCGCGCTCGGCGGGCCTCCGGCAAGGTTTAACGCCGCTTTCACGACGTCGACCGGCCTGCGCGCGTATTCTCGAATAGCTACCTTCAGCCCGCGTCCATGCTGACGCGAGGAGTCTACGTGTCCCCGAAACACTTCATCGCTGCCGCGGCACTCGCCGCGTCGGTCTCACTTCCGCTCGCCGCCATCGCTCAAACGCCCGCGGCCGCGCCGCCGGCTGCGGCGCACCAGCGCAGTCATCATCACGGCCACTTCATGCACGCCCTGCACACGCTCGGTCTGAGCGAGGCGCAGAAGCAGCAAATCATGTCGCACGCGAGAGAGATGCGCCAAGCGAACCAAAACGCCGATCCGCAGACGCGCCGAGCAAACATGCAGCAGTTCCGCGCTCAGGTTGACGGCGTCCTGACGCCCAGCCAACGGACGCAGTTTCAGACCCAACTCCGGAACGAGCGGAAGAACGCAATGCCGCGCCCCGCAGCGAGTTCGGCACCGCACGCATAAGATCGCGCTGCAATCCGGCACGCACGGCAGCCACGACTGCGCTGTCGTGCGTGACGAGACCCCAATCGATCTGCGCGCCGGCACGATCACCGGCGTAGGTCGCATTCGCCGACCCGACCCATGCCGCGTCGCCGGCCAGCATCACCTTTTCGTTGACGCTGGTCTCTCGGACGACGACCCCATCGGCACGTAGCGAGTTCAAGAGCGCGCGTTCCTTCGGCTTGTATGCCGCTTCACGTGCCGCGACGAGCAGGGTCGTCGGCGCACCGTGACACGCGTGGCGGCGCAAGGCGGCGCTGACCGGTCCGGCCCCGAACGATTCGGTCTCGACGACGACCGGCGCGTCGCGCGCCGCATCGATCTGCTGCGCCTCGAGCTGCAGGGCCGCATCCTTACGGGTTGCGATCGCGCCGCCCGCGGCCCCAATTCCGCGCAGCGCGCGGCGCACGGCGGCCACGTCGCGCTCGCCGTCGTCGGCGAGAACGACTTCGCGCTCGTCAGCCGACCAGTTCCGGTCGTCGAGGAACGCCGTGCCGTCACAGACGGCGGCCTTGAGATGGAACGGGACGCGGGCGCGATCGAGCAGCGTGACCTTCGCGCCGGCAGCACGCAGAACGCGCGCCGCATCGCGGTTGACGTGGCGCTCGCCGGGTCCGCCGAGATATGGGTCGCGCTGCAAGGTGACGTGGACCCGAGCGCCGTGCTTCGCGGCGGCGACGAGCGCACGTTCGACGCGGCCTGGATTGAGAAGGTAGGCTCCGAAATCGATCTGGCGCGCGCGTCGAATGCGCAGCGCGACCGCATCGACCGACGAGAGCGAGATCGCCACGCTCTCCCTTCCCGCGCAGCGGGCCGAGCCGCTAGGCGCGCCGGCTTATGGGACGACCGAGACCGCGATCGCGACGAGCTCGTTGAGGTCGAGGTCGCCGACGAGCGCGAAAGCCAGCCGGCGCTCGCGCCACGCCAGAAGCGTCGTGGGCCCGTCGTGGACGTACCGCGCATCGTGGCCTTCGAACTTGATGACGTGCGCCTGCATCCCGCCGAAATCAACCGCGCGGTTGGTGGAGTTTTCGAACAGCGATAAGGTGCGAATGCCGTCCGAATAAATCAGGTGGAGGTTGCGCACGCCGTTCACCGTCGACACGTCGGCGCCGACGAGCGAGAAGCCGTCGGGAAGATACTTCGGCGTGATCGGCGAGAAACCGGCGTCGGGAGCCGTACTGGGCAACGCGCGAGGCTGCTGGTACGAGCGGCCCTGGACGGTCGTGAAGCCGGCTGGGATCGAACCCGTGAAGACTTGTTCCGGAATGTCGTCCGTGTAGCGAATGTCGTCGAAGCGCGTGCGCCAGGCCAGGGACCCATCGCTGTGATAGGCCTCTTTCGCCAGCACGATGTGGGTATCGACGTCGATCCACAGGCGCATGGCGCGTTCGCCCGTATAGCGGCTTACCAAGTCGACGACGTCGGTGCGCCGGTTGGCAACGTCGTCAGACGCCGTGCGAACCGCCCGGTAGTTGCCGTCGAGCAGCGCGATGTCGTCGACGATTGCGACCGGATCGACCGCGGCCCGGTTCTCGCTGACGACCACGCGTTTGTGATCGCTGTCGACATCCCACGACTTGGCGCCGCGGCTGATCACGAATTGTCCGTACAGGGCGCGCGGCGCGAGGTAGGTGCGGCGCGTTTCGTCCGGCGCGCGATGTTCGACTTTGGAGATGACCGCCAGCGCCTGGCTCGTACCGCTGCGGATGGACGACATCTGCCCCACGAACGAGACGTGGGATGATGCCGCGGCCGCCTCAACGATGAGGGGGCGCGCGTCGGTGCCCGCGATCGGCGCCGGCGTCGCCGTGCGCGGCCTGCCGTGCAGCGGCGGGTGCGGCGCCGGCGTCGCTGTCACCCGCGCGTCGCGGGCGCTCAGCGCGAAGAAGACGAGCGCGAGCGAAAGGCTAACGGCCTGCACCGGCGGCGTCGTCGAGGGTGGCGGCGTCGGCGGTATCGATGTAAGAAGCGGCGGAGGCGGAGCCGGTGCTCTCGGTTGTATAGACGGCCGGCGACACGCTGGGACCGAGCGGGCTCTGCGTCGTTTGGGCGTTGTGCTCGTCGAGATAGTAGCTGGCGGTGACGGTCGGCGGGGCCGCGCTCTGCAGGATGGGCGTGCCGAAGTACGCGATCAGCACGACCGCGGCCGCAACCGGGACGGCGATCGCGGGAGCCCAGCGCGAACGTAACCGGTCGAGCAGCGAGGGCTGCTCGTGACGGACCGCGTCCCAGACGCGCGCCTTCACCATTGACGGAAACTCACGCTCGTCGGCGCGGGCGGCCGATCGCAGCGCGTCACCGATCGCGGCTTCGTCGTCGAAGTGCCGACGGCAATCGCCGCATGCATCGAGGTGCGCCAAAACCGCGCTGTCCGCCGCCGGGCTGAGCGCGCGGTGGAGGTAGTCGCTGAGGGTGTCGCTAGAGTAGTGGGGGTTCATTGTTGTTCCTGTTGCGCGCGCGTCACGAGCCGACGGAGAAGTGCACGGGCCCGATGGAGACGCGATCGGACGGTTCCGATCGAGCAGCCCATGATGTCGGCGATCTCTTGGTAGCTATACTCTTCGATATCGGCTAAAACGACGACTTGGCGCTGTTCCGGGGAGAGCTGCGCCAGCGCCTTGGACAGCGGCTCTCCCAATTGCCCGGCCATGTAGTCGCCGATCGGGTCGACCGCGAGCGGTCGCTGGCCGGCGTACTCCTGGGGGGCGTTGTCTTCGGGTATCTCCTCCTGGAAACGTCCTTTTCGCCGCCGAAGTTCATCCCGGTAGAGGTTCGTGACGATTCGGTAGATCCACGAGAGGAACGACGTCCCGGGCTGAAACGACCGCCATGCCCGGTAGACGCGGATGAAGGCATCCTGGGTCAGATCGCGCGCATCCGCCTCGTTCCCGGTCAGCCGGTAGGCGAAGTTGTACGTTGCCTTGCCGTACTGGTCCATCGCCTGCTCGAGGAACGCCGAAGCTTCCGCCGAGTGCGGTGGGCTCGGCTTGCGGGGGACCCCCATCGGGGTCATGGCCTTCGGGAACGCGGCCGAACCGGCCTCGCGCGCGCGCTCGCGCTTACTTGCAGAGGTTGGTGGCGGGGATGATGGCTTTGGAAGCCACGTCTTCGCGCTTGGCCGTAAAGGCGGCCAGATCGCCGAGATCACGATCGAGGAAGTGCGCCTGGTCGAGGCTGATCTTGCTCACCGGCAGCTTGAACACGTTGTTGGAATCGTGCAGGAAGCCGTAACTCGAATCGTCGGCGTTGCTGGGGCCGTACGATTGCCCGGGCATGTTCGGCGCCGACGTCGGCGGCCCGACCGCGGCCTGCATGTTCTTCTCCGTTTCACTGAGCTGGCCGAAGGTCCGCATGCGCTCCGTTTCGACGAAGCCGCTCATCGCGTCGAGTTCGACCTTCTGCGCGGCCAGCACGCTGCGCAAGGACTCGCGCACCTTCGCCAGCGCCTCGGCATCGCGCTGGCCGGTATTTGCGGGCGAGGTGAAGTTGTAGGAATCCAGCTGGGTCTCGAGTTCCTTGGTGCTCTTGACCATCGCGTCGACCGACCGGTCCATCCGAATCAGCATGAAATCACGTGAAGAGTCGTTGCCGTTGACGGTGTAGTCGTACAAACTCTTCCGGAATACGGCGTACGTCTTGTCGCTGGTCATCGCGGCCAGCACGGCCGGTGCGACGACCTTCCTGATGGCCTGGCACAGCGCGCGCGACCGGGTCGTGCCGATGAGCGGGAACGGGGTACCGGCCGGAATCGGGTTCAGGTTGAACGGGTTTGTCGGAGCCGGCTCGGGCGAGGGCGTTGCCAAAGCGAGCAGGACGGCAGCGAGAGCGAGCACGGTCGCGTTTTTCGACGGCTGAGCCTGGGTTCCAGCCAGGGCGAGCGTCCTGCGACGAAAGCGTTAGGAAGGGACCGGCTCCGGGGAGAGAATGCGCGGGGGCTGAATTAGGCAAGCCTCACAGGAGTCTCCAGCAGCAGATGGCCGCCGTCCACGCCGATCCGCAGACCCTTCCCGCCATTCTGCCGCGCCGGCGCCTGTGGCGGTATCTTGCCGTCGCCGGGCCCGGCCTGATCGTCGCGTTCGCCGATACCGAGGCCGGCAGCATCACGACCGCCGCGACCTCCGGCGCACAGTTCGGCATGAAGCTGGTCCTGCTGCAGCTGCTGCTGATCGTGCCGCTTTTCGTCGTCCAGGAGATGACGGTGCGGCTCGGGACCGTGACCGGGAAAGGCCACGCCCAACTGATCCGCGAGCACTACGGCTTGGCCTGGACGTGGGTCTCGCTTGGGACGATGCTCCTGACGAACCTCGCGGCGCTGGTGACGGAATTCATCGGCATCGCCGGCGCGGCGCTCGTGTTCGGGGTTCCGGTCGTCCCGATGGTCGTCGCCGCGGCAACGCTCCTTTTGGGGATCGCGTTGAGCGGTCGCTATCGTCGCGCCGAGCTGATGGCCCTCGGCTTATGCGTGCTCGAACTGCTGTTCATCCCGGCCGCGTTCGCCGCGCATCCCGATCCCGGCGTCCTGCTGCGCGAAGGGATTTTCGGAAGCCAACCGCTGGGCAATCGCGACTACCTCCTGCTGGTCGCGGGCAACATCGGCGCGGTGATCATGCCGTGGATGATCTTCTACCAGCAGTCGGCGACGGTCGACAAGGCGTTGAAGCCGCGCGACCTGCCGTGGGCGCGCCTCGATACCGCGATCGGTTCCGTCGCAACCCAGCTGATCATGGTTGCGGTGGTCGTCACCTGTGCCGCCACGCTCTACGTCAAGCACATCAGCGTCTCCGACGCCGCGCACGCGGCGCTGGCGCTCGTCCCCCTGACCGGCACGAAATGGGCCGGCATCGCGTTCGGTGCCGGACTGCTCGGCGCGGCGCTGATCGGCGCGCTCGTCGTGTCGCTGGCAACGGCGTGGGCGTTCGGCGAAGCATTCGCGTGGCGCTGTTCGCTCAACGCGAAGTGTTTCGATGCGAAACGCTTCTACGGGCTGTACACCGCGATGGTCGTGATCAGCGCGGGGATCGTGCTGATCCCGCACCTGCCGCTGATTCGCATCACGGTCTGGGTCGAAGCCTTCAACGCGTTCGTCCTCCCCATCGTGCTCGGCTTCTTGCTGGTGATGGCCAACGACAAAAAGATCCTCGGCGACCGGGTCAATTCGGTGCTCGGGAATCTCGTTGCCGTGGGCGTCGCAGTCGTGTGCGTGACGCTGGGTGCTTGGATGGGGTTCCTGACGATTACCGGTCAGGCCGGCTGAAGTGGATTCGACATAGCCGATTCCCTCGCGTTTGCTCTCAGCGGGTGTTGAAGCGCAGTCCCAGATCGAAGGTGCGCGGACGCGCGATGTGGTTTCCCTGCGCGTTGAGAAACGTGACGTAGTACCGGTCGTTGAAGATGTTGCCGACGCGCAGCGTCAGCGCCATCCCGTGCGCCAGCCCAACGCCCTTCTCCGCATCGAAGGTCAGGTGCGGAGTGCGCTTGCACGGGCCGCCGCTGTTGCCCGCCGGCCCCGCGCAGGTGATGCCGCCGGTCGGATTGAGACCGGCCGACAGCCCGCTGCCGTACTCTCCGTCGAGCGCCAACCAGCCGTTGTGCCGGTCGTTGGCGAGCACCCCGGAGGTGACATCCCAACGCTGGTCGTGATCGGCCGGCGTCCAGTCATCGGACTGACCGAAGCATGGAGCCAGCAGCTGCGTCTCGCAGCCCTTGTTCACCGAATACGTATGCGTGGCAGAGACGTAGAAGCGCCCGGAACGCGCCAGCGGCAGCTGATAGTACGCCGTTTGAGACGCGATGCGTCCTTCCCGGTAGTTGATGTCCTGGTGGAGGTCGGTGGTGCCGATCTGCGTGTCGTCGATCAGGTCGGTCGCGTTCTTCTGCATGACCCGCAGGCCGAGGTCGCCGCGCCCGAGCGCGGAGTGCCCGCCGAGCTCGTAATCCGAGTCGCGCTGCGGCTTGAGGTCAAACGCCGCCACCGACTTCTGCAGCGGCAGATTGAGAATGTACGATGCGGCCGGTGAGACATTTTCGAGCGAGAACGGCGTGAAGAAACGACCATAGTAAACGTAGACGTTGGCGCGGGCGCCGAAGGAACGGGTCAGCTTCATCCGCGGGCTCACTTGCCCGAAGCCGTCGTTGAACTGGTTTGACGAGACCGTGAAGCTGTCGCCGCGCGCGCCGAGGTCGAGCTGCCAGTCGGAACCCATCCGCCAGCTGTCTTGCAGATACAGCGCGCCGAGATGACCGACATTGGGCGAGTTGTCGACGACGGTGTACGGCGCCTCGGGCGTTGCGGGCGTGAAGATCGGAGCGAGAAAGTTATCCGGCTGCAGGGTGATCGCGTACGTCTTGCTGACGTGCGTTGCATCGTAGAGCGCGCCGAACGAGAGCGTGTGCTTGTCGCTGCGGTTCTGGTAGTCAAGGTTGCCGCCGGCGTCGATCGCGGTGCGGTCACTGAAGAGCGAGATCCCGCAGGTCGCATTCGAATAGGAGACCGACGGCGAGAGCGCATTCGCGCAATCGGTCGGCAGCCCCGGATTTTGCGCTTCTCCGTAGGCGAAGTCGTTCGCCGGATCGCCGAAATCACGGATGCGCGAACGCTTGTAGAACGGTCCGAACGACAGCGAACCATGGTCGGAGATCGGATGGCGAACCTGCAGCGCGGTGAAGAGATCCTCTTGCGTCTGGTTGTCGTCGGTTGAGCCCGGCTCACCGCCCGCGACGTCGTTCGGTATCTCGTAGGTCCGAAACGAGCGGCTCGCCGTCAGGTTGAGGAAGTTCGTTCCAAACGGCAGCGTGTAGCGCAGGAACTGGTTGGCATTGCTGTAGTCGTTGTGCGGTGAATCGAAGTCCGGCGGATCGAGGCCGCGGTCTCCCCGTTCGTTCCGCACCCCGAGGTCGAGGTTTCCGGCGCCCAGCGGCGCGTGGTAGCCGAGCGTCGAGTCTGCGTAGCCGTACGAGCCTCCTTGCAGGTCACCGGTAAATCCGGGCGGACCGTTCCCGTTGCGCGTCGTGATGTTGAGCACTGAGGCAAAACGCTCGCCGTACTGCGCCGGGTACGCGCCTTGCAGCGCTTCGACCGAGGCCAGGTCGTTCGAATCGAACTCGCCGCCGACGGTGCGGTTGAGTTCCTGCGGAATCGGCACGCCGTCGACGATGTAGTTGATGTCGCCGTGATCGCCGTTGAAGTGCACGACGCCGTTTGCACCGCGCGCCGCCCCCGGCAGCTGCACGAGCAGCTCGGAGAGGTTGCCGTTGGCCGGCGAACGGCTGAGGTTTTCGGCCGACAAGTTGACGTCGGTTCCCGAGCCGTGTGCCGGCGGACGCGAGGTGACGGCGGTGCGGCCGATCTCTTGGACGTGCGTCAGCGCGATGGTGATCGTCGTGCCGGCGCCGGTGAGCTCGACCCGCAGCGAGGCGTGGCCTTCCGGCGCGGAGATGTCGACGTTGTACGTTCCGGGCGGTACGGCCGGGAACGTAAACGCGCCGTGGCCGTCGGTTTTCGTATGCAGAACCAAATTGCTGCCGACGGCGATGACCGTTGCCGCTGCGACCGGCAGGTTCTGCGCGTTGGTAACGACACCGGAAAGATGGGTGGTGGATTGTGCGCGAACGGCGGTTGGCGCCGCTAGGACGTACGCAGTCCCGAGAATGAGCGCCGACGCCCAATGCGTCGCGCGAGCCAGGCTGAACACGGATGGATCCCCTTGATTAGCGTCGTGATGAGCTCGATGAAGGGATCCACCGGCGGCGGCCGGTTCGGGACGAAGAGGCTGAACGTGGTTGAAGCGGTGCGCGGCTGCGCGACGCTGACCGGAGGTGCCTGCGGCGCGGCGCCGCGGGTCCGGCGCGGGTGCCAGTCGAGCGCCGCGACGGCCGCCGTGAGGACCGTGCGGCCGAAGGCGTAGACGAGAAGTGCGGACAGGATCGAACCCAGGGCGCCGGCTCCGAGTCCGACCCAGAGCGCGCCGGAGAGCACCGGCAGCCCTTCGCCCGTCTGCGTCAAGGTGAAAAACGCCAGGTTGGCCAGCAGCAAGAAAACGAGCGCGCCGGAGCGGCGCGGGCCTGCCAGTGCCGCTCGCAGGAGGCCGGTTCGACGGCGCACCTCGAACCGGCCGGCGCCTAAGCCGACCGTCCGGGCGAAAACCCACACGCTAAGCACGGCGAGCACGACCAGATAGACGTGCCGGAGCACGAAATCCAGCGTCAGCCACCCTCGCCCAAGCGAAAGACCCTCGGCGACGAGGTGAACGACGACGGCGGCCGGGACGACGGCCGACGCCAATCCTGCGATCGGGCGCCAGCGCCGGAGCTTGGCTGCGATTGAACGGGGTGCGGGCATGGGAGGGTTGTGCGCTATACACCAACGAGCGGTGACTCTCTTTCCACCCTTCGCTCCCTCGCCCGGGCGACGGCGGCAAGGGTTGGATGGCCGCCACCCTTGCCGGTTTGGGCGCGTCCCAGCAAGGGCTAGCCGGGGCCGCCGGCGGCCGCAGAAGGCACTTGCCGGGCCCCGCAGGTCCCCGCCGCAGCCCGGTCCGAATGAACGTCCCCCCACCCACGTCCATGCTGAGAGAGCAATGTCTACGCCGCGCACCCTCGCCTTCGAGTCCGCCGATACGGTCAACCGGGTCGTGGCGCTGCTGGTGCATTTCCCGGAGATCCACAGCGTCCGGTCCAACCCCGACGACGCGACCCTGACCCTCTCGTTCGCGGTGCGCAAGCGGCTCGACCGCGCGCAGACGCAGGCTTTCGGCGAGTATATCGGCGAGCATGTCCGTGCGCTGCTCGATCTGCGCGGCGAGGTTCCCGACCGGATCGCGGTCAGCGCGGAGCGGGACACAGCGGTCACCTTCGTGACCGTGACGCGGGATGCCGAATCGTTTTCACGGGGCGAGCTCGAACTGCTCGTCGCCATGTTCGCCGACGCGTTTCGCGAAGCGCTGGTCCGCGACGACGCGGGCGCCACGCCCCTCGACGACGATCCGGCCGCCCGCGACGACCGGGTTGAGGTCGCACTCGACGCGCTGCGTGACCCCGCGCAGCGCCAGCGCCTGGTCGGCTTCCGCGAGGAACATCGCGTGCTGGTGTATTTCGCGCACGCTCCCAAACGCGCGAAAGCAAGGGCCCGATCCTAACGCCCGAGGCGGTCACCATCCTCGCCGTCGGCGATGTCATGGGTTCCCCGGGTCGCGACGTTCTCAAGAAGCATCTCGCGCTGGTTCGGGAACAGCACCACGTCGACGCGGTGATAGCGAACGGCGAGAACGCGGCCGGCGGGTTCGGGTTGACCGAGCAGACTGCCGAAGAGATGTTCGCGGCCGGGGTCGATTTCATCACCTCCGGCAATCACATCTGGGATAAGCGCGAGTTCCGTCCGGCGCTCGACGAGACCGACCGCATCTTGCGGCCGGCAAATTATCCGCCCGGCCTGCCGGGGCGCGGCGCCGGAACCTTCGACGTCAACGGCGTCACGATCGGCGTCATCAATCTGATGGGCCGCGTCTTCATGCCGCCGGTCGACGATCCGTTTCGGATCGGCCGCGCGCTCGTCGACGAGCTGCGCGAACGCACGCCGGTGATCGTGGTCGACGTCCATGCCGAAGCGACCTCGGAAAAAATGGCCCTGGGGCGATTCTTCGACGGCCTCGTATCCTTCGTCTATGGAACGCACACGCACGTGCAGACAGCCGACGAACAGATCTTCGCCGGCGGCACCGCCTATCTCACCGACGTCGGAATGACCGGCCCGTCGGAGGGTGTGATCGGAATGGAATCGACCGCCGTGCTGGAGCGCTTCACCAATGCGGTCTCCGAGCGGTTCGCGGTGCAGAAAACGGGCATCCGTCATTTTTGCGCGGCGGTCACTAGGATCGACGTCGCCACCGGGCACGCGCTCGACATCAAGCGAATCAATCTTCGGGGCCTGGCTTGATCGAGCACGCGAGCGCGCTGGCCGCGAGCTTCCCGCTCGCGACCGGCTGCTGAACCCGTGCTCGTCGACTTCCACTCGCACACCAGCCAGAGCGACGGAACGCTCGCACCCGAGGCGCTGGTGGAGCAGATGCGGGCCCGCGCCGTGCGCTGGTTCTCGATCACCGATCACGACACGACGCGCGCCTACGAGGCCGTCGGTGGGGTACCGAACATCGTGCCGGGGATCGAGATCAACACGACCTGGGCCGGCAGCGACGTCCACATTCTGGGCTACGGAATCCCGGTCGGCGACTCGCCGCTCGGCGACACCCTGGCGCGCAACCGCGAACACCGCCGGGCGCGGATCGATCTCATGGTGGCCGGACTCAACCGGGCCGGCTATCCGCTGACGGTCGAAGCCGTGCTGGCCGAATCGGGCGGGGGACATGCCCTCGGACGTCCCCACGTCGCCAAAGCGCTGGTCCGCGGGGGGATGGTTCGGGACGTGGCCGCCGCTTTTCGCGATCTGCTTTCGAGCGGCGGGGCGGGCTATGCACCCTCGCACCACATCACCCCGCTCGAAGCGATCGCGATCGTGCGCGGCAGCGGCGGCGTGCCCGTCCTGGCGCATCCCGGCCGGCTCGACGACGACGCGATCGTGGCGGATCTTTCCGAAGCGGGGCTGGTTGGGCTCGAGGTGTTCTATCCCACCCATACGACGCCCCAAGTCGCCCATTTCCGGGCCCTCGCCGGACGGCTCGGCTTGGTGATGACGGCCGGGTCGGATTTCCACGATCCGCGCTGGAATGCACGCGGGGTCGGCATGGACGTCGAAGCGGCCGACATCCAGCCGTTCCTGGATCTCGTCGCCTGAAACCGCCGAGCGGCCCCACGCGTCCCATCGAAATGGGAATACTGATCCCAACCTCACGCACGGCAAGGAGCATATCCCGATGACCGATGACGAAGTCCGTCCTTACGTCGGATCCCCCGTCCGCCTCACCCTCGATGACGGGCGCGTCCTTGCCGGAACGCTGCACGCCGACGACAGCCACGGCCACGGGCACACGCACTACGCCGTCGTGTCGGACCCCGTTCGCGAAGGCGGCGACAAAGTAACGGAAATCATCCACGGCGCCGACCGCATCACCGTGATCGAAGACGCTTCCGGCGATCCGGCCGCGGTCGAGTAGCGCGATGATCGAGTCGCTCGGTCTGCTCGCTGCGCGGCTGGCCGTCGGCGCGGGCATCGCAGCCCACGGTTCGCAAAAGGCATTCGGCTGGTTCGAGGGTCCGGGTCCGGAAGGCGCCGGGCGCTTCATGGAGTCGCTGGGGTTCAAACCGGGGACGCAATACGCCGGTGTCGCGTCGGCGAACGAATTGAGCGCCGGCGTGCTGATCGCGCTGGGCCTGGGCGGGCCGATTGGGCCGGCCTTGCTGCTCTCGACGATGATCGTCGCGCAAACGACCGTGCACGCCAAGAATGGTTTCTTCGCCGGAAAGAACGGCATCGAGCTGGGCGTGCTCTACGCGAGCGCGGCAGTGGCTTTCGCGTCGGCCGGGTACGGCGATCTCTCGGTCGACCACGTCCTCGGCATCGACAAGGGCCTGCGTCATCCGCTGATCACGACGCTGGGATTAGCAGCCGGCATCGCCGGGGCATATGCCGTGCTCGCGCAGCGCGATTTTTCACCGCCGCCGGGAACGCTCGCGACACCGACGATCGCGGGCACGCGCAACGGGGAAACCAGCGGAACGAATCCCGCACCGGCCGCCGGCTAGACGCTCCGCGCCGCGATCAAGATCGCGCCCAGGCGTTCGTCCTGCGCGCGAACCCGTTCGGCGTCGCGCATAAAACGATGATTGATGCGGACGTTCGCCGCGCTGGACTCGAGCGCGGCGCGGAAAAATGCGAGCGCGCATTCCACATCGCTGACGAGATGGGTGTTGCCAAGCGCCTCGGTACGTCGGGCGAGCGCGGCGCCTTCGGCAGCCATCGCGGCCGCGGCGAGCGGCGCCTCGGCCGCTCCTGCGAGCGCTTCCTGGATCAACCCGGTTCGCAGGAGCTTTTCGTCTTCGGTTGACTTCGCCAGCGCGCTGGCGGCGACGACGCGTGCGTAGGCCTCTTCGTCGACCGCGCGCGCGGCGACGAACCGTGCCCGCAGCGCGTCGGCGGCGGCCACGATCGCGTCGGCCTCGCCATGCACGGCCGCGTAGCGAGCGCCGGCCCGCGTGATGCGCGCCACCATCGCACAGAGCGCCGCGCCGAACGCGCCGACCAACGTCGCAGCGCTGCCTCCGCCGGGCGTCGGATCGGCCGAGGCGAGACGCTCGAGATACGCATCGATTCGGTCCACGCGGCGGTTTACCAGGGATGAGTCCCCTTCGCCTCGCGGGAAGGGGCCGACGCGCCGTTAGAGCTGGTTTCAACAAGCACGGTCGCCGCAAGACAACCGACGCTATCGAAGGAGCCAACCTTGCAAACTCTCGAGAAGACTCGCGGGGACGTTCGCGACCTCGCGCTTGCCGACGCGGGCAAAGCCCGCATCGAGTGGGCGGCGACGTTCATGCCCGTACTCGGGCAGATTCGCGACCGTTTCGCGAAAACGAAACCCCTTGCCGGCGTGCGCATCGGCGCCTGCCTCCACGTGACCACCGAAACGGCGAACTTGATGCTCGCCCTCCAAGCGGGCGGCGCCGAGATTGCGCTGTGCGCATCGAACCCGCTCTCGACCCAGGACGACGTTGCCGCGGCGCTGTGCGCCCATTACGACATCCCGACCTTTGCGATCAAGGGCGAGGACGAATCGACCTACTACCGTCACATCGAAGCGGTGGTCGCTTCGCGACCGCAGATGTCGATGGACGACGGCTGCGACCTCGTGACGACGATCTACACCAAGCACAACGCCATGCTCAAAGACATGATCGGCGGTTGTGAAGAAACGACGACCGGCGTGATCCGGCTGCACGCGATGGAGAAGGACGGCGTCCTTCCGTATCCCGTGATCGCCGTCAACGACGCGCTCACCAAGCACATGTTCGACAACCGCTACGGCACGGGGCAGTCCACCCTCGACGGCGTGATCCGCGCGACCAATGCGCTGATCGCCGGTTCGACCGTCGTCGTGGTCGGCTACGGCTGGTGCGGACGCGGTGTCGCTTCGCGCGCCAAGGGGCTGGGAGCCCACGTGGTCGTCACGGAAATCGATCCCCGCAAGGCGCTCGAAGCGAAGATGGACGGTTTCATGGTGATGCCGATGGCCGAGGCCGCCGCCCTGGGCGATATCTTCATCACCGTGACCGGCAACTTTCACGTGATTCGCAAAGAGCACTTCGAGGTCATGAAAGACGGCGCGATCGTCTGCAACTCCGGCCACTTCAACGACGAGCTCGATCTCGACGCACTGGAAGCACTCTCGACCGGCAAGACGCGCCCACGCGCGTTCGTCGAATCCTACGCGCTGAGCAGCGGGCGCACCGTTCGCGTGCTCGGCGAGGGGCGCCTGATCAACCTCGCCGCCGGCGAAGGCCACCCGGCCGCCGTGATGGACATGTCGTTCGCGAACCAGGCGATGGCGGCAGCTTACCTGGCCCAGAACTACGCCACGCTCGAGAAGAAAGTCTATTCGGTTCCCGACCACATCGACGAGGAGGTCGCGCAGCTCAAGCTGGCAGCGTTCGGGATCGCGATCGACACCCCGACGGCAGAACAGGTCAAGTACATGACCTCGTGGTCGGAAGGAACGTAAGCATGGCCTACCGCCGTCTGTTTACCTCCGAGTCCGTCACCGAGGGGCACCCCGACAAACTCGCCGACCAAATCTCCGATGCGGTCCTGGACGCGATTCTGGCCAAGGATCCGATGGGCCGGGTCGCGTGCGAGACGTTCGCGATCACCGGCCAGATCCACATCGCCGGCGAGATCACGACCTCGACCTACGTCGATATCCCGAAGATCGTGCGCGACACCATCAAGGACGTCGGCTACGACCGGTCGGCGATCGGGTTCGACTACGAGACCTGCGGCGTCAGCGTGTCGGTCGACGAGCAATCGTCCGACATCGCGATGGGCGTCGACAAGTCGTTCGAAGTCCAGACCACCGGCGATCACGATCCGTACGCGCTGATCGGCGCCGGCGACCAGGGGATGATGTTCGGGTTTGCCTGCCGCGAAACGCAGTCGCTGATGCCGCTGCCGATCACGCTCGCGCACGAACTCACCCAGCTGCTGGCCGCGGTCCGCAAGAATCGGAGCATCGGCTACCTGCGCCCCGACGGGAAATCCCAGGTGACCGTCGAGTACGACGGGCACAAGCCCGTCCGCGTCGATACGGTCGTGATCTCGACCCAGCACGACCCCGACGTCCCGCTCGAGCTGATCCGCCGCGAAGTGACCGAGGCCGTGATCGACCAGGTGATCCCCAAGGGGCTGCGTGACGAGCACCTCAAGGTGTTCGTCAACCCGACCGGCCGGTTCGTCATCGGCGGCCCCAAAGGCGACGCCGGCTTGACCGGCCGCAAGATCATCGCCGACACCTACGGCGGAATGGCGCGGCACGGCGGCGGTGCGTTCTCCGGCAAGGATCCGACCAAGGTCGACCGCTCGGCGGCGTACGCGGCGCGGTACGTCGCGAAAAACGTCGTCGCGGCGGGTCTCGCCGAACGCTGCGAGATCCAAGTCGCCTACGCGATCGGCGTGGCGCATCCGGTCAGCGTCCTGGTCGAGACGTTCGGCACGAACGCCATCTCCGAAGAACGGATCGCCGAACTGGTGCGAGTCCACTTCGATCTGCGGCCCGCCGCGATCATCGACCAGCTCAATCTGCGCCGGCCGATCTATCGGCAGACCGCATCGTACGGTCATTTCGGCCGTCCCGACCTCGACTTGCCGTGGGAGAAGCTGGATCGCGCCGCGGCGCTGCGTGCCGATTCCGGGCTGCGGGGTGAGATCGATCGCGAGCTGGCGCCGCTTACTGCCTAGGGAGCGGACCCTTCGCAGGTACCGCAGGAGGCGCCGAACGACCGGCGCCTCTTTCCTTTGACGGGAACGCCTTGAACGGAGGCTTCGTTATAGAGTCGACTCCCACCGAACGAGGTATTCGATGTTCCGTAACGCCCTCGCCGCGCTGGCCTTCGCGGCAACCGCCGCACTCCCGCTCGCGGCTCTCGCCCAGTACAACGGCGATACGCTGATCGGATCGCAGAGCGTCGTGCAAGGCACGCTCGAACAGTCGATCTCGAGCAAGAACGCGCAGGTCGGCGACCCCTTCGTGCTCGACGTCACGGCGCCGTTTCCCGGCGACGACCAGCGTTTCAGCGGCGCGAGAGTCTATGGACACGTAGCTGCCGTCAACCGCGCCCACAGCACGAAGAAGGGTGCCGTCCAATTGGCGTTCGATCGGATTACGCTCGTTGACGGCACGACCGCGTCGCTCACCGGATCGGTCCTGGCGCTCGACCCGAAACAAGGCGGCAGCACGACCGGCCGCACGGTCATCGGCGCTGTGATCGGGTCGATCCTGGGCAACTATATCGGCAAGCACTTGGGGACCAATATCGGCGGTGCAGTCGGCGCGGTCGGCGGCGCGATCTACGCCAGTTCGCTCGGCACCAACGTGACGATCGATCAGGGCACGCAGATTTCGATGAAGACGACAGCTCCCTCGACCGTGCTCTCGCGCCGTCAGCCCGGGCCCCCGAACCAGTACAACAGTTACAACGGTTCGAACAGCGGAAACTACAACGGATCCAACGCTGCGCCGGCCACGCCGTATCCGACTCCCTACCATTAGAGCGACGTTTCACCGCACGTGAGCGGAGAGAGCCGCCGAATTTCCGGCGGCTCTTTTCGTTAGCGGCGGATGCGTCGCGAGATGCGGCCGAGACCGCCGATCTCGCGAGCACCCAGCCAGTCCGCCATCGCCTCGAGCTGCTCGCGCAGCGCCGGCATGACGTCGCCGCTGCGGACGCCCTGCTCGAGGTGCGTCGCAATCGCGCGCAGCACGCCCGCCTGGCGGTCGTGCTTGAGGTCGACTCGTGCGACGAGCCGATCGCCGAGGAGAAACGGCAGCACGTAGTAGCCGTGCACGCGCTTGTGCGCCGGCGTGTAGATCTCGAGCCGAAAGTCGAAGCCGAAGATCTCGCTGGTGCGCGTTCGTTCCCAGACCAGCGAGTCGAAAGGGGAGATTAGCGCGCAGGCGTCCACCCGGCGCGGAATGCGCGTCCCGCGCCTCAGGAACCGTTCGGTGCGCAGTCCCTCGACGCGCACGACCTCCAGTTCGCCGGCGGAGACCAGTTCGGCGACGCGCGCCCGAGCGTCAGCGAGATCGAGCCGAAAATAGTCGCGCAAATCGCGCTCGGCAGCCACCCCGAGCGCGTGCGCAGCGATGCGCACGAGGTCGCGCTGTGCGTCGGCCTCCGAAGGCGTCGGCGCGTCGAGGACCGCGGGCGGGAAGACGCGCTCGGGCAGATCGTAGACGCGCTCGAACCCTTTCCGGGTCGCGGTCGTGATCTCGCCGCACCAGAACAGGGCTTCCAGCCCGAGCTTCACGTCGCTCCAGCCCCACCAGGAACCCTTCCCGCGCGCCCCCTCGAAAGCGCTTGCGGCGACCGGCCCGCGGCGGCCGATTTCGGCGCGCAACCGGTCGAGCACGGCGCGCTCCTCCGTCACCATGTGCGCGACCCGGCCGTACGTTCCGATGCCGCGTCGCGCGCGCTCCATCCGCCAGCGCAGCAGCGGTTGGCTCGCCAGGGGCAGCAGCGATGCCTCGTGTCCCCAGTACTCGAAGAGCGTGCGGTCGCGGCCATAGGCCGCCCGCTCGAGCAGGGTCGCGTCGTACGGCCCGAGCCGGGAGAAGAGCGGCAAGTAGTGCGAGCGCACCAGCACGTTCACGCTGTCGATCTGCACCAACCCCGTGCGTGCGAAGACCCGCGCCAGGTGCCGCCGCGTGACGCCGCCCCGGGGTGCGGGATCGGCGAAGCCCTGCGCCGCTAAGAAGATGCGGCGGCACTCGGCGAGAGACAGATCGGAGCGCATCGCGGCAGCCTTCCGCAAACCGTTCCGCCGTACCGTCAAAGACCGCCCAGCTCGGAGGGTCGGGCGCAGAACGCGCTGGAATACATCGCATGACGACCGCGGCGACTGACCGCTCCGCGGAGCGGTCGCTCGAAATACTCAGCGAACTCTTCGGCGATCATCTCGGACGCGATTTTGGAGTGCGTCTGTGGGACGGCACCGACGTTGCGCCGCCGAACGCGTCGTTCGTGCTGAATCTGAACGCGCCGTACGCCCTGCGCGCAGCGCTGACACCTCCGCTCGATCTCAATCCGCACCTGGCATTCGTCGAAGGCTGGCTCGACATCGCCGGTGACCTCGAGGATGCGATCGACTCGATCGAACGTTCGGCCGGAGCGCTCACCAGGCTGATGCGGCTGAAGGTCGTGTCGCAGCTCGCGCGTCTTCCGGCACCCCCGCGCGGGCGCGATCGGGCCGCGGCGCACCTTCACGGCAAACGGCACACGAAAGGCCGCGACGCCGAAGCGGTCGGCTTCCACTATGACCAGCCGGCAGAGTTCTACCGTGCGTTTCTCGGCGGCGAACTCGTGTACTCGTGCGCGTACTGGAGCGATGGCGTCACGTCGCTCGAAGCCGCGCAGCGAGCGAAGCTGGACTACATCCTCGACAAGCTGCGCGTTCAGCCGGGACAGCGCCTTCTGGACATCGGCTGCGGCTGGGGCGGGCTGGTCATTCGCGCCGCGGAGCGCGGTGCGGTTGCGCATGGCATCACCTTGTCGCGGCGCCAGCACGAGGAGGCGCTGCGGCTCATCGCGGCGGCCGGCGTGGCCGATCGGGCGACGGTAGAGCTGCGCGACTACCGCGATCTCGGCGACGCGCAGTTCGACGCGATCGCCTCGGTCGGGATGGTGGAGCACGTCGGGCGCGAACGGCTGGCGGAGTATTTCGGCTGCGCCTTCGGCGCGCTGCGCGAGGGCGGACTGTTTCTCAACCACGGTATCGTGCAGCAAGGGCGAGATGGGAAAGGATACCGGGCGGCCGACGACTTTATCGGACGCTACGTTTTCCCGGACGGTGACCTGGTCCCCATCGACGCCACCGTTCGCTTCGGCGAGGCTGCTGGTTTCGAGGTGCGCGACGTGGAGAATTTGCGCGAGCACTACGCCCGCACGCTCCGCGCGTGGGTGGCCAACCTGGTCGCGAACCGGGACGCCGCCGTCGCCGCGACCGACGAACGCACCGAGCGGACCTGGCGCATCTACATGGCGGGCAGTGCGCGCGGTTTTGCGCTGGGCCGCATGGGTCTGATGCAGACGCTGTTCGCAAAGCCGCGCGCGGACGGCTCGGTCGACGTCCCCACGACGCGCCGCGACTTGTACGCGGCCGCGTCCTAACCTCCGGCGCGCTTCACCCTTCGGCCCTGGCCGGTGAAGTAGGCCACGACCTTGTCGCGCTGATCGCCTTGGAGTTCGACCACCCCGTTCTTCGCCGTACCGCCGGTGCCGCAGAGGCGTTTGAGTTCCTTTCCCGCGGCGGCCAAATCGGCTTCGGCCAGGCCATGCACGACCGTCACCGCGCTGGCGCGGCGGTGCTCCCGGGTCACCCGCACGACGCCGTCGTCCGGCATGCCGCGCTCGACGGGCTTGAGCGCCCGCCGGCCCGGCGCGGGTACGGGCACGTTCCCGTCGGTCGAGTAGACCAGGACGCGCTCGTCAGGCACGCGGTCGCCCTTCATGTCCGCATCCAACCAACGCCTCAGCGCCGTTCGTTGCGGACCGCGGGCGAAAGCAGCAGGAAGAGGGCCATGATCGCGTAGCCGTAGGCGGAGATCAGCATCGTCGGTCGCACGCCGATACTGTCGGCGAGCCAGCCGCCGAGGATCGAGCCCGGGAACACGCCGATCAAGACCAGTAGGCGCACCACGCCGAACGCCCGCCCCACCAAGTGCTGGGGGATGACGCGAAGGCGCCACGAGATCACCGTGGTGATGCGGTAGCCGGCGCAGACGCTCGAGAACGTGATCCCGGCGATCGCAACTCCCAGCGAGTGCGTGAACGGCAGCGGCAGCCAGCCGAGACCGTCGAGAAAGAATGCCCCGACCATCGCTGGGCCGAGCGGCCAGTGCGTGCGCCCTCCGACCAGCGAACCGACCGCGGCGCCGGCGGCAAAACAGCCGAACGCGAGTCCCACGACATGATCGCCCGCACCGAACGCGCGCTTTAGGTAGGGGATCAGCGCGATGAAGCCGATCGAACCGATGAAGTTCATCGCGCAGTGCGCGAATGAGAAGATACGCAGCGCGGTGTCTTGCATGACGAAGCGCCAGCCGATCGCGATGTCGCTGCCCATTTCCCGCAGCGACGGCACGCCGGCTGGTTTGTCCGGCCCGAACGAGCGCACCGATGCGATCGAGACTTGGGAGGCAGCATAGGTAAGCGCATTTGCAGCGAGCAGCGGCAGCGGCCCCGCGATCGCGAAGATGACGCCGCCGAGCGGCGGAGCTATCAGGTTGACGCTCTGCTCGGTCGCCGCCAACGCCGCGATCGCCGCCTTCGACCGCCCGAGTCCGAGCAGATAGGGAATCGACGGCGTCTGCGCACCGAGAAAGACGGCACCCCCGATCGCCAGCACGAACACGCCGACGTAGATCATCGGCAGCGTGAGATGCCCGGTCGCGAATGCGACCGTGAAGAGCGCCATGACGACGAACCGCAGCCCGTCGCAGACCAGCATCAATCGGCGCCGGTCGACGCGGTCGGCGAGCGAGCCCCCGATCAGCGAAACGAACGCAAAGGGAAGCAGTTCCAGACCCCAGGTCCAGCCGAGAGCCGTGCCCGAACCGGTCAGGCGGAAGACGAGCAGCGGGATCGCGAGCGTGCGCAGGCCGTCGCCCAGGTAGCTGAGGGTCTGGCCTGCGTAAAAGCGCGCGAACGCAGAAGAACGGAAGATGCTCGGCGGGCGAGCGGTGACGGTTGCCATGAAAGATTCCCGAATACGTGCGAAGAGGTGTTGGACTGCACGGACCCCGCACGCGAAACCGGCGCGGGGGGAACCTCGTTAAAGCATAGCGCCGGCTGATTACGTCGCTCGATGGCTGGACTCCTCGCGAGCGACGGGATTCGGGCGGCAGCCCACGAATCGTGGCGAGTCGGTCCCGGATAGCTCAGTTGGTAGAGCAGCTGACTGTTAATCAGCGGGTCGTTGGTTCGAGTCCAACTCCGGGAGCAAGCGAAGAGTGGCGCACCAGCGCCACTCTTCTTATTTTGCCTGCGGAGCGGTCCGAGCTACCCTTTAACCACGTTTAACCAAAGGGGTGGTTAAATCGCGGGCAATCGGTGCGCCACCGCGGTACAGCTGTCACGTGCCAAGGAAGATTCCAGGCGTTCGAAAGACGGTCATCAAGCGCAAGCAAATCCTCGCCGATGGTAGTACGCGGACGACACCGTACACATATTTCGTTGCCGATCTCAACCTCGGTCTAGATGCGACCGGCAAAAGGAAGAGACGACTCATCTACTGCGCCACGCAGGCTGAAGCCCTCGAAGCGGTCCGCGATAATCTGGTGAAGCATCCACCGAAGAAGGCGCCGGTTGGAAAGTCTCAGACGCTCGCTGCCTACCTTGCGAACTGGGTCATCGCGGTGCGCGATGACGTCGAAGAGACGACGCATCGGTCATATTCGCAGACCATCGAACTTCACGTGCTCCCGTACCTCGACGAGGTAGAGCTAGCCGACGTCGATGGAGATTCCATCCGCAAGTTGTATGCCGCCATCCGTCGCGCCGGAACCTCGGCGTCGATGTGCAAGCGCATCCACACCATCCTCAGAATCGCCCTGAATGCCGCGGTGATGGAGCGGGCCATACCGTCGAGTCCGCTGGTGACCGTCAAGGCGCCGAAGCATAACTCCCGCCCAATCGAATCGCTTACCGAATCGCAGGCTCGCGACTTCCTCGCAGCCGTGAAAGGTCATCGTTTAGAAGGGCTCTTCGTGCTGGCCCTTACCTGCGGCATGCGAGAAGGCGAGTTGTTCGCCACTCGCTGGCAAGATGTAGACATCCTGAACCAGACGATCCAGGTCCGTCAGAGCCTTCGCGAAGTCAACGGCAAGCTGGACATCGCCAAGCCGAAGGGCGGGAAAGTCCGCAGCATAGAGATAGGAGCCCTCGCGACCGCAGCTATGGAGCGGCGCCTCGCGCTGGCGAAACGAGAAGGTCACAATAGCGAGTACTGCTTCCCTAGCCCGCGCGGGCAGTGGCTCCGCAAGTCGAACTTCCTACGGAGCGCCTATGCGCCGCTGCGAGAGAAGGCTGGACTGCCAACGACGGTGCGCTTCCACGATCTCCGACACAGCGCTGCCTCGCTCGCTCTACGGACCGGAGTAGTAGACACGAAGACCCTCCAGGAGCAGTTAGGGCACGCCGACGTCGCGACGACGTTGCGCATCTACGCGCACACGTCGCCCGCGCTGCACCGCGCCGCCGCCCGGGCGATGGACGAACTTCTGGCCCCACGGTAACGGCTACGACGGCGGCGAACCGCCGGTCTTGAACCGGCGCTCGTACTCGATAACGTCGCCGATCTCGAATCGTACGGCGCCGCCGGGGCCAGTTACTCGGAAGGTTCGTAACCGGCCGCTATCGGCTACTCGATGAACAGCGCTCCGGCTGATTCGCCAACGCGCGGCCAAATCGACGGGCGTCAAATACACCGCCGGCTGATCGACTTCGGGCTCGGGGTCGGATGATCGCTTGGCCACGGTTGAGGTTCCAGGGAGTGCGTGGCGGGATCAACCACGTCGGAGCAGACGGGCGTCGGCGCCTTCATTTTCGCCAGCGCCCGTGCTGAGGGACTTCGGAGTCTAGCCGATTGGTTCGGGAATGTCCGCCCGCATGTTGACGAATGCGCCTTTCTCTGATAGAATTTTCTCACTTAGAAGCCTGTCCCGCCTTGCGCGGGGCGGGCTCTTTTCATTCGAGAGGGACCCCCAGCAATGAAGGTTCGAGGCCAGCAGTGGAGACCACACATTCACAAATTGCCGCAGTCGAAGCGCGACCTGGAGATCCGCGCGGCGATCCGCACAGCCCACGAACCGTTCGAAGGCGTCCTCTCTGACGCAGCCGTCGATACGCACGTGACGGCGTGGCCCGGTGGTCAGGCGTGCCCCGTCTGCCTGACGGGCGTGTCGCTACCGTGGGGTCCCGAAGCGTGGGACACGATCGCCCGGGCAGCCTTCAACTGATAGCCCGTCACGGCGCGGGCAGAGCAGAGTGCCGCGGCGCTTTGGGTCAAGTCGAGAGCGTCGTCTTCCTTAATAGGTGCCATAACAGCCTGGCGAGCGCCCGGCGTCCGTAGGGTATGTCCTGCAGGCAGGCTGACTTGAAAACCGCCGCGGCGCTCGCGTAGGGGGTAACTCGAAAGACATCATGACCGAAGCAATCGAAACCGCCAGTCCCGAACAAAAGAAGCCTCGTTCCGCGATGGCTGAGTTAATCGCGAGGCCGGGATCGCGTTACGTGGCTTTGACGTACGCCGCGCTGCGCGCCAACCCGACGATCACGTACGAAGCGGTCGGGAAAAAGCTGGGCGTCGCTCGCGCCACGATCGAGAAATCGATGATGGTGTTGATCGCCGCTGGTTACGTGGTGCCGCGTGGCTTCGGTCGTGGTCAAAAGCCGTACGGATTCCCGAAAGAGCCGCAACCTTAATCGCATCAATTTTGAAGCCCGCCGCAGGGTCGAATCTGCGCGGGCTTCATGAACTCGTTTCCCAAGCCAGAGGTCCACAAGTCGTGCCAGCATCTTTTTCAGAGAACCAGCGTGCCAGTTTTTTCGGAGAACCAGCGTGAACAGCTTACCCCAACCGCCATCCGAAGCTCCAGCAGATCGCCAGCCTCAGGCCGAAGTCTTTTTGTACGCGACCGGCTTGCAGCGAATCGTACGGGAAGCCGTCAGCAAACATCCGGGGCTCGATGCTGCTCGCATCACCAAGGCGTTAGTCAATCCGTCCGTCGGTCGGCATGACGACGTGTTCTTTCAGGTTTCCGTCGCCTGCGCTTTCCGGCTGAACCGGCTCCAGGGACGTATCCGGACGGCAACGATCTTCTATGGCGAGGACTCGTCCGCGCGACGCAAACGCATCATCCGTGAACTGGCCGACCGCGCAGGGCAACGACCATGACCGCACAACTCGCGCTCATCGACGAGCCCAGCCTGTACCATCAGCCGACTGGTCCCGCGTACTTCGGCATATTGCAGCTGGTCCAGGGTTCCAAGAAGCTGCACGAACTGTATCCGGTCGAACACATGGCGTGGACGTTGGACCATCTTGACCTGAGCCGCGACAGTTTTATCACTCAGGGAGAGTTCTATCGTCAGAGCCGGACACTCGCCTCGTTGCGCAGCATCGGGCTGGTTTTTGCGGACCTCGACGATCACGACCTGTTCGCGAATGGCGACGCCTGGGCCGTCGGTCACATCCTCCAGGCCGTCGAGGATGAGGGGTTACCGGCGCCGTCGCTCATCGTTCACAGTGGGCGTGGCGCTCACCTGAAGTGGTTGTTCGACCGGCCTGTCCCGAAAGAGGATCTCCCTCGTTGGGACGCGCTCGAACGAGAGATCGTGGCCCGCCTACGCGACCAGCTCGACGCAGATGGTAACTGCCGAGATGCCACGAGAGTGCTTCGTATCGTCGGAACCGTGAACATGAAATCCGGGAACGTCGTCCGGATCGTCTGGCGGAATGACCTCAACGGCGAACTGGTCAGGTACTCGTTCGACACGCTGTTCGACGAGGTCGTGCCGTTACGTCCATCACATGACCTAGTCCAGCCAGACGGCCAGCCCGTAATCAAACCCACGGCCGCTCGTCGCCCGAACACGGGGTACACGATACGTTCCCTGCACTGGGGCCGGTTCAACGATCTGCGCCAATTGTGTCGGGCACGTGGATGGACGAAAGCGAACGGCGGCATCCCTGTTGGTCACCGTGACCAGATGATCTTCCTCATGGCCGTGAGCTTGTCGTATCTCGCACGGCCCGAGACGTGGTGGCAAGAACTCACGGCGATCGCCTACGAGTTCGCGCCGTCGCTACCTAGGTCCGAATGGGGACCAGCCATGTCAACCGTCTTCCGCCGTCTGAAAGAGAGCCGGGTCGGCCACGATCTGCGCTACAAGTACACGACGGCCCGAATCATCAGCGACCTCGCGATCACCAGGACCGAGATGATGAATTTCAAGGTCCTCATCGACGACGACATCTACCGTGAACGCGAACGCGAACGCAGTCAGCGTAACCGCCAAGCCGCCGGGGCTAGCAAACGAATCACGCCGCGGCGCGCCCAAATTTTGAACCTAAACTTCAAAGGTCTCAACACCCCAGACATTGCTTCAGCACTTGGTGTGTCTAGGCGAACTGTTGAGCGTATCCTCACCCCTTGAACGCCTGGGGCTGCCACGGGGATATATACACGCGTACGTGTTGGCGCACTTGTAGGGAGCTATACTCGGCAGCAAGCCATCAACGCGGCTAGGAAGAAATTTCCGGCACGCTTCGGCGCATTCGCCAACCGGCCCGAATCGCGCCGGTTCAGTACGGCAGCCTAACGGTTCACGATATCACCCCTTATAGAGGTGCCGCCGACAGTGATGATTGGGGCGTCGCCGCCCGCGACTTTATCGAGGTCTTCCGGGCTGAGACTGTCCGCTGATTCCTTGGGAGCTGATTCCTTGGGATCCGACATGATTGCTGTTTTCCTCCAGAAGCGCCGGTGGGTCAGTTGCCCTGCCCTCCAGCGGCGCTTCTGATTCCTAGACCCGGCCCCTGCCGAAAACTCCAATCATGGCCGACAGCCTCCCCGTCTGCGCCGGGACCCTGATGCCAGGATGAAGAGAGAAGAACGTCACCACGTATAGGACCACAGCCAAGACACGATGATGCCGAATCCAACCCGACACGCGGCACGTGACGCGACAAGCACCACGCAAAGGCTACACGGGGCCTCAGCACCAGGCCGAACGCCACACCACCCCCGCAAACAGCACCACGCCGAGAAGCCACCGCGTACACGCGCGTACAAACAGACCGCGCATCATCACCCGACACGCACACGCCTATCATGACACCGCGGCGCCGCACCCGAGCGGTTGACGATTCGCTGAAAGGCGCGACCCGAGCCACGCGCCATCGACCTTCCCGCGCGCGCGTACCCTGTAGAAATAACAGGTCGTGTGCCGATGGCTTGAGTCGTGTGAATGACCGCGCCAACCGTTACAGGCTGGCGTGATTGACCTCGCAGATACGGGCGGTTGTGCGAGGCACGCACGAGTGCGTGGCGGCGCGGATCGTGTGCCGCACAACCCCGTGGCTAAATGCTGCCGGTGGTTCAGTTAGCGAGCACGCGCCCCCGGCTGAGTGCCAAACGGACCGCCGGTCGGCGCCGGGCGCCCCCTCGGGACGCTGCGGCTACGCCCCCGTGCTAATATCGGGTTGGTGCTGGACACCACACCTTGACGAACGGAGAACGACCATGGCAACCGACAATCCGCGCCCCAAGCCCGACGCTCCCGACGACCTGCAAACCCAGGATCTGGACAAGGTCTCCGGCGGCTTCAACCCGATCGACGGCGCGCCCAAGCCGTATAACCCAGTCGACGGGTTCGCGCCAGTCGACGGCTGATTAAGGGAGACCAGCCGACCTAGAACGAGCTATCGGGCGGCTCTGGCTTGAGCGGAGCACGCGCCGCCGGATGGTGTCTGTACTGCATTCGAGGACGTGCGCGATGTGGGCGATGTTGTGGCCCGCTGCGCGCATTTCTTGTGCCGCGGCTACTTGGCTGGGCTTGAGGCGGAACGGGCGCCCTAGTGGCTCGCCCCGGCGTCGTTTCGCCGCTAACGCATCACGGGTGCGTTCGCAGATGAGGGCTCGCTCGAACGAGGCCAGCGAGGCGAAGATGTTCAGTACGAGATCGCCGGTTGCGGTGCCGGTGGCGATGCTCTCGTCGAGGCTTCGGAACGTGACGCCGCGCGCCGCGAGCCCGTGCACAGTCGCTACTAGGTGCGGCATTGAACGGCCGAGCCGATCGAGCCGCTTCACGACGAGCGTATCGCCCGGCTGAAGTGCCGCTAGGCAGCGGTCTAGTGCTGGCCGGCTCGTGGTCGAACCGCTGATTCCGTCATCAGTGTAGACCTCGGTGCATCCGGCTGCGCGCAGTGCATCGACCTGCTGATTGGTGGTTTGGTCGCCCGTAGAGACGCGAGCGTATCCGATCGTGCGGCTCATGCTGCGATGCCCTTGCGTTCGGTGAGGAGTATCTGCGCGCATTCGTCGCAGACGAGCAGCGATTCGCGATTGATGTGGCGCACGAGGTACGCGGTGGTTGGACCTTCGAACTGCCAGCCGCAACCGTCGCAGAGGTCTTTCATGCCGTCACCGCTGCCTTCTTGGTGATCGTTTTGCCGTCGTTGTCCCAGCGGTATGAGCGGAGCGAGGCGTTGCCCCAGTTGGCGCCGCGTGCATCGTTCTCTTTGTCGCCGCAGTGGTACGGGCGAGCGTGGCCTGCTGGCAGTTCGCAGGTGAGTCCCGTGATCGTTGCGTGAGCGTGCCCGCATTTGCTGTTTTCCATGCTCGCACAATGCGCGCGTGGATTACATTGTGCCAGCGGTCTGTGCGGCGTGCTGCGGTCTTTACACTCGGTCTAAAGCCTCTCCCTTATGGAGCATCTCGCGCGCGCAACGGGGCACAAGTGCGAATGCATCTGGCAGAAGTTGTTCACGAACCGCATCTCGCTGAAGTCCATCATCTCTCTGAAGTGCCGTCGTTGCAGGAGCGTCAGGCCGCGTCCGTCTTCACGGCGTACTGCGCGGGCCGGACGATGAAGCAGGTCGCTGATGTGGTCGGTATCGGTGAGTCTTTGTGTCAGGCGATTCTAGACCAAGAGAGTGCGAGGCGTCGGGCTTTGTACAAAGCCAGGCCGAAGTGTCCGACGAAGTCGTGTGGTAAACGGCACGGTCTCTTCCACCTCTTGACAGACGTTGAGCGTGCGTCGATGCCTATCTGTGTGGAGGGCTAAGTCATGTTTGTTGATACCGCGTACCTGGAGAAAGCTGGGCTGGTTCTTGACGACCTGCTTGGCGGTAAACCTCGGCCGCGTCCGGTGCTGGTGAAGAGACAGACGCCTCGTACGGCTACCGCTGCTGATGTACTTCACAAGGCCAGTGATTCGACGGAGGCGACGGTCGCGAAGCTTCGTGCCGAGCGCGATGCAATTAACCAGAAGCGTCAATACGGTTGGGGTGCTGGCGATGTGAAAGCTTGGCGTGATGCGAATCCCACACCGCCGCGTGAACTCGCGTTGGACGATTCGGCTGTAGGCGAGCGGTTGAGGCAGGAGAGCCACGTTCGCGGTGAGGCGCTCGCTAAGGAACTCATCGCCGCCGAAACGAGACTCGAGATCGAGCAGGCTGCTGCTCAGGAAGCCGAAGCGTGTGCTCAGAGGCGCGCGAGCCTTAGCGATGCAGAGGCGAAAGCTCTTGCCGATGCGATCACGTCTGCTGACGGGGGCTAAGCCGCTCCGACAGCGACCTTTTTGGGAGGCTTCCCAGCAGTGTAGCGGATGGCGCCAAAAGTCTTCGCCGCTGCCGCTGCCGCATTGGGGCTGCTACGCAGGGGACGTCGATCGCTTCCGTACTTGAAGTCGTGTTTTTTGGCAGTCATGATTCCCTCACTTAGAGTATACCGCGATTCCGCAAGTACGCCCTCTGGATTCCGTTGAGGAGGTCCAAGCCCATAGGCAAGGGCTCGTCGGCCCGTTTGGCGAGCTCCTCGATAGCCTCTGCCCCCAGCGTGGGACTGTCCTCAGTGCCGATTATGACCACCTGAGGGGCCAGGATGGATGCGGGGGCAGGGAGGGGGGCCACTTCCCACTCCCTGAGGATCTTGAGCAGCATCTCCCGATGCTGCGCTCGGGTGAAATCGAACCCAAAGGTCGGCCAGATGACCGGCCCCTCGCCTTCAGCCTCCATCGAGACGTAGCGAATGCCCACGCGATCGTAGAACCCAAGAACGCTTGTATAGTGATGCTTTGCAATATCACGGTCACGGTGGGGACGCTCGATTTCCATAATCTCATGGATCGCCTGCCCACCGCCTCTGGCGTAGCTAAGCCGCCGGCTAAAGTGCCCCACCTCGTGACCGTTCTCAAAGATGAGCCCTTCGATGACAATGACCTCTCCCCGCAGCTTAGCAGTGGCCATCCACCTGTACGCGGCAACTTCCGGATGAACCCCGCTGAAAGCAGCGACGACGTCCGCAATGGTGGCCGTCCTGCCAATGATACGATCGAGGATTTCGCGCTCTGTCATCTGCGGATTGAATTATTGGTCCGTTCCGCGCCGTTGTATGTCGGCCCGGACCGCACCAGACCGTAGAGTGCAGCACGGGTCATTTCATGGCGTTTGCGCAGCTTCCACATGTAATGATGTTACCGCCAATAAGCTAGAATGGTACGCCTTGATCAGCCGCTAGCGCGGCGGATATTTCAGGTGGCAGTTTTTCAGGAACGGCGTCCCTTGCGGATAGCGCCTTGCTGATTGACATGCTTAGCCGGTGCTTTAGGAGCCCTTTAAGCATATAGAGTTTCCCTTCAGCAGACGTGATTTTGTATGCTTGATAAAGATCAGCACCAAGTACATTTTGAAGTCCGAGCGCGACAGCGCTAGCATTGTAATCGTCTTCAGCTTCCTCTTGACTAAAGCCCACGGGAAAGAAGCCAGCGTTAATTAGTTCGAGATCAAGTAGCCTCAATAGCGTGTATGCGGGGTGTGGCCGTTGATAAACCGCGCGTCTTGCGACCTCAACTCCGCGAACTAGACGAGCTCGGCGGAGCAAGAAGCCTCTGCCGACGATTTTGTCAATCGCTCGCGAGACGATACTTCGAGAACCAAGGCCGAGATCGGTCTGAATCTGTTGCACTGTGGGATATGCAATGCCGTATCGGTCGGTCATCCCGACGATGTAGCAATACACGGTGAATTCTCGCGCACTAAGTATCTGAAAAACGAAGCGGCGCCACCAGCTCGGCACCACAAAGAAGGGCGCCACCTCCGAGTCTTTGCCCCACTGATTTCCGGGTTCAAATACCAGTCGCGAATTATCGTGCCGCCGGCCGGCGCCAATCCGTTCGTTCAAAATCAACTCGCTCCAACGAATAAATTGACCATATGAAATCAATTTATTGCACATATCCCTGCTTATTCCTATAGTTACTTATAGGGCCCTGGCGGGCCCTGTCGAGGAGAGTTTCATTTCGCCTTAGAAAATGGGGAAAGTGGGCCAATCGCCGCAGGAGAAAGGCCCTGACCGTCACGAAGCCGCCTGGGCACCAAAAGAGCCCCGCGTTGGCAATAAGCCCCACAAATCGAGCAATAGCTCGACGCCCCAATGAGAAGGCGGCCGGCCCGACTGCAACATCGAGATCGACCGCCTTATGCCCACAACCAACCCCAACGAGAGCCGGCTGTCAGCGCCGAGAAATTACGCGTTGCACGCAGGCTCTCCCTAGCAGCCCCTTCCCCCACGATCTCCGTTTGGGAGAGACCTATGATCCGGCTTCTGATCCGATCCGCGTCCGTGCAGTGCAGCTACGGCTTTACCCCGCGTGACGCGATCGGCACGTGGGCGCAATGATTCAGGCCGACGTGAAGCTGCCCGACAAAGCCTTCCAGCGCGCATGGGATGCCATCAAGCTCGATGCCAGCATAAAAGAGAGGCTCGTCGCACAAGCCTTGCTCTCGCTGTCGATCCGCCAAGATTTTGCGTTCGAAGACATACCGCTACACGGCCTTATCCTTTTACAAGGGCTGCCCGGGACGGGCAAGACGACCCTCGCTCGCGGTCTTGCAAATCGCATCGCTCAAGCACTGAAGCCCAAGGGCGCAACATTTCTCGAAGTTGACCCTCATGCAATGGCCAGCTCCTCTTTGGGGCGCAGTCAAAAGGACGTCGCGAAGCTCTTTACCGAGGTCATCCCGGAGCGTGCCGCCCTTCGCCCATGCGTCGTCCTCCTAGATGAAGTCGAAGCCGTGGCGGTCGATCGGCAACGTCTCAGCGTAGAAGCAAACCCGATCGATGTGCATCGCGCTACCGACGCGGCGCTTGCCGGAATCGATCACTTGGCAAGACAGACTCTGCCCGTCGTTATACTTGCGACGACCAACTTCGCAGACGCAGTTGATTCCGCTCTGCTTTCCCGTGCCGATTGGGTCGAGACCGTACCACTTCCGAACTCTGAGGCTCGTGCAGAAATTATTGCCGACACGATCCGCGTGCTTTCTGCGCGTTGGCCAGAGATCGGCAAGCTTTCGCGCAGCACAGCACCTTTGGTCGCAGCGTCGGAAGGTCTGGATGGGCGGCGCATTCGGAAAGCAATCATTTCAGCCGGCGCCTCGAGCGTTGAAATCGCGATGGACCTAAATAAACTGACTGCGAATGATATCGTTCGAACGCTTCGCCATATGACGTCGCCGACCGCAGAGACCGGACGTGTAGCATGAAGGTTCGACGCGACGTTGCCTCGGTTCCAGCACGCTCCGCTGCGGACACGTGGACCTCGATTGTTCAGCTCGTAACTGACACAGATAGCAAAGACAAAACACAGCTTACGAACGCAGCAAGTATCATGGCCACTCTGATTGCTGATGAGTGTCCATCAAAGCGCCCCTTCGTCTTTTTCAGCGGAAGCCAGCGCCTTGTAATCTACTGTAAATACGGGGAAGACGCCCTCGAAGACGACTCTGCGATCGATTCGCTAGCCTTTAATCCGACCGCGGGCGAGTGGTCTCTTTCCGCGCCGTGTCTCCCTGAAGACTTGGGCTGGATGAGTCGTTCACTTGAGAGTCGGGCACCACGTATACACGTTCGGGACGGAGAGATCACGGACGACGATAAGGCGACATCGATTAGTGTGGTTGAGATCGATTGGAGTGCCTTGAAAGCAACATGAGCACTGTAGCGACGAACACCTATACGAGCACTCACTCGACTACATTCGTCTCGGATCGAATGCGACTTCTACTCAAGATTCTCGTCTCACAATATGGGTTAAACCCGGAGAAGTTAGTAGATGCTTGGCATGACTGGGTCGATCGGGGTGTCAAAACATGGCTCGAAAGCGGTCACCTAAAGTCGATCGTAATCGAATTCTACATGCCCGGATCCACCAACGCTTGCGCTCGTTGGGACTTCCCGATTTCGTATACTTCGAGCGGCTTCGAAGAAATGTGGGATGATCGTAAGTTCTTTGAGGCTCACTTTGCAAAGGCCGCAAAACCGCCGGAAAACTGCGACTATCGCATAGTGCTAACGCGTGTGCCCGGTTACCCGCCGGTGGCGGGCATTAGCGATACGACGTTCCGAAGCACTTCGGGCCTAACGCTACATGAAGCCGGCACCGTCATTGCCACGCCGCACATGACGGCCGGCGCGAGGTACTACCGCAAGTGAGCTCCGTAGCAGAGGCGTTCGACATATTCCGCTCGCGGTTGGAACTTAGCACAACCGAACGTGAGGATGCGATACGTCGCCATAAAGAAGTTCGATCCGTCGTAAACGCGGCGTTTGATGTCGAACGCGACTTTCTAACCGGCTCGTACGGGAGACACACCAAGACTAAGCCCCTGAAAGACATAGACATCTTCTTCGTCCTTGGAGCGAAAGAGGCGGCTCGCCGTAATGCAGCACCGTCAGCCATGATCGACGCGTTTGAAACCTGCTTGGTATCTGCGTTCGGTCGCGACTCAGTTGAACGCGGCCGCCGCTGCGTCACGGTCGAGTTTGACAAAAAGAACCCGAGTGAAGAGGGACGAGTCCTCTCGATCGATGCCGTACCGGCATTCGGAGTAAGTGATCGCTACGAAATTCCAGACGACATTCTCGGAAGTTGGATTAAGTCTAATCCGGAAACCCACGCGAGTGAAGCTACGGCCAAGAACAAAGAGTGCGACGGTTCCTGGATACCGCTTGTTAAGATGCTAAAGCGTTGGAATCGCTCAGCTGAAAATCCGGTGAAGCCGTCCTTTCTGATTGAAGTAATGGCGCAGAAACTCGTAGTGGCACCATTTACGGACTACCCCACGGAAGTGCGGTCCTTTTTTGCAAACGCGCGGGAAGCAATCTTTAAGGAATGGCCGGATCCAGCTGGTCTCGGGCCGCCGGCGTCCGATCAGATGACGAGCGTCAGAATTGCAGCGGCCGTGGAAAGCTTTCGTTCGGCTGAACTTCAAGCGATGCGCGCCATGCAACTGGAGCGCAACGGCAAAACGGGCGAGGCGCTCTCAATTTGGCGAGCCATAATGGGCAAATACTTCCCAACCAGTTAACTATCTCCGGCCCTTATGAGCTGAAAGAAGGCGCACAATGCCATATACTCTGCGGGATTTACTCTCGAGTCTCCATGATGACTTGCAGCATAAGCTTGCGACCGTACGGGGAACGATGAAGCACCCCGATGCAAAGGGGGACGCCACCGAGGCCATTTGGGTTGAGCTTCTGAGCACGTATCTACCGGCGCGATACCAAACGGCTACGGCGTACGTCGTTGACAGTCTCGGCGCTTTCAGCGATCAGATCGACATTGTCGTATATGACAGGCAATACTCGCCGTTTATCTTCAAATACTCGGGACAGCAATTCATACCGGCTGAAAGTGTTTACGCCGTGTTCGAAGCAAAACAAACCGTCGATGCCGCACTGGTACGGTACGCTCAGGAGAAAGTTGCAAGCGTGCGCCGACTGCATCGCACCAGTCTTCCCATTCCTCATGCCGGGGGGAAGTATGATGCGAAGGAGCCGCCGGCGATTCTCGGTGGAGTCGTTGCCTTCGAAAGCGAGTGGAGCCCGCCGCTGGGGGAACCTCTTGCGCGAGTTCTTGAAAGTGATACCGGTGACGGCCGCTTGGATTTAGGCTGCGTGGCCTCTTTCGGCAGCTTCTCACGTGATGATGACGGCAAATATGAAATCGCGAAGTCTAATAAACCAGCGACAACCTTTCTATTTGAGCTCTTGGCGCGTTTGCAGCTTAGCGCTACTGTGCCGATGATAGATATTCGAGCATACGCAAATTGGCTCGCTGACCCTGTCGAAGAGCCCCTGGTATGACCGAGGCTGGATGTATAGATGTTCGAGCACTGGATGGTAACTGCACAACGCGTTGCTCTAGCTCAGTTCGGCATTAAGCCAGAAACTGCGGCACGAGCACACGCTATGGTCCGCTCCGCTCTCGGTCAACCTTGGCTTGACGAACAAGAACGCTCAGCTGAACAACCTGTTCGTACGATGGCGGACATTCATCCACTTCACTTTGCACTTACTGGCGGTACCGAGCTTTCCGTCGTTCATGTCTGCCAGCTGGCCGGACTCCTCTTATACTTCCGTGACGACCCCGCTCTCGGGAATATCATCGCGTCTCTACGCGACCAAAAAAAGTACCACCCCACAACTCTCGAGCTCGACATCGCTTGGAAGTTCGCCGGAGCTGGCGCACTCGTGGCACTCGAACCTGCGACACCACACGGCGTCGCAGACTTCGCAACCACGGTTGCTGGACGCACCTATCCGGTTGAGGTCAGCAGTTTCCCCAACGATCCATTTCAAAGCGACCTCATGGCATTCGACAGTGCGATGCACACGGCACTGAAGGCGGGTGTGCGTAGGAGTGCGATCGCGAATCATATCGCGATCGAGGTGGATATTGCGGCGCGCGCAGACGGCGCGCCGGTCAATCTTCGCTTACTGCGGAGCGAGATGCACGCGGCCGTCCTTGAGACGATTCGGGCCTTCGCCTCCGCTAATGAGTTGGTAACGAACACCTACGCGTTCGGAACTGTCGCCGCGCGCCTGGCGCAAGCACACGAGCAACCTGACCTCAAGCGATGGACGCAAGCCAGCTGCCTCACGACGATTCCGCGCGCCGACATTGGCTTAGTCGGTAAGACAGGTTACAAGGCCGGCCGGGATACTCACTGGACCTATCTGCGCATTCCTGATGACGCGTTCGACCCATATGATCGCCTAACGCGCAAGCTTAAGATCGAAGCTCGGCAGCTTCGCGGCTCCAATGACGGAGTGATCATCATTCCCGCAAATGGTTTGAGGGCCGGGCTGTTGAGTGCCGCGGACGCTAAGCTCATCTCTGTCGTAGAGCAATTTCGACGAAACCACCGAAGCACCACAGCGCTTGCATTTCCCCTTCGTCCGCATAAACAAGACGGCACGTGGGGTATAACCGGCCCTTTTTTTTCGCTGGCCCAAAGTGCGCTTCCGGAGGATTTCTGGAGTAATGTCATGGCGGTCGACAGGGGTCGCACAATTCTCCACGAGCTCGACGCACTTGGCTAATCCGGGCGCGTCGAGCGGCGGTAGTGGCGAAGCATGACGGGTGAAGAAACGGCGCGCATCGAGTCGCTCGTGATCGCGTACGAGAATGCGCACGCGGAAAGGATAGGCGGCAAGGAAGGCGAGCCCCGTAAGCTCTTGGCGAGCCGGCCCATCCTGGCCGAGTATCGCGCAGTGAGCGAAGCCGTTCGGGCTGCAGCTCCTCGGCCGCGCCACTCCGACGCCTTCGTTGAAGGCTATGTCGACGATCTGTTGTAGTCGATACTTGACGAACCGGCCGCGATTTCGGCTCACGTGCGAGCGCTGCGCGAAAAGCTTGAGCACGTGCTCACAACCCGACTTTATGTGCCGCTCGACGGCATACGGCATACCGAGTTTTCACGATGCGGATGCCTGGAAGCGGTTCGAATGTACGCCTGAACCCGTCACCCACCTTCCGACGCCGCGGTAGGTCTTTGGCCTTCCTGGAAACAGCTGGGGTACCGAATGAGGGTACCGATTATAGCGTGCACGCAGTGTACGCATAGGACGAGTGGGACGCATAACCACGCGGAAATCCCGCCACTACGCAGCCGTGGGACTTACTGTTAATCAGCGGGTCGTTGGTTCGAGTCCAACTCCGGGAGGAACAGGAAGACCGCCATCCCTTGGTGATGGCGGTCTTTCCCCTGTGGC
>Ga0182015_10000406_pt1 | contig 61722 bp, 54 predicted proteins | sample 712P3MmetaG_FD_120478 | JGI IMG/M metagenome (GOLD analysis project Ga0182015, IMG submission 120478) | Permafrost microbial communities from Stordalen Mire, Sweden - 712P3M metaG | ecosystem: Environmental > Terrestrial > Soil > Wetlands > Permafrost | place: Sweden: Stordalen | collected...
CGGTTTCAGGTTCTATTTCACTCCCCTCGCAGGGGTGCTTTTCGCCTTTCCCTCACGGTACTAGTTCACTATCGGTCGCCAACGAGTATTTAGCCTTGGAGAGTGGTCTCCCCAGATTCCCACTGGGTTTCTCGTGCCCCGTGGTACTCAGGATACCGCTTCGAGTCCGGTAAGCTTTCGGCTACGGGGTTTTCACCCTCTTTGACCCTGCTTTCCAGCAGGTTCACCTAGCCTCCGGATTGGTAACTCTACTCACGCGGTCCTACAACCCCGGGATATAAATACCCCGGTTTGGGCTGTTCCGATTTCGCTCGCCGCTACTTTCGGAATCTCGTTGATTTATTTTCCTCCAGGTACTGAGATGGTTCACTTCCCTGGGTTGACTCGTACCGACCTATGTATTCAGTCGGCCGTAACCTGGTTTTACCAGGATAGGTTTCCCTATTCGGAAATCCCCGGATCAAAGCCTGCTTGCGGCTCCCCGAGGCTTATCGCAGCTTGCCACGTCCTTCATCGTCTGTTGGCGCCAAGGCATCCACCGTACGCCCTTAGTAGCTTAACCATAAAACTTACCCAATACGTCGCCATCGCTAGCCCCTGGATGATCGCTCATGCAGAAGACCAGCACCGCGCGTGGAGTAAATTCGCCTTTCCACATTGCGCTACACTCAAGCAAAAAATTTGCGGTTTATTACGCCATGCGAGACTTGAAACTCGCATAACGTAATGCCAGCTTCCTTCAGTTGTCAAAGAACTTCAATTCCACCATCAGATTCCGGTGGAATTGCCTCCCCGCCCGGGGGAGCGCAAGCTCGGTTTGGAGCCGAAGATGCGAAAGCGTGTCAATACCAATAAAAAAACCCGGCATCAAGCGCCGGGCGGATCCGTCAAAACCGCAGGCCATTCGTAAAGGCCTCAAAGACGGACGTGCTCGAAGCTCGATTTTTCTTTACCCGGTGTTTGTAACCAAACTCACCTCTGGATGAGAAGGCAGAAACCGGTCAGTCGGCGCACAAAGCGACTCACAAGCATTCGCCGACATCAGGAGAGTATAGCAACTTTAAAAGTTACGTCAAGTATTTATGATTTATTTTTGTGCCGGGATCCTGTGGATATCCTTGTGATCTGAGGAAATCGCAAACCAAGAACCAAGTAGCGCGCTCTCCGTCATCAACTACTTATGTTTGAAGAACTCGACTTGCCGGAGACGCTTCTCCGCCTCCTCGCGAGTCTTGTATGGACCACCGAGATTCTTGCCTTTCTTTTCAGAAACGACTTTATAACCGCCTTTTACTTTCTTAATCACTCTACACCCTCCTAATCTTATTTTGCCCCTTGGTCGGTTGAGGTCAATACTATCGCTCCTGTAGGAAGTCCCGGCAGAGTGTTTCAGTGCAATACACGTCGCTCGATAAGAAGCTCATTTGAAACGCCGCGAGGACAAAGCCAAAAATTACATTGTTCGCTAGCGGTAGGGACGGACGAGCAATTGCGATTAGTTCTCAGGAAGCGACCATTTCGACCAATAAGAATTAACCAGCGCCAAGCCAGCGCCGCCCGCGTCAAATCGTTTCTTTTTGACAAATACCAGCGACGATCATGCCGAGGATAATCAGCTGAATCCCGCCCAGAACCATCCATTTGATTACGAGCTGGTAAGGCACTATGTACACGACGTAATCGCTCAGCGAATACGGAACCACGGTCATGAAAGTCATAATGATCCCATAGCGAATCCCCTGAATTAGCCACGGCTTGTGCTCGGCGCCGCGAGCATAAATGTAGGCAAACATGGCTGCGAAAAAGAACTGGCCGATCAACATGGCCCAGAAGCGATGCATCACGCCCGCGGGATTTCGATGGCTTTCGGGGATGGCTGCGTAGTCGTTCATTAGCAAGACGCTATGCACCAGATAATTTGTCACCATCAACACGATGTATCCCGCTACAGTCGCGAGCGCCAATTTCTTCATGCTATTACCTCCTGTGTTTCAAACTGGGGCCGGTTATCAAGGAAGGACATTCCGGAGGTGCGTGCCACGCCCGGTTGAGCGGAGCCTAACACCGCTTATCCGCAGCTCGATAGAAGATATTTGAAAGGCAACTAGCCCAAGGGAATGTGGCTATGGATTCGTAACCTGTATAGAAATGCTAGCCTCGCGCAGCGGAACGTATTGCACTTCCCAAGCAGCGTGGACCTGGCTTTCGGCGTAGGCGTCGGCTGCGGCGCGATCTCGAAATTCGATCGCGTAAGCGGCATTGAAATCGCGCGGCTGCATGCGCTCGCCCTGAATCCAGATGTTCTTGATGCCCGGAACCCGTGCCGCCATGTCCTTGATGCCACTGATCGCGCGCTGTTTGTCGGCATCGGTGGCTGCGGGGTTCCATTTCAGTTCGACAACATGCAGGATCGTCTTCGGTTGGCCAAATCTTTGCTGGCCTGCAACGTAGCCGCTGGCGAATAATCCAAGGGCCAAAACCACGCCGCAGAAACAATTCGTTCTACTAGGCATATGAATTCGCATAACATTTTCTCCCGCTCGCTTTGACGAATCAGCGCCATGAGTGTAAGCGAGGCTTCGCGGCGGGGCAATGAGTCTTCCGGGGTCGAAAAGGTCCCGTAAATCCTCTGAAGCGCCTATTTTGCATGTTGACCCGCTGGTTTGCCGTTGGATACGATGCGCAGCAACACCTTGGATCGCGGTCGATGCTGACCTCCGGGAGGGTGCGATGTACTGTTCAAAATGTGGTGCGAACATTGCTGAGGACGTAGCTTTTTGCAGTGCGTGCGGCCAACCTGTGGCAGGAGGATCGGCTATTCAAGCGCAACCCGCCGTCACGAATCCAGCGCCGCCTATTGCTGCGCCGCCCTTGTATACGTCTATCACAGAGCCCGCTTGGGAAGCGCCGGTTGCGCGTGCGCCTGTGGCTTACGCCGGGTTCTGGCTGCGATTCGTTGCGGTGATCATCGACGGGATTATTTTGTTCTTCGTGTCGCAGATTCTACTGCTTCCCTTCGCGGCATCAATGGGATTTGGCATGCGCGGCATGTTCAATGGGCGTTCTCCCAACCCGGCGGATTTCATTCCCATGTTTGGAATAATTCTGCGCATCTTTGCGATCCGGATGATTTTGAACTGGCTGTACTACGCGTTGCTGGAGAGCTCTAGTTGGCGGGCGACGCTGGGCAAGAAGGCGTTGGGTCTGGAGGTCACGGACCTTTACGGAAATCGCATTAGCTTCGGCCGCGCCACTGGCCGATTTTTCGCGAAAATAATCTCCAGTATAATTTTGTTTATCGGCTACATCATGGCGGGATTTACGGAAAAGAAGCGGGCATTGCACGACATGATTGCCGGCACGTTGGTTATTCGTAAACTTTAAAGCCTCGTTGCCTCCTGCTGTACGAGGAGTGAAATGTATTGCTCGAAATGCGGTACACAATTGCCGGAAGGGTCCGCGTTCTGCACAACGTGCGGTAATCCTGGTGCGACCGCGTCTTCCGTAGCGGCTCCGACATCTGCCGCTCCTGCCAGCGGAGTGTTGTCTTCATTTGAAACTCCGGGGTCGTTAAACCCTTCCAACACGGTCATTCCTTACGCGCTGCCGTCGCCGTACGCAGGGTTCTGGTTGCGGTTTCTTGCGCACGTAATAGACGGCATTTTGATTTGCATTGTGTGTGGAATATTCATTTTGCTTTGGGTCGCGATTGTGGGCATCGACGCCATCCGCGCAATGCTCGAGGGTTTCAGAGGCGGCAATCCGGAATTACCTTTAGCTTTCTTAGGCGCGATAATTCTATTTTCAGTTGTTTCGACGGCGGTCAGCTGGCTCTACTACGCGTGGATGGAAAGCTCGCAATACCAGGGCACACTTGGGAAGATGGCGCTGGGCTTGACGGTCACGGATTTACAGGGGCGACGCGTCACGTTTGGCCGAGCGACTGGGAGATTTTTCGCCAAAATCATTACCGGTTTGGTTCCGTTCGGCGTCGGATACATGATGGCGGGGTTTACGGAGAAAAAGCAGGCGCTTCACGACATGATCGCAAATTGCCTGGTCCTCAGAAAAACGTAAGCCTTATAAATAGGTTGCGTGAGTTAGAGTCGAAAAAGCATCCAACTTTTCTGCTGCGAAGAAGCCTACACGCCCCAACCGTAGCGTTCTGAATGAACTAGGGCATCGTGCAATTCCGCTCGTATGTGATCGATAAATTCCGAACTTCGCAGCACGCGAGCGCCGGTCTCAGTGATATCGATGGTGCGATAGCCATGATCGAGAACACGATCGATGGCGCCTTCGATCCACTGAGCTTCCAGATCGAGCCCAAAAGATTCACGAAGGAGCAGTACCGCGGAAAAAATCGCGCCAAGCGGGCAGGCGACGTCCTTGCCTGCAAGGGATGGCGCAGAACCGTGAATCGGCTCGTATAACGCAGGGCCATTGCTGCCACGACTCATCGAAGGAATCAGCCCAATCGAGCCAGCCAGAGCGGCGGCTTCGTCGCTGAGGATGTCGCCAAAAAGATTACCGGTCAGAATCACGTCAAATTGCATCGGGCGCAGCATTAGTTGCATCGCTGCATTGTCAACGTAGAGATGTTCAAGTGTGACGTCGGGATATTCGCGAGCCACACGCTCCACGCTCTGCCGCCATAGAGCCGACGTTGCCAGTACATTGGCTTTGTCGACGCTGGTCACGCGTCGGCTGCGCGATGCGGCGCGCTCGAACGCATAGTGGGCGATACGCTCGATTTCGGCCGCTGTGTATTCCGCGACATCACGCGCCAGGGCGCCGGCGCCCTGTCCGGTTGTTTCATGTGCGCCGAAATAAATATCCCCGGCGAGTTCGCGGATAATTTCAAAATCGCAATCGTTGATGCGCTCGCGGCGCAGCGGCGAAATTCCGCGCAGCGCGGGACGCAAGCGGATCGGGCGCAAATTGATGAAAAGGCCCAGCGCCTTTCGCAAGCCAAGCAAACCTGATTCAGGGCGCTTTTCCAGCGGCAGTGCATCCCACTGCGGGCCGCCGACTGCGCCAAGCAGAATCGCATCCGCCGCGCGACATCCCGCTAAGGTCTCTGCTGGCAGAGGCGTTCCAAAGCGGTCAATAGCTGTGCCGCCGAAAGCGAACTCTCGGAATTCGAACTTGTGTTCGAAAGATTTGGCGCAGTCTTCGAGAATATGCACGGCAGCGCGCGTAACTTCCGGCCCTATTCCGTCCCCCGGCAAAACCGCGATCGTTTTCTTTACTCCCGCCATGATGAATCTCCCGTCTATATGATGCTGTCAATCACCGAACTGCTGCTGCAGTCCTTGTCGGACCAGCATGCGCGTGTCCGTGCCCCCGCCGAACTTTGTGAATTATGGACAGCAGATCGCGGTCCGTCACTTGCTTCGCCGCGTCAGCGCGCGCAGTGGCCATCACGTAGCAATGGTCCAGCTCCGTATCCGACGTTGGGTAGCCCAATTCTTCCAGTCGAACGCGCAGTGCGTTGCGGCCAGAATGTTTGCCGAGCACCAGGCGCCGTGAAGGCACACCTACTTTTTCCGGCAAAATAATTTCGTAAGTCAGCGGATTCTTCAGAATTCCATCCTGATGAATGCCGGCCTCGTGCGCAAATGCATTTGCGCCCACCACCGCCTTATTTGGCGGCACATTGATGCTTGTAATTGCAGACAGCATCCGGCTGGTGGCATAAATCTTCTCCAACTCAATGCGCGTGCCAACTGAATAATGGCCCTTTCGTACGTGCAGCGCTACCGCAAGCTCCTCCAGAGAGGCGTTTCCGGCGCGTTCGCCGATCCCATTAATGGTGCATTCCACTTGGCGCGCTCCGGCGCCAATAGCCGCCAGAGAATTCGCAACCGCGAGACCTAAGTCGTTATGGCAATGCGCACTGAGAACAATTTTAGGATAAACGGCCAAGTGCTTGCGGGCGGACCGGAAGATATCGCCATATTCTTCGGGCGTAGTGTAACCGACGGTGTCGGGAAGGTTGATAATAGTCGCGCCCGCGGATGCCGCGGTCTCGATTACTTCGAGCAAAAAATCGAGATCAGTGCGGCTGGCGTCTTCAGCGGAAAATTCCACTTCCTCGCAGTGCTTTGTGCCGTAACGAACCATGGCGTCGATTAGCTCGAGCGCAACCTTCCTTGTTATTCGCAGCTTATGTTTCAGATGCAAATCGGAACTAGCTAAGAAAATGTGCAGACGGGGTTTTGCAGCTGGCTCAAGCGCACGCAAAGCCGCGTCCACGTCTTCCTGGCGCGCGCGTGCAAGAGCAGCCACCCGACAACCCCGGATTTCGGTGGCTACGGCATGCACTGCTTCCAAATCGCCCGGTGAGGCAACCGGAAAACCAGCCTCAATCACATCGACACCGAGCTGCTCCAGCTGATGCGCCAATTGGAGCTTTTCTTCCCGATTCATTGAGAAACCGGGAGATTGCTCTCCGTCGCGCAGCGTGGTGTCAAAGATGTGGACGTGCTCCATGGAGGCTCCTTTGGACACTGCCAGTGTTTCGTGCATGGCGCAAGGAGTCCAATTTATAATTGTTGCAAGCAGGATAAATCTCTTTTATACAGTTAAATGGTGCAGGGAGGCATGGAGTGGATTTAGCGGCTCTACAGGTCTTTCAGATGGTAGCCAGCGAGTGCAGTTATTCACGCGCCGCGGAGAAACTGTTTCGCACCCAACCTGCTATCAGTATTGCGATGCGCAAGCTGGAGGAATGGGTCGGCCAGCCTCTATTTGTACGTGGCTCAGGCGCCCGCACCTTGACGGACGCGGGGGTTCTATTGCTGGAGTATGCCGAACGCATGCTCAACATGCGGGAAGAGATCCGCAAGGGATTGCGCGAACTTCGCGGCCTGGAACGAGGTCAAGTATCGCTGGGGGTAAATGAAAGCTCGATTCACGCGCTGCTTCCGTCCCTGGATCGATACCGTCAGCTTCATCCCGGCATTCACGTGCGCGTACATCGCGTGTTTTCGCGGGATGTGCCGCGCGAGCTGCTTAACCATCAGCTTGATATTGGCGTAATTTCCTACGTGCCGGAGGAACGCGAACTCACCACAGCTGAGTTCTACCGGGATGCGTTAGTGCTGGTAGTGTGGCCCGGGCACCGCCTGTCGAAACGGCGGGAGGTAGATATTACGGTTCTTGGCCAGGAAGTTTTTGTCGCGCATATCGTCGAATCGCCGTATCGGCAGTGCGTAGAGCAGATGTTCGCAAAACACAAAACTCCGTTGCGTATGGAAGTGGAATTGCCGACGATCGAAAGTATCAAGCGTTTTGTTGAAATGAAAAAGGGCGTGGCGATTGTGCCACGCATGTGCGTCGAGGGTGAATTGGGACGCGGAGACCTGCGCGAAGTGAAAATCCGACAGATGCGGGTCCAACGGAAGTTGTACTTAGTTTATCGACAGGATCGACCGCTTACCGGCGCTGCACAAGCGCTGGTGAATATTATTCTCCCGCCAAAGAAAGTGCGCCTAAAAACGAAGGACAATCAAGCAGGTAGCTGGCTTTCGGAAGCGAGTTCATCGAGCGCGGCAGAAATGCGTGAAAGCCCTTCGCGCACATCTTCAGTTTTCCCGCCTACACCGAGGCGAAAATGATCGGGAGCGTCGAAGAAACGCCCGGGCACCACGCTGGTTTCGTATTTCTCGCGTAGTAATTGGCAGAATGCATCAGTATGTCCACTTATCAACTGCGGAAATGCAATCGTTCCTGATTCCGGCCAGATCGCGAGCAAGTCCCTGCGAGAGTCAAAAAATTGTTTCAGCAAAGCACGGTTGGTATCCAGAAGTTGTTTTGCGCGCGTAGCAATTTCCGGCAAATGTTCCAGCGCCAGCACACTGAGCAATTCAGTGGGATGAGATGCAACGACGCCAAAAAGATCATTGAGCCGCCACATCCGCTCCGCCAGCGGCTTGGCCGCGAAAATCCATCCGCAACGCAGCCCCGACAGGCCGTAAGCCTTTGTCAAACTCCCTGTGGCGATAAAATTTGGCGCCAGCAGGAAAGCTGTCTGCCATGGCGAATCGAAAGAAGTTTCGAGATAGACCTCGTCAACAAGCACGTGCGCTCGTATGCTGCGCGCAATTTCGCCCACGATGCGCAATTTGGCGTCAGGGGTACGCACCCCGCTTGGATTGTGAAGATTCGCCAGAATAACAATCCGGGTGCGCGGTGATATGGCTCGTTCGACTTCGCGTGGATCAAGCTGAAAACCGGCCTCAAATTTTCGTGGAAATCGCCGGACGGTAGCTCCCAGATATTCGGCGGTGGAAACAATCGGCTCGTAGGAAGGTCCTTCGATTAGAACTTCGTCGCCGGGCTCAATCAGCGCAGCCATCGCCAAGTGGTTTGCCATCGACGTTCCCTGCGCGTGAACGATACTTTCCGCCGGCACACCAGACTTCGCAGAAAGGCTTTCTAATAATGGCGCGTAGCCATATCCGCCAGGACCGGAAATTTCAAGATCTTCTACGCGTGGATGGAGATTCGCGAGAGGAAACGCAAGCACGTCACTGGCAGCAAGATTGTAACGGGCTTCGGAGCGCATCTTCGCCCATTCAATATAGGCAGAACCGATTTCGCGTCTCTGCGAGCCCATAAGATTTCTACTTGGAACCTATGGTGCGTCTGGAACGCCGCCGGGAGAGTAAATAAGCCGGCACACCGGCAACGAGAATACACAGGGCGATGCCGACGTTGCGCGGATATTTATAGATAGTGTTCAGTACTATCAACCAAGCTGCGGCCACAAACGCCCCGGTTGGCGCGCAACGCACCCGCGCGAATCTCTAGCCTTAATGATCTCAGCCAAGAGTCAGGAAACTGCGGCGCAAAAACTGTTGCGAGCCGATTCGTAAGGGCGCATATGTGTTTCGGGGGTACCGTGCGACTGGAAAGCTTCTTCGCTAAAGTTCTGTGCCTTAACGGTAGGTCTAGAGGTGGCGGGCACAAACACGCTATTGGCTCGTTGCACGATCAGCGTCGCGCACAGAGGCTGCCAATCTGCATGCCCGTGATGGTTTACGGCAGAATCGGGGCCGAACCGTTCGTCGAGCCGACCGAAACAATTAATGTGAGCGCGCGTGGCGGGCTGGTTGTAATTTCAGCCGATGTCGCATGCAAGCAGGAAGTAGTTTTGACGAATTTGCAGACGGAGGAGGATTTACTCTGCAGCGTGGCGCGGCTCATTCGATCTGAGAAGGGGCAGATGCTGGCTGGACTGGAATTTTTGGAGGTTTCACCGAGTTTTTGGCGGACTTCGCCAGCGGCGAATGAGTGACATGCGCTTAACAAACGCTGCGAGAGTCGCCCGGCGATCTGCGTTTCTTTCGGCCAATGGCAGGCCTTCAGTTGTAGACTTTATCCGCGACATAATTCGTATTCATCAGAAAACGAGGCCCTATCATGAGTGAGCATTGTCGAGACACGGTCCGGTCGCCAGCGCGCGGTAAGAGTGTGCGGTTTGGCACGCGGCTAGCGAAGCTGCTCACTTTTCTCACGCTCTTTGTGCCGCCGTCGAGCTGCCATCCTCGCGTGCGATTCCTTCTCCGAGACGACCAGAAGGCGCACCCGCGTTTAACTCTCGAATATCGGCTAAGCAGACGCCTGCAAGAGCCGGTCCCACGCAAGATTATCTGGTTTACGTAGTGTGCGAATCCGCCGATAAGATTGTGCTCCTGCGATTCGGCCCGCACGGCTTGCAGAAAGAAAATGAGACTTACATCGGGCTGATGCCGGTAGATATTAATGGTCCACACGGGATTGCAGTGTCGCCGGACAAACAGTTTGTTTATGTTTCGCTGGGGTACGGTCGCCCGGACGGCTCAATATGGAAGCTGAAGACCGGCACGCAGGAAGTGGTGAAATACGCGCCTCTGGGATTATTTCCGGCGACCGCCGACATTTCCAAAGATGGAGAATTCCTCTACGTTGCCAATGCGAATTTTCACGGAGATATGGTTCCATCTTCAATTTCTGTGGTTGCGACCGACGCGATGGTGGAGGTAAAAAAATCACGACCTGTACGATGCCGCACGGATCGCGGCTTAGCCCGGACGGAACCAAGCATTACTCCGCGTGCATGATGGATGACATGCTGGCGGAGATTGACACGCAGAAATTCGAAGTTTCCCGCACTTTCGTGCTAACTGCGGGAAAGGAAATGGGAACGGAGGGCGCGCCGCACTGGCAAATGAAGATGAGCGAGCTCACGTGCGTGCCAATCTGGGCGCAGCCTTCGAACAATGGTTCCGAAATCTACGTCGCCTGCAACAAATCGAACGACATCGCTGTGGTGGACACCGCGACATGAAAACTCTCGCGGCGGTTTGCGGCAGGTAATGGCGTCTACAACCTGGCGATGACTAAGGACGGTCGCCTGATCGCTACCAACAAGCGTGGACAATCGGTTTCGATCTTCGATCCGAAGTCAGGCAGAGAACTGGCGCGACTCCCGACCAAGCGCAAAGTGGTCCACGGTGCCGTGGTGACCCCGGACAATCGCTACGCATTTATCTCGGTGGAGGGCGTTGGGGATGATCCAGGCACTGTGGAAGTAATTGACCTCGAATCGATGAAGACAGTCGCGACGGCTGATGTGCCTACCCAAGCCGCCGGCATTGACTTTTGGAAAAATGAGCCGAGTAAGCGCTAGCGCCAGCGGAGTTTGGCGAATCCAGCTCTTAAGTCAATACTTTCTCTTCAAAGCCTCCGTGAAGTTAGTTTCGCGTACACGTTAGCGCTCGGTTCGATGAATCAGGCGCGACGTCGCGGCTGTCGCCGCTAAATCCGAACCTGGCGCAACTGCTAGAGCGGTGAAAAAATTTATGCTTACTGTAGCTAGCTCGGAGGCAGGGAAACGCGCCTGGTAGCGATCGTCGGCTTGCAATCCCGCTTCGCGAGCACATTCCAAAAAAATAGGCAGTTCTACTAAATATTGATCGGAGTATCCATGCGTTCCATCATAAGCCACGACCGGAGTTCTTCGCAGGTTCCCTGCGGCGAGTTCCTGCGGCAGCGTATGCAATTCTAGGGCGAGCAGGCCGAAGCGGCCGACGTAAGGCGCCCACCGGCGCAAGTATCGCACCAGGTTTTCTTCCAGTTCATCGCCGGGAATTTCTTCACCCAGATACGCGAAAGCGCCAGTTGATTTTCCTTTACGGGCTCCTCGCACGTAATTTGCGGGCGCGGAATAAGGACGATTGTGATCGAGAAACGAACGCACATGCAGCAAATCGTGGATATCAAGCCCAAGCGTCTCCAGATCGCTGCCGAGCTGCGCTGGCCGGTTGATATCACCGTGAATGACATGGCAAGCCGAAGCGTCGGATTTGCGCAGTCGCTGCTTGGCCACCCGCCGGGCTACTTTATTGAAGTCGGCGCCAACCAAGATCAATGGATGTTTGTCGAGCATCCTTCCGCGCGCGGTTCGCAATTTCACCACGTTGTACAAATGCTCGAGAAAAGTTCCATCGCCGCATCCCATATCGCAAATTCCCTGCGGCTGCCGTGCGATCGGGCGATTAAAAATCTCGATGATGATCTCATCTACTTTTCTGAAGTAGGTGTGATGAGCACCGCCGCTGCCCCAAACGTTCATCCCGCGATTGACAAGCAGCTCGACGCCGTTCTCATCTACACGCGGGAATCGCGCATTTCCGAAAAGCAGCGTGCTCAAGATATTAAACATCGGCAAATAGGAAACAGTCACTCCATATGAAGTTGCGATTTGCGCCGCATAGGCGCCGCGAGAAGTCAGTCGCACAACATCGCCTTGGCGAATCAGCCAGTCTTGGATGACAAAAAGATCGAGCAAACAATTGAGGCTGCCCTGGTTTCCAGGAAGCTCTCGAGTAGCAACCGGCCCGTGTTCCAGCCGCTTCAGAATGCCGCCGCGCGCCAGGGCGACCATCGCGGGGCCAATTAACATTCCGTCGAGATAACCGCGAATAGAATCTTTAACTTTTCGCGCGGTCTGGTCGTCGTGCGAATCGGAATCTGCCATCCATCTTTCTTTGGAGCGTTGAACAAATGAACGCAGCGACGGAAGCACGGGCTGATCGAATTTTCCGAAGAGGAAATCCTCCAGAAAAAGAGCCTTCGAAATAAATGAGGTCACTTCGCCGCAGAGAGGAGGTGCCAGCCGAATCGCGATTGTTCCCTCCGGCGTCAGCGAATATTGCGGAGGCTGATCGTCCGCCTCCCGTCGCTGTTTCAGCCAACCGCACGAAGTCAGCAAACGTAGAGCTACCCGCAAGTAACCGCTGTTGGCGTGCGTTCGCTCGGCAATTTCTTCCAGCGTCAAATTCGCATTCGGCCCCTCGAATAGTTGGAATATGCCTCGCCCGGCAAGCGCCGCGACCGTAGGCGCTACCGCGATTCCCGCCAGGTGCGCGAAAACCGCCGCTCGAACCGCCGCTTTTTCGTCTTCCACCGCGAGCACTCCAACTCTGTGAATGCCGAAACAACCAGGAACAAGTAATAAGCTTATTCGCGTCCCTCGAAGAGATTTCGTCCTTCCACCAAAGCCCGCATCTTGCGATCCACGACGCTGCGTTGCAGCATCCAAAATCCGCAGTCCGGATGAACGTAATGAAGCCGTTCCTCTCCAATGGTCTTGACGATTTTTTCGATGCGCGACGCAACCAGTTCCGCGGACTCGACTTCGTTATCTTTTATATCGATCAAGCCGATGCCCAAGCCGATCGCCGGATCTAGGTCGCCGAATGCTGATAATTCGTCGTACCCTCGCCTGGCGAACTCAAGAACCAGGTGGTCGGCTCTAAGTGAGTTAAGAAACGGAATCAAATCCCGCCAGAAGCCGCGCAGCATTGGCTGGCCTCCATAATTGCCGAAGCAAATGTGCACGCCTTTTTCGTTCAGAACACCGTCCAGAACATGGTTGATCGCTTCGGCGGCCCACGGTGCGTCTTGCGGGAAACCCACAATGCTGGCTTCGTCGATTTGAATCGTATCCGCCTCGATCAGCTCTAACTGGGCTCGGAGAACGGTCGCAATATCCATGGCCAGCTCGGCGGTGTCTTTGTAAAAGCAGTTCGTCAGCAATCGCGAAAGCATGTGAGGTCCGGTGCAAGTAAATTTCAGGGGCGATTTGGTTAGCGTTCGCGAGAACTCATAATCCCTGGGCAAATTCAAAGTGCCTTCGCGGATTTTTTCCATCACCATGCCGGCGGTTAACAGGCGAAATCCCGATGCGCGGTCTGTTCGGAAGCGATCGAAATCGGAAAGCGAGAAGTGTTTACGGATTCCTTCCATCTGCGAAACGAAATAATCGACCATCCCGTTAGTTTCGGGATGACTGGGATCGAATCGCATCAGCTCGCCATCGGATATCAAATCCAAGCCAGCCAATTCCTGAGTTTTCAGCACTGCCATCACCGCGTCTCGCAACACAAGGCGCGAAGTATTCCCTACGAGCCACGAGGGAACCGGATAGCTGCCTACTACCGTTGTTTTGATTCGCGCTGCCATTCAGTTCTCCTCCATTCGGCACGGTGAGGCCACGACTATTGCGCATAGTAACCGAAACAAAGTCCTCCTGCGCATCCGCCACAAGAAAGTGGGCGAACATCGCCCGGTTCCGTTGATACGCATTTTGAGGGATGTATACTGCGTTCGAGGAATGGGCGCCCTGCGTGATTCGCATCGTGTGAGGTAGTGCGGGAAGAATTATGGTCGCTTGTTGCAAATAAATTTTTTAGGTGCGATCGATTTCCGAACAGTCGTCGAGTTCCGAATTTAGTCCATTCAACTCGGAGTTAAACAATGCCAACCGTCGATACCAACAGCAGTCTGGCTGCGGTGATCCAGAAATATGGTCGTCCTGACATTCACATTGGCGCGGGGGAAGATCAATCCCCTTACGTTCCGTTTAAAGAAAATGTTTTCATCCGCCATCTCGCGTTCGACGTGAGGACCAATTCTTTTGCCAACATTCTATGGGTGAAAAAGGGAGGGATGTTGGGGCGTCATCGCCACCGTGGACCGATATCCGCCTGCACTCTGGAAGGGAGCTGGCGTTACTTGGAATACGATTGGGTGGCGCGGCCCGGCAGCTATGTTCGCGAAAATCCCGGCGTGACCCACACCCTCGTCTCTGATGATCCAAACGGCATGAAAACGATTTTCTTTCTAAATGGGTCGTTGGAATTTTATGACGACAGTGACACCCTGCTGGAGACGCTCGACGTTTTCTGGTTCATGGACCATTACCTGAGCCATTGCCGGGCGCACAATCTAAAAATAAACGAGAAGCTCTGGATCTGATTCACGCTCCAAGGAGTAAAGACTATGTCCTCAGAATACCGAGCCGACCACGTCGGCAGTTTTCTTCGCCCGGCCGAACTTTTGGAAGCGCGGCAAACCGCGGCAGACGACCCCGTACGCCTGCGAACCATCGAGGACCACGACATCGAGCGCGTTCTGATCAAGCAGAAGGAATTGGGATTCGAGATTTTCACCGACGGCGAATTTCGCCGCCGCAACTTCATGAGTGACTTTACCGACGCCGTGGAGGGTTTTGATTTGAGCGATGCTGTAGCGCGTTCGTGGGAAGCAGACAAATCCAAAGATGCATCGGTCAGCAGCGTGACAGGCATCGTTGTCAAGAAGCTCCGAGCGGTGGAACCGTTGACAGGACGCGAATTGTCGTTTCTGAAAAAACACAGCCCCGGCGCCATCAAAATGACCCTTCCGAGCGCCACACAGTTTCCGGCTATATCGTTCAAGCGCGGCGTTACCGATAAAGTTTACAAAGATCACTCAGAACTGCTGTGGGATATCGTTGCCATTATGAAATCTGAACTAGCCAGGCTTTCGACTGAAGGCGTGAAGTACATCCAGATCGACGCGCCGCGTTACAGCAACTCCATGTGCCCGAAAGGGCGAGAATGGATTCGCGCGGAAATGAAAACCGACCCGGATACTTTGCTTGACGAATCGATCCGCGCGGACAATGCGTGCTTTGAAGCGGCGCGTCGTCCCGGCGTCACGCTGGCTATGCACCTCTGTCGTGGCAACAACCGCAGCCACTGGTACGCAGAGGGCGGCTATGACGCCATCGCTGAAAAACTTTTCACCACCATGGCCGTGGATCGCTTCCTGCTGGAATACGATGACGCCCGCGCGGGGACATTCGAGCCGTTGCGCCTCGTACCGCGCAACAAAACAGTAGTCCTGGGGTTGATCAGCTCAAAAAAATCCCAATTGGAGAATGCGGATCACATCGTCCGCAGAATCGAAGAAGCTTCGCGTTATTTCCCGATGGAGAATCTCGCGCTTAGCCCGCAGTGCGGTTTCGCGTCCACCATGGAAGGCAATTTACTGACCGAAGATGAGCAGTGGGCCAAGTTAAAGCTAGTAGCGGACGTCGCGCGCCGCGTCTGGAGCTAAGCGAACGACGCCGCAATAGGAAGGTGCCACATGCTCTCGACTCCTTATATAGATGGCAAAGCGATAGAAGTCGCGCCCTCTGCATTGGGCGACGTCCTCAACCCTGCCGACCAGAAACCATTTGCCAAGATCTTTATGGGCCAGGAGCAACACATGCGCGCTGCGATCGATGCGGCGTATGCCGCGAAAACTTCCTGGGCCAGTTCACCAGCAGCTTTGCGCGAAAAAATTCTGCACACTGCTGCCGAGAAGCTCGAAGAAGCAACCGAGGAGATCGTTGATCTGCTCATCGGCGAGGGCGGATCGACTTTCGGCAAGGCTCACTTCGAAGTGCCGTTCGCTGCGAATATGCTGCACTCTATAGCCGGAGAAGCACGCCGCGTTCAGGGCGACGTATTCCCTTCCGATGTGCATGGCCTCCTTTCCCTGGCGATCCGACGCCCGCTGGGAGTAGTTGCGGGTATCTCGCCATTTAATTTTCCGGTGGTGTTAGCGCTGAAAAAAGTCGCGTTCGCTCTTGCGACTGGCAATACATTCGTTCTGAAGCCCTCTGAAGAAACCTCGCTGGTGGGATTGAAACTTGCCGAAATCTTTGAACGTGCCGACTTACCGGCAGGGGTCCTGAATGTAGTGCCGGGCGACGGGCCTACACTTGGCCGTGTGCTTTTCGATGATCCGCGTGTCAAATTGATTTCCTTCACCGGTTCGACAGCCGTGGGACGCCACATCGCTGTCGAGTGCGCCAAGAAGGGCAAGCGCGTGATACTCGAAATGGGCGGCAAGAGCCCGCTGATCGTACTGAAAGATGCGGACGTCGACTACGCCGTGGATACGGCTTGTTTCGGCATCTTCATTCATCAGGGCCAAATTTGCATGGCCGGTTCGCGCATCATCGTCGAAGCGCCCATCTATGAAATATTTCTCGAGCGATTCGCGGCCAAAGCTCGCACCTTGCAAGTTGGCGACCCTCGCGACCCTCACACCGTGATCGGCCCGCTGATTCGCACTTCGCAATGCAAGATGATCGATCGCAAAGTCAAAGATGCCGTAGCAGCCGGCGCACGATTACTGACCGGCGGCTGTTACGAAGGGAATTTTTACGAGCCCACGGTACTAGCTGATGTGACTCCAAATATGGCGGCGTTCCGCGACGAACTTTTTGGTCCCGTGGCCGCCGTCAGCCTCGCGAACGACGCCGAGCATGCGCTGGCCTTAGCGAATAATTCCAGTTATGGCCTTTCATCCGCGGTTCTCACCAACGATTTGCAACTCGCCATGCGATTCGCACTCGAATTGGAAGCGGGCATGGTGCATCTGAACGGACCAACGGTTCACGACGAACCCACCGTGCCGTTCGGTGGCGTCAAGGATTCAGGAAGCGGACGCGAGGGCGGCCGATGGTCCATCGACGAAATGACAGAGGTGAAATGGGTGACGATTCAGATGGGTCGCCGGCATTATCCGTTCTGAAGAGGTTACTGCTGTAGGGGTTGTTTCAATTCACATCCCACAATTAAAGAAAATTGTTTCATCCGGCCCCTGCATCACTACATTCCACTCCAGTATCCCCGGCCGCCCTTCTATCTTGCGTGCGACCAATGTCCCCCGCCGTGCTGGTTCGGCCAGATTCAATACAGAATCGTTGGCATTCGCGGGCTCATCCGGAAAATAAATCCGCGTCACTAATCTTCGCAACAGCCCCCGCATAAAAACGGAGACCGCAATGTGCGGAGCTTGCATTTTACCGCCGGTACCAGGAACCGCCCCCGGCCTTATTGTCGTGAAACGAAAACTACCGTTGTCATCTGTCGGAATTCGGCCAAAGCCCTTGAAGCTAGGCTCCAGCAGTTTGTCCTGATCATCTTCGGGATGATTGTACTTTCCGTGCGCATTTGCTTGCCACACTTCGATCAAGCCGTCTGGAATTCCAACGCCGTCGCCATCCAGCAGCCGCCCCTCAATGATTACGCGTTCACCGGAAACGCCGGGCGCAGCCAAATCGGCCTGATTCATCCGAGTGCAGCCGATCGAGAAAAACGGACCAACCGTCTGCGATGTTGTCGCGCGCAAAGTCATTCTATTTTTCCATCGGAGTCGCTTCGCGGCCGCTCAGTATTATGTCGAATTTATAGCCCAGCGCGGTTCCGGGAATCGTGGTCTCCCAATCGAATAAGGAAATCAGGCGCTGGCGGGCAGTTTCATCTGCAGTGCAATTGAAAATCGGATCGAAGGGAATCAGCGGATCACCGGGAAAGTACATCTGCGTTACGAGGCGCGTCGCAAACGCTGGGCCGAACAGCGAAAAATGAATGTGCGCAGGACGCCAGGCATTGTGATGATTGCCCCAGGGATATTCGCCCGGTCGAATCGTCACGAACCGGTAGCGGCCTTCGTCGTCCGTCATTGTGTGGCCACAGCCGGTGAAATTCGGATCCAGCGGCGCGTGATGCTGATCGATCCTGTGTAAATAGCGCCCGGCCGCGTTGGCTTGCCAGACTTCGACAAGTGTGTTTCGCACAGGGCGCTCATCTTCGTCCATCACACGGCCGCTGACAACGATGCGTTCCCCGAGGGCTTCCCCCGATGGTTGATGCGTCAAATCGCACGCCTTCCCATCCACGCATTCAGGCCCAAAACTCGGTCCCGTAATTTCCGATAAAGTTTGCGGAAGATAAATCAGCGGCTTGGTCGGTGCGCGGTTTATGGATGAAATGTAAGACGAATGCAAGTGATCCGGCTGTGTTCCGGGCGAGGGGCGCCGATATCGTGCCGGTGAAGGCATTGATTTAATTCCTTATCTATTTCATCAGAATATGCGCGTGCAATCAAATCGCGCCGTACCGAGCAATTTATGGAACCAGCGCCAGTATTGTCAAGGCCGATTATCGAAACTACGTGCGCATATCGCCCAACTCGTGTATCCTGCCGCGTTTAAAGAGGAGTCTTACAATGCCTCCCGCGAATTCACGCACGTCAACCGAAAAAAAATCTCGCGACGCGACGAAGTCGCCGCCGCCCGCCACAACACCTACGCCTTCCGCGCAGATCGATGAACTCACCGGCGATCCTGATTTCATGACGTCGCTAGCTCGCGGACTAGCGGTGATCCAGGCGTTTTCGCAAAAAAAACGTCAACTCACAATTTCACAGGTAAGCAGTAAAACTGGATTTTCTCGCGCAGCCGTGCGGCGTTGTTTGTACACGCTGGCGAAGCTAGGCTTCGCCGGGTCGGAGGATAATCGCCACTTCTCACTGCGACCAAGGGTGCTGTCGCTCGGTCACTCTTACATCTCTTCGATGCCGCTGGCGAATGCGGCGCAGCCGGTGCTGGAACACTTCAGCCGGTTGATGCACGAATCGTGCTCGATTGCGACGCTGGATGGCCTTGATATCGTTTATGTAGCTCGCGCCAATGTGACTCGCATCATGGCGATTGATCTGGGCGTCGGAAGCCGCTTGCCCGCGTTCTGCACTTCCATGGGCAGGGTGTTGCTGGCTCATTTGCCACCGGTGGAGCTGGAAGCGGCACTCGCGCGCATTCATTTCACGCAATACACGGATAGGACAATCGTGACGGCCGACAAGCTGCGGCCGGTTCTGCGCACGGCGCTGCGTAACGGTTATTCGATCGTGGATCAGGAACTGGAACTGGGATTGCGTTCCATGGCCGTTCCGATCCAAAGTGCCGGAGGCAAAGTTGTCGCGGCCCTGAACGTGGGTGCGCACGCGCAACGGGTTTCTACTCAAGACATGCTCAACAAATTCCTGCCGCACCTGCGCGCCGCCTCGCAGGAACTTTGCATGCTGCTGGATTAGGACATGGATTACTCGAAGCGTTACGAAAGCACACTCGTCGCCATTCTATTTCTCACTTGGGGCACGGTCTTTCTTGACCGCATGTCACTTCTATACCTCTCGCCCTACATCGTCCCTGAATTTCATTTGTCTCACTCGCAGGTCGGTATGCTGGCTTCGGTGCTGGCTATCACTTGGGCCGTTTCGACGCTGTTGTTTGGCGCGCTGTCGGATCGGATCGGCAGAAGGCCGATTCTGATTCCGGCGGTATTCGCATTTTCGATCCTGTCCTGGCTGTCCGGCATCGCGCACACTTTCCATCAACTGCTGCTCATTCGAGCGCTGATGGGCATCGCTGAAGGCCCTTGCTGGTCGATCATGACTGCTGTCATTGAGGAATCGTCAGCACCCACACGACGCGGACGCAACATCGGCATCGTCGTCAGCGCTGGAGCGCTCGTCGGCCTGGCTGTCGCCCCGGTGCTAACCACACAGGTAGCCGCTCGATTCGGGTGGCGTTGGGCATTTTTCGTAGCGGGTGTGCCGGGAATCTTGATGGGACTACTGATGTGGAAGTTTGTGAAGGAGCCACATCGAGATGACGTCGGAGATGTTGAGGCTCGCCATCGAGTTAAGCTTGGCGATTATTTCTCAATTCTTCGCTATCGCAATATATGGTTGTGTTGCGTGGGTGCAGCCGGATTCATTTCCTGGCTGTTTCTCTCAAATGTTTTCGCGCCCCTATACATCACCGAAGTCGCACATCAAGCGCCGACTACCGCCGGATTTCTACTGGGTGCCAGCGGCTTAGGAAGCTTCATTCTCGGTTTTCTCTTGCCGTCGCTATCGGATCGTCTGAGTCGTAAGCCTGTATTGCTTGCAATGGCGGCGATGTCCAGCCTGGTGCCGCTCACGCTTTTAATCTCTCCGCTGTACGCGTATCCGTGGTTCTTGGCCGCGATCCTGTTGGTTACAAACGCAGGACAAGGCATGCCCACTCTAGTCATGGTGCTGATACCCACGGAAAGTGTGCCGCCGCGGTTCGCTGCTACTTCGATCGGACTCGCGACGCTGGTCGGTGAGGTGGTGGGCGCGACGATCGCTCCGACGCTGGGAGGCGCTTTGGCCGAGCGACACGGCCCTGGCATTACATTGTTAATGTCCGCGGGAGGAGCGGCCGTCGTGTTTCTCGCAGGCTTATTCTTGAAGGAGACCGCCCACGTCAGAACCGGCTCACTTCAAGCCGTGTCCTCATCCTGAGCCAAGCGAAAGATATCTCCGTCAGATGTGGCCTATTGTCGAATCGAGCCTGCCGGACGGTGCGGGGACAATGCGACTTCCTAGTGAAAATATTCGAGTGCGCCGCGAGCATTTTCAACCTCACTCAACGGGTTCAAGTTCAATGTCGCGCGGCTTTGGTGGTGTTCGCGGGGCCTCGGTCGTAACGCGCGCGATGTTTCTTGCCCCAGGCGGACATTAATTCCAGAATCGGCTTCAGGCTTTCCCCATGTCTGGTCAGCGAATATTCCACTCGCGGGGGAACTTGCGCATACACTTTGCGGCGAATGATTTCGTCAGACTCGAGTTCCCGCAATTGTTGCGTGAGCATTTTCTTTGTTACTCCTGGAATTCGCTTCTGCAGTTCGCCGAACCGATGGACACCGCCTTGAAGGTAGAAAAGGATCAGCGGCTTCCATTTTCCCCCGATCATGTCGCCCGTCCGTTTGACGGGACAGTCAAATTCGTACATTCGCTCGCCTCCAGGTGATACCTGGTTACTTAAAGGTGCCTACTACCAAAAAGGAGACTTTAAACTAGAATTGCCCGACTGACTACTGCTGTGCTGCGCCGGTACCTGCGTGAAATTACCCACGTGCTGTGTTCGCCGGTGTTGGAGGAACCAAATGAGCGCCAAGAAACCTGTAGTCATTTACGGTGCTAACGGCTTTTCAGGACGGCTTGTGGCTGAGTTCATGCGTGAGTATAACGTCCCGTTCGTGGCCGCCGGTCGCAACCGCGGCAGGATCGAGCAAGTCATGAGTATGGTTCCGGGCATTGAGACTGCCGAACATGAGGTTGCGGAAGTCGGAGGGTCGGTCGATGAACTGGCCGAGCTTTTCACCGGTGCGAAAGTGGTCTGCAATATGGCCGGGCCATTTATTTACAACGGCCCGCACGTTATCGAAGCCAGCCTGAAGGCCGGATGCCATTACCTTGACATCGGCGGCGAGCAGTCCTGGATTAGGACTGTTGCGGAACAATGGGGCGAGAAATTTGCGAGCCAGGGCCTACTCGCCGCGCCGGCGACAGCGTTTATGTCGGTACCCAGCGCTATCGCGGCGCATATCTGTCTTGAGGACGCTGACATTGACACCCTGGAAATCCTGACTATGTTCAATGGCACGCCGACTTTCGGCTCGACCCAAACGATTTTTGCAGCAATTCAAACCGACGCGTACTATCTCGAACAGCACAAATATAAGCAGTGGCCGCGCGCTACGTCATACGATGTGGTCGTTCCAGGTCTGATACAAACTCAACTCGCGCTCACCTGGGGCGGCTTTCCGCATCCGGTTTGGTTCAAGAATCATCCCCAGGTCGCCAATGTCAGGTCGCTCGGCGGCATCCTGAATCGTCAGGTTATGCAGAATGTTCTGGCTACCGAGAAACACTACGAGGAAAACATTCGGCCGCTGCCCAAGGAAGAGCGCGAGCGCAAACTCGCGGAAATGGCAAACTCAGTTCAAGCCGGAACGCCGCCGCGAGAAAATATCCGCGAACATCGCACGATCGACGTTGTGCTGGCACGCGGCACCATCGATTATGCGCAATGCGTCATTTTCGGAACCTGTGCGTATCGCCAAACGGGGTTATTGCAGGCATACGCGACTCACAGCCTGCTTCACACGCCACCGAAAAAAACCGGTTTTGCCTCTGCGTGCGAAGCGTTCGGCTACCGCGAGCTCCTGAAGGTGCTGGAAAGCCACGGCCTTTCGAAAGCTAGAATAAATTAAATAAGAAGCGCCGTAGGCGCGGCATAAGTTAGGGCGGTGCGGAAGCACCGGGAACACGGTGCACGGAGCGAGCACCGGAGGTGCGGCACATGCCTCAAGCCAAACGGCATGAGCGCAGCATCATCAACTCCGTGTAGTCAAAAAATGCGCGCAATAGACTATTTCGATAAACAAGTCGAAATCACCCCTAATCGCGTCGCCCTAATCGATGGCGATAAACGCTATTCGTATTTTGAGGTGCTCGCCTTTAGCGAGCGAATCGCTCGCGCAATGTGGGCGGCGGGTTCGCGTGGCGAGCAGCCCGTCGCAATTTATTCCACAAACGATGCGCGAGTTCTGTTCTGCATGCTAGGACTCATGCGCGCCGGCGGCGTTTGGGTTCCAATCAATTATCGAAACGCTGCGGACGCCAACGTCGAATATCTGAACTACGTTCAAACGTCATGGCTGTTTTATCACAGCAGCTTCCGCGATCACGTGGAGGCGCTAAAAACACGCGTCCCGACGTTGCGTAATCTAATTTGCATCGACGCTGCCGACAAAGACAATCCTTCGCTCGACGCGTTCATGCAGAACGGTTCAGATACGGACACCGTCGATTGGGCTGATCCGTATGGCAACCCAGAGAGGTTAGTTGGCTTGGTCCCAACCGGCGGCACCACGGGACCGGCAAAAGGAGTGCGCGTCACAAGTCTATCTTGGGGAACGATGACGGAAATGGCATCTCATTACTGGCGCGGCGACACTGCTGATCCGGTGTGTCTCAGCGTTGCCCCACTCTCGCACGCGGCGGGCGTCGTGGCTTTTGCTATGTTCACGATTGGCGCGACGAATGTGGTCATGCCCGGGTTTGACGCCTTAGAAGTGTTGCGCAATATCGAGCGCTACCGCGTGACGCATTTATTCCTGCCGCCGACGGCTTTTTACGCGTTGCTGGTCCATCCTGACGTCGAAAAATTTAACTATTCCAGCCTGCGCGTATTTCTATTGGCCGCTTCGCCGGTTTCGCCGGACAAACTCAAGAGGGGCATCGAAATTTTCGGCCCATGTATGTGCCAGTCGTATGGCCAAACGGAAGCCCCGATGCTTTTGACCTGGCTCGATCAGGAAACACTTGCCGCCGCCGCAAACGGAGATCATCCCGAAAGATTGCGAAGCTGCGGCAGACCCACCTCGGCAGTGCGTCTTGCGATTATGGATGATGCAGGGAGAATTTTGCCACCGGGTGAAACAGGTGAAATCGTGGCGCGCGGTTCGCTGGTGTGCGCAGGCTATTACGAATTGCCGGAAGCCACCGCCGAAATTCGCACCCACGGCTGGCATCACACTGGCGACGTCGGTTACATGGACGAAAACGGCTATTTTTATATCGTGGATCGCAAAAAAGACATGATCATTTCCGGTGGCTTCAACGTATATTCCGCGGAAGTCGAGGCCGGAATCATGGCGCTGCCTCAAGTCCACGAATGCGCGGTGATCGGCGTTCCCGATGCGAAGTGGGGCGAAGCAGTAAAAGCATTGGTGGTACTGCGCGCTGGCCAATTGCTCACCGAGCGCGACATTCTTGACCACTGCAAGGCAAAACTTGGCGGAGTGAAATCGCCGAAGTCCGTCGAGTTAGTTGTTGAAATCGCAAAAACAGCCGCCGGCAAGATCGATCGCAAAAAACTTCGCAAGCCTTACTGGGCCGGGACCGACCGTGCCGTCCATTAAGCTTCGGCACTGCCGTTTTCGGGGTCCGGCGCGCCTATCAAATGGATGGGATCACGCCAGCGGACCTCGACTTGGTCGAATTGCATGACACCGCGTCGTCCGCCGAAATCCACCTGATAGAAGCTTGGTTTGTGCGCGCGTGGGCAAGGTGGGCCGAGCAGTGGCAGACCTGGTGCCGCTACGGATGATCGCCGTGCGGTTGACCATTCTTAGTTTCAGCCACACTTTCGTTGGCCCGGAAAATCACGTACGCCCGAATCGCGGCAGCGTCCTTCCGCGACATTTCCTTGGCGAAAGAAACCATGCCATTGGGCTGCAACAATCCGCCGAGCACGATATTGAACCACTGATCGTTCGTAAGCGTGCTCGAATAACGTAGGTCCGGCAAAACGCCGCCGCTCACTGCTGCGTCCCCATGACAAGGTGAACAGTAACGCTGGTAAAGGTTTTTCCCATCGTGAAGAGTTGCGGTAGTCGCCGTAGCCGGCGGAGGATTCAGAACCTGAGCCTCAATTTCAGGCAACGGAGGCAGCCCCGCCTTTCCGCCGATCTTAAACGCAATCATTCGGCTCACGTTGCGCACTCTCCCGGCTTTCAGTGCGAGTTCGCCAGTAGCAAGAGGAAAAACGCCTCCCCACCCGGCGAGGATTGCTACGTACTGTTCCCCGTTCACCGTATAGGTCACGGGAGCGGCAATCGCGCCAGTCTGTATGGGGTATGACCACACTCTTTCACCTTTGTCCGCGAGATAGGCTTCAAAATTCCCGCGAGCAGTGCCTTCAAAAACCAAGTTGCCCGCTGTTGAAAGTACACCTCCATTCCACGGTTCCGGCCGCTGCACGTCCCACGCCTGTTTCTGCTGAACCGGATCCCAAGCCACGAGCCGCCCCGTGACACTCTCCATGACCGCACTCTTTATTTTTGCATCTTGAGGCATGGCGGCAGCCGCGAAGTCGATGCCATTGTTGTAGCCTCTCGATCGCATCTTGAAATCCGTGTCGGACTGGTAAGGGAATCCCGCGTCCTGAATGGGGATGTAGGCAAGTCCCGTGAGTGGGCTGTATGACATCGATTGCCAGCTATGCGCGCCCAATGGGCCCGGAATCACCAACGAAGATTTGCGGCCTGAATATCGGGCGGAGGAAGCTACAACCGGCCGGCCGGTTTTCATGTCCACTCCGCTGGCCCAGGTAATGTGCGTGTATGGTTTCGCAGAAATCAACGCGCCGGTCGCGCGGTCAATTACATAGAAGATGCCATTCTTGGGCGCGTGCAGCAAAACCTTCCGGATTTGCCCGCCGATTGCAATGTCGGCCAAGATAATGTCCTCATCGGAATCGTAATCCCAGGCGTCGCTTGGGGTCTCCTGATAATGCCAAACGTATTCGCCGGTCTCCGGTTTCAAAGCCACAATCGAGCAGGTGAAGAGATTATCGCCGCCGCGCGGACTGCGTATTCGAGGGCTCCACGGCCCGCCATTTCCAGTTCCGATGTAAAGGAGATCGAGTTCGGGATCGTATACGATGGAATTCCAGACGGTCCCACCGCCGCCGACCTTCCACCACTCACCGGACCAGGTCTTCGCCGCCTTCTGTAACATTGGATTCTCGAAAGGTTTCGACGGATCCCCGGGAACTGTGTAGAAGCGCCATGCCATTTCTCCCGTCTCGCCGTCGTAGGCCGAGACGTATCCGCGCACGCCCATTTCCGCTCCACCGTTGCCGATGATTACTTTTCCCTTCACGACCCGCGGTGCGCCGGTGATTGTGTAACGCCATCGCCGGTCAATCGTAAGTTTTTCCCACAAAAGTGCCCCCGTCGTGGCGTTCAGTGCTATCAATCGCCCATCGAGCGTTCCGAAAAATACTTTGCCATTCCAAAACGCAACTCCCCGATTCACTACATCGCAGCAAGCATTGACCGCCCACTCGGGCATAACTTTCGGGTCGTAGGACCATAGCAGCGCGCCAGTGTTGGCATTAAGCGCAAAAACTTTGCTCCATGCTGTCGTAAAATACATCACGCCATCGATGACGATCGGCGTAGCTTCTTGTCCCCTCTTCGTATCCAGGTCGTAAAACCATGCCAGTCCGAGTTGTGAGATGTTTTTGTCGTTGATCTCCTTGAGCGGACTGAAACGCTGCTCATTGTAAGTGCGCCCGTAAGTCATCCAGTCTCTCGGCTCCTGATCGGCGCCGGTGATTCGGGCCTCATCCACCGGCTTCCTGTCATTAATCGTCGAAGTATCGGCCCGGCTTGCGGACGATCCTTGCATGCCGCAGCCAGCGCTAATTGCTAAGAAAATAGTCGTGAGCATCGGAAATATTTGTCTTTGCATAGCACTCCTGAATCTTATCGTGCGACGGAGGCGATGCCCGCGTATCGCTTCGCAGCATCGATGTCAAGGCGCTTCCTTCAGGCCTCTGGCCGATATTCGCACGAGCGCTCGATTAAAGTCTTGACAAAGCACTAACGCCAGCGTTAGACATGCTTCCCATAACGGGTGGTGATGCGGATTATTCACCCGACCTATGGGTGTCCGCTAGGGGGTGAACCATGAGCGCACGTTCCGCGCGTCTCGGGGTCCTAGTAATCGCACTAATCTTAGGCTGCGCCAATTCCGCCTTCGCGCAAATTAACTCCGCTCAGTTGAGTGGCACTGTGACCGATGAGAGCGGCGCTGCGGTGAAGGGCGCTACGCTCACGTTGGTCGAGACGGGCACCAATGCCACCTTCTCAGTGATCGCCAACGACTCGGGCTTCTACGTGATACCCAACTTGCCGCCCGGTAATTACGAACTGACAATCGTGTTCAAGGGTTTCGCGACTACCGTCCACAAAGGAATTGTACTCACCGTCGGACAAACAGCCACTATTGATGTCACTCTGAAAGTCGCCACCCAGAGTGAGCAGGTGATAGTAACCACCGAAGTCCCTGAGATTGAGCCGACTAAAACCGAAGTCAGCCAGGTCATCAGCACTCAGCAAATTGACGATTTGCCTATCAGCAAGCGTCAGTTTACCGACTTCGCTCTTTTAACTGCCGGCGTGGCCACCGGTCGTACCAGCTTGCAGTCAACGATCACGGAGTTTGAGACCACCCGCATTTCGTTTGCCGGCATGCGTGACTTAAGCAATTTGGTTACGGTCGACGGCGCGGACAACGTCAATACCGCCACGGGTTCGCAGCGCGCTACTCCCCCACAGGAATCCGTGCAGGAATTCCGTGTCGTCAACAACGCTTTCGGTGCCGAGTATGGCCGTGCGCTGGGGGGAATCGTGAACATCGTCACACGTTCCGGCTCCAATGAACTTCACGGTTCGATATATGAGTACCTGCAAAACAACGCCACCGACGCGCGATCTCTCCTACAGCCTGCTCCGGACCCTTACACTTTGCGGCAAAATCAGTACGGTGCCGCATTAGGCGGTCCTATCAAAAAGGACAAGATATTTTTCTTCATGAATTATGAAGGCCAGCGCCGCGCCGAAGCCCCTACCTTTCCCGCTGTGCTGTACCAAAACCTTGATCTGATCAATGCGGCCAAGGCAGCTCTGGGAATCGCCCCGGAAAACCTCAATATCCTGAAGACCTCGGACAATGACTACGGCATCGCCAAAGTAGATTTTCAGATCAATTCAAACAACCACCTGAGCGTGCGTTACAACATCGAGGATGCCCGGGACTTGAATCAATTGGTCGGAAGCACGCTCGACGGCGGAGGCATCGGGGCTCCCAGCAGCGGCCACGACCTCTTCCTGCGCGACCAATCCCTGGTCGGCGATCTGGCCACGACTCTGAAACCCGACTTGGTAAATAGCTTTCTGGCTCAATATGCGCGCCGGCACTACAACTTCCCAGGCGTCACCGGACAGCCTAATCTGGACATTCCCAACACACTGTTATTTGGGCACAACTTCGGCGTTCTCGATGCAATCTATGAGAGCCGGGCTCAGGTCACGGATTCGCTTTCCTGGGTCAAAGGCAATCACGTTGCGAAGTTCGGCGTGGATTACAACCACATCAATAACTTCGTGATCTGGCCCGGTTTCACGCCGATGCGCATCGTCATGCCGGGACTGAATTGCCTGGTGGATTTTGCCAACTTTGTAGATCCCACGGCGGGCATCCCCTCCAACCCAGCCGACGGTCCCTGTCCGACGGCGACGTTTCCCTTCTTTCCGACTCAGCCCGGCGCTCCATTCGGTCCCAATAACCACGATCAGCCCTTGAATGGTGTTCCGATCGTATTCTGGGGAGCGCCGGTAGGGAAGGTGCCCAATCCGCCTAGCGGCCAACTTCCGACTCCGCCGCCCATCCCCACCAATTGGACGAATGCATATCTGCCCAGTGAAACCATCAACTTTTCGGAGACCCTAAACCACGCATATTATGGTTTTTACGCCCAAGACCAGTGGCGCGTCACGCCCACATTAACGGTTAATTATGGCTTGCGGTATGACTTCGAATCAGGACTTTCGAAGCAGATCAACCCGCACTATAACGGTGTCCAGCCGCGGGTCGGATTGGCTTGGTCGCCCAACAATAAGACGGTTGTGCGTGCCGGGTTCGGATTATTCGATGACCGCTACAACCTCTCGTTCTTGTTCATTACCCAACCGCAGCGGCCTGTCATCATTCCTGGGGAGACCTTGCCGGGGATTCGCGAGGGAGCCAATTCCGCCACGTGGGTTTTAAACCAGTTCACACCCGGTCCATTAGGGTTTCCGGCGACCGCAGCTGCTACGTTGGTAACCACCGGCCAAGTCCCAGCACAATATATCACCGGCCCTTGTCCGCCATCATGTACCGCCGGCGCGGGCATGGTGCAACATGACAGCAAGATCCCGTATTCGGAACAAGCCAACTTGGAGATTGACCGCGAAATCGTTAACGGCCTCACAGTAAGCGCCGGCTATCTCTGGGTTTCTGCACACCACTTGGTTCGTGCCGAGAACCTTAACGTTTGCCCACCCTTCGGAGCGCCAGCCGGCACTACTGTTCCAGGGGTCACCCCCGGCGTTCCCAATTGCGCGCCGCCTCCACCCCCTCCTGCCAATTGGCCCGCAGGAAAGGCCTACTTTGGGGCTGCAGGGACTACGGGCGGTGCGGCGTACAATAATGCCGGTCTACTGTATTACACGGACGACACCGGCAATTCCAACTACAACGGTCTCACTTTGCAGTTGACTGAACGATTCAGGAAATATTTCACCCTCAACGCCAATTACACCTGGTCACACACATTTGACGATGGCACATTTACGACGTTCGTCAGCACACCCCAGGACCTTTACAATCGCAACCTGGAGTACGCTAATTCCAACCAGGATGTTCGCCAGCGGTTCATCACTAACTTCAGCTTCGAGGGCCCCAAGGACAGCTTCTTGCGCAATTTCACCTTCAGCAACATCGTGACGCTACAGAGCCCGCGTCCCTTCACGTTATTCGTCGGCTTCGACGCCAACGGAGACACAAATCCAGTGACGGATCGCGTAGGACTCGCGCCGCGCAACAGCTACTACGGCGATGACCTGTATTCCTGGGATTTGCGCGTAGCGCGCTATTTCCAATTTGCTGAACGCTTCCGGCTTGATCTGTCGGTTGATTCATTTAACGTGCTCAACCGGCCTAACGTTGATGAGGTTACTTCTGTTTACGGTGCGGCGGTTTTCTGCGGGCCAGTTCCCGGACGCTACAACGATGCTGCCTCGCTCTCGACCCAAGCGGCGGCGAACGCCTTCAACACTGGGACTGGACCGCCGACTTGCCCCAACTTGTCGCCTGTGCCGTCCCCACCTGTGCCTAACAATCTTTTCGGCACGCCGCGAACTATGCTCAATCCGCGCCAATTCCAGTTCGGCGCCAAGTTTTCTTTCTGATCGGCAAAGACCGGGAGCGGGTCGCGGCCCATAACATCAACTCTAAAATCGGAAACAAAGAACGCGTGCGGGCTGTGCGAATGCGCACCTCCGGGGCAACGCTGGAGCGCCGCCCCGACGGTTCAATGCTGGTGCGGCCCGACGAAAAGCTCGGACCCTATCCCGCCGTACTTACAGACCGCCTGGTTTATTGGGCGAAAACCGCGCCGGACGGCCTCTGCGTAGCCAAGCGGCAAGCGAATGGGGAATGGCGCCGATTGACCTACGCCCAGGTGCTAGCGGCGGTCCGCAGCATCGGTCAAGCGCTCCTCGATAGAGACCTATCAACGGAGCGGCCGGTAGCGATTGTTTCCGAAAACGATATCGAGCATTTCCTCCTGATGCTGGCGGGTCAGCACGTAGGTATACCTACCGCGCACATCTCGCCGGTGTATTCGCTGGTCTCGCGAGATTTCGGTAAGTTGCGCCACACGCTCGGCCTGCTCACTCCAGGTTTGGTTTTTGTTTCCGATGGCGAACGATATCGCCGAGCCATTGAAACAGTAGTCGGCTCTGACACCGAGCTGGTGTCAACAAAAAATCCCCCGACCGGGCGAAAGAGCGTTCACTTTTTTTTCGAGCTGTCGGCCACAAATCCTACTTCGGCCGTTGACATCGCGCACGATCGAATCCAACCGGATAGCATTGCCAAAATTCTTTTTACCTCCGGCAGCACGGGCATGCCCAAAGGCGTTATCAACACGCACCGGATGATTTGCTGTAACCAGCAAATGATTGCTCAGGTTTTCTGTTTCCTACAGGACGAGCCGCCGGTCCTGTTGGACTGGCTTCCGTGGAATCATACTTTCGGCGGAAATCACAACGTGGGGATTGCGCTTTACAACGGCGGCAGCTTTTACATCGACGACGGTAAACCGGGCCCCGGACTCATCGATGAAACCATCCGCAACCTGCGAGAAATTTCGCCCACAGTTTTCTTCAATGTTCCGAAAGGCTACGAGGACTTGCTTCCAGCTTTGCGCGCGGAGCCAACGCTGCGTGAAAACTTTTTCCGCCATCTCCGCCTGCTGTTTTATGCCGGTGCCGGGTTGTCGCAGCCTGTCTGGGACGCCTATCGACGGCTCGCGGTCGACACCTGTGGAGAGCGCGTCATCATGGTAACGGGCCTGGGTTCCACCGAAACAGCTCCGATGGCCATTCAGACCACGTGGGAAACAGAAAAGGCGGGTGTGATAGGCATCCCGATTCCGGGCGTAGAAGTTAAGCTACTCGCGCGCGAAAACAAACTGGAAGTGCGTGTTCGTGGTCCAAATATCACGCCCGGCTACTGGCGACAGCCGGAACTTACCGACGAAATCTTCGACCAGGAAGGCTTCTACAGTTTCGGAGATGCGTTGCGCTTCGTAGATCCCGGCGACGTAAATAAAGGTTTCCTTTTTGACGGCCGATTCGCGGAGGATTTCAAGTTAGCCAGCGGCACATGGGTGAGCGTGGGCCCTCTGCGTTCGCGAATCCTGGCCGAATTTGCGCCCTATGTGCGCGATGTCGTAATTACCGGGCATGACCGCGACGACGTAGGCATGATCATTTTTGCCGACCCCGATGCCTGTCGCGCACTCCATCCCGAAACTCAACAGTCGGCCGCAGCAACGGAAATTCTTCGGCACCCCTCAGTTCAAGATCATTTCAGAATATTACTGGAACGTTTCGCGGCCAATGCAACGGGCAGCTCTAATCGCGTCGTCAGAGCCATTTTCGCCGACGAGCCACCGTCTCTCGACGCCGGAGAAATCACGGACAAAGGTTCGCTCAACCAGCGCGCTGTACTCGATCGCCGAACAGCCCTCGTTGAAGAACTCTACGCATCTCAGGCCTCTCCAGCAGTTCTGCGAATCGCCAAAAGCTGAACCGGCGGAACCTTCGCCCTTAATTGGGCCGTTAACGCAGGTTACGGTCGCCCGTCATTCACAGAAAAAACGACCCCGAATCCATCTTGACGGATAGGCTCGGCTTGAAAGACCATCGACCAGGGTTCAATAACCTGGGCCTCAGCATTTAGTAGAGTTCGATTACAGAGGGGTTTCGCCTTTTGTTCCAAACGCGAAAGTTTTGGATTGGATTTTCGATCTTAGCGCTCGTGCTTGTTGCCAATGCATTTTTTTATTATCGCGCCGCCCTCAGTTTAACCGTAAACGAAGCATGGGTATCGCACACCCACGAAGTAATCGGCGCCGTCGAACAGATTCTTTCGCTTGCTAAGGACCTGGAATCGGGGCAACGCGGTTACCTCATTACGGGGAACTCCGACTACCTGACGCCATTCCTGGAAGCCAAGGACGAGATTAACAAGGCTCAGGATCACGCAAGAGACTTGGTCCGCGATAATCCTCACCAGGAAGCCAGGCTTGACCGCATCCGGACACTTGTGGACGCCAAAATCGCCGAGTTGGACAGGACAATCCTCGTCAGGCAAGAATCCGGGGAAGACCAAGCTCGCAAGATAGTCGATCAGGGCAAAGGGAAAGCTCTGATGGATCAACTGCGCGAAGTAATTCAGGAGACGGCTGACGAAGAGTTAAGTTTGCTGGTGATAAGAACAAAGAGCACACGGCAAGCGCAGCAACAGGTAACCTTCACAATCTTTGTGGCAACCGGCCTCGGATTGCTCTTGCTCGCGCTTGTTTATACAACCAGTTCTCGACAATTGGACACCATCTCGCGGCAAGCAGCGGATTTAGCACGCAGAGAAAAGCTGTTCCGCACCGTTACTGAAGCCGTCTCCGACATCGTATGGACTACAAATGCCAACGGCGCAATGCAAGGAGAGCAGCCCGGCTGGCGCGCCTACACTGGTCAAAGCCACGTGGATTATCAGAGCTACGGCTGGACAAAGGCAGTGCATCCTGACGACGCGCAATCGACGATTGACGCATGGAAAACAGCTGTTCGCGAGAGGCGGCCTTTGAAATGGGAGCACAGGGTCCGCAACCGGGATGGTGAATACCGGCTGTTCTCAATTCAAGCCGTGCCGGTGAAGAATGACGATGGCTCGATCTGGGAGTGGGTGGGAGTGCACTCCGACATCACAGTCCGCCGAAAAACGGAACAAGTAGTGCTGCAAAGCGAGAAGCTCGCCTCCGTAGGACGAATGGCAGCTACGCTAGCGCATGAAATCAACAACCCGCTGGAAGCCGTTGGCAACTTGATCTACCTGGCCCTCACGGATAAATCCGTTTCTCCAACTATAAAACGCAGGCTTGAACTCGCCGAGCAGGAATTGGCGCGCGTCAGTCACATGACCAAGCAGACGCTTGGCTTTTACAGGCACAATCCGTCGTCGACGAGCGTTGACGTCAAGGAACTGGCCGAGGGCCTGCTTGTTCTGTACGCCTCTAAATTCAGGGCAAAGAACATCTTGTTGCAATGCGATTTTAGATCCTCCGGAAAGATCGACGCCGACCCTGCCGAGATTCGGCAAGTGGTCTCCAATTTGCTCGTGAATTCTATTGATGCCGTACCGCCAAAAGGCCATGTAACATTACGGATATCCAATGCGTCTTATGGTGAGAACCATTCCGTGGGCCTGAAACGGCGGGTGCGTATCACCGTCGCAGACAACGGGGCAGGAATCCCCAAGGCCAACCTGGCGCGAGTGTTTGAGCCGTTCTTTACAACCAAGAAAGACGTGGGAACGGGCTTGGGACTTTTTGTATCGAAGGAGATTATCGAGAAGCACAAAGGATCGATCCGAATTCGCAGCCAGGTGAATCACGGAACTGTAGTCTCTGTTTCGTTTCCCGAATCAGCTAATAAAGAAAGTCCTATAACCACGTGAGGCCCGAACAATGTTAGACACAGAGAATTTCAACGCAGTTCCTTTCCTGAATTCCCGATCTTTCGCCCATTTTCTTTCCTTGGATTCAGACGGAAATTCCCGCGAATCTAGCGCGGGATCAATTCTCAAGGACACGGACAAATTACCTCGGGTCCTTGTCGTGGACGACGAACACGTAGTCGCGGACACAATCGCCGAGATTCTGGGCCAGAACGGCTTCGATCCCACCGTTGCTTACGATTACGACCACGCTTTCAGCGCCGCCGAATCAAGCGCGCCTGACATCCTGATTACGGACGTTGTGATGATAGGCAAGACCGGCGTGGATTTAGCGATTAAGATTCGAGACCGTTTTCCCGCCACGCGGATCTTTCTTTTGAGCGGACAGGCAGTGACCTCGTCAGTTCTGAATAATGCCCGCGAGCGGGGGTACGACTTCGAATTACTGGCGAAGCCGCTCCATCCGACTGCGCTATTAAAGGCCCTGCGTGGGCACGGCAACTGATAGTCACACGGCGCGTTTAAAGACGCGCAGAGGTGCTCGACGATTTAATGCGCCAGGTCGAAAGAACCTTTCAACCGGATATCTGTCGACGAGGAACCCACCAGCACGTCGAACTTGCCGGGCTCCGCGATCCAGGTTTTCTTCTCGGTGCTGTAATAAGCCATTGAGCTCTGATCGAGTGTAAAATTCACAGTGGTAGACTTGCCTGGCGCCAGCTCGGCTCGATGGAATCCCTTCAACTCCTTTACCGGCCGGTCGACACTGGAATGTCCGTCGTGGATATACAGCTGCACAACTTCCGCGCCAGCGCGCGTGCCTTCATTGCGAAGCGTTAGGCTCACTTCGAACGTGGGACCATCGGAACCTTTGCCGGGCACAATCTTCAGTCCGCTGTAGCCAAACTTTGTATAGGAGAGTCCATAGCCGAAAGAATACTGCGGCGCGTTGTTGTGCTTATCGAAGTATCGGTACCCAACATAAATTCCTTCGGCATATGTCACGTGCAAATCCTTGCCGGGATAGTTTCCATAAGCCGGCGATTCCTTAAAATCATTGATGAAGGAAAACGGGAGCTTGCCCGACGGATTGACATCGCCGAACAGAACATGCGCAATCGCGTGCCCGATTTCCTGCCCACCGAACCACGCATCTAGGATTGACGGAACGTCATTCACCCAGCGGCTGACGTTCACAGGCGCGCCAGCATTAAACACCACGATCGTATGACGGTTCGCCTTAGCAACTTCCTGAATCAATTCGTCCTGCCCGGCTGGGAGATCAAGAGTCGTGCGATCGAAATCCTCGGATTCCACCTTAGCGGAATTTCCCACCATCAGAATTGCTACATCCGCTTTCGCAGCGAGGGCCACAGCTTCCTTCCGCAATTGATCGCGCGCTTCCGCGGTCTCTTTGCCAGGATCTTCGCCCGGCATGGAAACGCCTAATGCATAAGTGACCTGCATCGCGCCGCCAGCGCGTTCTTTAATTCCATCGAGCGGCGTAACTGCGGAATTGAAGCGCACCAGCGAACTGCCACCTCCACCAGTCCGGGCGACCGCGGCACTGGGCCCAATCACGGCGATTGATTTGATCTTTTGCGGATCGAGAGGAAGCACATTCCCGTCATTCTTGAGCAGCACAATGGCTTCCGCTTCACCGTGGCGCGCCGCGGCTCGCTGCGCCGTCGTATCAATTTCTCCGGTTTCGCCCGGCGTGCGATCGAAAACTCCACTGACGAACATCGTGTGCAAAATCCTCCCCACGTTATCGTCGATCGTCGTTACGGAAATTTTGCCTGTGGAAACCTCGGGCAATACCTTCTGCGGCGAGAGCCAATCACCGCCATTGCCAACCTCTTTCGCGCCATGGGTCGCCAACCAGAATCTTGCCGGTTCCCCGCCGGGCATCTCCAAATCCATTCCCGCGTTCACTGTGTTCGCGGTGCTATACGTGCTCCCCCAATCGGAAACCACAAAGCCTTTGTAGCTCCAGTCGTTTTTCAAGATATCTTTCAGCAGGAATGAATTCGCGGAGCAGTAATTTCCATTTACCTTTTGATAGGCCGACATCACCGACCAGACGCCAGCTTCTTGTACCGCAGCCTTGAAGGCGGGAAAATAAATTTCCTGCAGCGCGCGCTCGTCGATGGATTCATCCACCCGATGGCGCTCGAATTCCTGATTGTTCGCGTCGAAATGCTTCACCGTCGCAATAATGCCTTCGCCCTGCACTCCTTTGATGTAGGCCACTCCCATTCGCGCCGCAAGATAAGGATCCTCGCCGTAGCCTTCAAAGTTTCGTCCCCAAAGCGGCACGCGCTGAATATTCACAGTAGGACCCAGAATCATGTCGCGTCCAATGGCCCGCATTTCCTGCGCAATGGCCTGCCCGACACTCTGCGCTACAGCCGGATCCCATGTCGCGGCAACCGCGATTCCCGCAGGAAATGCAGTGCTGTTGAAATGGTGCTCTTCGCTCTTCGTGGTGGCCGAAGGACCGTGCCATGACCTTATCCCCATAGGACCGTCAGCCATTTTGATCGCCGGAATGCCCAGTCGCGGAATCGCGACCGATTCCATCCACGTGGCCCCGCTCAGCATGCTCACTTTCTCGTCCAGAGTCATGCGGCCGAGCAGATCGTGCACGCGCTCATCGGCGGAGAGTTTCTTATTTTTGTAAGGAGCCGAAACAGGAACATCCTCAGGCTGACCGAGGGCCACACCCGCGATCAAAACCCCCAGAATTATTGCCAAAATCTTGTGCGAGCTGGAGGTATTACTTTTCTGCTGATGACTCACGGTGGCGTCTCCATTTCTGCATCGAAGCCTGCGACGTTCTGCTCCGAATTCTTCGCCCAACCTTTTTTAGCCTGGCCGGTTCATTTAAAGCAACGCCTGAATCCTACATCCTGAACAATATGTCGCGCAATGAAAGGAATGTTACGGCTAAAAATGGCGCTCAGAAATTCATTTCGTGCCTTCAACGGCCGGGGTACAGCATCATCGATGTCTTTCGATCTTCTCTTTGGCAAGCGGTTCGCGAAAATGCAGGGCTTCGTCTTGAAGCACTTTCTCAAGGCAAGGCCCGTTCAACTCGCCTGAATTCAAATCGACCTCCCAGTTTTCTCTGAACAACAATTCACCATGCAGGTCGCTATATTCAATAGCCAACGACCGCCCATCCAGAACCATATTGACGTAGCCGTTGTAACCCGCGTCAATGTCTTCACCATTGTCGTAACGCCGGTTATCCCAGGCGAGCCAGCGGCACTCGTCGATATCGGGCAAAGCACCGCGCTCGACGGGCATGCCGCCATGCCCAATGCAACGCCCGTAAGTTGAAATGCCGCGTTTCACCGCATATTTGTCGTAAATCGTGAGTTTATGTTCATGTCCCCAGAACCAGATTACCGGCCTATGAATCACCTGGGTCAATTGCCGCGATGGAATTTGATACCACTCGCCGAACGAAGAATGGCCACCATGGTGGGAAAGCAAAATCAGTCCACGATTGTCGCCATCCGGATTTACCATGGATTCAAGCCACTTCATTGAGGCCGGCGGGAGCGTGCACTTGGGCTTCAATCGCGAGGAGGTTCGAACAAATTTGCTCTTTTGGATTACAGGCACTCGACCCCAGTCGAATCGCGTCGAGTTATAGCCGGTATCCAGTGCGATGATCCGCCAGTGCTTGTTCTGAAGGCAGAAGAAACTGGCCCATTGCCCGCCGCCCCATTCAGTACCGTCTTCCTTTATCCCCATCTTTGGCAGCAGATAGCGAAAATAGCCGTTGCCCCGCGCATACATTTCGTGATTTCCCGTAAGCGCGAAACTGCCCTTTCTCCCCATCGGCCATTTCACAGGTTTGTAGCCGCTGGTCTTTTCGCCCAGGAAATTTTCTTTTACCTCCGTCCCGCCGCCCACAAAATACACATCTCCCAGATGAATTGTAAAATCGGGCGCACAGGCCGTGACGCGATTCGCGACCATCTGCGCCTCGTCGGTGCCTGTGCCCCAGTCTCCTATCAGGCTGATGCTAGTGCGGTCCGCGATTTCGTAAATGCCATTGCCTTTACCGCTCGTCGTATAGTCCCTGAACTTATGTTTCTTTTGAAACCAAAATTTCGCAACGCGAAAAATCCAAACAAACAAATACTCCGGAAGGAAAGCCTTCAGCGGGCTGTAAGTAGTTTCGGAATAATTGGAGCCGCCAGCTCGGAAATGCGACGCGAGGCCCGAATGAAAAGCACCCGCAAAATTGCCCAAATCCTTACGCGAACCTTTAGAATCGCTTTCCGGTTGATCGCCAGGCGGCACCTGTTTTCTCCGGCGTCATTCTCGCACACAACCCGAAGAATCAAATTTAAACGAAGCTCATCGCCAGCCGTTTGGCTTCTTTTTGAAAATGAATGGAGATGTTCGTTAAGGGGACGTCAAGCTGGGTTAGCCCCAGACTAGCAAGAAATTTCGGCAATGGAACCGCCGGGAAACCCCAAAATCGCGGAAGTCCGATTATTCGGTTGTGGAAAGCTGCCAGTGTCTCGTAAGAAGTAATCCCAAGAAGACAAGCCAATTGCCAGCGCTAGAGTGTAGTGCTATCTTCATTGCAACTGATTGCTCATGTCCAAAGCACTAGCGTTAGTTCAAAAAATTTCACGAGGTGATAAAAGCATGTCCTTAATTCGACTCATGCGCTCACTCAGTTTCCTGTTTCTGGCAATTGTAATTCTGGCTGTGCCCAGCCGCTTGTTCGCCCAAGGCGTCGGAATCTCCATAACAGTCGCGCCGCCGGTGCTACCGGTATACGCGCAGCCCATCTGTCCCGCCGAGGGCTATCTTTGGACGCCCGGCTATTGGGCTTGGGACGACGGCGATTACTATTGGGTCCCTGGCACATGGGCTGAAGCGCCGCAGCCTGGATTTTTGTGGACTCCCGGTTACTGGGGTTGGTCCAATGGCGTATATGCCTGGAACGGCGGCTATTGGGGTGAACACGTTGGCTTCTACGGTGGCGTAAATTACGGTTTCGGGTATGTCGGGAACGGTTTCGAAGGTGGCGAGTGGCGCGAGGGACACTTTTTCTACAACACTTCGGTTATGCACGTAAATACCACCATCATTCATAACACTTACAACAGAACGGTTATCAACAACACAACCATCAATCACGTTAGCTACAACGGTGGCACAGGTGGAATCAGCGCCAGGCCCACAGCCGAACAAGAAAAGTACGCCAGTGAGCGACACGTTCCGCCGACTGCCGCTCAAACTCATCACCAGGAAATCGCGGCCAGTGACCGCAGCCTGCGCGCTTCAGTTAACCATGGCAAGCCGGCCGTAGCAGCAACTTCCAAGCCCGGCGACTTTAAAACTGGGGTCGTAGCAGCGCGCGGCGGCAGCCCAGCTGGAACCGCACGCGCAAAGCCAGCTGAAGAAAAGGCAACCACGACTCACGAACCTGCTTCCAAGACTGAACCCAAGCCGACCAAGTCTGCAGCGGCCGAACACGAGACGACACCTCGCAGCGAAACGAAGCCCACTCCGGCGCATCACGAAACAGCGGCCAAGACGGAACCGAAAACATCCAAGCCAGCCGCAACGACGCATGAGGCGGAGCCGCGCAGTGAAACGAAGCCTGCTCCCGCACATCACGAAACGGCGGCCAAGTCGGAGCCCAAATCGACTAAGCCTGCAGCAACCACGCATGAAGCTACGCCCCGCACCGAAACCAAGCCCGCTCCGGCGCCTCATGAGACCGCAGCCAAAACTGAATCTAAGCCCGCCAAGCCCGCTACGACAACTCATGAAGCCGCCCCGCGGACGGAGGCGAAGCCAACTCCCGCGCCGCATGAGACGGCAAAGAGTGAACCCAAACCTGCTAAGCCTGCAGCGGCTCCGCACGAGGCCGCGCCGCGGGCCGAGTCAAAGCCCGCCCCGGCCCAACATGAACAACCAGCGGCGCATCCGGCAAGCTCACCAAAACCTGAGAGCAAGCCTGCACCAGAGCCCAAAGAAGAGAAGCCCCACAATTAACGCGCATTTTCGACTAACGCAAAAAAAGGTGCAGGGTATGGTGGCATCCGGAGTCTGGAGATTGCGGCGAGCCAGACTCCGAAACGGAGCGAGAAAGGTCTCGCTAGGAATTACTTTACCGACTGTAGAGTTTTTGCGCGAACCATGATTTCTACACAGCCATAGCCACCACGCTGCAACCACCGCCACTGCAACAACAAAAGCCTGAAATATGTCCATCGGATCACACCTCGCTGGCTCTCACAGCAGCCGCGCCTCAAGCAAATCACAACTAGGCTGGCAGCCTATGCTGAATTAACTCTCAGCCGACTATGCGACCTCTACTGGCCAAAGCATTGCTTCTAGAATTTGTGAGAAATAAGTAACGCCCGAATGCAGGAAGGCCTTTATACGCGCATCTTAGGTCCCGCGTTCCTTCAAGTCAACGCTTCGCTTCTGGTTCAGTCGACGAATTAACCCGCATAAAGAAGCACCATAGTGCTCCCTTGGTAATTTCCTCTGTAGCCCTTGTTTCTAACATGCTACAAGCGCAGAATCAGCCAAACCACCGACCCGAGGTGGAACGTGAGTATTACGCATCGCAATCTGCCAGTCTTCATGTCCCGAGCAATGAGGGGCGCAAGAACGGTTATCTTCGGCGTCCTAATTATTGAACTATTTGCCCCGCCGCTCCCCGCACAAAAGCATGGAATGGGATCCAAAACCCCGATATCGCTTTTACCGCCCACAGTCGACGATCGGGTCGTCGTAAATAATGGCAACACCCCCTCTGCTGCCGGTGATCAGTCCACCTGCTCGATCCAGCCATTCCCGGGCGTGCCCGACACCGCAAGCGTTACCAGCTTGCAGGTTCCCGCGAAGGCTCAAAAGGAATACGAAAGAGCCTGCACGGCGCTGAAGCGCAATCAACTTTCAGAGACCGAACGGCACCTGCGCAAGGCCACGGGAATTTATCCGCAATACGTCGCGGGATGGGTGATGCTGGGTCAAGTCCTCGACACGCAAAAACAAACGGCGAAGGGGCTCGAAGCCTGCTCGCGGGCATCGGCCGCGGATCCGAAATATGTGCCGGCATATCTCTGCTTGGCGGAAATACAGGGACGCGAACAGAAATGGAACGAGGTCTTGCAACTTACAAATCACGCTCTGGAGTTGGATCCGGTGGGCGATGCCTACGGCTACTTTTTCAGCGCTATCGCGTATTTAAATCTCAACCAGCTGCCTGAGGCCCAGCAACAAGCCTTGAAAGCCGAAGAGATCGATAAGGATCATCGCGAACCGCTCATACAATTTTTGCTGGCTCAGATTTACCAGGTGAAACACGATTCAGCCAACGCTGTGTCCAGTTTCCGGACATACCGCAAACTAGTGGCGGATTCTCAGCCTTTGAATGCCGTAGCGAAGAAGACGAACGAACCGGAAGGTCCGAAGTAGACTCAGCTGTGGAATTTCGGGCGCCCTGATTTATAAGCAACGCAAACTCAGCATTTCATCCAAGCAATGATCGATGGCCGCAATTTCACTGAAGTGAATTGAAAATGGCTCGGGCGTCGCGAACTATTTCTTTTTGCCAAAAATGGAAACGATGGACTTGGTTTTCTTTTTGAGGATGCCACCAACGTCGGCGGTGATATAAGGTTCGTCTGACGTTCCGGTAACGTGTATCGGCACCCCGGAACCGTTCCCCGAAGACCCGCCTGAACCACTCAACTTCGTCAGCAAACCAACTCCGATTTTACCGACGCCTTTCGCCGATGCCACCTGTACAAAGAGATTGAAATCCAGTTGATCAGTGGGTGAGACCGTGCCGCTACCGGTCAGCTCGCCCATGCCGGGGATTACAGCGTCAATATCGGTTGCCACGACGCTAGCATTCGTTTTCCGCACTTTCATGTGTAACTTCTCAAATTCGGTTGTGTCTCCGGTCCTCAATCCGCTTAACGCCGCGATACCGTGAATCTTCGAACCGACATCGAAGCCTACCAGGCGGGTGTTGTCGAGCGCGACCGGCCCACTAATAGTCAGAGATTCCGACTGGCCAGTAGCCACGAGATTCATCGCGAGAGTACCGCCCTTCAGCACAGAACCGTTGGGCAATCGAATAGCGGCTGCGGTGATCACAGGCTGGAGATCCTCAAGCGGCAAGTTCTGCCCCGCGACCAGCAGATTCAGAGGTGGACTGTTCGCCGCGGGCGCGACCGCTTTGTAGATTCCCTTTACGTGAACTGCAGCATCGCCGATTTTTACAGTGAGGTCGTCGATGTGTACGGTATTGTCCTTCAGGAGCAAGGCGCCGGTATACACGAGATTCACTGGCTTCGAAACGGCAGGTCCTCCTTTGTGAAGCTTGAGGTTCTCCATTTGAGCCGTGCCGTTCGCGCTTAAGCTCTCCCCATCGAAAGCAGCGTGCGTCTCTATATCTGCAAGGAATGACATATCGGCGTCTGGATCGAGAAGCCCAATAGCGATTGGATCCAGATGTTTCAGTGAAACCTGCGCGTCCACCGGACTACCCGCCGCGTTATGGCGATTGATGGGACCAACGCGGCCGTTGATCTTGATAATCCCACCGCCAGGTAAGTCCGCGCTTAGCTCGAACGGAAACTGCGCCGCAAACAGAAAATTGCTGGCCTTAAGATCGACGTGCTCATACACAAGTGGCGGGACATTCCCGGGCGCGGTGGTGAACACTACGTGAGCGTTTTCGATGGAGATATCCCCTACGGACATGTTTACAAGTTCCTGTGTCGCACCGCCGGGGACTCCATGGCTTGGGTTCTGTGTTGAACCGTCAACGTTGGTGGTAGGCGCGGCTGGACCGATGTTGGCGAAATTCCACGTGCCATCCGTAGCTCGAATTGCATTAATTTGCGGCGACTCAACCTGAAGGCTGCGCAGGTTCACCTGATGAGAGAAAATCAGAGGTCGCAGCGACACGCCGAAGCGAAGTTCCTGGGCGGTTAGCAGTGGCGAGGCGCTGAAACTGGGATCGTCGGCGACGCTCAGGTCTTTGGCGACTAGATCGCCCGTAAAAATCGAAAACCTCAGATCACCAAGCTTTACCTTGCGGCCCAGAACTGTCGTAAGCTGCTTTTCAATGGCGGGGCGGAAAGTGTTCGCATTCACGAAAACAGCGATCAACACAGCCGCCACGATGACGACACCGGCCAGCCCCAACAGAATTTTCAACCAGACTCTCACGATTACTCGCAATGAGGCTTCAAAGCGTCAACGGGCTTTAAAGCGAGAAGTATATGACGAGGGCGAGCGCGATGACAGCCCGTAGATACTCGTGGTCTGCTTGTAATCATTCTCGTACGCCGAAATTTACAGAATATCGCCCTATTATTCCGATCGGCCGACATGCACCGGCTTCACGCTCGGCTATTCACAGATGCGAGAAGGAGACATTCTCGAGGGTATTCGCAGGCTCGGCAAAACACTTAAATGAACGCTCACCGAAGAAAGACCTAACAGCCGGTTGCTTCTGCATGCCAGTCCAGTCCGCGGTGGCCCTCAACGCTTGGGATCAGCTGGCGAGCGCTTGAGATTTTACAGAAGGCAACAAAGTCTTCGTTCTGTTGCATCAGAATTTAGCTTGGGCTGTACGATCTCGATCACAATCACAATGCTCACCGCGCTGCGTTGCAATAATTCTCGCCGTGAAATGCCAGTGGAGTGTCATAAAGGCCGGGGGCGTGGATTGGAGTCGCGCACTCTTGCTAAGACGGGAATATCAGCGACGTCCAGCTTTGGGCGCGTTGATTTGCCACGAGGCACGACGAAGCGGCTAAACAGCGCAAAGGAAGGCATCAGCGAACGATGCCATGTTCAAACGCCGAATCTTGGAAGTTTGTTTGTCATTTTAATTTACCGACACGACCTGTAAGTTAGTTGGCGGCTGGGGCGGTATTGGCGGTGGGCCCGCTTGCCCGCTATCCGGACTGACCATCAACGAACTTACGTTCACCGGCTCAAAATCGGACAAAGTTAAATTTCTCAGGCATGAAAGGTCGGAATCGTTCCAACGAGAATCAGGCGTGCCAATCAAGCCGCCACTGCTGCCATTATCAGCCATAATGATTCCGTAGTTTCTTAAAGCCCTAATGATGACAGCAGCTTGCGGGCTGGTGCTAGCGCATGACGGGGTCGCGAAGGATGATTTCAGTCTATAGATTTCGCCAAAAGGACCCGTCATAGTGCAGGACGTCGGCGGCGAAGATTGGGAAAGTTCAGTATCCGTACCGATTGTTGTAGCCCCATTGTTGCACGATCCGACCCCGGCGCTTGCTGTAGCAGGCCACACGTAGTAGTTCACCCCATGATTCAGGGTGAATCGCGTGGGATGCTGAACGGCGCCGGTTGGCGCATTTGGCGTTCCTGTTCCAATAATCTCATCCGCATTGAGAAGCAATGGGGCGACCGGTAGTCCGGCAGCATCCGTCGTGCCGTTCCCCAGAGGAGTCAAAGCGTTCGACGTGACGTCGGACCATAACGCGTTCGAGGAGTCCGTCCACGGTCCTCCTTCGTACGCGCCCTGCCACATTTCCCATAACCTAGGAGGATTGCCGCACCCCGCCTGTTGATAGATTAAGACGTGAGCATCGCCGCCTGATAGAAGACCGTTGGCCGTACCCTCTATCGGTGCGTTGGCGGGAAAAGGGCCACTCGTAAAGTAGGATTGATAAACCGTAGTGGTGACACCTACATTGGGCTGACTGCAAGGAACCTGAAACGCCGGTATGCCATTTGGATAATTGGCATATGCCGCTCCGCCAAAAAACGGTTTAACTGTCTCGGTCAAATACCCACTGTAGATCGGAGCCGCGGGAGACGAATCGACAGGGAGCCCTGTGGTGGCCGCATCCACGCGATGATGAAAAATCGAATTAGACGGGAAGATACTTGTAAGAAATGCATTGCTTCCGGTAATAGCGAAAGACACGCCTTGCGTCGCAGTCGCCCCAACGGTGTCGTCAACTACAATTCCCGGCACATACGTTCCTTCGCCTCCGACTTGAGAGCTGCTGATTACGCCCGAACTCGAGTTTAGCGATAAACCCTCGGGCAGTGTGGAGTAAGTTGTGGAGCTGGATACAGAAAATGTGTAAGGCGGTTTGCCACCCGTCGCTGTGATGGTACACCCTGAATACGCTAGACCTTGTACTGCGGAGGGGCACGTCGTAGTCGTTATCGTCAAGGGTGTTTGGGCGTAGAGCGGAGCCGAAAGCAAGAAAACCAGCAACGGAAAGGTCTTGTTAAACATTGAGCCTTCGTGCCACACCATGTAGGAATCGCGTGCCTGTGGCTGACATACCTGGTCCTGGAGCCATTGCAGTCCGGCGACGCTATCGCGCATGACCCAACTTGCATCACCGCAGACTGTGAGGCTATTTTTAAGGAGCTATTGTCGAGAGCCAATAGGACTTTGCGACAGGCTGGTCTGGAGGACTAGGGGCGGAAGTGAAGGGCATGGCGTACATCGTTCGCCACATAATAACACCCGCAAATACTTCCATTTGGGCGTCCTGCGACCTCGCTTAGGACTCTGGTGATTAGCTTGCCTACCCCTATTTGGCCAGAATAAGGAACCTGACTTCCCGCAATGAGCCTTATTGCGAGAAATGATCGTCAGGGGCATGGTTTCAAACGGGCACGACGAGGGCAGAACTTGACAACGTTCGGGCTTGATGCGGCGCTTGGCCCCGTCGTTCCCTAAGAAGGAGTTCACACCCCTCCGGAAATATTTCCGACATGCGCCCGGACCGTCATAGCGTCTAACCTCACCGGTAAGGGAGTAGCGCGCGCGGTCGAACTTCCTGAGTGCCGATGGATATTTGTCCGACAGAATGTTGAGCAGACCTTGTGACCAAAACCATGATTTCCTCATCAGATGATGCATGAGCGATGAAGAAAAACCTAATCAACCAATCGTGAAAATTGTGGGGCGGAGCGCATCGGCCCGGGCCTATGCCATTCGCGATTTCCTGAATCGTGGCGATGTTCCTTTCGAATGGGTGGAACTCGAATCAGACGAACGAGCTCGGGAATATGGAATGAGTGGTCTTGACGATCCTAGACTGCCGATTGGCGTTTGTCCGGATGGTACGCGGGTGGAAAATCCCACGATACGCCAAATTGCCGAGAAGCTCGGGTGGTACAGAAATCCATCGCATGCCGAATATGATCTCGCGATTTATGGCGCGGGACCGGCGGGCCTGAGTGCCGCCGTATATGGGTCGTCAGAAGGCTTGAGGACAGTTTTAATCGAGCGCTCGGTGGTAGGTGGGCAGGCTGGTACGAGTTCGAAGATTGAGAACTATTTGGGGTTTCCCGACGGAATTAGCGGGGCCGATTTGGCGAAGCGAGCACGTCAGCAGGCTGATCGGTTTGGGACGGAGATTCTGATGCTGCGCGAGGGAGTGCGCGGCGAGTTTGCGCCGGGTAAAGGGACAGGCTACCTTTCGGACGGTACGAAAATTGTTGCGCACGCCACAATATGTGCTACGGGCGTGAAATATCGCAGCCTAGGCCTAGAGAATGAACAGGCCCTGCTCGGCGTCGGCGTCTTTTACGGCGCGGGAGCGAGCGAAGCCGCACTTTGCGGCAATGAGAAAGTGTTCGTGGTGGGGGGCGGAAATTCTGCCGGACAAGCAGCGATGTATTTTTCATCCTTCGCGCGAAAGGTCACCATCGTCATTCGAGCCGACTGCCTGCGTCGCACACTTTCTCAATATCTGGTGGATCGAATCAATTCGACTTCGAACATCGAGGTCTTGCCGCGCACAGAAGTGATTGCTCTGCACGGCGATCATATCTTGCACGCAATTACGCTTAGGAATAATCAAACGGGTGATGAGAAGACCCTGGATACGAGGTGGCTGTTCTTGTGTCTAGGCGGCGAGCCCCAAACGGAGTGGGCCAAGGAAGTTGGAATTAGCCGCGACTCCGAGGGTTATCTCGTGACTGGGCCGGACTTGTCGGAAAGCGGTCGACCTCCGAAGAGCTGGCCTCTCGAACGCTCCCCTTATTATTTAGAAACGAGCATGCCAGGATTATTTGCGGCGGGCGATGTGCGTCACGGTTCGGTGAAGCGCTGCGCATCGGCGGTGGGAGAGGGTGCGATGGCGGTGACATTTGTGCATCGATATTTGGCGCAAACCTAGTTTTGAGGCTTGACACTGAAAAGCATCACTTTCCGATGTGATTTCGGAAGTTTCGGAACTAGCGCAACGAAGGGAGAATATGCCGCAAGCTACTGCGCATGAATTGGCTGTTGCGGAACTGGATCTCGTAAGTATGCGAGCGGAGGAGCCGGCGGGCAGCGCGATTGTTAGAATCGCGAGTGACGACATGAGTTAGCGGTTCTCGCCATTTCGCTTTCTCTGAATGATTGAGCGTCTCGCATTCTTAAGGTCTCGCCTTAGGAACTGGCCGTCGAACAAAAACGTTATCGGGCACTGTGGGTTCAGCTGACGCAAACCTACTTCGAAAGCGCCGCACGTTGTGCCGACTGTACCATGCACGCAAATCGTAGAACCGTCGTGGAGGCAAAAGCAGCGTCAAAGCACCAACCGCGTAACGGAAGGTGCGGTAACCCAAACTCGGATTCTTATACGACGAGCGAAAGTCTCTTAGTTCGGTTTGGAAAGTCTCCCAGCGGCCCCTCTCTCCCAGCTGAATTTTGATCCGCTCCAGTTCAATTCGATCGGATTCAAAAAGCGATGCAATAACCTCATCGCTAACACCAAGGTGGCGCAGCCGCGCAGGAAAAGACTCCAATTGAAATCCGAGAATCTCAGCCTTAGCGCGCACTTTGCGCTCGCTCGCAAGGTTTCCGCCAAAAAGATTCTGAGAATGGATTCTGTAATAACACAGAGGTTCCCGCAAAATGATTGCCCCGCCGAGCGCGAGAGCCAGCGTCAATATCGGGGTGTCGGCGCAAAAAACAAGGTTTTCAGGCAAAGGGCCAATCTTATCGAGAACCCTGCGTCGGACGGCGAGTCTGCTTGTCCCCAGCAGCGTTCGTCCAAGATCGGCCAGGTGTGCAGACTGAACACTGGAAAGATCGAGGAAGCAGTTCTCTTGCGGCGTGAATACTTCAGCGATACTCGACGATTCGTCGGCTTCAAAGAAACCGTGGCCTACCGCAGCAATCGTGGGGTTCTTTTTAAACGCATCCAGCACCGCCGACAGTTTTCCGCTGGCCCACCAGTCATCGCCATCTAGAAAAGCGACTATATCCGACCGAGCCTGTGAAATGAGGATGTTGAATGCCGAGGCCTGGCCTCCATTCTTCTTCTGTATCAGCCGAAGTCGGGGCTCGAACCCACGGACAATCTCGGCTGTACGGTCCGTCGACCCGTCGTCGACCACAATTATTTCCATGTGATCGCGCGGCAAGGTTTGCCCGAGTACGCTTTCAATGGCTTGTTCGATGTATCGTTCGTGATTGAACGTGTCGATCAGCACGCTGACACGAGGATTTGTTCCAGTGGCAACCATTATATTTTCAACGATCGGTTCGATCAGGCTGAGGCAAAGCCGCGATGGCCGCGCTAGGAGTCGGTTCGCCGAGCACGCGCCGCATCTTCCTGAGTGAGCTTCTGCTGTACCAGGTTCGAAGCTTGAAAAACATACGAGGCGGCAAAAATAGCGTAGCTCCCAAAACGCCTAGCTTGAAAAGTTTGTAAGCCGAACTGCCGTCCTTGTATGCAAGCCTGTATTCTGCGCGTTGGAAGCGAAATGTTTCCCATGGCCATCCTCCATCCAGCATCAATCGCAGCCGCAAAGCGCCAACTTCCAGTTCCTCGACAATGGCCTGAATTGCATCCGGTAGCACCGACGCGTCGGGAAGCCGCAGCCTGAGTTGTGCTGCTAGAGCCACGATCACATCGTAAATTCTCCGCGTTTTAACGTCATCTGATTGCCGCACTTGAAAAAGATTTCCGCTATGCAGCCGATAATACGTCAGCGGCTCACGAATCAGGCACGCCTCCGAGTAGGCGGCGCTCATGATTGACAAGAATTCGTCCGCTTCGATCACAAGTTCCTGCGGAATCGGAAGCGCTCGCAGCGCAATTTCCCTGCGAATGGTCACTCTGCTGGTCCCAAAAAAACACATCATATGACGAAACAGCGCCGCGCCCGACTTGCTATGCAAATCGATGTCAGTAGGTTCCGCCGGCAATACCGCGCTCATTTTTCCAGTAGCGGAATCAGTTTCATAAATTCCGTGTCCAACAATTCCAATTTCCGGCCGAGACGACAGAACTTCGACCACTTTCGAAAGCTTGTCCTTGGCCCACCAGTCGTCGCCATCCAAAAATGCAACTATCTCGCCTCGCGCTTGCGGCACGCCAAAATTGAACGCGGACGCCTGTCCACCATTCTCCTTGCGCAAGTAGCGCACACGGGGCGCGAATTGCTGAACGATGGAAGCGGTCGTGTCGGTGGAACCGTCATCAACTACAAGAATTTCGACGTCAGCAGCGGGAAAATCCTGCTCAAGGACACTCACAATGGCTTGTTCAATGTAGCGTTCGTGATTGAAAGTATCGATCAGGACGGAAACGAGAGGTTGAGCCATCGATTGTTGAATCCGGTCCGCAAGTTACTTCACGATCACAAGAAGCCAAATCAGGCTCGTCAAATCTTCAGACCAAAACAATTCTAAGAGGCGCCATCCACAAGAGCTTCCAGCTCGCGAACGAAATCTTCGGTCGGATTGGGAGAAACCCATTTGCGAACGTCCCTGGCAGCGGCTTCCCCCATTTCCTTCAGCCGGTGCCGGTTCTCCCACGCGGCGTCCATACCTTCATCGAGCAGTTCCACATTCGCAGCCCGCACCAGAAATCCATTGTCATTATCGCGCACCAATTCCCGGTTGCCCCCAACATCCGTGACAATACACGCGCGCCCGCAAAGCATAGCCTCCACCAGCGCCAGTGGCATCCCCTCGTAGCGTGAAGGAAGCACCAAAGCGTGGTGCCGGCTCCAAAGCTTCTCCATATCATCAACAAAACCAGCGAATGTGATGCTCGACAATTTCCTATCCTCAACCATTCGCCGCAGCGCTCGTTCGTTAAGCCCACTCCCAACCAGTGTCACATGGATGTTTCGACTGCGCCAGTGCGGCCGATCCAACACCTCTATCAGTAATTCCAGCCCCTTCTGCGCAATCTCCAGCCGTGCCACGCACGCAAGCAATAATTTCTCCTCAGGATTACCTGGCCACTCCGGATTAGCGTCGAACCGCACATTGAAAGGATTTTGAATCACTCGCCCGCGAACCAGAGGCGTTAAGAACTGATTTTTGCTCAAAGTTAGATTCGCTTCGGACACAAAATATGCCGCCGCCGCCCCATCAAAAGCCGCACGCAGTCGATCGATCAAATCGTCGGATCGCCACCACTGTTCCGCGGCCGCCTGCGATATGATTCCGTACTTCCTCCCGCTCGCTCGCGCAGCCTCAATCCACAGCAGCCCGTCGGTATTGCCCCCTTGCGAGATGACAATCAAATCGGCGTCTTTGCCAATTTGCGACACATGGTGCTCCAAATATCCATTCCGCAGAAACAATTTGCGCCCCGCACGCTTAACCAGCGACGGTTCGGTGCGATAGAAAATCTCGCAACCAGCGTCCCGCAGCCGCTCCACCTGCTCCAATTGCCGCCCCCAATTCTTCACGCTCACACGAACCTGCGCCCCGCCGCGCGCCAGCTTTTCAGCCGCCAAAGCCCAGCAATATTCGCTCCCTCCCCAATCAATCCCCTCATTAGCAGCAATAAAAACAAACCTACGCATCGCTCACAGCCTCACTATTCGCAGTTTGTCATCGTCATGCTTGTCTTGCCGGCGCGCAGTCCCAGTTTATGCGGCTCACACTCGATACCCTAGATCCTCGTACTCAATGGTTAAATTCGGATTATAGTAGGGATCGTTTTCCAGAATCTTTGCCCACCGGCGCTTAAAATTCTCGGCTTGCATCCCTTCCAGCTGATCGCTAGCCATAGGCCCGTCATGATAAAGCTCCGCTTCGGGCGTCCACACGATTCGATAGCCCGCTTCCCGGACCCTGAGGCAGAAATCAATGTCGTTGCACGTCTCCGTTAAATCCTCCGCAAATCCTCCAACCTGTTCGAACACGTTCTTGCGGACCATCATGCAAGCGCCACTCACCGCCGAACAATTACGAATAAACTGGCTGACGTCAAGATAGCCTTGCGTATGTCCATGCCGCCCTCTAAGTGGATAGCCGGTCACACCTTTTAAGCCAAGAACGATACCGATATGTTGGATGCGACCGGTTCGATACAAAAGTTTCGCGCCGACGACACCGATCTCTTCCATCCTGCAGAAACCCAACATGGAGGATACCCAATCCGCGGCGATCACCTCCGTGTCTGCATGCACGAATAGCAAGTATTGCCCCAAAGCACGCGCGGCGCCGGTGTTGAGTAGATGCGAAACGCTGGACGCCTTGTCGCTGGCAATAAGTCGGCAGGATTGCGATGCCAAATAGTTCTTTGTATGCGCACTCAGATCACGATCGCCCACAATAACCAGTTCGTAGTTATCGTAAGAGATTTTCTCTTTGATGGCTCTGACGCAAACGATAAGGGCATCCGGACCGCCAACGTTAAGAATCACAATCGAAACCTTATCCGTACCTTCAAGGCGGAATCGAACTCGATACCAGCCACGAGATTGTCCATGAACGATTTCGCCAGGAATTTGTCGGCGCCTGAGATGCTCCGTCAGAGCCTTTTTGGTCGAGTCATACGCATAAGGTTTCGATTCCCCGGAACTTGCCACCGACCCCGGCGCCATTCTCCAGTGATAAAGGATTCTGGGAATATGGAAGATGCGATCTGTTTTCTCAATGATCCGAAGAACAAGATCGTAGTCTTGCCCGCCTTCGAATCCCAAGCGGAAACCGCCAATTTCTTCCAATAAACTTCTGCGGTACACGCTGAAGTGGCAGGTGTACATGAAAGACAGCATGAACTCCGGAGACCAGTCTGGCTTGAAATGTGGCGTAACCCGGCGCCCATGCGGGTCCAGTTTATCTTCGTCGCTGTAAATCATGTCGGAATCGGGATGCTCCTGCAGCAGCTTCACAACCTCATACAGGGCGTCGGCGCTTAATTCGTCATCGTGATCCAGGAAGCCCACGAACTCGCCGGAGGCAAGCTCAAGGGCGCGGTTGGAGGCAACACTGATCCCTTCATTCTTAGTGGACGACGTGACTTTGATGCGATGATCTTTTTGTTGCCAGCTCGCCAATCGCGTTCTTACGCTGCGGTCCGTGCTGCCGTCGTCGCAAATGCAAAGCTCCCAGTTCTCGTAGTGTTGCATCTGCACCGAACGTATCGCCAGGTCCAAAAGGTCGTGCGCCGTGTTGTAAACCGGCATCAAAACGCTCACCTTTGGCGTGTACTGGAAAGAAGCGATGCCCTGAGCGATTTTTCCCGGACCAGACGCTCGCTGCTCGCGATGCTTAATCCAGTAGGAGTACGATAAATGCGGAATGAGGGACTTTATAGCGAGAGCAATCGAATGCTTCACGCGAAAACGTAAATCCCGACAATAGTCCTTAAACTCTGAGCTTTTTAAGTTCTTCATTTCAATGACGACAAAGGTCGAGGAGCGAATTTCGCATGGACACGAACCTACTGGCCTAGGAGCTCAGGAATGGTCTTCTCAATGATTTCAACGATGGTCCGAGCCGCATTCTTTACGTCGTGACGCTCAGCTGCTTTGCGTCGTGCGCACTCACCCATCGTTTTTCGAAGATCCGATGAATCCAGCAAGTGAACGATACGCTCTGCCATCGCAATTATATCAATGTAGGGCGTAACGAAACCGCAGTTCTCTTCGACAAATTCCGGCATACCGCCAGCGGAAGCGAAGCAAACGATCGGTTTTCCCAGGGCCGCTGCCTCCAGGCACACCAGCGGAAACGAATCCTCTCGAGAGGTAAGTGCGAACACGTCCGACGCCGCCAGGTATTCCGCGGGATTCTTCACCGCGCCGGTTCGCCTGATCTTTTCAGTCAGCCCAGTAAGCCGTATGTCATGTTCGAACTCTGCTAGCCGCAGGTTTGGACCGCCGCCAACCCACACAAAATACGCTCCGTGCCTCTGCCGGCACACTTCCCGAGCGAGTTGCACGAACAAATCGGGACCTTTGCACCAGTCCGCGGTCCCGCTCCCCACCACCACAAGAGCTTCGTTCGGGATGCGCAACTCTCCGAGAACTTGCTTACGAGTTCGCGTCGCCCGGATTTCATCCACTGGAATCGATTCGCAAACGGTCTCGATTGCCGCAGCATCGATACCGTGGTTCTTCACAAGATTTGACTGCACGGCCTTCGAACAGGCGATGAATTTCGTCGTCTTTGTCAAAAGGTTCGTCAAAGCGGGGCTTGCCAACATCTGAAATCGGGTCTCCAACTCGTGGACGTGAGTCAACAATGGAATGCGAGGATCGAGTACCTCAATAGCTCGCGCGCTGGCGATGGAATTCGCATAAACCAGAGCCGGAGAGCAGCGGGCTGCGAATCTTTGCGCGTCGGCAGTCTCGGCACGGCGCGCCCGAGCTCCTAGTCCGGCATTGCTGAGAAGAGATGCTCTCAAGCCACCGGGTATCCAACGACTTTGAAGAATCGACCAGGTACTTCCGAGCTTTTCAAATTCCGGAACCAATTCGCCGCCTTGGCCTAGCAAGACTGAAAAAGGACGATCGCTGTATCGACGGAACCAACGGAGAAAGTGAAGCAAATTCGTGGGTGCGCCAGTACGCGAAGCTTCATGGCTTACGAAAAGAATTCCCTGCTGCCCGACACCAGCCTTCGAACCTGTCACTGCTTTTCCAGAACGGCCACGTTCGAGAGATACAGAGGCCCTTCCGCTCGCACCCTTGATTGTAACTGCCCAGACCGTAGGGCACGGAATAATAGCCGGCTGGCTCCCCGCATTGTTTTAGCCAGCATTCGTTCCGGCAAACGCCGCCTTGACGGCACGAAAAAACAATTAGCCAACGCGGTACCGATTATGTCCCAACCATCGCCCGCCGGCTTCAGGACTAGCGGCTCCAGGGCCGCCCGGCGAGCGTGGTAATTTATAGCGTGTAATGTCGGTCGCCAGAAATCGTACGGCTCCTCGTGCAGTTGGTAAAAATGCGGCGCGGTAATCAGGGCCCGGCCTCCCGGTGCCAGCAACAATGCGAAGTTCGCAAATGCTGCCTGCCAATCCGCCACGTGTTCGATCACCTCGGTGCATAACAGGAAATCAAAGGGCCCGCGCACCAAGAGTTCCTCAGGCAGTGGCTCATCTGCGCCGCAGGCCACATCCACGTTAACTCCGGGCGACGGGTTTACATCGACTCCGCAATAAGAATAGCCGATGTCCTGTAAACGAGCCCGAAACGGCTGCCCGCCACATCCTATGTCAACCGCTTTTGCTCTTCCTCTCGGGGGCGTAGCGTAGAGCTCTATAGCAGACTCAATCTCGCGACCCAGCAGCGGCACTATGAATTGTTCTTGCGGCGCGTGAGGCACGTAGCGCGATTTCTCACGGATCGTAGGTCTCACAGCAGCGTCAACGGCTCTGCCAAAGTCTTTGTATTCCGGTGTTTCGGTTTCACGCATGCTCTTGCCGGTCCAGATTACTTCCGCTGACGATAGCTCTAACGTGATTAAGCCTGCGGCGACAGCCATTAGCTCTTTGCCAGTTTCGGAAGGAAAATCCCAATCTCGTAAACCAATACATCCACTGAGCTCTCTTGCTACCAGAGGCTCGCCATAGAGCTAATAACATTTCGGAGACCTCGTTGTCATTTCGGCCATACAAGTCCTCCGACCACGCCAAAAGTGTTGCAGTGAGCGTTAATTTTTGCTCTCGGTTCAGATCCCCGAGGCTGAATTGCTTGAAGCACACTTTGAAACATTCCTTGGTCATGCGCACGGGGTCGGAATGCGTCATAGACCTTCGGTGGCGCCTGTATTTTGCCGAAGGCGCGGACGAATACATGAATGAGTAGTGACGCGCGAGTCGCATCCACATGTCCCAATCTTCCCACGGCAGATTCTCGTCATATAAACCAACTTTATCGTAACAAGTGCGCCGAACCAACGCAGTCACCGCCGGAATAAAGTTAAATTTCAAAAGCGTGTTTAATACTTGCGTTTGCGGTAGTTCAGCTATCTTCTGGGGATGTGAAATGTACATATTGGGTAGAACCGTACCCCGTTCGTCGATCTGAAAGGCATCGCTGTATAACACTCCGACATATTCCGGTTGTGCCTCCATAATCTCCACCTGGCGCGCAATTTTATCTGCAAGCCAGATATCGTCCGAAGCCACCATCGAGATGTATTTACCCGTAGCGACCGCCAGCGCATCGTTCAGTGTCTTGCAGAGACCAAGGTTTTGTTGGTGGCGAATAAAGGTGCAGTCGATGCCATTTTCCCGCAGCCAGCGATTGATAGTTGCGACAGACTCGTCCGTGGAACAATCATCAACGATGATTAATTGTGTGGGTCCGTACGTCTGAGCTTTGACGCTTTCGAGAGTCTCCACCACAAACTGAGACTGGTTGTAGCAAAGAACAATCATGCTGACTAACGGTTTGGCGGCCGGGGTCGTCATCACTATTTGTATGCGTTAACAAAATTGGCGAATCGCCTGAATCACAATTTCTTGTTTCTGGGATTCAAGGTGAGGCCCGATAGGTAGGCTCAATTCCATTTGTGCGATTTCTTCGGCCACGGGAAAGTCTCCCACTTTCCACCCTCCCTTCGCATAGGCGCCCGATAGGTGCGGAGGTATTGGGTAATGAATTTGCGTGCCTATTCCCGCTTCAGCGAGTGAATGTTGGACCTCATCGCGACGGGGGTGGCGCACCGCGAAAAGATGCCACACCGGATCCGCCCATTCGGGTACCGAGGGCAATATCAGCCTCGCTATCCCCGCGAAAGCGTTGAGATAGCGTGCAGCAACCGCGCGGCGCCGAGCGTTCCATTCATCCAATTTTTTTAGCTTGACCGTCAGAAATGCGGCCTGCAGTTCGTCCATTCGCGAATTGTAGCCCTGACAATCGTTGTAATACTTCTTTTTCGAGCCGTAGTTTCGCAAGGTTCGGACGCGATCCGCTAGCTCCCCGTCGTTGGTGGTAACTGCTCCCGCGTCTCCCAGGGCCCCCAGATTTTTCCCAGGATAAAAACTGGTGGCAGCCGCATCGCCCAGCGATCCAGTGCGTCGTCCTTTGTATCGAGCCCCTTGCGCCTGCGCATTGTCTTCAATGACCTTCAACTCATGTTTCCGGGCGACATTCAAGATCGGATCCATGTCCGCCGGTTGCCCGTAAAGATGTACGGGCATTAGAGCTTTAGTTTTGGAAGTAATAGCCGCTTCGATACGTTCCGGTGCGATGTTGCATGTTTTTGGGTCTGGCTCAACGGGAACCGGCATCGCGCCTGCGTAGGACACCGCGAGCCAGCTCGCAATGTACGTGTTGCTGGGAACAATGACCTCGTCCCCGGCACCAATATCGTAGCCCCTCAAGATTAAATGCAGGGCGTCCAGGCCGTTGCCTACCCCAACGCAAAAATTCGTCTGGCAGTAGCTCGCGAATTCAGCCTCGAACTGTTCCAGTTCGTTCCCTAGCAGGTACCAGCCGGATTCTTGCACGCGGTGATAGGCGGCATCGAGCTCGGCGCGAAGTTCCTCGTAGCCAGGCTTAAGCTCGAGAAAAGGTACCTTCATAGCTCTTGAATGAATTTCTGGTAATCGCGGTAATAATCCGATTCATCGTAAAGATTTGAGGCCAGCACCATGCAAACAGAAGCCGAAGAAAAATTATCCAATTCGCGCCAGATCATTGGGCAGACATAGATTCCGTTGTAAGAGCGGTTCAGATGAAAACGCTTCTTCTCCGTGCCATCGTCCAAGACCACATCGAAGCTTCCAGAAAGCGCAATAATAAACTGGTGCAAATTTTTGTGAGCATGGCCGCCGCGCTCGGCTCCGCCAGGAACGTCGTAAAGATAATAAACACGCTTGATGTCAAAGGGGACATGGCGTCCCCCCTCAACGAATGTGAGGTTGCCCCGTGGGTCGCTGATTTTGGGGAGGTCAATAGTCCTGCATTGCGCTAAGCTCACGAATCCTGCTTCTCTCATTTCAGCTTTGGGCTGATCATCGCAACCGTCCCGACCGTGACGATACAATATTACTTGGAACGCACAGTCTGGCGCAATTCAGCGTAGACTCGCTCGGAAGGCAAAACAGGCAAGCTATGCCAGTCAGCAAGTTAGCCGTTATAGAAACAGACGACATTGGCACCAACGTCTCGATTGGAGAATTCGCAATTGTTCGCAAGGATGTTAGGCTCGGCGACAACGTAATCATTCATCCCCACGCGATTGTGAACGGCGGCGCGGATATTGCGGTCGGTGTCGAGATCTTTCCTTATGCTCTTATCGGCAAAGAACCCAAGGGTGCGGGCGCCACGGCAAGACCGCCGTCGTTTACAAGAGCTATTACCATAGGGTGCGACTCGTCGATAGGCCCTGGCGCCGTCATTTTCTACAACGTTGACATTGGCGAGAATACCTTGCTCGGCGATGGCGCATCAATCCGGGAGCAGTGTGTAATCGGCTCGCGGTGCATTATTAGCCGCTACGTGACGATAAACTACAACACGCGTGTGGGTAACCGCACCAAGATCATGGACCTGACTCACATCACGGGAAACTCCGTCATCGGCGAGGATGTGTTTGTGAGTACCGGGGTGTTTACGACCAACGACAACCGGATCGGCGCGGCGGGCTATCAGGGAGATATACAGGGTCCGACGATCGAAGACGGAGCCATGATCGGCGCGGGAGCCGTCCTCTTGCCCGGCGTGCGAATTGGACGCGGCGCGATCGTAGGAGCAGGATCGGTTGTCACAAGGGATGTAGCCCGCGCTACTACAGTTATGGGCACGCCCGCTCGCATCCGCGCCAAGCCACCCACCGGCTCTGAATAAGCAGCCGATACTACAGATCAACCGGTGAACACTTTTCCTCGAAAGAGTGTCGCCACGCCAGCATTGGCCGTATAATACCGGGAGTTACTCCCATGTTCAGTCCCCGTCCGGTCGCAGTATTTTCCACTTCAAATGAAACAGCATCGTCCATGCGAAACAAGACGTACCGTTGATCTTTGCCGAATTGCACGTGTAAAGAATAGCGTCCCGCGTTGAGCAAATGTTCCGGTATTCGGCCAGTCAATTGATAAAATCCGGCGCGCGAGTCACGATCCGAGCTAAGAATGTAACCGGATTCAAAAACCATTACGCCATCGCTGCTGGTCAAGTAAACCGTGCAGTCGAGACTGATGCCACCTTGTAAGTGTTCAAAACCAATTTCAATCATCGCGCCCGTATCAATGGTGACCGCCGCCTCGCCGTCCGGAGGAGCTATTCGAATGTAAGACATTCGAATACTTTCACTGGCCGGGGCGACAGCTTGATCCGGCCACTCTTTAGTGTTGGCGCCCGCCGCAGCGCCGAGTAAATAGTTATCGAGAACCTCGGTGATCAGACCGGACGCGGCCACGAAGCCTTCTTTCATATAAATCGCGCGGCTGCACAAAGTTTTCACTGCCGCAGTATTGTGGCTCACAAACAGAATGGTTCGACCTTGGCGCGAAACCTCGCCCATCTTGCCGAGACATTTTTTCTGGAACGAAGCGTCGCCCACGGAGAGAACTTCGTCGATAAAAAGAATTTCCGGTTCCAGATGCGCGGCCACCGCAAACGCGAGGCGCACTTGCATGCCACTGCTGTAATGCTTCAACGGAGTATCGAGGAACCGCTCGACCTCCGAGAAGGCCACGATCTCGTCGAACTTGCGGTCCATCTCTGCTTTGCGCATGCCGAGAATTGCGCCGCTCATGTAAACATTTTCGCGGCCGGTCAGCTCCGGGTGAAACCCGGTGCCCACTTCCAGCAAACTGCCAACGCGCCCGTGGATTTCGGCGTAGCCCTCCGTGGGACGCGTAATGCGCGCGAGAATCTTCAGCAGCGTGCTTTTGCCCGCTCCGTTGCGTCCGACGACGCCGACGACTTCGCCCTCGCGAACCTCGAAGTTGACATTCTTCAGCGCCCAAATAATGTCAGGCCCGCGATGAGCCGAGCGCTGGTTCGAGCGATTGACTGGGGCAGTATTCGCGCCATTGTTAGAGCCGGTCAGTAGTCGAATTGGAGCGCGCAAGACATCGCCGATCATGTGGCGCAGCCCGGTATCGCGGACGCCTTCGCCAATGCGGTAGCGCTTCCCCATCCCTTCGACGCGAATGACGGTTCCGCTCATTTTCTTTTCAAACGGTAACGCCGTCCGCAATCGCAGACGGCACTGCTCTTGAGGAAAGTTAGATTCTGGCCGCATCGGCAAAGCCAGCGCTGGAAACGAGCTGGATTGCCTACAACAAGCGCAAAATCAGGGACGTCTCGCGTCACCACAGATCCGGCACCCACCATAGCGAACCGTCCTATTTGGATTCCGCCGAGGATAGTTGCATTTGCTCCGATGCTGCATCCTTCGCGAAGCAACGTTTGACTGCATTTGAGGTTAGTCTTTCTGCTTCGCGGTCGCAGATCATTGACGAAAACAGCGGCTGGGCCGATGAAAACACCGTTTTCTGCTACTACTCCATCCCAAAGAAAGACGCCGCTCTTAAGAGTGCAACGATTGCCCAACCGTACTTTGCCTTCGACAAATGTGTGATCGCAGATGTTACAATCCTCGCCAACGATTGCTCCTCTGAGTATATGTGCAAATGCCCAGACACGCGTTCCAGAGCCAATCTTCACGCCCTCGTCGATCAGAGCGTGTGAGTGAATTGACGCTGGCATATCGCCTTGTTCATAGCCGCCTGCGACGCGAATGACGGTGTCAGTCATCACTCACACCACATCCGCCACGGTGGTTTCAACTTTCTGAAAGTACATCAGCCCGCCAAGCAACACAGCAATCGCGGCAGCCGACGACGCAAAAAGCATCCTGTTCGGAGGATCGCCCGTTCCCGTCAGCGACCAGCGGAATCCTTCAATCACTCCAGCCATGGGATTCAGCCCGTAAAGCCATCGCCATTTTAAGGGCACTAGCGAACTCGGATAGGCCACCGGCGAAGCGAACATCCAAAATTGCACCAGAAAAGGCACCACGTAGCGCACGTCGCGGTAGAGCGCGTTCAATGCTGAAAGCCATAGGCCCACGCCCAGCGCCGTCACCACCGCAAGCAACAAGAAAGCGGGAAACAAAAGCATCGTCCAACCAGAATGAATTCGATAATAAATCATCAGCACAACAAACATCAGAAACGAAATGGCGAAATCCACCAGCCCGGATAAAGTGGCTGAAATCGGCAGAATCAATCGCGGAAAATAAACTTTGGTGATCACATGCTGATTTTCCACAATCTTGTTCGTTGCATTTTGCATCGCGCCCGCGAAATACATCCAGGGAAGCAGCGCGCTGTAATAAAAAATGGGGTAAGGAAGCCCGCCGGACGGAATGTGCGCCAGCTTGCCAAAGAAAAGACTGAAAACCAGCATGGTCATCAAAGGCTGAAGCACGGCCCAGGCCGCTCCAACGGCGGTCTGCTTATAGCGCACTTTGAGTTCGCGCCAGACGAAGAAATACATCAGTTCGCGGAAATCCCAGATTTCCGCAAGGGGCAAAATCCACCAGCGATTGGGCGGCTCAATCCGCAGCACCGGCACATCAGATGTAACAATGGTGACGGTCTCGGTAGTTGTAGTAGTGCAGCTCACTTTAAAATCATCTTGCGCCGACCGGACTTCAAACAACAAGCATTCTCTTGCGGGAAGTGCCCCACACATAGTTTAAAGCCATACGGGCACGCCCTAGCGTAATCGCAGAACCACTACTATTCGATTATAAGCGAATCGCCTTAATTTCCATTTGGCTGGAGCGCCGTGTTGTTCCGCACACACTCACCGTGCCTGTTGAAACTGTGAACTTTGATTTCAACGATTAGCGGTCCAGTTCCCTCTATTGGAGGGGTCGATGAATGTCGTTATGGCAGTCGGCACAGAGCGTGATCAGATTATCGTCCGTATCGCCGCCAAGTCGGCTGCGGAAGCAGAGGTGGTGAATCTGAAGATTCTGCGAGGTCCCACAATGCTGGCATCGCCAGCCGTCACGCTTGATTACCTCCACACACATCCGACGATATGCTGCAGGATTGAGCCGGAGTCTTCGCAACTGCAAGGATTTCATTGTGGCCCTTCTATCTTCTGGAGAAATTCCGTCTTCTGCGGATCGGGCAGCATAAAGTAGAGCCGGCTAAGCGCCGTGAGCCATGACTCGGGGTTCGCGATTTCTAGCGGTGCTCCTGCCACGAAATCAGCAGCAATCATTTCCAGGCAATACCCTCGTGATCGCGATGAACCGAGCATCAGCGCTGCCGTTTCCAGCGCTTGTTCGATGACCGCCAGCTGGCTCTTGTATAACTTGAAATAAATGATTTCCCAGGGTTCGGTTTCCTGTCCGTTCAGGTGCTTCTCCACTTCCCTCTTGAACTCTTCCTTGGGTAACTCTCCTGCCTTGTGCAACCAGGTTGCACTATCAAACTGTTCCCCATCTCGCCGCGCTACCTTTACTAGCTCCGCCGCCTTCGACCATCCCACCTGCCGCAATTCAGAATGGATGCGCCGCGGTAGTTGCTCGTGTATGGCCATCAGGTAATAGGCCTTGCGCCGGGATTCAGGAAAGCGCTTGCTAAGGAAATCATCGAAGGAAGCCAGATTTTCCAGCTTCCAGTACTGCCCGGCTCGCACTTCACATAGGTAGCGACCCAGTTCGACGAACCGCGAGTCCTTTTCCTGCTCGATCGTGCGCTCCCAGCACAAAATCTCATCCACCTTCCCCAGAACGAACAAACCCCGGCCCCGATTCAGCTTGGGTTCTTCGAGAATCTGTCCGTTAGTCGTCAA
>Ga0182015_10000407_pt1 | contig 61680 bp, 49 predicted proteins | sample 712P3MmetaG_FD_120478 | JGI IMG/M metagenome (GOLD analysis project Ga0182015, IMG submission 120478) | Permafrost microbial communities from Stordalen Mire, Sweden - 712P3M metaG | ecosystem: Environmental > Terrestrial > Soil > Wetlands > Permafrost | place: Sweden: Stordalen | collected...
GGAGTCCTCGAACACGTGCTTTCGACTGAGCCCATGGAGTTCAAGCTGAACTCATTCCTTTCGAAGATCGGTCGCACTCCCATCGGCCAGCTCGATCTTGCGATTGCTCCGGAAAGCGCTGTTGATGCGGTCTACCCGCTTCAGGCCGCAACTTTCTCCGGATCACTGGCTTCGTGGGTCGGGCGCTACCAGAAGCCGCAGGAGACCGTCAGCTTCAAGGTTCATGGAATGCGCGACGCATCTTCCGTGGAGCTGACAGGCAAAGTCAACTTCCCGCGCGAATCTTTCGATCATCCACAGCTGCCACGCCTTTGGGCGCGCGCCCGCGTCGATGCACTGCTCGAGAAGATCGAGCGTGAAGGCGAAGATCAAGCCACCATCGACGAAATCATCCGCCTGGCGCGTCAGTACAAGTTCGTCACGCCCTACACATCGTTCCTCGCCGTGCCGCGCGCGCTGCTACGTCCCCGCGTCATCCGCCCCGGCGATCCCATACTTCGAGTCAGGACTGACCCATCGATCAGTTCCGTTGTCGCGCTCTTTCCCTTTGGATTAATGCAGCCTCTGCGATATCTCTCAACGGAAGACATCTGGCAGACCCGCTTCCTTGCTCCCACCGACATGCAGGATGGAACCTACACCGTGCGCTTAATTCTGCGCGATCGCATGGGGCGCACGTATCGTGAGTCAAAGACATTCGTGATCGCCAGCAAGCCACCGGTGGTTGAGGTCAAGCTTGAGCGCAAACGCTTTCAACGCGGCCAGGCAATTGACCTGAAGGTCCAAGCCTCGCAGAGTACTCGCACGCTGGTCGCACGACTCGAAGGTGCAGCGCCTGTTGAACTCAGGTGGAATCCGCAAGCAGCCGCCAATACCGGAGAGTTGCTCATTCCCGAGCAGACGATCCCCGGTTCTTACAAGCTGACGGTCACCGCCGAAGACATTGCCCACAACATTGGTACCGGGGAGGTGCAGATTGAAGTACTTCCTTAATTCATCTCCGAAAAATACCTCGAGCAAGCCCATGCGCCTGCTTGCCATGGCTGTATTTGCGGTTGCGATCGGTTCGACCGTCGCCGCTCTGGGCGAGTTGCCCTCGTGGATTCGCAATATCGAGGGTTCAAGCGTGCTGGAGGCCGTGTTCTTCCGCGTGATGTCGTTGCCCGGAGGCGCCGTGCCCTTTCGCCGTCCTCCGCGCGAAACCCGTCCTGCGCTTTCCGACCTTATCAAGAATCAGCCCCGCAATGCCGACCTGTATTCTCTGCGGGCTCTGGAGGACGAACAACAGCTCGACTTTACCGCTGCTGAATCGGACTGGAAATCCTACGTCGAGAATTCGTCGGATAAAATCGAGGCTCAAGTTGCTCTGGCCGACTTCTATCATCGCCGCCTGCGTCCAGCGGATGAGATCAAAACGCTATCGTTGGTCGCGGCCGCCGCGCCCATTCCGGCAGAGAAGTTGACGCAACCCACGCAGCAGCGCTCCTGGCAGGCGTTTGAGCGCATCTTCAGTGTCGTTCAAGCCCAGGGCCTCGCGAAAGACGCTTCCGTGGCCCAGTACCGGGCCTGGATCGCGCGCTATCCGCAAGAGCAATCGCTCTATGTGCATTTCCTCCACTTTCTGGTTGCGCAAAAGGAATTTGCCGCTGCCGGACAGCTGATCGCCAATTACCACAAACAGTTCCCCAACGACCAGGTCTTTCCCGTGAAAGCGAAGGCGATGGTCGAATATCGACACGGCTCTGCCCGCGAGGGCTTGGCGGTGTATGAGCAGGAATTCCAGCCGCTCTGGGACCCCGACCTGGTTAAGAGTTATTTTGATCTGCTGCGTGAGACCCGGAATCTTCGTAAGTTCCTCGACCAGGCTCGCGCCGCACTGGCATCGAATCCCGTGGATTTGAACGCGACCGCGCGCATCTTTTATTACTACCAACAGCAGGGCAAGATCGAGGTGTCGGAGCAAGCAATTGCCGGCTTCCGCCTCCACAAAGATGCTGGCAAGTCGCCGTGGACGTCGCAGGAACTCTACATCTGCGCCCGCCTTCTCGAAGACATCCACGCCTATCCCGAAGCAGCGCGCTATTACTTTGCGCTCTACAACAGCAAGGGACTTCCCGACGCGCAAGAGCAGGCGATCGCGGGGCTTACAAATCTCTTGCTCACCGCGCCGGAAACCCCAATCCGCTTTGGTTCCGGCGAACTTTCCATGTATCGGGATATCGCCACCATGGATCAGGGCCCCGGCTATTTGAACGGGATTCTTTCGCTGATCCTGAACACAACGGAGCCGGCTTCCCATTACGCAGCGGAAGAACAGCGCGCCGTGCCTTACTTCCATCGTTCTCGCGCCGCCGAATTGCTAGCCTTGCTCGACGCAAAGTTTCCCCACTCTTCTCGTCGACCCGAACTTCACGCCAGCCTGCTTGAGTTTTATTCGGCCACGGCGGAAAGCGACGCGGTAATTCAAGGTGGCCGCGATTTTCTTACGGAGTTCCCGAATGCTCCGCAACGCACCGCTGTCGCTTTGCTCATGGCCGATGCTTACTCGCGCAAGGACGACGCGCCGAGTGAGTTCGCCATCTACGATTCGGTGCTTCAGGAACTAGCATCCCAGGCGCAGAACCTGCCTCTGGGATCCATCGCGGAAGGGATGAACTCGTCCTACAACTACGCACGTCCTGCGATCAATGCTGGTATGCACACCGACGCGGAGGAAGAAGGGGGCGGAGAAGAAGAGCCGGAAAGCGGCTGGCCGCGAGCAAGCGTCGGGCTCCGGCGCTCGCCCGGCGGAGCTTTCCAGATCAATTCGACCGCCTCGCCTGCTGTACAGCCCGGAGCCCGTTCGTCCGAATACGCGCGCATTCTGGAGCGCTATCTTGCCCGCCTCGTCCAAATGAAACAAATCCCGCAAGCCCTGGCCGTGCTGCGTCGCGAGATTGACCGCAATCCCGACGACCCCGGCCTGTACGAACGGCTCGCGGTGTTTCTCGAGCAGAACCAGTTGGGTGCAGAACAGGAGGAAGTCTACCGCCGCGCGATCTCGCGTTTTCCCGACCCCTCCTGGTACGACAAGCTCGCGCGCTTCTATCTGCGTCAAAGAAGAAACTCTGACTTCGAACAGCTAACCCGTGACGCCGTCAAGACCTTCAGCGGCAGTGATCTCGAGCGCTACTTCTACAGCGTCAATGGCGGTGGCCCCGTGCTCTATTTGCGCTTGAACCAGTACGCCAATCAACGTTTCCCGCACAATCCGGTATTCGTTCGAAACCTTCTCGCCGCCTACCGGACGCCTGCGACTAGCGATCCAGTTGCGTGGGAGGCATTGTTGCGCCAGCACTGGTTCGAGGAAGCAAACCTTCGCGCTGAGTTCTTTGAGTTTCTTTCCCGCACCGGCAGGCTGGAGGTAGAATTAAGCGCTCTGCGACAGAGTGCGCCCGATGCTGCGAGTTGGGAGAGCAATCCAGCCGCCGCCGACTTCCTCGCCAATGCCAACCTGTGGCGTTCGCACTTTGAGGAGAGTGCGCCGATACTTCGGTCGCTTGCCGCTCAATACCCTGTCAACTTCGAAATTGCCCGCACCGCTTCGTCCGTGTATCGCTCGCTGGCATATTTCGAGCCTGCCGATACCGCCGTCGCTGTGCACATCGAGGACAATCTGCTCCAGGCCAATCCCGGCGATACCCAAATCCTCGCTCGTATTGGCGACATCTACGCCGATCACGATCAATTTACGCAAGCTGCTCCCTATTGGGAACGTATCCCCCGGGTTTCTCCCGGCCAAGCCGGCGGATACCTCGATGCCGCGACCATTTACTGGGACTACTACGACTTCGATAACGCTCTCCGCCTGCTCCACGAAGGGCGCGACCGCCTTGCCGATCCCAATCTCTATTCCTACGAAGCGGGCGCGATCTACGAAAACAAGCGTGACTATCCCCACGCCATCGAAGAATACGTAAAGGGCTCGCTTGCCGATTCCGCCGATTCGCCCGCCGAACTCCGTCTGCTTGCACTCGCACGCCGCCCGAAGTTCCGCGACCTCGTAGATCAAAGCACGGCCGCGATCGTGGCGCCATCTGATTCCTCCATGCGCGCGATCTATCTTCGCGTCAAGGTGATGGAAGCTCAGAACCGCAAACCGGAAATGGAGACATTGCTCGACGCAATTGTGAACAGCACAACTTCCCTCGAGCAGGCGGAAGACCTGGAAAACCTGGCGCAGCAGAAATCGCTCGAAGCTGTTCGCCAGCACGCGCTCGAAAAACAGGCCGTACTCACCACCGACCCGGTCGCCCGCCTCCAACTTCGCTATGCGCTGATTCGCCTGTATGAAGGCCGCAAGGATCTCGTGTCGGCGCAGAAGAACGTCGAAGCGCTCTACCGTGAGAATCCCAAGATTCTTGGAGTTGTTCGCTCCACTGTCGATTTCTACTGGCGCACCAGGAACTACCCTCAGGCGATTTCAGTTCTGCTGCAGGCTGCCAAAGACGCCGATCCCGAACTGCGCGCTCCGTTCACCTATGAGGCCGCTCGCAAATCGACCGAAGCGAAGCAATACCAGCAAGCGCGCGATCTTCTCACGCAGCTGTTGAAAGATTCTCCTTACAACGGCGAATACTTCGCAGCCATGGCAGACACCTACGCGCAAGCGAGCGATGACCAGGGTTTGAAGCAGTTCTACACGGAGAAGATCGCGCTGCTTCGAAGCTCATCGCTTCCGGCGGATACGCGCAAGGCCCAGATTGCTACTTTACGGCGTGGTCTGATTCCCGCGCTCACTCGCATGAAGGACTACCCGGGCGCGATTGATCAGTACATCGAACTCATCAATAATTTTCCAGAAGACGACGCGCTCGTTGCCGAGGCGTCGTTGTACGCACTGCGTTTTCAGCGCCAGCAACAACTCGTCGACTTTTACGCTAAGACGGTTGTTCAGTCACCGCGCGACTACCGCTGGTCCATGGTGCTGGCTCGGATTCAGACCAATCTCGAGAACTACCCGGCCGCGATCGAGACCTACGCCAAGGCCATCACCGTTCGCCCCGATCGTGTCGACCTCTACACCGCTCGTGCTGGCCTCGAAGAACGGTTGATGCGTTTCGATGATGCCGTCTCCGACTACGAACACATCTATCAGCTTGCGTACAAAGATCCGCAGTGGATGGAGAAAATCGCCACCGCGCGAGCGCGCCAAGGCAAGAAAAGTGAAACCGTCACCGCCCTCAAAACTGCACTGATCGATGGCCGGCCAGAAATTGCCTCCAACTATTTCGAGGTCGCGCGCCGTTTGGAATCCTGGGGAATGCTTGCGGAAGCCCGTACCTTCGCAGAACTCGGAATCAAAACTGCCGGACCTGACCTACTGGCTGCCACGGAGAATCATTCTGGAGCGAAAACCTACGTTCGCATCATGACTCGACTCCGCCAGCAGGAGCAGGCATACGCCGTGCTGCAGAGTGCCGTCGCGGACGCGTCCTTGAACCTCCCCGTTCTCAAGGAACAAGTCGCAACCCGCGGAATCGCCGCCGTCACGGATGCCCAGTGGCGCGAGAGAGCGCGCCGTATCCGCATCGAGACTGCTCGCAATGGCATGGCCGCCGTTCTCGCGGAAATGGGAAACAGCGTCAACTCATACTTCATACCCGAGGAGAGGCTCACGTTCGCCCACTTTGCAGAATCGAAAAGGATCGGCATGAACGTTGCCGATGTCGAAAAGTTCGCCATCCCTCTCGCCCAAAGCGCAGCTCTCGCCGACCAGGAATCTCGATGGCGTTTTGAAGTGATGATGCAAGTTCCAAATGACTACCCCAATCTCTACAGCCGAATGCCGGTCTTCGCCGACCTGCAGCGTCGGCGGGGACGCTTTGCCGAACTGGGCTCGCAGTTGGAGCAGTTCGCGGCAGCGCTGCCACCAGCCAATCGCCATGCTCCGTTGCGTGAAGCCGCCGACGCTTACCGTTCCGCGGGCGACCAACAAAACGAGTTGTGGCTGCTCTCCAACATTTTTGCCTACAACCTAGACAACTCCCACCAACAGCGTCTCTTCCAGTTGCTCCTGGCACAGCGGCCGCAGGATCTCGTCGCGATCGCCGCAGCCTGGAATTCCGCAGGCGAAAATGCCGCCGACTACATTGTGGCGAACGGTGGATCCGCCCTCGCCCGCACTGCGGTTGTAGCGCGCGGACAACATCGCCCGCCGGTCTGGAGCAAGTCATACCTCGGGCTCGTTGGACTGTACTACTCCGATCCGGCCGCGGAGGTAAACGACGCTTTCCTCGGCGCCCTTGGCGACAACACCATCGCAGAACGCCTCGCCAGGCCTGTTGACCGTGCGCAGCAACTAGCCGGCAACACCTGGTTCTACTACGGATCTCGCTACGGTGAGTACCTGGGGGCAACCAAACAAGGCAGCCCCGAAGACTTTCTGTCCGCGATTCTGGAGCAGAGTCCGGCGTCGTTCTCGGGATATTTGACCTTGGCCGACTACTACGCCGGCTCCGGCGACACCGAACGCGCCATTGCGGATTACGACCACACGCTCGAACTTTCCCCCAACCTGCCCGATGTTTATGACAGTCTCGCCCTCGCCTATTACAAGCGCGGCGATCGCGCTGCTGCTCTCGCCGAGTGGAAGCAGTCATTCGCGGCACTCTCGAAGCAGCTCAACAGTTCGCATCTCCCGGAGAGTTTCTGGAAGGATTTCGGGCACGCTTGCGATCAGCTCCGCGCCCGGCATCTTTACTTAGAGCTCAAGCCCGATACCGACGCCATCATTCGAGCCTACCTGCGCCACAATGGCAACTACCGCTCGAACGCTGTGTTGCAGCCCGCTTACGCCGCCGTCGGTGACCCCGCGTCCGCTACAGCGTGGCTCCTGGATGTTGTCTCCGTAGCGCAAGATCCCGCTCAGATTTTGGCCGATCTCGTGGACGTTCCCTGGATTCCACGCCTGCAACGCGCGCCGATTTATCAGCGCATTCTCCAGTCCAAACGGGATGCGCTTGTTAGTCTTCTTGGCCTTGAGCGTGACAGCGCCCAGCAGGCTCTCGGTTCCTGGCAAGTGCGCTGGATCAGGTACCTCATGCTCACCAAACAATATGTGCCAGCGGCCGATGCCATCGCAGCTGTATCCAGAGAGACTCGCGAGGCGGAGTCCGCCAGTCTCGTTCCACTCGACCTGCAGGTAGCGGCGCAGCTGGGAAATTTGGACTCTAAAATCGCCGGGTATCGCGCCGCGCCCCAGAACATTCCCGATTCAAATCTGCTTCGAACCGCGGCACGCCAGTTGTTCGAAGCCGGAGACAAGCAGTCTGCGCGCAAAATTCTCGAATTCGTATTTGCTCGTGAGATCGATGAGCACCAACTCAATGCCGCCAACTTCATGGGTCTGGCCGAGATTCGCCTGGCTTCGGGAGATACTGCCGGCGCCCTCGATCTCCTTCGCCGATTGGTTGTGGTCGTGGGAAATCCGTTCGAGAACCTCGATCCGGCCGCAGCGTTGCTGGAGAAAACCGGCCACAACGCCGAAGCCATCGAGTTTCTCGATCAGCTCGTCAAGTCGGAGCCCTGGGACGCTTCTTACCGTTTGCGTCTAGCCGAGGCTAGAGCAGGCGCAGGGCAGAACCTCGCTGCGTCTCAGGAAGCTCTAGTCTCGCTCGCTTCTGGGTTGGAAGTTCCGTATGACCTCCGTACCAGGGCAGCCTTCGCTCTCGTAGGCCGTTCACACCCCGATCTTGGGAGCGGCGAACTGAACCTGCTCGCCGGAAGCCCAACTGCCATTTCTCAAATCGCCGCTGACAAATTCTACTTCTACGAAACCCGCATCAAGGCCGCACAGAACGTAGCCGATGCTCAGGCGAAGCTCGAACTGCTAAGCCACTGCATCATCGATTTTCCGCGGCGTGATGAAGCCCGTGTTCCGCTGTTCCACGCTGCGGCGAATCTGCGCTCTGATGAATATGCTCTCGGTGTTCTGGAACCGCAGCTGCACACACAATTCCTCGTCACCAATGCTCCCCCTTCGGCCAACTACGAAGAAGAACGGATCATCACTTCAGACAACGACGAAGAAGATGAAAGCGAGCCGACTAACATCCCGATTACGCCGTCGCCCAAAATCTCCCGCGCCCAACAAGCGCAATTGGCGCAGATGATCGGCGAAATGATGATGCGGCTAAATCGGCTGTCCGACGCTGTCTCGTATTTCGAAGTGGCACGTAGCCTGGAGCTTTCGCCAGAGTTGCGACGGGAAAACAAAAAAAAGATTGCAGATCTTAAGGCCGCACTGCGAATGCAGCAACAGAATGCCGCCCGCCAGCCGCTGCTGCACGAAGCGATGGAACAGGATCGCATCGTTCGGCCGCGCTTGGTAGCCCGAACCGCTCCTGGGCCTAAGACGGGAACTCCGACAGGAGGCGTGAAACCATGAAACGAATTGCGATCTTCCTCATTATCGCCGCCCTCGGTGCAGGCATTGGCCGAGGTGCGTATTCTGCAGCCAACTCGACCGGGCAGGCACCGCTCTCGACGTACGTCCCGGCCGGCCCGCTGCTTTACCTGGAGGCCAAAGATTTTTCCGCATTACTCGCGAACTGGAACTCTTCGCCGCAGAAGAAGCAATGGCATGAGAGCGCTAACTTCGAAGTCTTTTTCCGCTCGCGTCTTTTTCTGCGTCTCAAAGGCGCGGGCAGTCAGTTCTCCGCCGCAGCCGGGTTTCCCCCCGACATGAACTTTCTTTCCCAGATTGCCGGAACGCGCAGCGCGCTTGCTCTGTATGACATCGGCAACCTGCAATTTCTCTACATCACTTATCTGCCATCCGCCAAATCCGTGCAGACAACGCTCTGGCAAACTCGCGCCAAGTTCGAGCCGCGCAGTGCCGGCGGCGTGAACTTCTACCTGCGACGGGACCCCGAGTCGCAAAAAGAAGTCGCCTTCGCGGTTTCCGGTGACTACTTACTGCTTGCGACCCGCGAAGATCTTCTCGCGGGCGCGCTGCAATTGATGTCCGGCAGCCTGAATCGCACGGTCGAAAGCGAACCATGGTGGACGCAATCGGTTGCCTCTGCCGGAGAAGCCGGCGATTTGCGGATGGTTCTCGACCTCGCGAAGATTGTTCCCAGCCCGTACTTCCGCACTTATTGGGTGCAACAAAATATCACGGACCTGACGCAATATTCCGCGGAGGTTTCTGATTTGTTTCGTTCCAATAAACAATACCGCGAAGAGCGCGTTTTGATACGGAAGGCCGCACCGTCCGCAGCAGCGGCGGCGGACGGACTCGAAGCAGCCGCCGACCTTGTTCGCCTCGTTCCCGAGAGCGCGGGCATCTACGAAGCCAAGGCTTACGCCTCGGCCGATTCCTGCTTCGACCTGCTCGAGACCAAGCTGCTCGCGCCACATCTAGGGCCCGCCCCTCCCTCGCAGATCGCCCCGCAGGTGCAACTCACCTCAGGCGAAATGGGCGCAGGCTCTGACCTTGAGACCCGCATCGATCAGTCGCCTGCGCAGCACCCCATTCCACAAAACACATCCGCGTTGAAGAAACTCCTCGACAAAACTCAGCTCCTCGCGTCGCTTCAGGTGCAATCCACCGAGCGCGACAAGGCGGGCGTCTTCGTAAGAATTAATTCCGCGACCGTTCTATCGGCAGCCGCCGACTGGAACGAGGCAAGCGTCCAATCCGTTCTCGCTGACTTTGTCCGTTCCGGTCTCACTGCCAGCCAGTTCGGTGTGGCTTGGCAGCAGAAATCCGGCTATCAGGAATTCGACGGCCTCTGGCCGCTCGTGGTCTCCGTCCACGGCAAGTATCTGCTGGTCTCTGATGATCCAAACTTAATGACGGCAATGTTGTCCAACTTCAACCGGAAATCCGATGCGCAGCCCGCGGCCTTTATTGCCGGCTTCAATCACTCCGCTGAGCGCGCTAACTTCGCGCGTTTCTCCGGTGTGGTTGACCGGCCGAACTTGGCGCAGTTCAACGTTCCCGGCATGCAGCAGCAACCGCAATTCTTTTCCGAGAACATGGCGAGCTTGAGTTCGACTCTCGCCGCCGTCGGCACAGCGCGCATCACGGTTCGCACTGACGGCGCTAAAGTCCTGCAAACGGTTACCTACGAATGGTCGCAATAAAAAATCTCGCACTGCTGTTGATTGCGAGCCTGCTGCCGCTGTCGCCTTTTGGCGGAGTCGGTGTCGACGTCAACGCTGCTCAGCACGCGAACTCCCCTCGCACCACGCTCTTTGCCCAGTCGGCCGGTCAGATGTTGAATCGGGATTTCCCCAGCGGCGATGTTTCGTTTCTGCTACTCGACGCTATCACGGGCAAAGTGCTCGCTTCACGCTGGGATAATCCGGAGGCGCCGATTCCTCTCGGCTCACTGGTGAAGCCATTCACCGCGCTGGCCTATGGTGAGCATCACTCATTCCGCTACCCGGCGCACGTGTGCCACGGAACGGCCACCGGTTGCTGGCTTCCGCGGGGCCATGGTGAAGTCGATCTCGCATCGGCGATCGCGTACTCCTGCAACTCTTATTTCCGGGTACTCACGGCGACAATGACCGCGGCTGACGTCTCGCCCACCGCCATCCGCTTTGGCCTCACGCCTCCGGGTCCGGAGACTGCGGGGCCTGCACTCGCCGGTCTCGGCAATCGCTGGGTGATCTCGCCGCTGAGCATGGCGCGCGCCTATCTCGAGTTGGTGCGCCGCCGCGATCAGCCCGGCGTGAGCCAGATTTTCGCGGGCATGGAGCAGTCGGCGAAGGAAGGAACCGGTGCCGAAGTCGATCGCGCTATCCCATTCCCCGACGCTCTGGTAAAAACCGGCACGGCGCAGTGCACTCACGTCAAGCGCGCTCCCGGTGACGGTTTCACCATCGCCATGGCTCCGTCCGACAATCCCCAACTTCTGCTCATGGTTCGCGTGCATGGCGTTCCAGGGGCCAAGGCGGCAAAGATTGCCGGACAAATGTTGCGCCGTCTGCAGGAGTAACTCGCCGCAGGATGAAAATCACAATCGCATTCCTCGCGTTCATTCTGGCAAGTTCTCTGGCTACCGCACAGGACGTCCGCGTCGGTGTGTTCGGCCTGTTCCATCCCCGCCAGCTTGCAGTGAGCGCTCCCGCCGGTTCGGCTCTGGTCGTGCACATTGCGGGAAAGTCCCTGGTGCTCGAAGAAAGCTCAGGAGTGAACATCGCGGACATCCGCGTCGGGGGAGACAACGTTGTTGTGCGCGTTGGAACCCACATCTTCCGAGCGGCGAAAATCACGGTGACCAGCCGTAACGGAGGCCCGGCCGATTTCAATCTCGCCATCGCCGGCAAGATCACGCGGCACTATCGCGGCGCACTTGAAGTGAAACCAGATTCCCGATCTCTGTCGGCTGTGGCAACCATGGATCTGGAAACTGCCGTTGCCTCCGTTGTGGCTGCGGAAGGCGCGGTGGACACGCCGCCCGAAGCGTTGAAAGCATTGTCTGTCGCGGCTCGATCTTATTTCGTTGCCGGCAAAGGGCGCCACCGCGATTTCGATTTCTGCGATACCACCCACTGTCAGTTCCTCCGCGAAGCGCCTGCGAGCAACACGGTCGCGGCCCAGGCGGTCGCTGCCACGCGGGGATTGGTCATCGCTTATCAATCTCAACCCTTCGTCGCCATGTACACGCGCAGTTGCAGCGGGCGTACGCTCACTCCTGCCGAACTTGGCCTGCCTTCAGCCGCCTACCCTTACTATTCTGTCGATTGCAAATATTGCCGCCAGCACCCGTCGCGCTGGCAGAGCCGTCTCTCGACCGAGGATGCTGCCACCCTCCACAGCTCCAACGAGTCTTCGCGTCTGCGCCTCGACCGTCGACTGGGCTGGAACGCCGTCCCAAGCAACACCTTCGTTGTCCAAAAAGAAGGTGAGCAGACCGTCCTGAGAGGAGTCGGCCAGGGACACGGCATAGGACTCTGCCAGGCTGGGGCCAGGGCGATGGCCGAAGAAGGCGCAGACTTCCGCGAAATCCTTGCTCACTATTACCCGAATACAGTTATCACCACACTCGGCGGCGCGCCTCTGCGCTGATTGCCCAGTTTCCCGCCGCTGCTATGCTCGCGGTTGCGCCCGCAAAAAAGTGATAGAGCAAATTCAAATTGTTAATCTTGCCCCCTCAAAAGCGAATCCCTAAGAAACAGCTAAGTCGTGTCGCTGATCGCATTTGCCCGTTGTAGGTTGGAGGTAAGGCTCAGGTTGCAGCCGAACACCGTTGCGGAGTTTCTGATTTTTTACTGCCGTGACGATTAGGAAAGACAATTGACGGAGAGATGCCGACCGTCCTAACATGATGTTATTGTGACCTTGCCGAACTACTACCGTCACCATCATCATCACCACGCCATGAGCGTGTCGGCGGAGCACTTCGGATGAAAGCCTAAAAGCACTCATAGGAAATCCAAGCCCGCTGATGCGAATCCCGCAACAGCGGGTTTTTTGTTTCTGTGCGAGCGTTCGCAGCACCGGGGATGGATGGTAAGAGGAGATTGCAATGGAGATCGACTTCGACAAAATGCAAGGCTTGGCGCCCGCGGTGATTCAAGATGCGGGCAGCGGCGAGTTGCTTATGGTGGGCTTCATGAACCACGACGCACTGGAGACGACGTTGCGGACGGGCTTCGTCACCTTCTACAGCCGCACCCGCCAGACATTGTGGACCAAAGGAGAAACCTCCGGTAATCGCCTTGCGGTCGTGGCGGCGTGGACGGACTGCGACCGCGACACTGTGTTGCTCTCCGTTCGCGTTTTGGGCGCGGGCGTGGTTTGCCATACGGGGTCGAAATCCTGCTTCACGCAGGAGCTACCTCTGGTGGCACCGGCGCGGGCTGTAGAAGAGGAGGCGCAATGATGAAGCTGCGTCTTGGCATTCCCAAAGGGAGTCTGCAGGAAGCGACGCTCAGCCTGTTCACGCGCGCGGGCCTGCGCGTCTACACCAGCGCGCGTTCTTACTTCGCTACAACCGATGATCCTGAGATCGAATGCCTGCTCATTCGTGCGCAGGAAATGGCGCGCTATGTCGAACACGGTGCGCTGGATGCCGGCCTGACCGGTCTGGACTGGGTGCTTGAAAGCGGCCTCGAGGTGGTCCGCGTCGCCGACCTGATCTATGCAAAACAGAGCATGGGCAAAGTGAAATGGGTGCTGGCCGTGCCGGAGGATTCGAACTTCCAGAAGCCCGAAGATCTCGAAGGCCGGATCGTCGCCACCGAACTTGTGAGTTTCACGCGCAACTACTTCGCCAGCCGGAACGTGCCCGTGCGGGTTGAGTTCTCCTGGGGCGCGACCGAAGTGAAGCCGCCGCTGCTGGCCGATGCCATCGTCGAAGTCACGGAGACCGGAAATTCGCTGCGAGCGAACCATCTGAGAATTATAGAAACAGTGTTGGAGTCGAACACGCAACTGGTCGCGAACAAGGGGGCATGGGCCGATCCCGAGCGGCGGCGCAAGATCGAAAACCTGGCTGTGATGCTTTGCGGGGCCATGGCCGCGCACGGCCGGGTCGGGTTAATGCTCAACGTGCGCAAGCCAGACTTGGCTTCGGTTCTTGCCCTACTCCCCGCGTTGAAGAATCCAACCGTCGCGCCGTTGGCGGATGGCGAATGGGTCGCCGTTAATACCATCATCGAAGAGCAGACCGCGTGGACACTGATTCCGAAGCTCAAGGAAGCGAATGCCCAGGGGATCGTTGAGTATCCGCTGAACAAGGTGGTGATGTGATGCGCATTCGCATTCTTGACGGGCTTAAGAGGGATCGGTTCGTGCGCAAGCTCGAAGAGCGCGGCGCGAGCGATCTGGCCGAGGTTGAGCCGGCGGTACGGCGCATCCTGAGCGATGTCCGGCGCAATGGGGATCGGGCTTTGCGCCGCTACGCGGCGCGGTGGGATGAATTGGGCAGGGGCGAACCTGTGCGTGTGCCCGAGGCTGACCTGCAAGAGGCCTGGCAGCAAACGTCTCCCGAGCTGCAGGCTGCGACCGCCCAGGCCGCGGGCAACATTCGCCGCTACTGCGAGTGGCAGAAACCGGAGGAGTGGCGGCGCGAAATTCATCGCGGAGTTTGCGTAGGACAGTTGGTGCGTCCTCTGGAATCGGTGGGCTGTTATGTTCCCGGAGGTCGTTATCCGTTGCCTTCCACGCTGTTGATGACGGTAATTCCCGCGCAAGTTGCCGGCGTGCCGCAGATCCGGGTGATGTCGCCGCATCCGGCGCAGGCGACGTTAGCTGCTGCTGCGTTTCTTGGCGTGCGGGAGTTTTATCGCGTGGGCGGGGCGCAGGCAGTTGCTGCACTTGCTTATGGAACGGAGAGTATCCCGCGCGTCAACAAAATTGTCGGTCCGGGCAACCGGTACGTGACCGCAGCCAAGAAGCTGGTTGCATTCGATTGCGCGATTGAATTTCTGGCTGGTCCGACCGAGGCCGTGTTCATCAGCGAAGAGGGCGATCCAGTTTTCATCGCGTGCGATTTGGTGGCGCAGGCGGAGCACGATCCGGATGCGCTGTGCATCTTAATTACGAGTTCGCGCGGATTAGCGAAAGCTGTCCAGACGGAACTACAGCGGCATACGCGCGCAAATCCGATTGCGATTGAATCACTTTCTCGTCGCGGAACGATTCTTTTGGTGCCTTCTATTGACGATGCCGTCGAAATTGCGAACCGCGTCGCGCCCGAGCATCTGACGCTGCCGGCTGCCCTGGCGCCAGCGGTGCAAAACGCCGGCTCGATTTTTCTGGACGAGTTTACGCCCCAGTCCGCGGGGGATTACATCTCCGGTCCAAATCACGTATTGCCGACCGGAGGGATGGCGCGCGTGCGCGGCGGCCTGAGCGTGCTGGATTTCGTTCGTCTTATTTCTTGTCAGAAGATTGCACCGGAAGGGATCGTCGAAATTGGGCCAGCGGCCATCGTGCTGGCTGAAGCCGAAGGCTTGCGCGGGCACGCGGAATCCTTGCGGGTGAGGTGTTCGAATGCTTGAGGCCCGCGCGGCAGTAAAGCGTTTGCAAGTCTATCGGCCACCGTTGGCTGGCCGCCGGGGACTGCGACTTGATTTCAACGAGAGCACCATTGGTTGCTCGCCGCGTGTATTGGCGCGCCTGCGATCGCTGGATGCCGAAGCGCTAGCGCGTTATCCTGAGCGCGAACCGGTGGAAGCCGAGGTGGCTGGTTTTCTCGGACTCGATGCGGCGCAGGTTCTGCTCACGAACGGAGTGGATGAGGCGATTCATCTGTTGTGCTCGACCTATCTCGAGCCCGGGGACGAAGCGATCATCGTCGTGCCAACGTTTGCCCTGTATGCGATCTTCGCTCAAGTGGAAGACGCTCGCTTGATCCAGATTCTTTCCGGCGAGAACTTCGCCTTTCCTTTAGAAGATCTGCTCTCGCGGATCGGCCCACGTACGCGGCTGATCGCAGTGGCGAATCCGAACAATCCTACGGGAACAGTGGTTGCCGGCGAAATTCTGCTTCAAGTGGCTCAGTCTGCGCCCCAGGCGGCGGTCCTGGTGGACGAAGCGTACTTCGAGTTTCACGGAGAGACAATTCTCAACCATAGGGTGCGACCGGCGAATCTGTTTGTGGCGCGAACATTTTCGAAGGCCTATGGATTGGCTGGTCTCCGCATCGGCGTTCTCGCCGCGGACGCAGGACAGATGGCGATGGTGCGCCGCGCCGCTTCGCCCTACAACGTGAATGCAGTTGCGCTGGCGGTATTGCCGGAAGCGCTTCGAGATCAGCAGTACGTCGAAAACTATGTTGCCGAGGTGAGGCGAGGCCGCAGGCTATTGGAGCAGGAGCTCAAAACTCTTGGCCTGCACTGCTGGCCGAGCAGGGCCAACTTTGTGCTCGTACGCATCGGTCCCGCCCACGCGGAATTCATTCAGACGTTGCGCGCGCGCGGAATCCTGGTGCGCGACAGGAACACCGATCCGGGATGCGAAGGTTGCGTGCGCCTGACTGTGGGATCGGAGGAACATACGCGGATCCTGATTGGCACGCTGCGAGAGGTGGTAGAGACACTTGGATTGCACGGTGAGGTGAATGCGTGAGAAAAGCCAAACTGCACCGCAAGACGGAGGAAACCGAGATTCGGATCGCGCTCACGATTGAAGGCCGAGGGAAGTATGAGATCTCAACCGGAATCCGTTTTCTCGATCACATGTTGGAGCTCTTCACGCGACACGGCGCATTCGATCTGAAACTCGCGGCAGTGGGTGACCTGGACGTCGATCAGCACCACACGGTAGAAGACGTGGGGATTGCGCTCGGCGAGGTATTTGACCGTGCTTTGGGAAATCGGCGCGGCATTCTGCGTGCCGGTTACTTTGTCATGCCCATGGATGAAACTCTGGGTTTGGCTGCGGTCGATTTTGGCGGCCGCGCGGCCGCCGTCGTCGATACCAAGGTCCGTGCGATGCGGGTGGGAGATCTGCAAGTGGAACTGGTCAGCGATTTTTTCGAGGGGTTTGTGCGAGGCGCGCGCGCCAATGTTCATGTGCGTGTGCTGTACGGGCGCTCCAGCCACCACAAGATCGAAGCGATCTTCAAAGCGTTTGCGCGGGCGCTGCGCGTGGCGTGCTCGCGCGACCGTCGCCTGCGCCGGATGCTGCCGAGCACTAAAGGATTTCTATGATCGCCATCGTAGATTACGGCGCGGGCAACCTGAATTCGGTGAAGAAGGCGCTTGACTATCTCGGTGCCGATGTTGTGGTGACGGGCCAGCCTGAGACCGTTGTAGCAGCGGACAAGATTTTATTGCCGGGAGTGGGACATTTTTCTTCTCTGCGAGCTTTGGATCGCGCCGGCTTGCGGGAGGCCTTGTTGCAAGCCGCTTCCGCCGGCAAACCGTTTCTCGGAATCTGTCTGGGAATGCAGTGGCTTTTCGAAGGGAGTGAGGAGTGCAGCGAGGTCGCAGGAGCAGGCATCTTTCCCGGTAGGTGCCGGCAGTTTCCGTCCTCAGTGAAGTCGCCGCATGTGGGTTGGAATTCTCTGGCAATTCAGGAAGGCTCGCGCTTGCTGCAAGGCATCGCGCAGGATTCTTTCGTCTATTACACACACTCTTTCCACGCGCCTGTGGTTAGCGCGATGACGGCGGCTGGCGAATACGGCCTGCAGTTTGCCGCCGCCGTTGAGCATGGCAACATCTTCGGAGTGCAGTTTCATCCGGAGAAATCAGGAGACGTGGGGCTCGCGATCCTGAAGAATTTCTGCGAGGTCTGATGTGTTGACCAAGCGCATCATCGCCTGCCTGGACATGGACGGAGGCCGAGTCGTGAAGGGCGTGCGGTTCAAGAATCTACGCGACGCGGGCGATCCGGCGGAGTGTGCAACGGCGCACGCTCGCAACGGCGCAGACGAAATTGTGCTGCTCGATATTACGGCAACCAGCGGGAACCGGCGCACGTTGCTGGATGCAGTCTTCCGCACGGCACGCTCGTTGTTCGCTCCGTTTACGGTGGGCGGAGGAATTCGCCAGCTCGAAGATGCAGCGGCGGTGTTCGACGCGGGCGCGGATAAAATCGCCATCAACTCGGCTGCTGTGCGCGATCCTGCATTGATCGGCAGGATTGCAGGGCGATTTGGTTCGCAGGCAGTGGTCGTGGCCATTGATGCAAGAAAGGTAGACGGAGGTTTCGAGGTGTTCGTCGCCGGAGGACGCGTGGCCACGGGCCGGAACGCTATCCAATGGGCGCGGGAAGCGGCTGCGTGCGGAGCGGGCGAAATTCTGCTGACTTCGATGGACCGGGACGGAACTCAATCCGGTTTTGACTGCCAGCTGGTGCGCACCGTGGCCGAGGCGGTTTCGATTCCGGTCATTGCTTCGGGAGGTGCGGGATCGGCGCGCGACTTCGTCGAGGTGTTTCGCGAGGGCCGCGCCGATGCGGCTCTGGCTGCATCCATCTTTCACTTCGGCATCGAGAATATTGCGGAACTGAAGCGCGAGCTGCACGATGCCGGCATACCGGTGAGGTGGCCGTGCTGATTCCGTCGATTGACCTGATGGGCGGCAAGATTGTGCAGTTGGTGCAGGGCGATAGGCAAGCGCTGCAGTTCGATAACTTCGACTATTGGATCGAGCGATTCTCCAAGTATCCGCTGGTGCAGGTGATCGACCTCGACGCAGCCAGAGGCACTGGAAATAATTGGCAACTCGTGAATCGGATTGTGCAGAGGCTCAACAGCCAGGTTGGGGGCGGGATCCGCAGCGTCGAACAGGCGCGGGAGATCTTAAAGGCCGGCGCGCACAAAGTCATTCTTGGTTCGGTGTTGTTGAAGGATGGCAAGATCGACACGCAGTGCGCTGCCACGCTGGCAAGTGCACTCGGTACCGCCGCGCTGGTGTTTGCCCTCGATACCCGAGGCGGCCGGGTCGCGATCGATGGCTGGCGCAAAGATACCGGCGTCACGGCGTTCGACATGATTCAGGCGCTCGAACCATTCTGCGAGACCTTTCTCTACACGCACATTGACACGGAAGGGTTGATGGGAGGAATCCCAATGGAGACTGTGTGTGCAATCCGGCAGGCCACCTCGCGGCGGCTGGTGGTTGCGGGCGGAATCACGACACAGCAGGAAATCGACAGCCTCGGCGCGCTCGGGATGGATGCCGTTGTCGGGATGGCCTTGTATTCGGGCCGTATTTCGGCGTGAAAGCCCACAAGGCTTCAAGGTTTGCGCAGCCGCGTATGCGGAATCTGTCACCGTGATTGCGGCGGGCGCGGGTGCAGGGTCTCGCGCCACCCGAAGTTATTGTGTTGTTGCGCAGGGTGCCGGCAGACGGCCACTAACCACAGCCGAGAAAGGTTCCTAAGCTGCGGCCAGATAGACATAACGCAGAATAAACAGTATGGTGAGGATCCAAACCAGCGTGTTTACTTCGCGAACCTTGCCCGCCGCAATTTTCACGACGGTGTAGGAAATCAGACCGAGGCTGAGGCCGGTCGCGATGCTGAAGGTAAGCGGCGTGGCCACCATGGTGATAAAAGCCGGGACGGCCTCACTGAATTCCTGCCAGGCGATCTGCGCAATCGATTGTGTCATCAGAACGCCAACCAAAATCAGCGCGGGGGCGGTCGCATAGGCTGGAATCGCGGTGGCCAGCGGCGAGCAGAACGTCGCTAACAAGAAGAGCGCGGCGACGGCCACATTGCTCAGACCAGTACGAGCCCCAGCGGCAACTCCGGCTGCGCTCTCGATGTAGCTCGTCAACGTCGAAGTTCCCGTCAAGGAGCCGACGATGGTTCCAACGGCATCCGCAACCAGGACGCGGCCTACCCGGGGAATTTTGCCGTCTTTGATGAAGCCACCCTGCTCGCACACTCCTACGAGCGTACCAACGTTGTCGAAAAGATCCACAAACAGGAATGCGAACAGGATTTCGAGCAAGCCGAGATGGCTCGCCCCGCGAAAATCGAGCTGCAAGAAAGTGGAGGAGGGGTGCGGCATCGCGAAGATCGCTGCCGGCCAGTTCGTGATCCCGCGCAGAATTCCGAGCAGTGCGGTGCCAAAAATGCCGATCAGGATGGCGCCATGGAGCTTTCGCGACATGAGGATCAGCATCAGCACCAGGCCGAAGCAGGCGGTCTGCACTTCTTTGTCGGCGAAGCTGCCGAGGCCTACATACGTCGCCGAATTCGCGACTACAAGCTTTGCATTCCGCAGTCCCACAAACGCGATGAACATTCCAATGCCCGCCGCAGTCGAGTGCTTCAGGCAGTCGGGCATGCCGTTGACGATCTGCTCGCGAACCCGCGTCACGGTGAGCACAAGGAAAAGAACGCCTGAACAAAACACCACGGCGAGCGCGGTGCGCCAGGGGACATGCATGGCGATGCAGACGGAATATGTGAAGTAGGCGTTAAGAGACATTCCCGGCGCCAACGCGATGGGATAGTTGGCATAGAGTCCCATTACCAGCGTGGCCACCGCGGCAGAGGCGCAGGTCGCAAAGACCACGCCCTCTGGCGGCATCCCTGCCTGAGCCAGGATCTGGGGGTTCACCACGATGATGTAAGCCATGGTGACAAAGGTGGTGAGCCCGCCCAGCATCTCCTGTTTCACGGAGGTGTGATTCTCGGCGAGTTTGAAATAACGATCGATCATTGATCAGTCATCCTCCAGGGCCTCAGGCTGGTGGCCGTCGAACAGACTCAGTATTCGATCTTGTTGGGCTTCCTTTCCCACGCACGAAATGCCACCAACGCCTCGTCGCGCATCATCTGAATCATCGGAATCTTGCGCTGCGCATGCGGCTGAGCGAGTTCGCGGTAGATCAGTGAATCGTCAAATCCGATCCTGGACGCATCCGCGTCGGCATTGCCAAAATAAATTCGAGAGATGCGCGCCCAGTAAATTGCCCCAAGGCACATGGGGCATGGCTCACAGGAGGTGTAAATCTCGCAGCCTTCAAGATCGAAAGCGCCAAGTTTCCTGCAGGCCTCGCGGATGGCGAGCACCTCCGCGTGCGCTGTAGGATCATTTATGGAAGTGACTTGATTCGTGCCCTCGGCAACAATGGCGCCGCCTTTCACCACCACTGCACCGAAGGGCCCGCCGCGTCCGGAGAGGACGTTGTCGAGCGAGAGCTCAATGGCGCGGGCCATAAAAAGATTGTCCATGTGATCGTTCTATCTATGAGTCATCGTCAAAGGCATGCCGGCAGGGGCAAGCCGCGAACTCGCAAATCAGTCGACATGGACTCTTCCGCAGCCGCTTCGCTGAGAAGAAAGTATAAGCCGGGAGTCAAACTTCGTAAAATTCTTTTGATTCCAGCGGTGCTCGCATTGCAAAAACAGAGCGACCGGAATACGCTCTGCCTCGATGCACTAATTTTCCAAGGAGTTGAATTTTGAGTTTGCACGCGTTCCTCGCTCGCCGCGTAGTTACTCCCACAGGAATCCGCCCGGCGGCCGTACTGGTGGAAGGAGAGCGCATCGAAGCCATTGTTTCTCTCGATCAAGTACCCGAGGGGTGCAGAATCCGCGACCTCGGCGACGCCGCCATTCTTCCGGGGCTCGTCGATTCCCACGTGCACATCAACGATCCCGGCCGCACGGATTGGGAGGGTTTCGAAACAGCGACGCGAGCCGCAGCTGCGGGCGGCTACACGTTTCTTGTCGATATGCCCCTGAACTGTCTTCCCGCGACCACGACCGTCGCGGCGCTCAATGCCAAGCGTGCGGCCGCATACGGCAGGTGCCGCGTCGATTGGGCAGCCTGGGGCGGGCTGGTCCATGACAACCCAAACGACCTCGAAGCTCTCGCGGTCGCCGGAGCGCTGGGGTTCAAATGCTTTCTGATCAATCCTGGTATCGATGGCTTCACCATGGTGACGGAGCAACAGTTGCGAACTGCTCTACCTCATGTCGCCCGGACCGGCCTGCCACTTCTGGTGCATGCTGAATTTCCCGGTCCAGTTGATCGGGCAACGGACGCGCTGGCCAACGCCGATTGGAACTATTACTCAACATATCTGCAATCGCGCCCAGACGAGGCGGAGCTGGCTGCCATCCGGATGATGCTGTCGTTATGCCGCGAATATGGCTTTCGTTTGCACATTGTCCATCTATCGACCAGCCACGCGCTGGCCGAACTGCGCGCTGCGCGCTCCGACGGATTAGCGGTGAGCATCGAGACCTGTCCCCACTATCTCCATCTGTCTGCGGAAACGATTGCGAACGGGGCGACGCTGAGCAAATGTGCTCCGCCGATTCGCAGCCGCGAAAATTGCGAAAGATTGTGGCAGGGCCTCAGAGATGGGACGATTGATCTGGTAGTGACCGACCATTCCCCGTGTCCACCTGGGATGAAGCGTCTCGCCGAAGGCAATTTCCGCACCGCCTGGGGCGGTATTGCGAGCCTTTCAGTAGCGCTGCCGCTGATGTGGACTGAAGCCAGCAAGCGAGGTTTTACGTTGCTCGATCTGGCACGCTGGATGGCCGCGGCCCCGGCCCGACTGGCGGGTTGCGACACGCGCAAGGGTCGAATTGCCGCGGGCTACGATGCAGACTTCGTTGTGTTCGACCCCGACAGCGAGTTCATCGTGACAGAGGATAAATTGCACTACCGGCATCCCCTTTCTCCGTATCTTGGAGAAACGCTGCGCGGCGTAGTGCTGGCCACTTATCTGCGAGGGAATCCTGTCTTCGCAGAAGGAGAGTTTCCTGGTGAACCCCGCGGACGGGAATACGTCCCAAATACAAAGTTTCTATCCTGACCTACAGCACTTCCGCTCCCTATCGGCTGCAGTCTGGCTTACACTATCCCATCCGCAGGCTAGGGCGTCCGTTGGGTTACAGCACTTGGTTACGGCACATGAACAGCGAGCACATCGTCGGCAAGTCTGTTCCGCGCAAGGAAGGGCGCGACAAGGTAACCGGAAGGTCGCAGTATGTTGACGATATGGTTCTGCCCAACATGCTCTTCGGAGCGACGGTTCGCAGTCAGATTCCTCGCGGCCGCATCAACAAGATCACATTCGGTCCCGAAATCGCCTGGAATGAATTCGTGATCGTTTCCGCGAAAGATATTCCCGGGAAGAATTGCATCGCATTGATTGGGGACGATCAGCCGTGTTTGGCGAACGAGTTTGTTAACCATCCGGAGGAGCCCATTTTGTTGTTGGCTCATCCGGACCGCCATCTTCTCCCGAAGGCGGTTGAGGCGGTGTCGATCGAATACGATGCTTTGCCGGCCATCTTCACGATTGAAGAAAGCGCGCGCCGCGCCGAAATCGTTTGGGGCGAAGACAACATATTCAAAACCTACTTGATCGAAAAAGGCGAAGTAGATGGCGTTTGGGAGGAGGCCGATTACATTGTGGAAGGCGAGTACACGACTGGCGCGCAGGAACAGCTTTACATCGAAAATAATGGGATGATCGCGGCCTTTGACGCCCAGGGAATCACGGTGTGGGGCTCGCTGCAGTGCCCTTACTACATCCACAAGGCGCTAATGGCTCTGTGCGGTCTGCCGGCGGAAAAGGTTCGTGTGGTGCAGATGGAGACCGGAGGCGCTTTCGGCGGGAAGGAGGAGTATCCGTCAATGATCGCCGGGCATGCGGCGCTGCTGGCGATGAAGTCCTGCAAACCCGTGAAAATTATTTATGACCGCATGGAAGACATGGCTGCGACTACCAAGCGGCATCCCTCGCGCACGCGCCACCGCACGGCTGTCACCAGGGATGGCAAGATCCTGGGCGGAGAGATCGACTTCACGATCGACGGTGGAGCGTATGCAACGTTGTCATCTGTAGTCCTGTCCCGTGGGGTGATTCACGCCGGAGGACCTTACTACTGGCCGAGTGTCCGTATCCGCGCCAAGGCCCTCGCGACAAACGCGCCGCCCCACGGAGCTTTTCGTGGCTTTGGAGCGCCGCAGAGTCTTTTTGCCATGGAGCGGCACATGGATCGCATCGCGCAGGCGGTTGGCCTTTCTCCGATTGAGATCCGTCGTCGGAATTTTCTGCAGCCAGGGCAAACCACCACTACAGAACAGGTTGTACGCGAACCCATTCATCTCGGAAATTTACTGGACCGTGCCTTGGAGGCGTCGGACTACCACTCTAAGAAAAAGAGCTTCGCAAATCACAACCAGTCTGGCGCCACTCCGAAAGGCATGGGCATCGCTGCGTTTCTGCACGGTGCGGGATTCACGGGTTCGGGCGAGCGCTACCTGAGTTCTGTGGTCGGTGTCGAGGGTTGTGCCGACGGCAGTGTGAGCGTGCTGGTTTCAAGCACAGAATTTGGCCAGGGAACGAAAACCGTTCTCAGCCAGATCGCGGCCGAAGCGCTCAGCCTGCCATACGAAAACGTGAGCATGGCTCAGCCGGATACTCTGGAAGTGCCCAACAGCGGTCCCACGGTCGCATCGCGTACGGTTATGGTAGTTGGGAAATTGGTGCAGTCCGCGGCGTTGGGAATCCGACAGACGCTGATCTCGTCAAACCTGCTCCGCGAGACCTACACGGCGGAGGAGTTTCGCACAGCCTGCCAGAACTATGTTGCGGCGCATGGGCAATTCCGTTCGTGGTCGCGTTACGAAGCGCCCAGCGACATTTTCTGGGACGATCAAAAGTATCGAGGAGACGCCTACGCTGCGTTTGCCTGGGCGGTTTACATTGCGGAAGTCACCGTTGATCTGACAACCTATAGCGTGTCGGTAGACGACTTCGTGGCGCTCCAGGAAGTTGGCAAAGTTCTGCACCCGCTGCTGGCGAGGGGGCAAATCATCGGTGGCGTCGCCCAAGCGATCGGATTCGGCCTTTATGAAAAAGTGGTTTGGCAGAATGGACGCATGCAGAACAATCAGATGACCAATTACATCATGCCGACGTCAAGTGACCTGCCTCCAATTCGCGTGTTTTTCGAAGAGTTGGGAAATGTCTACGGGGCATATGGTGCAAAGGGCATCGGCGAACTCCCAATGGACGGCCCGGCCCCGGCAATTCTGAATGCGGTGGAAGATGCGCTCGGAGTTCGATTCGATTCGATCCCCCTACTTCCAGAAGACATCATGGACGGGTTGAACTCGCACGGGGCTGCTGCTTCGTCGCAGCGCGGCGACCATGGCCTTGGTTCCGCAGGCGGCGTGCCATGACGGATTCTCGCGACCGCCGCGCCAAGACTGAGATTTCATTCACGGTCAACGGTGAGCCAAGGAAGGTCCATGCTTATCCGATGGAGCGGCTGCTCGACGTGTTGCGGCAACAACTTCAATTGACTGGGGCGAAGGAAGGATGCGGAGAAGGCGAGTGCGGTTCGTGCTCGGTTTTGATGGACGGCGTACTGGTGAACAGCTGCCTCGTACCTGTGCTTCAGGCCGAAGGGGCAAGCGTGGTTACAATCGAGGGACTTGCGGCGGGAGAGCGGCTGCACTTCTTGCAAGAGGCCTTTCTCGAATGCGGCGGCGCGCAGTGCGGCATCTGCACGCCGGGGATGATTCTTGCATCCACCCATTTATTAAACGGAAATCCCAAACCCACCATGGAAGAAATCAGGGAAGGACTTTCCGGCAATCTCTGCCGCTGCACCGGGTACAGCCAGATTGTTGAAGCTGTGGCGGAAGCGGCGCGCCGCAGGACGGCATCATGAGATCGAATCCTTCTGATTATGAAATGATCGCTCCCGGCAGCTTGCACGCGATCGTGTCACTGCTGGCAAACGAACCGGGCGTGTGGGTTCCGATTGCCGGAGGCACCGATGTGATGGTGCAATACGCGGCAGGGAAGCTTGCGGCGCGAAAGCTGGTCAGCATTTGGAATCTTCCCGAGTTGCGATGCATTGAGGTCGCGCTTGGCGAGATTCGGATCGGTGCGGGGTGTACTTATACCGATCTCCGCGGAAGCGAGGTTGTAGGACGAGAGTTTCCGCTGTTGCATCGTGCCGCGCAGTGGACCGGGGGAGTCGCAAACCAGAATCGGGGAACGATTGGGGGCAACATCGTGAACGCATCGCCGGCCGCCGACTCGCTGCCTGCGCTGCTCGTGTACGACGCGGAATTGATTCTAGTTTCAGCCCGGGGTGAGCGCCGGCTACCCTATGCAGATTTTCACATTGGCTACAAGAAGACGCGGCTGGCAAATGATGAGCTGGTGCAAGCCGTGTGTCTGCCGCGACGATTCTCGGAATATTTCGGCTATGCCCGCAAGGTGGGAGCCCGGAATGCGCAGGCGATTTCCAAAGTGTGCATTGCCGCTCTCGGCCGACTTGCAGACGGTGTGGTCGAAGACGTCCGCATCGCTCTCGGAAGCGTGGCGCCAGTTCCCCTCCGCTTGACGCAGACTGAGCAAACTATCAGAGGAAAGGCCATTGATTCTCATCTTTTGCTCTTAGCGAAGAAGGCCGCCGCTGCCGAAATCCGCCCGATTGACGATATTCGATCTACCGCGAAATATCGTGCTGCGGTGGCGGGCAATCTTCTGGCCGAGTTTTTGAATCGGCTAAGTTCGGAGCAAGCGGGCTCGGAACGCGGGAGAGTGAAGGGTATTCTGGCGCAATGGAATCGGCTTTCAATCGACGAGGCCACGGAAGCGATTTTGCCTTGTTGCGGATCGAAAGCCTGGGCGCAGGGTATGGTGGCTCGAAGACCGCTCGGGGACGAAGCTGCGCTGCTGGCGGCGTCGGAGGATACGTGGCGCAACCTGACACCATCAGACCGGAAGGAAGCGTTCCGCAATCATCCGCGAATCGGGGAGTCGAAGCCGGCTGACTCTTCGTCAACCCAGTCTCCGTCAGCCAAATCTGTAGAATGGTCAGCGCAGGAGCAACGGAACATTGCGGATGCCGACTCTGCCGTGAAAATCGCTCTGGCGAATGCAAATCAAGAATACGAGCGGCGGTTTAACAACATCTTCATCGTGTGCGCCACCGGTAAGTCTGTATCGGAGATCCTGGGGATTCTTCGACGACGCCTCAAGAATGACGCGGAAACTGAACTTCAAGAAGCAACCGAACAGCAACGGCAGATTACCGAGATCCGGTTAAGGAAGTGGCTTCAAGGATGACAGGCATTTCGACTCACATCCTGGACATGATTCATGGCAAGCCTGCCAGGGACGTGCCAGTGCAACTGGAGAAGCAGAACACATCTGGAGATTGGCGACTGTTGACCTCGGCGCGCACCGATCAGGATGGCCGGTGTGCTCAGTTGCTGCCGGAAGGCGAAAATCTGTCAGCGGGAGTGTATCGTTTGATTTTTGACACCGCGTGTTACTACGCAGTGCAGAAAATCGACTTCCTATATCCAGTGGTGGAAGTTACGTTCCAGGCCCGAGAGGGCGAATCGCATTTTCACATTCCGCTGCTCCTGAGCCCGAACGGATATACGACCTACCGTGGAAGCTGAGATGGAGTTGACAAAGTGACGTCGTCAATCCGCGAATGGCTTAATCTGCTGGTGCGCTGGTTCCACGTTTTTGCAGCCATCATGTGGGTTGGCCAAACATACTATTTCACCTGGCTGGATGGCCAATTTGGCAGGCTCGCGAAGAACGCCGCTGGAGATGGCACAAGCTCGGCAGTATGGATGGTGCACAGCGGCGGTTTCTATACGGTCGATAAGCAGAAGTCCCTCGAGGTCGGGCCCGAGCAGGTTCATTGGTTTCGTTGGGAAGCGTTAATGACCTGGCTGAGCGGAATGGTGTTGTTGTTTCTTGTGTATTACTCTAGCTCCGGCCTCATTGATCCCGATGTCGCTGAGATGACCCAGGTGCGTGGCATTGCGATTGGATTGGCTGTGCTGGCCGGCGGGTGGGTCGTCTACGATCTGGCGCTACGTTCGCCTCTGGGCAGATCGGAAGCGGTGTTCGCGACGTTCTCTCTGGTGATGATCGCCATGCTCGCCTGGGGATTGATGCACGTGTTTAGCGGCCGTGCGGCTTACATCCACGTCGGGGCGGTGCTTGGGACGATTATGACCGCCAACGTTTGGTTCCGAATTCTTCCCTCGCAGCGCAAAATGATTGCGGCGGCGGCAGCCGGGGAAACGTTCGATGCGTCACTCGGCGCTTCCGCCAAGCTGCGCTCCAAACACAATACCTTCATGGCGGTCCCAGTTGTCTTCATTATGATCAGCAATCATTTCCCCGTCGCCACTTACGGGAACATATTCGGTTGGGAGGTCCTCGTCGCGCTCGTTCTTCTGGGCTGGGTGGCGGCGAAGCTTATACGCGAGGCCTGAGGCGCATGAGCGCGCTTTCGCCGTCGAAACTGAAATCTGGTGCAGACAACTAAGACTACAAATCGCGCAGCTGAAGTCATCGCTCGGTGCTTGAGGGTAGCGTGTTTTACGGAAAACTCAGAGGGCACCCGCCGGACCTTCTTGTCTCCGCCCATGCGTGATTGCCATCGCGAAATTGCCCGATGGATGGAGCCGCTGTGTGCTGAGGTGCGAGTCGATGCTGCCGGAAATCTCCGTGGATTTTATTCGGCCGCTGAGCCGAGGGCGCCGTGCCTGCTCATAGGTTCACATCTCGATACCGTTCCTAACGCCGGTGCTTATGATGGAGTGCTGGGGGTTGTGCTTGCCCTCGCATTACTGGAAGAGCTACAGGGACGCAGGCTTCCTTTCGGCATCGAGGTGGTTGGTTTCTCAGAGGAAGAAGGAGTACGCTTCGGCACTCCGTTCATCGGCAGCCGCGCGCTGGTTGGCAGGCTGGATGAGGAACTCTTAAACGCTCATGATGCCCAGGGGATCTCCGTGCGAAAGGCGATCGAAGACTTTGGTTTGAATCCCAAGGAGATTTCCCAGGCCGAACTGAAAAACGATACGCTAGGCTACATTGAGTTGCACATCGAACAGGGACCGGTTTTGGAGACGCTGAATCAGCCACTCGCGGCGGTCGAGGCGATTGCCGGACAGAGCCGTTTGGAGTTCACGTTTCGTGGCCGCGCCAACCATGCGGGCACCACGCCCATGGATCTTCGATGCGATGCCATTGCAGGCGCGGCGGAGTGGATCAGCACAGTAGAACGCGCAGCTCAAGCAGTGCCCGGTTTGGTGGCGACCGTCGGAAAGATCGAGGCAAAGCCCGGAGCGGTGAACGTGATTGCAGCGGAGGCGCGGCTTTCGCTCGATGTCCGTCACAGTGCCGACGACATTCGAACTCGCACTGTGGGGGAGTGCATTCGCGAGGCTCAGCAAATTGCCGCACGCCGTGGATTATCCGTACGGGACACGACGCTGCTAAATCAGCGGGCAGTCGCGATGGATCCGTTCCTAGTTGACGAGATCGAACGGGCAATCGTCAAGACAAGATGCAAACCGTGCAGGATGGTAAGCGGCGCGGGTCACGACGCCATGATCCTGGCGGAAAAAGTTCCCGCCGCAATGATATTTCTGCGGACCCCGGGCGGCATCAGCCACGACCCCGCGGAATCGGTTGCAGTTGAGGATGTGGAAAAGGCGATCGAGTGCGGACTGCACCTTCTCGATCAGCTTGCTGCTTCTCCCGAATTTCAGAAAAGGATGAACCGTGCATAATCTTGGCCGCACCCGAAGCTCCCAACAACCCAATCATTTGCTTCTGACCGCGGACACTTTTGTGCGCACGACTCTGCCGGGAATGAAGGCGTGCGCCGCAATCGTGCATATTAGTCCAGCATTGGGCGCCAAGTTCACGGAGTACACCGCTGAGTTTGAAGCAGGAGGAGAGTTGGGCAGCACGCCTGCGCAGCGCTTTATTTTCGTGATCGATGGCGGTGTGGAGCTGGAAGTTAACGGCAAATCAAGCGCGCTAGGCGCTCGCGGTTACGCCTATCTCCCTGCAAGGTTGCCCCATCGAGTGGTGGCTGCAAAGGCGAGCCGTGTCGCCGTCGTCGAGAAGCCTTATCAGGCTCTCGATTCGGTCGAGCGGCCGCAGTTAATCATTTCGAACGAAGATGCGGTTTCTTCGCATCCGCTTGAAGACGACCCCCGCTTGCAGGTCAAATGTCTGCTTCCGGATGAAATGAGTTTTGACTTTGCCGTGAACACGATGGTCTACCAGCCTGGGGCCTCCCTGAGCATGGTCGAAATGCACGTGATGGAGCACGGACTTATCATGCTCGAAGGCGGCGGAATTTATCGGCTCGGCGATTCGTGGTATCCAGTGACCGCGGGAGACTTCATCTGGATGGGACCGTGGTGTCCGCAGTGGTTTGGAGCGATTGGCAAGGTGCCCGCAAAATATCTTATCTACAAAGATTGGAACCGGCATCCCTTGGCAGGCCCGCAGCCATGAGTCTCACGATCAATCGAGATCGCCTGCTCTCCGAAATCGACGCGCTAGCCTCCTACTCTGACGCCGAAGCTCCGGCGGTGACGCGAATCGTTTTCACGCCCACGGATCTCAAAGCTCGTGCGTGGATGAAAGCTCGTTGCGAGGAAGCCGGGCTTACGGTGCGGCAGGATGCCGTCGGAAACACTTTCGCTCGCTGGAATGGTTCCGACCCGGCCGCGCCAGTTGTCGGCACCGGCTCGCATATCGATGCCATTCCAAACGCAGGAAAATACGATGGTGTGGTGGGAGTACTCGGAGGCTTGGAAGCGATACGGGCATTACGGCAGAGTGGATTTCATCCGAAGCATTCAATTGAGTTGACCATTTTTACTTCTGAAGAGCCGACGCGTTTTGGAATCGGGTGCCTCGGAAGCAGACTGCTCTCTGGCACTGTTTCTGCAGATGCGGCGAGAAAGCTAACCGACAGCGAGGGCACCGCTCTCGACGAGGTTCGCCGGAACGCCGGCTTTAGAGGCGAACTCGAAGAAGTGAAGCTGCCCGTCGGCTACTACGCCGCATTCGTAGAACTGCACATCGAACAGGGGCCATTGCTGGAGCGCCAGCAAATTCCTCTCGGGATCGTTACGAAGATAGCGGCGCCGGCGAGCCTTCGCGTTTTGATCGAAGGTACGGGTGGACACGCCGGTGGTGTCTTGATGCCGGACCGCCACGATGCTCTCTGTGCCGCGGCCGAGTTGATTCTGGCAATCGAGAACGCGGCGCGCACCAGCGGAGCGGTTGACACAGTTGCGACCGTTGGCATCTGCGAGGTGTTTCCCGGCGCGGTGAATAGTATTCCCAGCCGGGTCCGCCTTGGTGTGGATATCCGCGATACGGATCTTCAGCGGCGCGGCGTTGTAATGCATGCCCTGGAGGCAGCGTGCCACGCGATATCGGAAAAACGGCGCGTGTCCATTCGCAGCGAGTTGGTGAACGCCGACGCACCCGCCGAGTGCGCTCCCGCAATCATTGAAGCGCTTTCTCAATCTTGCCGCAAGCACGAACTGAACTTTCTTTCCATGGTCAGTCGTGCTTATCATGACTCGCTTTTCATCGCGCGCATCGCTCCCGTTGCAATGCTGTTCATTCCCTGCCGCAATGGGTACAGCCACCGCCCGGACGAATATGCGGCCCCGGAGGACATCGTTCGAGGAGCGCTTGTGCTGGCCGAAACTCTGGCAGCTTTGTCCAAGTGACATTTGTCAAAGCCAGCCTTGACTACGGCGCGTGAGGAATGCTGAATTCCCGCTCTGCCCAGTGCTCTAGAAGATCTCGCACAACTTTATCTCCAACGATCTGCGCCGCTTCCAAGGCTGGCATATAAGCCGAGTAGTTGCCAGAAACCATTTCTTGCAGGCTTTCCGCCGCAGGCACGCCTGGCGCTTCCCGGTCGTAGTTGCTGACCGTTCGCAACACGAGCACTCGGCGCAGATCAACACGCCCGGCCTGGTTCAGGAATGTGAGAGCTTGCAGTGTGCCGGAATCCTCCATGGCAGCAACCATGTAATTGCCCTTGCCGTTTGTGTAGTAGCGAGTCCAGGCGTTGGCCCATTCATCCATCTTGGATCCGTGCCAGAATGTGCTTGCCGATAGCGTGTCGCCTCTGGCTACGAACGGCGGCTTCAGCGCATTTGGGAAGCCGGCGAATCGCGCCCGCGACTTGCGCAAGGAGTCGGAGTCGGCAAGCGCCACGTCTTGCGTAAGACGAAATGCCCATCCCACAAGATCCGGGTTCAATGTATACATTTCGCCGTAGGAGTCATCGGCAGGCTGCTCGTAGGGTGTTCCCTTGCGCAGTGGCAAGTAGCCAGTCGGCCAGCTTTCGGGAATTTGACGCGCATCGATCTCAAAAGCCAGGTCGCCATCCACTACATGATCTGCCCAGACCGCCGATCCCACCGACACATCCGCCGGGTCTCCCCCGCCAATGCCTGCGACAATCCAATATGTTTTCGAGAAGTCGAACCGCGGGTCCAGCCCCAACGCTATTATTGACGCTGCCGCCTTGGCCGTGCCGACACCTGTCACCATGCCGAGTACGCCGTCTTTGTTCAAGCGCACGTGGTGATAGCCCGCAGGCAGAGGAAGAATCTGGTCGAGATGCTCCCGCTCCACCCAAAGCTGAAACTCTCCTGGAGTATCCCCAGTGTCCTCGCCGCGTTCGAACATGGTGACCACGACGACTTTGATGCGGATCGGCCCAGCCGGCGCAGGGGTCTGGGCGGACAAGGAGCGAAAACACAGCATGGACAGCGCGAGAGTAAAGGCCCAACCTCTTGCCAGACAGCACATGAAATCTCCGCGGCTCACAAATTCAGATGGAGGTCTTTGTCCCGGTCAATTCGCGGATCCTGGCATAACCAGGCTTGATCGCCGAATAGATGAAATCGCAGCGCTCTCGGTATGGCAAAAAAGCGCTCTTCATCGCATTGATCGTGATCTTCTCGAAATCATCCAGGGTTAAACCAAAGGCATCCGCAGCGGCTGCGAATTCCTGCGTCATGGTGGTGCTGCTCATCAACCGGTTGTCCGTGTTCAGCGTAACCCGAAATTTCTCCTGATAAAGTATTTTGAATGGATGCTCCGCCAAACTGGGCGTAGCCCCGGTGTGAACATTGCTCAGCAAACAAATCTCTAGGGGAATCCGCTTGTCGAGAACGTATTGCGCCAGATCGCCCAACTTCACCGCCTTGCCGTCCACGACGGCAATATCATCGATCAGCCGCGTACCGTGCCCAATGCGGTGCGCCCCGCAATATTGAATCGCCTGCCAGATCGATTCTTTTCCGTAGCCCTCGCCCGCATGAATCGTGATATTGAAGTTTTCCCGCTGGATGTAATGAAAGGCATCCACGTGCTTTTTCGCGGGATAACCTCCTTCTTCGCCCGCGAGATCGAAGCCCACAACACCGCGCGCACGAAAGTCGACTGCTAGTTCCGCCATTTCCAGCGAGACGTTCATGTTGCGCATCGCGCAAATGATCAAGCCGGACGAGATCCCAAAGTCTTTTCGTCCTCGTTCCAATCCCTTCAGTACTGCCGTGACAATCTGCTGATGAGTCAATCCTTTTTGCGTGTGAAAGACGGGCGCAAAGCGAGTTTCAAAATAAACGATCCCGTCCCGGCTCAGATCCTCGGCTTGTTCATAGGCCACGCGCTGCAACGCCTCTTCCGTTTGCATTACCGCGATCGTGTGGGCAAAGCCCTCCAGATATTTCGCGAGACTCCCTTGATTTGCTCCGCGGAAGAACCACTGGGAAAGTGCATCGGGTTCGTCGGTTGGAAGACCTGGATATCCAATGTCTTTTGCCAACTCAATCACGGTTTGTGGCCGTAGCACGCCATCCAGGTGCTCGTGCAAAAGGACTTTGGGAAGGCTCTGCAATGACTGCTTATCAAATTTCATGGAATGCGGCTTTCTCCTGCAGAGGCGGTGTCCCACAACGCAGGTGCAGCGTTGCAAGATAATACAACACCACTCGAATCAGCCTCGCTCTCCAATGCCTGTGTGGCGGGGTGTTGTACAATCCCACTCCAAATCTTCTTGAGGAGATATCGGCGCCGCATGGAAGGTACTGCACAAGAGTATTCCCCGAGCGCGGACTATGGTTTGCGTCGCGAGATTCTCTCTCCGATGGAAACGCTGGCGCAATCCGTTTCAACCATAGCTCCCACGACTACGCCCGCGGCCACCATTCCACTAGTTTGCGCGCTTGCCGGAAATGGCACTTGGCTCGCGTATGTGCTCGCAACCGTGGCCGTGTTGCTGGTTGCCTTGTGCATCGCCCGCTATGCCCGCCTTTCAGCCTCGCCCGGTTCTCTCTATACTTACGCTTCGATGACGCTGCCCCCGTGGCTCAGTGCGACCGTCGCGTGGAGTCTTTTGCTCGCTTATGTGGCTACGGGCTCCAGTGTCATCGGTGGCTTCTATCACTACGCCAACTTGCTGTTGCACGATGCCACAGGCCATGGATACTCCGCTGTTTTGCTGGCCACGCTAGTCACTGGGGTTTCTATCTGGATTGCTTATCGCGATGTTAAAATCTCCGCGCGCCTTATGCTGTGGATCGAAGCGGCGTCCGTCACCGTAATTGTGATTTTGGTAACTCTGTTGCTGGTGCGCCACGGCTGGCACTGGGACTGGGATGAACTGCATCTCCGCGGCATGACCGGCAGCGGGCTCCGGCTGGGGCTGGTGCTGGCGCTGTTCAGCTTTGTCGGCTTCGAAAGCGCGACCACGCTGGGGTCCGAGGCACGCAACCCGCTGAAGACGATCCCGCGCGCAGTTATTCAAAGTGCGATTCTCGCTGGGGCCTTCTTCACGCTCTGTGCCTACACGGAGGTTTTGGGCTTCCACACTGCGGGCCAGGACTTAGGCGCAAGCCAGGCGCCAATGTACGTGCTGGCCCGAGTCGGCGGCGCCCCTATGCTGGGATTGATGATCGACATCGGCGCACTAGTGAGCCTTTTTGCCGGAACTCTGGCATGTATCACGGCGGCAGCACGCGTGTTACTGCTGATGGCCCACAACGGCCTCGCGCACGGCTCTCTGGGCAATGCGCACGCTCAGAACCATACGCCAAGCCGCGCCGTCGTCATCACTGGTACTGCGGCGCTGCTCCCCGTGGCAGTACTGGCGGCCCGCGGCTCGAGCGGCTTGGATGTATACGGCTGGATGGGTTCGCTGGCGACCTACGGTTTTATCGTGGCCTACGCATTGGTTTGCGTCGCACTACCACGCTACTTGCGCGACCACGGCGCCTTCCGCCCCGGAGCGCAGATCGTTCCCTGGCTGGCGGGCATCGCCATGCTGCTCGCGCTGGTGGGGAACTTCTACCCGGTGCCCGAGGGACCGTATGGCAAGCTGCCTTACATTTATCTTGCCTATTTGACGGCAGGACTTCTCTGGTTCGTGTTTCGCGGGCGCAGTAAAGGGACCGTACTGCCCGGGAGCTAAGGGGCCGAGCACCGTTCCCATCGGCGATAAGAATATCTGATCTGCGGCAAAGAAATTTTCACTTACAGAACCCTTTCGTTCCGTTGGACACTGGTGTAGAGTCAACCAGTTATTTTGCGGGCGGGCAAAACAAACAATTCCTGCTATGAAAATTGTTTAAACATCTGGCGGTTCGAATCGCCGGTATGCGCCCTTGCGCAATCTTTCTTACAAACTTGCACGAGGTCATTGATGCTCAAGAGAATCGGACTCGTCGTTTTCCTCGTCGCGTCATCCCTGTGGATGCCGTTTTCCTTTACGCCATGCGCTCAGGCTCAACAGACGCTCGGTGGCATCACAGGCACAGTCATGGACAAGACTGGCGGTGTTCTCCCGGGAACCGTTGTCACCATCGTTGCTGACCAGACAAAACTCACGCGCACGCTGACGACCAATGCGAATGGCAGCTACGACTTCGTAAACCTGCCCATCGGCACCTACACGCTCACCTTCACTCACGATGGCTTTGAGACGCAGAGGGTGCCCTCGATCACGGTTCAGGCGGATCGCACCGTCACCGTCAATGCCACGCTGCCAGTCGGCCAGGTCGGCACCGTCGTCACGGTAGAGGCCACGCCCTTGATGAACGCGGTCGATACCACCAACGGTTACATTCTGGAGAAGGACCAGATCGAATCTGTCCCGCTGCCAACCGGAAGTTTCACGGGCCTGGCCATCCTCTCGCCCGGGGTAAATGCAGAGTTGCCAAACGGTAGCGGCGCAAACGCCGGTCTGGGAAATCAGCCGATTTGGGCCAACGGCCAGCGCGACACCAGTAACACATTTCTTCTGAATGGAGTCGATGCCAGCAACCTGTTCAACGGCAAAAGCACGAGCCAGGTGGCTTCGGCACGCATTGTGAACAACACTGGTGTGGCTGGCGCCTCCAGCACCACCGCGGAAGTCATACAGAGCACGGCATCGCCATATCTTGCCATTGGCCAGGCTTTGCCCACGCCTGCCCCGGAGACGGTTCAGGAGTTTCGCGTAAACACTTCCATGTACGACGCGCAACAGGGATCCACCAGCGGCGCCCACATCGACATGAGCACCGCTTCCGGCACCAACAATATTCACGGCGGCTTGTACGTTCACCGCGGAACCGATTGGCTGAATGCCGCTCCGTATTTCTACAATCAGGACTCAAACATTCCGAGCAACGAAAAGGTTCCCGAGTTGCACCGTTACACGGCTGGAGGAACCATCGGCGGGCCTATCATCAAAGATAAGCTTTTCGGGTTCGCCAGCTATCAGCACCTTCACGTTTCCGATTTGGAGATCGGGGCTTCACGGACAGCATCGCCGTTCGGGCTTACCGATGACCGCAGTCCTGCTGCCTTGGCAAACATTGCCCTCAACGACTGGGGGACCGTCGTTAATCCGTCGGTAGGAACGTCGGGCGGCATCGATCCGGTCGCCTATACCTTGTTGACCGCAAAGTTGCCGAACGGCCAGTATCTGTTCCCGTCGGCGAATCCTAATTCCTTTCCGACAGTGAACTTCCCGGAGAATGTTTTCCTCACGCAGCCGGCCTATTTCATATCCGACCAGGCCGTAACCGATCTCGATTACCTCGCTACCCCGAAAGATACTCTGTCGTTGAAGTATTACTACCAGCACGATCCCACTTCAGCGCCTTTCGGATTCTCCTCGGTCGAAGGTTTCACCCAACATCTGGACGCCGGGAGCCAGGTTGTGTCCATTACGAATACGCAATCGATCAAACCGAACCTCAGTGTTGCGGAAGTCTTCGGCTTCATTCGCGAAAAAGTCTACAGCACGATTGCCCAGCCCTTCACTCCTGGATCGATCGGCATCAATGCGTTCGGCTCCAACGTTTTTCCCGGCATCACTATCGTCGACGACCTGGGGAACGATGCTGCAGCGAATGCGGGCAATTGCACATCGACTCAGGACCCTGCAGCCTGCGGTCCGCCTTTCAACGCTGGGCTGAACATCGGCTCGACGGCCGCTTCTCAGGGAGCATTTACCGGCATCTTTCAGAATCGCTGGATGCCCTCCGTTAATGCCGTCTGGAATCATGGCAAACACACCATTACCTTCGGCGGGAGCTTTTCCTATACCCAGCTCAACGCGCGCGACGATAGAACCAACACGGGCATGATCGGCTTCAACGATTTCGCCGACTTCCTCACCGGTTCCCCCATCGGCTATCAGGCCGACGGATTTATTACCACGACCTTCCTACAGGGCGATGCTAACCGTTACTACCGCTCGCACGAATCGGGCTGGTATCTTCAAGACAAGTTTCAACTCCGTTCGAACCTGAGCATCAGCGCAGGCCTCCGCTTCGACTATCACGGCGGCCTAACGGAAAAGAACGGGCGCCTTTTCAACTTCGATCCGTCAAGTTATAGCTACAATGCGCAATCGGACTCATTCAATTCGAACGGCTTCATTGTCGCGGGCAACAATCCTCTCTTCCCGACCAAGGGCGTCAGCAATTCGACTCTCACCGGTCGCCAATGGGGCCTCGCGCCGCGCGTCGGCCTGGCTTGGAGCCCGAAGATGTTCAACGACAAGGTCGTGGTTCGCGCTGGCTGGGGCATGTATTACGATCGCGGCGAACTCTTTACCTATCTTTCCCCCGGCTTTGCCTCCGGCGTGATTGCGGGTGGTCCGTTCGGCGTGAATCAGTCTCCCCCGTGGGTGAATTCACAGGTCTGCGCCACTCCCTACACGAACTGCCCCGGCGGATTTGAGAACCCCTGGGGCACGACGCTCGGTGCGCCTCCCTCGGGCAATCCCGCAGATCTGTTTCTGCCCAACGCGACAGACATCGCCGGAGGCGCGGAGCTATTCTCGTTCGCGGATTACAACCGCGCCAACAAGCTTCCTTACACGCTGAATCAGACGCTCGATATTCAGTGGCAACCGCGTAACGACCTGGCCATCGAAATCGGCTACGTCGGCAATCTCGGCCGCCATGAGATCGTTCCTCTGCCTTTCAACCAGGCGCAGATTGCCTCGCCCAGCAATCCCATTCGGCCCGGTACGCCGTTTGAGCAAGACTATACGTATGGCTACTCGGTGGTGGGTCCGCCCACCTGTAATCCAAGTATTTTTGGAAATTGCTCGCCGATCAATTTGCCCAGCGTCAATGGGCAGCCGCCGCAGCCCTACCAGGAAACCTTTGAAGGCGGAAATGTCGACCTGCGCGTTCCCTATATCGGCTATTCCTCCGAGTCGGAGTCCTACACCGCCGCCGGTATCTCTGCCTACAATGCGCTCCAAACCCACATCGAAAAGCGAATGAGGCATGGTTTGCAGGTCGGCTTCTCGTATACCTTCTCTCACGCGACGGACGAGCAAAGCGCCATGGGCCTCTTTTACAACGGCAACAATCCTCTGAATCTGCGCTCCGGTTACGGTCTCTCTGATTTCGACCGCAAACACGTGATGAATTTCACTTACACATACGAGTTACCGAAGCCTTTTTCGGCGTCCTCATTCAAGGGCAAGCTTGCCGATGGATGGGCAATTACCGGCCTGACCGTCATCCAAAGCGGTCAGCCCTACAGCGTTGTCGACTATTCGGGCGCAGTCGGCAGCATATTCTATGGGGACAACGATGGCATTACGAATCCCATCGTTCCCCTCAACGGTTGTACAGCCAAACAAGCGCTCACCGGGCATACTGGGGCAGGCGCTGCGCCCGCGCTCAACGCCAACTGTTTTGGCATTCCGCTGCTGGCTGAAGGTGCTTTGAACGGTGCGATTCCTTCGAATGACCCCTACGAGACGAATTTCATCGCCAATGGCCAACGCAATATTTTCCGGCAGTCCTGGCAGCGGCGTGCGGATATCTCACTTGTGAAGATGACCCAGATCACCGAGCGTACCTCTTTGAAGTACACCTTCGATGTTTTCAACCTGACGAACACGGCGAGCTTCGACATCCCGATTGACGACGTGAGCCAGAACATTAACTTCAATGGCTTTCCCGTCCAAGGTACGCCAGCGACATTGAATCCCTGTAACCAGAACTTCTCGGGATCTTTGTACGTCTGCCCAACGACGGGCAGCGGTTTGGGCGTCACGAACAAGACCATCGGAAGTCCGAGGCAGATCCAGATGTCATTGGCCCTTACCTTCTAGCCGCGGCTTAAAACCGCAAAAATCAAGCCCGGCGGGCACTTGATTTTGGGTGGCGCAGCGCTTCAGCGCGCGATGGCTTCCTGTTTCCAACACCGGCTTTAGCCGCTGAGGGTGCCCGGCCTAATCTCGCCCGATATCCTCGTTCCACACTTCAGGATTCGCGCGAATATATTCCCCCAACATGGAAGCGCATTTCTCAGAATCGAGGTCGATGACCCTTATGCCGAGCGAGCGCAGCCATTCCACGCCCCCCTGGAAATTTCGACTCTCCCCGACGACCAGTTTACTGAAGCCAAACTGTCGGACGAGCCCGCTGCAATACCAGCAAGGCGCCAGCGTGGTGACCATGATGAGCTTGCGATAGCTGCGCTGGCGTCCCGCATTGCGGAAGGCGTCGGTTTCGCCGTGCAGCGAAGGATCGCCGTTCTGTACGCGGCGATTGTGGCCGGAGCCGACGAGCTCGCCGCTCGCATCAAAAATCGCGGCACCAATAGGAATGCCGCCCTCAGCCAACCCTTTACGGGCTTCCGCTATTGCCACCTCCATCATCGCGGAGTAATCGGAACTGGACATGGCCCTTGATTATATGGGGAGCCTCTGCGTCTTGCGCTAGGATGGATTGATAATGATACCGAGGGCACCGGGCAATCAACGCCGTATCGAGAGAAGTCCCGGCGTCCCACCCGCGGCCGGAGCCTCCCGATGATCAGGCTTCTGAGCGTGGTTGGGGCGCGGCCGAACTTCATGAAAATTGCCCCGATCGTCGAAGAACTGAACAAATTTCCCGATATCGAACACTGTCTGGTGCATTCCGGGCAACACTATGACGATCTTCTTTCCGGCAACTTCTTCGCCGATTTGAATCTGCCTAAACCGGATATGAATCTTCAAGCTGGTTCCGGTAGCCATGCAGTGCAGACAGCGGAAATCATGAAGGGCATCGAACCGATTCTGCGCGACTACAATCCGCAAATGGTTTTGGTTGTGGGCGATGTGAATTCAACGATCGCCGCGGCGCTCACCGCTGTCAAGCTGGGAATCAAAGTGGCCCACATCGAAGCCGGGTTGCGCAGCTTCGATATGACGATGCCCGAAGAGATCAACCGGAAACTCACGGATGCGATTTCCACTCTGCTTCTGGTAAGCGAGGAAAGCGGCGTCGCAAACCTGAAACACGAAGGCGTGCCCGCGGAACAAATCTTTCTTGTCGGTAATGTAATGATCGATTGCCTCCTGCGGAACCGCGAATTGGCCAGGAAGTCATCGATTTTGGACAAGCTTGGCGTCCGTCAGAATAGTTCTGGCTGCCGTCCTTACGGAGTCCTTACTCTGCACCGGCCATCGAACGTGGAAAATCCCAAGACGTTGCAAGGCATTCTCAGCGCGGTAAACTGTTTTGCCGAAGAGCTGCCCGTCTTTTTCCCAATCCATCCTCGAACTCGGAAAAATATCGAGCGTTTCGGCTTGCTCCCATATCTGGGCAGTGCTGCCAGCGGAAAGAGCACGGGAATTGTGCCCCTTGATCCTCTCGGCTATCTGGAATTTCTTTCACTCAACGACTGCGCGCGTATTGTGCTGACAGACTCCGGTGGCGTGCAGGAAGAAACCACGGTTCTCGGCGTGCCATGCCTTACCCTGCGGGAGAACACGGAACGGCCTGCGACGGTCCTTCACGGCACAAACCAAGTGGTGGGAGTCGATCCCGATCGCATTCTCGCCGCTGCTCAATCGATCCTCCAGAAAACCTCATCACCGTCCCGTTGTCCTCCGCTCTGGGATGGCAAAACTGCGTCCAGGATTGTCGCAATCATCCGTGAATATCTTCAACGCGATTCACCAGGAGTAGCCGGGTGATCCTGGTTGCAGAAGATCGCAGAGCCACCGGCAAGGTTTCACATAACTACTGGAAGACTTTTCAGGCCCCTGAATCCAAATGTAGAAGCCCACTCCGGCCGCGGGCCAGTGAGCTTCATCTCCGGAAACCGCTGCACGAGATTCAAAAGCGCAACCTGTCCCTCTACCCGCGCGAGTTGGGCTCCAATACAAAAATGCGGACCCGCGCTGAACGCGAGATGTTCGTTGTTCAGCCTTTTCAGATTTAACTGATTCGGTTCTTTGAATTTTTTCGGATCGCGGTTCGCCGCACCGAGCATGCATAGGATCGACCATTTCTTCGGTATGCGCTGTCCGCAAACCTCAATATCTTCCTTGAGCACGCGAGCCGTGAATTGTACGGGGCTTTCATAACGCAGAATCTCCTCCACAGCCGTGCGGATCATCTCCGGTTTCTCCCGTAACTCCGCAGTCTCCTGCGGGTGTTGCAGAAGCGTATACACTCCGTTGCCGATAAGATTTCGAGTTGTCTCGTGCCCCGCGAAAAGCAGCGCGATGCACTGCGCGTAGAGCTCTTCTTCGGTCATCACTTCTCCTTCTTCCTCGATGTCGATGAGAAGGCTGATCAGGTCATTCCCTTTATTGCGCCTCCGTTCCGCGACGGTCTTTCGGAAAAATTCGGTTAACTCGATTAGAGCATCTTGTGCCGCGCGTGCCTGTTCCACCGTGCGATCTGGACTGCCTCGAAACAGCGCAATGGCCCGCGACCAATTGACAAATGTGTCATGCAGTTCCTGCGGTATTCCGAGCATTTCCGAAATGATGCGCACCGGCATGGGGTTTGCGAACTGGCGCATCAGTTCGACTTCGGAGCCATGCTGTAGCGGCTTTAGCATTCGATCAACGATGGCCTCGACTTGCGGACGCAAGCCTTCAATGGCCGCGGCGGAAAACCCTTTGTTGAGAAGTTTGCGCAGCCGGGTGTGCTCCGGCGCATCCATGAAGATCAGCCACAAACCCAGCATGCGCGCCAGTTCGCTGAACTCGGACTGGCGGCTGATTGGCAGAGGCAACAACATCTGCTGCGCACGTTTTGCGGATAAGCGGGGGTCTTTGGCAATCGAAGCGCACTCGGCATGGCTGAAAATCGACCACACCGCCCATTTGCTGCCGACATCCAAATAATGCAATGGACCTTCTCCATGCAAGCGGGCGTACGTGGGATACGGGTTCTGCAGAACTTCGTCGCTGAAAACAACTTTTTTCCCTGGGGCGATAACCATGGACAACCTTCACCTATTGGCAAGATCAGAGATTTCAGTCGCGCAGAAGCCGACAATCACTTGTGTTGAGCTTAACACGGGAAATTTAGAGGAAAACGATTTGGAGTGCAAAAAGCGCTAAAAGGGCCTTGGCAAAATTTCCGCTCCGACAATCCGAATGATGCTGGACGCAGCGTTTCAGGAGCCGGCCTGTAGAGGCTGCCAAATCAATTCAAAGGTTTGGATTGTTCCTTTCACCGGGGTCGGCGGGGTAACCAATAAGATTTGATCACCCTGGAATTTGACGTTGCGGACCAGGTCCTTACCTACGTAGCTCTGAATCGATGAGATTTCGACGTGATGGGTTACCTCGTCACCGTTGAGCGTGTACCGTCCGGCGTAGGCAAGAAATGTCTTAAACGCCTCAGCCTGTTCTTCCAGCGACGCGAGAGTGCCGAGTGGCTTTCGCCCGCCGTAGCTGATCAGGGCGGTTACTCTGCCATCCTCAGTATAGGTGAGAAAACCCGTAGGGTTGGGACCATAGGGAGTTTCGTTTCGCTCCCCGGTCGAGGTTGTACTCGCGGCGGACACCAGTTTCCACGTGCCTATGAGTTTATCGTTCGTGTCCCCGAATAAAGCAGCGGCAAAAGCGAAAACTTCAGCCATTGCTAGAATCGCAGTTCTCATCCTGATTCTCCCTAAGATCCTATGTCCTCGAAGTGCGCCTCTACTCGCCGAAAGCGCCTACACTGCATCGTGGAAGCCCGCTCGTGTTGCTGAGCGCGAGTTGCGCAGATCGTATCGCGTTTCACGACAAATGATACCGGGACTTTCGGCTTGAGCCCCTGATATGTTTGAATTAAATGCGTTGATGCTGGGTTGCAGGGAGTGAGAAAGTTGAATCTGATTTTCTGGGTTGTGCCGAACTTCAGGCTGGTCGCTGCTCGCGCTGATCAACTACAGTGAGACGAACGGGAAATTTTTTCAAACCTATGAATGGAGCAGAGAGTCTGATTCGCACGCTGGTGGGTGGAGGCGTTGAAGTTTGCTTCACAAACCCGGGCACATCCGAAATCCATCTTGTCGCCGCCCTTGACCAGGTGCCGGAAATACGCTGCGTGCTCGGTCTCTTCGAAGGTGTGGTCACCGGCGCTGCGGACGGTTATGCGCGCATGGCGGAAAAACCGGCCTGCACTCTTCTTCATCTCGGCCCCGGCCTTGGAAACGGCCTTGCGAATCTGCACAACGCCGGCCGGGCGCAGGTACCAATCGTCAATCTGGTGGGCCAACATGCCACCTACCATCTTCGTCACGACACGCCGCTCAAGTCCGACATTGAAGCCATCGCGCGACCCTGTTCTAAATGGCTGCGGACGTCTGTTTCGGCGTCCGCTATAGGCCGCGACGCAGTCGAGGCGATCATCGCCGCGCGTACGCCGCCGGGCCAGATCGCGACGCTGATCGTGCCCGCCGATGTCGCTTGGAGCGACCGCGGAACCGTCGCTGCGCTTCCCGACCTGCCTCGACCTCCGATGCCCCCAACGACAAGTGTCGAAGGTGCAGTCGCCATGCTTCGGTCAGGCTCGCGCACCGCCATTCTGCTCTCTGGAAATGTGCTCTACGGCAAAGGACTGGCAACTGCGGGGCGCATCGCAGGGGCAACGGACGCCAAATTGTTTGCTCCCTACCCCGCGACGCGCCTCGAACGTGGCGCCGGTATCGCTTCGGTGGAGCGAATCCAATACGTCCTCGAAATGGGTATCGAGCAATTCAAGGAATTTCGTCAGCTCATCCTGGTGGGTGCTCAGGCTCCGATGGCGTATTTTGCCTATCCAGGGAAGGACAGCGTTTTCACGTCACCGGATTGCAAGATCCACACGCTGGCGAGTCCTGGCGAGGATTATATCGGTGCACTCGAAGCGCTCGAGGCAGCGTTGTCGCTGCGTGGAACCCAGGCAACCGGGGACCGCGAAGAACGGCCTCAGTTACCGGATGGCGACATTACATTGCCGGGCCTGGCAGCAGTCGTGGGCGCACTTCTGCCGGAGAATGCCATTGTGGTGGATGAATCCATGACCTCGGGTCGAGGCATGATGGCGGCAACGAAGGGATCTCTGCCGCACGACTGGCTGGGGAACACGGGAGGTTCGATTGGGATCGCTCTGCCCCTGGCTGTGGGCGCGGCAGTGGCCTGCAGTGGCCGGAAAGTCTTGTGCCTGACCGCCGATGGGAGCGGCATGTACACACTTCAGGCGCTGTGGACCATGGCTCGCGAGGGTCTCGACGTCACGACCGTGGTATTCGCGAACCGCGACTACGCAGTCCTGAAGCGTGAATTTTCCTACTTGGGTGTGGGCAAGCCCGGGCCTCGGGCCTTGGAGATGTTCGAAATCGGCCGGCCCGATCTCGATTGGGTGCAGTTGGCGAAGGGCATGGGAGTGCCCGGCACCCGCGTCACTTCGCTGGCAGGGTTTGCGAAGGCTCTGCGGAGGGGTTTTGAGAGTGAAGGTCCGACGTTGATCGAGGTCCCGCTGTAAGGCGGGCGCTCTTGGTCAGGCTGCGGTGCGGAAGCTCCGCGCCGATTCTTGCCAATTCGGACTTCACGACTTTTCCCAAAGGCGTTACTGGTATTTCGGAAAGCAGCAAGATGTAGGACGGCCGCTTGTAGGCGGCAAGATGTTTTGCCGCGTATTCTGCAATCTCAAGGGTCGTCAGCGATGAATCCGGCACCGGTTGCACGAAGGCGATGATCTCCTCATCTCCCTCAACCGGCCTGCCGATCACAGCGGACCTGGCAATCGCAGGATGGCCATTGAGCACTGCCTCGACTTCCGCCGGATAAACGTTGAACCCAAGCCGGATGATCAAGTCCTTCGTACGTCCGACAATAAAGAGATTGTCCTCTTCCAAACGGGCGAGGTCGCGTGTGTTGAACCAGCCTTCCGCGTCGATAGCCGAGGCTGTCTCCTCAGGCGCGCGATAGTACCCTTTCATCACGCTGGGGCCGCGCACCCATAATTCACCGACTTCCCCGTTGGGTACCGTCTGCTGATCGGACCCAACCAACTTGATTTCCAATCCTGGCAGGATCGGACCCACCGAAGTATCCGACCGCACCGGCGCCTCGGGTCTCACTTGCGCGACGGTAGGGGCGCACTCTGTGATTCCATACGCATGATGGAGCGGCAGCCCAAGAAGATTCTCCACCGCCAACTTAATCGCCGGAGGAAGCGGTGCGCCCGAGCAGGAAATGATTCGCAGCGCGGGAAACTTCAACGACTCCAGTTTTCGTATCTTCGCATACTGCAGAAACTGGGAAAACATGGAGGGCACGCCCAGCATGATCGTGATCCCATCTTTTTCCAGGGACAAACGCGCAGCCATGGGATCGAAGCGAGCCGCCAGATAGAGCGTCGCTCCGCTGACCAGCGTCCCCAGCAATACCGAAAGGCCAACAATGTGAGACAGCGGCAGAACGCCAAAGAGTCGATCCTCCGGGGTCAAGGACCGGATCTTCGCCGACCCTCCCGCCGAGAACAAAAGATTCCTGTGCGTCAGCATGACGCCCTTAGGAACGCCGGTCGTACCGGACGTGTAAATCAACACGGCGACGCGGTTCCCGATGTCGGCATCGATTGCCTCAGGCTCAGCGTTTTCGTTCAGAGGACCGATTCCGACGGGTCCAAGATCGCCAACTTCTTCGACGAACGCTCCTTGCCGATTCGCGTGCTCAGCGGCATGCGTTGACGCAGCGGTAAGGTAGACCACGCGACGGGCTTCGCAGTGATCGCGGATCGAGTCGATCTCGCGCGCGGACAAGCGCGGGTTCACAGGTATCGACCAAGCGTCCAGACTGGCGATCGCCAACAGAACCGCCGCAAATGCCCGGCAATTCTCGCCCATAACCATGACCCGGTCACCCGGTCGCACACCGGAGCCGCGGAGCCAGGTCTGAGTTTCTGAGACGGCACGCGCCAACTGCCGATAACTCCAGCTGCCGGTCCCATCAATCAGAGCAGTGTGCTCGGGCGAGCGTTCCACCCACGGCAGCATCACTTCGCAAATGCGCACGGGAGCATTCACCGAGTTTCAAATGCCTCGTCTTTCATCACGGATGCTCTCTTAAGTGTAATCAGCGGCGGGATAACAGGGTGGCTTTCTCTATCGCAGAACGCTTCCCCGCGAATTGCTGTAGGCGGATGCCGTGGTCGTAAATACCGAGGTTTTCGCCTGGCTGGCCAATAAGTACTGCAACCAGTTTCGATACACGCATGCGGCCGTCGAGTGCCACCCGTTCTGCAGACTGCTGATGACGGCCTGTTCGGGGAAAAATGCCATGACTTCCACTCGCCGGTCGGCCATCGCACTCTTCTGAAACGCTTCGAGGAGACGGGTCGCAGAGGCGTCAAAGTATCTCAGCGGCATCGTAGGATAAGTCTCCCGTTCGCGATTCAGGAATCGCTTGATATCTCTCCGATACTCTTTGAAGAGCGTGTGCACTCCATATTCCGGGTGCCCTTGGAAGTGCACAAATAAACTCTCGCGCTTCTTCTTAACAAACGCGTCGACACCCGCCTCCGCCGACTTGGTGAGGACCACATAACCGGCGGAAGTCAGTTCCTTTTCCCGCACTTCATTCCACCTCGAATGCGGGAAGAAGACACGCTCGGGGATGCGGTTCAACAACTCGTGATTGCACGCTTTTCGGGACTCCACCACCCCGAACTGCTTGTCCGGCAAACGGTGACGCTCGATGCCATCGCTATGGAGAACGCCGGCATGTGCCGCCAGGCAGGAAAGCACGGTGGAAGCCGTGTTACGTTCCGCCCAATCCAGCAATTCGGTCAAGACCGTCCAGTAAGGCTCATCCTTTAGGTTGGGCTGGCGCGGTTCTGTGCCTGTGATGATCACGCCATCAAATCGGTTCTGCCAGATCTCGTCGAAGCTGTGGTAGAAACTATTCAAATGTTGCTCGCCGCGATCGCCTCGCGGAACTCCGGTCAACGAATAAAGTTTCAGATATATGGGAATGTGAGCCGATGCGTCGTCGAGGAGCTCAAAGAACTGCAGCTCGGTGTCTTCCAGCGCCGCGTCCGGCATATTATTAACGAGCGCGATGTTCAAGCCCTCGGTCCGCAGGGTGTTCGTGGAACCCACTGGGCGGCGTTTCCCTTCGAGAGCCCAACGCGGCGGTATTCGACCGCCTTCAATCATCAGTGGCATTTCACACCTCCCCCGCTGCCATGCGTGCCTTACCGGACAAACCCTGCTCCTTTGCACTTTCCAGTGCCTGGCCCAGATCTTCGAGAATATCGTCGATATGCTCAATCCCTACGCTGAGGCGAATCATCTCCGGCGTGACCCCCACCTTCGCCTGTTCTTCCGGCGTTAGCTGCCGGTGTGTAGTCGACGCGGGATGACACGATAACGATTTGGCGTCGCCCATGTTCACCATCCGCTTGAACAGGCGGAAAGCGTTGAAGCACTTCCTGCCTCCCTCGTAGCCGCCCTTCACGCCAAAGGTCAGCAGGGAACAGAAGTCGGAGCCCAAATATCGATGCGCCATTGGATAGAGTGGATTATCCGGAAATCCGACGTAGTTGACCCATTCGACCATGGGATGACCGCGCAGGAATTCCGCTACCTTGCGTGCGTTCTCCACGTGGCGCTCCACACGGAGGGCAAGGGTCTGAATCCCTTGCAAAAATAAAAATCCGTTAAACGGAGAGAGCGTGGCGCCGGTGTTTCGTTGGCACACGGTTCGGCAGCGCGCAACAAACGCCGCTTCTCCGAAATGATCTACATAGACGACGCCGTGATAGGCGATCTCCGGCCGGTTCAACATGTAAAACTTGTCCGGATACTTTCGCCACGGAAACTTGCCGCCATCCACGATCATTCCGCCGATGCTGGTCCCGCCCCCGCCAATAAACTTGGTCATCGAGTGCACCACCACGTCAGCGCCGTACTCGATGGGCCGCAACAGAATCGGCGTAGCCACGGTGTTATCGACCACCAGGGGCACGCCGTGCTTGTGCGCCACCCGTGCCAACCCCTCGATATCCGCGACGTTTCCCGCCGGATTGCCAACGCTCTCGCAGTAAACTGCGCGGGTATTCTCGTCGATTAATTTCTCCACATCTTCGGGGCGATCACTCGCCGCAAAACGCGAACCGATTCCCCGCTTCGGAAAGATGTGCGCCAACAGCGTGTACGTGGCGCCATACAACTGAGGCAGAGAAACGATGTTATTCCCCGCCTCGGCGATGTTGATGAGGGAATATTCAATCGCAGCCATTCCAGAGCTGACGCTGAGCCCGTCGACTCCACCCTCCAGGGCGGCCACACGTTTTTCGAGCACCGTGTTAGTGGGGTTGCCGATGCGGGTGTAGATGTTCCCCTGCACTTCCAGGTTGAACAGCGCGGCGCCGTGTTCCGCGCTGTCAAACTCGAACGCAACCGTCTGATAGATCGGCACCGCCACGGCCTTGGTCGTGGGGTCGCCGTCGTAGCCTGCGTGAATTGCGATGGTCTCTCTCTTCAATCCAGTGCACCACACCAGAGACAAAAAAGGGCTACAGTCAAGGCCTGGAGGCCTCGTGCAAAACTCCAGGGTCTGTTTACTTCGAGGTCGTGAGGACGCCCGGCACAGGAACTGACACCGGCGCCCGGGAGAGCGACCGTACTAGAGCTCGCGTCACGTTGCGGGCAGCGAAGTCGGCGCCGAACGCGAACCGCATGACGGGCCCAAAGCTGTTTGCAGCGGCGACTCCGACAAAATAAAGGCCGGGTACGGAGGACTCGCAGGTCGAAGAAAGCACCGGCGTGCGCTCCACGGCTCTCAACGTCGAGCGGATATCTGCACTCAAGAACGTGAGGCGCTCAAGATCCACCTTGTAGCCGGTGGCAGCGATGATGTGATCGGCCTGAATGTCGCGCTCCGTGCCGTCTTGAGCGCGTAGGTGAATATGTACCTTGCTGTCCCGCACCTCGGCCCGCTCCGCTGTGTTTCCCAGCAGGAGGGGCACATCGTTCATTACTCTGTCTCTGACGAACCATCCGCCCGACGGTCCCAAGGTTCGCCGGACAATTTGCAGGCGAAGGCTTTCGGGTAAATAGAAGAAGGCTCCCGGCGCATTGGCATAGAAGCTGGAGCGCCATCCCGGTCCAAGCCCCGTTTGCGGATGCTGCATTCGTGTCCACAACGAGCGCGCTTTCCCAGTGGGTTTACCGTGAAACTTCAATGCTGCTTGACGCGCAACCAACCGCACCTTCGCCCCAGCCTCAGACAGTAAAGCCGCCCAGTCGGTCGCCGAAGAACCGCCGCCGATGACAACCACGTCGCGGCCTCGGAATGGTTCGACTTCGCGATTCCGGGCGCTGTGTGACAAGAAATCCGCCGGCAGCTTTGCCAAACTTTCCGGCACGTACTCAAAGTGTGTAATCCCAACCGCGAGCACTACGTTCCGAGTCTTGATCTTCTCGCCGTCGTCCAGTCGCAGCAGGTATCCTTCCGAGGCGCGCTCGATGCTGGCGACCATCTTGTTTTCGAGCTCCGGCACCATCCGCTCCTGGAAAGCCAGACCGTATTCCGTGAATGTGTCAAGCTGAACCGGGATTCCAGTGTGGCCATACTGAATTCCCCGTTCTGAGCAAAATGTTTCTAAGGTAAATTGATCGTCCGGATCGGAGATATTTGAGGCGAAGCCATCCGACTTGAGCTTCATACCCTTCGGCATGTGTGCTCGCCAACTATCCATGGGACGCCCGAAGATGCGAAACGGTATTCCCCGGTTGCGGAAATGTGCAGCCAATGAAAGTCCGTATGGGCCAGCGCCAATGATTACTGTGTTTATCATGGGTATTGAGTAAAACCTCGCTTATTGATGCAAATCCACAGCGGCCATAGTTAAGGCTACCAGTGGTCTTTCGAGGGGGAGAAAAAAGAGGATAGAAACTTGAGCGATAATACCACGTCCTCCCACCTGCTGCACCAAGAATTAGAGTCCCCGTATCCTGCTTTGTCGTTCCATAACAAGTCTGTAATCAATAAGATAGAACAAACCTGCTGCGTCCGGGAGGAGCCTGACGCTAGGCCTTTTTGAGGAGCTTTCTCTCAATAAAGGCAACAGCGTTTTGTACCGAGCCGAGATTTTCCGGGTTCACTTCTTCATCCTCCACAGTGACCTCGAAGTGTTCTTGAAGGAAAACGACCAGCTCGACCACCCCGGTCGAATCCACCACATTCCCCAGCAGAAGTTCGTCGTCACGCAGTTTTTCCTTGCGGCCCAAAAGGAAGTTGTCCACAAGAAAAGTGCGAATTTCCAGCTCGATATCCTTGGTCTGCATTGCTAAGTCAGCCTCTATCAGTCGGTCTGTGAATTGGCCACGGGCAAACTTGCTAGTCAATATGCTAACCGCGTCGTTGTCGAAGATTCCAGTCTTTTCGAACCCTACAAGGTGACCGAAGTTCTTTCAGCACCTTCCTCGATACGCCGGCCCTGCGGCCTGAATTGCTTATTTGCGGTCTCCTGGCGCAGTCAAGCTTTCTACTCCGAAACTCTGCGGCTCCGTCACGGATCGACGATAGGAAACCAACTTCGTTCCATCTGCCCTGCTCTCGTCTGCTGAGGCTTCGGGATCCAGCTGGCATGGACCCCCTTTGAGGAACGCGCGAAGTGTGGCGATGAGGCGTGGCGATGCCTGGGTATCAATTCGAGCGGTCTCGCCCAGAGTGAGGGCCAGATCAAGCTTCTGCGGTAAGTCCTGCTCGTCGTTTGCCACGATGATTCTGCCTTGTGCGCCAAACCGCTCCGCGGTTGCGACCTGATGGTCGTTGCGGGTCTCGCGGAATTCCGCAAGCCGGGGCATTACGACAATGGGCTTTCCCAATTCGAGAGCGGAAATGATCGATCCCATGCCGGCGTGAGCCACCACGATGCTGGCCGTCCGCAGCACTTGGTTGAATTCCGAAGGATCCATGAAGTCCGTGAACTGGACATACTTGGGGCGGAACGCTCCGCCACCAATCTGGGCCAGAACGTCCGTTCGGGCGCGCGCCGCAGCCCATTCGTCGACCGCCCGGATCAGGCGGTCAAAGGGTTCTTGGGATCCTACCGTGGCAAAAATCATAAGACTGACCCCGCGTAGTGCGGCCCTTCGCTCCGGGCCAGATGGGGCCATTGCGTGAGCCAGAGGTCGGCGTACCGGCCGGCACGCGATCCCGACAGGGACACCTCCTCGACGTTGGCGATGCTATCGATCCAGATCGTTCTTGCCCCAAACCAGCGTCCGAGCATCAGTGCAAAAAATCCGGGTGCGGCGCCGGTCGAGATGACCACCGCCGGCCTTTCCTTGCAAATGATCCAGGCCAGCCTTGTGGCCAGCATGATCAGTCCCAGCTTGTTCCAGCGAGTGGCATCGTTCACTTGATAAAACCTGTTTTCAGGAACCTCGGAGCGATACGATTTGAGCACGGTGACATAAACAACTTCTGAGTCCGCAAAGGCCGGAACGACGCGCCGTAATTGGACCCAGTGACCACCGCTGGAGGCTACCGCCAATACTTTGTCGGGATGGCGCGTTTCTTTGATTGGCAAAGTCACTGGCAGAGTTCCCTCAACGGCTTGACCTGGAAAGACTCGCGCTGAGCGACGTCCAAAAGCGTGGCGGTCAATTCGAGCACAAAGTCATTTCGTGGTTTTGTTCGGGCCACGTCGTGCATCAAAACAATGCCACCTCCCTCTTTTCGCAGCCGGTCTGCGACTTGGCTTGCGCTGGGCAGAGTGGCGTGGCTGTCTCCCGAATCGATGGTCCACCACCAGACCGGAGCTCCCCGGCGGCGGATCGACCAATAGGTGGGGAGGGTCATCTTGCCGTACGGCGGGCGGAACATTCCCTTCGGTTCAATCCACGCGGAAAGCCGCTCATATCCGGCATTGATGTCGGCGACCGCTTCCCAGGGCAGCGCCTTCCACGCGTTCAGGTGTCGGTCGGAATGACAGCCAACATCATGACCCTCCTGGACCACGCGGTCGACAATCTGCGGATGTTGCTGCGCGTGACAGCCAAGCATAAAGAAGCTGGCCCGGGCGCCGCGGCTCTGAAGCAGATTCAGCAGTTGCAGCGTGAGCTCGCTGCTCGGACCATCGTCATAGGTGAGACTGAGAATTCGGTTCTTGACCACTTCCCGTCGCACCCGGTTCATCCGATAACGCCGCCAGAACCAGGGCGAGAAATAAACCGCCGAGCCGGCCAGGCCGATTGTGGCCGCCAAGCTCGCACTCAGGGTCTGGCGCATAGGGTTTGAGGTCTCAACAGCGATCGGGAAGTGTAGAAAACTACGCGATGGCGCGAGACGTTTTATCCCGCTCCCAACCGGCGATCCCACCACGAAGCCGCTTTTGCGCGCGGTACTTCGCGATGCTTGTCACCAGACAATAGACCGCCAGCTTGAGCCACAGCCGCGGACGCTTGAACAAACCACGGAGTGACTTATGGTTGCTCTCACCCCGATTCTTCCACATCCCGGGAAACCGCCTTGCCAGTTCGAACGATCCGTAGTGGGCGCGGGTCTTGGTGGCGATCAGGTCCCTGATGGTCCGGGGCGGAAACACGATCGAATGGGCCGAATGAAGCGTTTCGCGTTCCTCTTCCTGGAACTGGATGCGGACATAACCATCGTCCGCCGTGAGTGCCGGGAACTCCAGAAAGCGCCCGCGTCCAGCCTCGGACAGGGCGTACACCCCGGAACCTCCGATTCCTTCCTGGGCGGAAGGCAGAAGGGACCGGATCTCATAACAGGCGCGCACCAACCAGGAGCACTCCGCCAGATCGAAATTCGGCGTGGGAGCGACGGCCAGCACATCCCCCGGTTCCAGCCGGCGCGCCAGGCTTCGAATCGTCTCCACGGTAACGACCACGTCCGCATCCGCGTAGATGCGGGGGAAACCTTGGGCGGCTTCGTCGCCCAGGTTGAGAGCATGCGTCTTGCTTGCGACCTCGGTCTCGAGGACTCGCACCGGCGGCCGGAAGCGGCGTGCAACCGCAGCCGTATCGTCGATGCATCCGTTACACACGACGATCACGTTCAGTTCGTCCGGTTCGGCGCCGTTGGTCATCGCTTTCAAGGTCCGAGCGAGCACTGAACTTTCGTTGTGCGCGGGAATGATCACGGAAGTCATGGTCATTCAGCGGACCTGCTTTGCGCGACAGGTACGCTGGATCCCAGCACCCACCTTCCCTGGGAGGGATCGAACTGTTTCACAATCCGGGCCGGGTTGCCGCTCACGACCGAATACGGAGGGATGCTTCGCGTTACTACACAATTTACACCGACCACAGAATTTCGTCCGATCACAAGCTCGCCCTCGTTGCAGACAATGGCTGCTCCAAAACCGATCCAGCATCCTTCCTCGATCCGGATAGTTCCCCCCTTGGTCGTCCCTTGACACGCTATCGGAATGGACACATCTTCGAATGCGTGGTTATGGTCCATGACGAGCACGGACTGGCCGAAAATTACATCCCGCCCGATGTGAATTCGGTTTATCGCCAAGATCGTACCGCTTTGTCCTATCCGGCATCCATCTTCGATTAATATCGTTGGGCCAAAGTCCTTCGGGACCATCGGGACGTCCACGCGGCAATCCCGCTCGATCAACACCGTGTTGCCGATGCTGATGTAGCGGGCGACGGTTCGACTGAGGTTGCACGAATAGTGGACCGAAAAGTGGTGGCCGACCGAAGCAAACGGGTAAGTCCAGGACAGCCACAGGCTATGAAGTTTCCTGACCGCATCCAGAAAAACCCTGACAGGATCTTCAAAGGACTTGAGATTGGATTTACTCATGGGTGATCCTGTCGCCCGGCTACAGCTTGCGTCTTCGGCTGTTCCAACTACGCTAAGTCTCGACATAGGTCTGGGTCAGCTCTTATCCGCTTCGGAAGGACAATAAACAACTTGCCCGGGGTTGCCGGCGACAACGGAGTTCGCAGGTACGCTGCGGCTCACCACGGCATTCGCGCCGATTACGGAGTTTCTTCCGATCACCAGTTCGCCCTTGCCGCACACGATTGCTGCTCCGAAACCGATCCAGCAACCCTCTTCGATGCGAATCGTCCCGCCCGGCGTGATTCCCTGATCTTTGATGGGAACATTAACGTCTTCAAAGGCGTGATTGTGATCCATGACCAGAACGGACGGGGCGAAGATAACATTCCGCTCGAAATGAATCCGGTTTCTCGCCGAAATCATGCAGCGTCTTCCGACCTTGCAGCCGTCGTCGAACACGATCACCGGTTCATTATTGTCAGGCAGCACTGGGATGTTGACCCACACCTCACGATCCAGCAGAACCGAATCTCCGATCTTGACGTAAGGGGCAATCGGACGCCTCAGATCGCAAGAGTAATGAGCGCAAAATCTGCTGCCCACGGATGCGAATGGGTAGGTCCACAGCATCCACAGGCTGCGGATCTTGCTTGCCATGCGCGCCGTCAACCAGAACGGGTCTTCCAAAGGCTGGTGGGCCGGTTGGTTCTTGGCGTGGCTCATGGTCTCGGACATGCTACCCACTCGCTCTCACCCATTTCCCCGTTTGTTGGTCATACGTCTTTATCAGTTTTGCCGGGTTACCGGCAATCACACTGAACGGGGGAAAACTTCGGTTCACCACCGAATTTGCGCCGACTATGCTGTTGCGTCCAAGGCTCAGATCTCCGGAGCCGCACGCGATCACTGCGCCAATGCCAAGCCAGCAGTTCCGCCCGATAAAAATCCGCCCTCCCGGCGCGAACCCCGGCGCATGAACCGGCTTTTCAAGGTTCGAGCATTCATGCTCGTGGTCCATGATCAGAACTGAGGGCCCCAGCAACACATCCGCTTCCAGAACGATCTGATTCCGAGCCAGTATCGTGCAACGTCTTCCAATTGCGCATCCGTTCCCAATTACGACCTTCGGCTCGGGGCCGGGTGCGCCGGGCTCAACATCGATCCACACCCCCGAGGCCAGGTAAATGTCGTTGCCCAATCGAATCGCGGGCGACCTGGATCGCCGTATATCGCAGGAGTAATCGACCGACACGCCGCGGCCGAACTCGGCAAAAGGATACGTATGCTGCAGCCAGATGCTGTTGAGCTTGGTTCCAATTCGCGAAATTGCGGCAAACGAATCTTCGGCGACTGCACCCCTTTGCCGGTCTGCACTCATGTCTCTAGGTGACAATCTCGGCACAAGGCTGCTCGGCACGCAGCCGTCGCGGAATCAGAATGCTGATCAGAGCCTTCCCCTCAGCCCCGGTTATGGATTTGGTCAGCCGGAGTGCCGGCCATACCGCCAGCAGACATCCGAGAGAAACTTTTCCCAACTCCAGAATGGCGTGCCAGCGCGGATTTGGAGTAACCGGGAGCGGCAGTCGCATGGCGATTGCACCAGCCATCAGAACGACGGCACTCGCCACCGTCAATCTCAAGGCATCAGGCAGCAGGGATCTGGGGTGAAAGGCGCGAAACGTCTTGGTAATCGCATACAGCATGAATACCATCCCGATGAATTCCGTGAAGGCCAATCCTGCCAGCACACCATAAAAGCCTCCATGGCGGGCAAACGCCACGATCGAGAGCAGGCAGCCGATGCGTAGAGCCTGCCGGATGTTGTCCAGAAGCGCGTTTCCTGAAACTCTGTACAGCACCAGTCCCAGAATGGAGAACGCCTGAAAAAAGCCCGCGGCGCACACCAGCCAGAGCGTGATTTGCAACGACGGATCCGCTTGTCCCGTCCATGCAAACACCATGGTTGATCCGAAAATCGCAATGAAAGCTAGCGGGAAAAGACACAAGGCCAAAGTGATTTTGAACGACTTGGCAATTAGCCTCTGCATTTTTTCCTGGGAGCCAGATGCATACACCATCGCGCCCCCGGAAAGAATGGGCCCCAGAAAGGCATCCGACAGCATCACAGCTGACATGACCAGCCTGGTGGCAAGCGCATAAATCCCCGCCGCATCGGCGCCAAATGTCCGGAGCACTGTTACCGGCAATATGGAGAGGTAAAGCACCTCCAGAACCGCCACCAGTTGATAGCTGCCCGCAAATCGAACCAGTTCGGGTATCGCGCTCTTGGTCACGAACCTTCTGCTTACACAGATCTGCGGCAGGATCTTCTTCGAACTGACATAACAGGACAGCACGAATCCGACTTCGGAAGCCGCCATTACCGAAGCCATGGCAAACAGCCCATAGCCAAAATGCAGAAGAATGACAATCGCTACCGCTTCGGCCACCGTGAAGAAGGTCGCGAGGTTTCTAGCCAGATCAATCCGGTGGCCGCCCATCAAGATCGCTTCGTAGACGGCGCCCACATTGGATAGAACCATGATCAAGGCAAGAACCGTGGTGGACTTGGCCGCAGCGTGTAGAAACTCGGGCGGCACTCCGGCGGCTCGCGCCAGTGCAGCCGAGAACCAGGCCACCGGGATCAATACTGCAACCGACAGCCCAAGCATGGCGGCACAGCCCGTACTCAGAAGCTTATTCGCAGTTTCGAAATCGCCGTGGCCCGTCGCTTCCGCCACATATTTTTGGAAGGCCGACTTGATGCCCACGCTGCCGAAGCGCATGTAAGCCGCCGTGGTCATGATGATCGACCAGATTCCATAGCCGCCCAGGCCGAGATGGGCGATCACGATCGGAATGGTCACCAGCCGCGTTGAGACCTGCGCGACTCTGGCAATCACGCCGAATATGGTATTCCGCCCGATCGTATGGGACAGACTGCGCACCGGAGCTGGACTCGCGGATGAAAATATTGCTTTCATTGTGTGCTTAACTGGTGTACGCCCAAACTGGCCGGTTCTTCCGCAAGTTCTGAGATATCTGCCTGCTGCGGAGGAACTCTGAGGGGCTCTTGTTTTAACTCTTTTTTCGGGCGGGCAACCATAGCGGCGGGGATCATGGCCAGCAGCGCGTACCATGCCACCATGGTTTGATCGAAATAAGCAATGCCAAGGAACGCGACCACATTCGCAAACAATGCCGAACCCAACGCCCAGATGAAAAGTGCCGTCCTCTTATCCTTTCCGGCTGCGCGTCGCGCCGTTCCTAAATACTTGAACCCGTACACCAGGACCGCGAGGAACAGAAGGAACGGAAGAAACCCGGAATTTTCACACACGGCGACGTACTGATTGGCCGTATCCCACATGTCCCAGCCCCAAACGCTCGTGTCCTTTATTCCCAGCAACCACCAATCCCCAAAACGACGAATACATTGATCCACCAGCATATAGCGGTGCCAGGAGGACGAACCGCCGGTGACATCTATTTTCTCGATCAGGCTCCAAACCGGCCCCTTCATCACCAAGTGGAGACAAGCCAGGGCGAAAACCGTCCCCCAGCGTACGGCGCGCATCCACCTGCGCGCTGGCCACAGGCAAAGAGCCAGCACACCCGCCGCGTACCCTAACACCGGGGTGCTCGAGTTCGAAGCCAGAGTGATCACGCTTGAGGAGAGGATTCCGATCACCGCCAGCGCGCGATACTTTCTGCCTCTCCACCACAAAGCGACGAACAGAGGCACTAAGACTGCGCCAAAGGTTCCGGCCGGAATGGATTGCGCAAAAGGGCCCTGGGCGCGGAAGCGCTCGCCACGCGCCACCAGAGATGCGTAATTGGCAACCCGCGCTCCTCCCAGCATGGCATAGGGATTGTGCCCGGTCGCAACTTCGTACGCCATCACTGCGGCTACAATCGCTGCAACACAGGCGAGCGTTTGAATCGCACGCACAATGTCTTCTTCGTTCCGGATCAGGAATCGCAGCAGGAAGTACACCCCAAAAACCGTATAGAGATTCCCCAGTTGATTGATGAGCTCCCCGGTCTCCTGGAACAGCAGGATTCCATTCACCGCGATGAATCCCGTCATCAAAATGATCGCCCAATCGATCTTGTTCATTCCCCCGCTGAACATTGGCCGCCCTGCGGATATCTTGTCCTTCAGAATTCGGATGATGCCGAAAACCACCAGAACCCGCAACATCGGGAAATGCGCCGGGCCGATTAGCAGAACCTGGTCCATGGGTATGAGCAGGGCGGCCGCGAGAAATGCGACAATCGCCTTGTTCCGCGGCCAAACGCAGATCAGCACGCCCGCCAGTAGAGCCACCAGCAGGACCGCCGGGTGGAGCACGGTTTGAGATACGCCCCCGCCAAATTTCAGGTGATCAGGACCCATGGGTTTCCCTGTGGCCGGCCCTTCGACTGAGGTAACAGAACCGCGCCCGACGGTGTGCCGCTTCCGAACTGAGGCTGTCGATCAAGCGGTCTTTCGGATCCAAAAGCTTCCCGGCGCCGTTTCGCCGGGCCGGTAGGAAGAGAACGCCTGCCGAAGGGCCTCCGGATGCCTGTGATTCATGTAGCTGCCCGCCCAGAGGACTTCAAAGGAATGATTGAAGGCGAGCAGCGCCTGCAGGACATATTGTTCGTTCCAGAAGCGCAGCTCGTCCACCACCCAGGACCTCGGGTACGGAAAGGGTAGGAAAATGTCATGAAAGTGGACGATCGTCCCCTTCTTCAGCCGGGGCACAATTTCAAGAAACTCAAACTGAACGTCGCTGCCCTCCTTCAATACGTGACTGCTATCGATGAAGAGGATGTCACGGTCTCCCAGACTTTCAAACTCCGCGAGCGGGACAGACTGCACGGGAGCCTTGATCAGGCGCGTGAGTCCCGGGAATCCCCTCTCGAGTGCGGCACTGGGATGGGGCTCGATAGCGATGAGCTTCGCCGGCCCAGCGCTTCCGCAGCCATTCTTAAGCACGGCCATGGACGAGACCAGCGTCGAATTGCCCGAACCGATCTCTATCACCGTATTGGGCTTGAAGTGCCGGACCATGCAGTAGAGGATCTCTGCATCGACCGAACCGAAAAGCTTGTTTGCCAGGGAGAATCCGTTCGGAGAAATTGACGGGGAATTCTGGAATTGATCAAACTCCGGCTTGTACTTGCCGCAAAACTCCCGCAACAGGGCCAGTTGAGCCGCTTCCTTTATATCGATACCGACCAAACCGGACGGGGACTTCCAAAAGTCTTCTGGAATATTTCGCGTGTCGGGAACCGGCTCATAGAAGTGATTCGGAACAACATGAAGCCCGATGTTCTGAAGCGCTCTAAAGGCGCCGACTCGACACCTGTGCAGCACGCTCATTCGTGATCTCCAGATTCAGATTCTTGGCTGCCAGCGAACCGGCCCGCATCACTGTTCACGCGGCTGCGCGTGCCGTAAGGGAACGACGGTGGCGCCATTCATCCGTGCCGAACGCGCCAGGATAAATTGTCCGGAAGAAAAGCTGGATGTAAATCGCCGGCGCACCTGAAAGGTCTTTCCGCCAGGCGGTGAACTCAACATCAGTTACGAAAACTGCCAGCGGGATGCCGGTTTTTCTCGGGCCGTCCAAACCATAAATAAGCTACTGAACAACGGCCGCCAATCCTGTAGGAGCGCTGGGCGCCGATGCCCCGCTGAACTGGTATGCTCCGATATCCCATGCGGGCCCGCGCTGCACCGTGGAAATTGCCGGATAATTGGCGATCTCGCCTCCGCTTCCATTTTGCTCGGTGGCTCCGTCGCTCGTTCCCCAGCAGAGTCCCGCACTGGTCGACGACGAAAACGTGCTGCACGTGGAGGCTGAATTTACCGTGCCTGCTCCAATCGTTGAGCCTCCGGAAGTGGGCGCATAGTCGTTAGCCGGCAGGTAGCCTTGTCCGTTCGCCGCAGCTTCGGTCTGCAAAAGTTCGTTGCCATTATCTTTGAAGCCGCAGTTAGCCCCGGGACGGCAGGTGTAGAGTGCCGATAGCGTTCCGTATCCAATGAGGTGGTTGTTCTCAAAGTAGGCCGTGCCGTTCCACCCAAAAGTCGGTGCACTCGTGTTGAAGAATTGCAGCTGGCACCCGCCGCCCGTGTCGTCGCCCGTGTCGTTATCGAATGTGTTGTTATAGAAGTAGAGAGATTCCGTCCCGGTCGGAGACTGCGCCTGGAAGGTAATGCAGTTCTGGGGAGCGGTATCGGTGGCATTGTACTTCATATTGTCGAAAAACACGTTGTTGAACAGGTACGCGCTGCCGCCCGCGCCGATCGTGAGAAAGAAATCCTCGGTCACATAAGTATGGCGAACCACGTTGTTGTAGAAGTAGATGGATGCGCCGGCAATGTTCTGATCGTTGTTCAGAACGTTCGAGTGAGGCGCGATGTGAGCCGGGGAATAACTGGTGTAAAGATATTCCGCAAGGTTGTCGTGGTAGTAGACCGTGTTGTTGGTAACCGCCATGTTCGACATGTATCGGAACACATTGTCGTGGATGTCATAGCCCTCGGAATAGATCCCCATCCCGCTTTGGCAGGGGTAGGTCGGCGCGAAGCCGGCCGAGCACGCCGCTGAATTTGCCGCCCCCGCCGAAGAATCCGAGCCATCGAACACATTGCCGGAAATCACGTTATTCGTCGTCAAGCCGCAGGAGCCGTTGGCGTTCCCGAGAACCATTTGGTTATCCGCGGAGGTCACCACCGTCGTCCAGCCATGGAAATAATTGTTCGAGATGGTGACGTGGCAGGTTTCGTAGTTGTAGATCGCCGCCGAATAGCTGCCCGTTCCCGACCAGCACCGTCCCGGCCACTCGAAATTGTCCACGGTGACGTAGCTGACCTGATTCAGATTCAGGCCCATCGACGAAGACTGATCGTAGGTGCAACCGGCTACAAACCCGGTACTGAGCGGGTTGTCGCCGGAGATGACGGGACGTACCCATGAACCGCCGGCGGACCAGGTTTGATCCACGCCAACGTAGATTGGACTTCCGTTGGAACCGCTCCAATTCCATGTCCAGCTGGAACCGATATACGGCGAAGCTGAACTGTTGCCATAGTGCCAGGTATCTCCGCCCCGGAAAATTATCGAATCGCCTGCCGCCGGCTTATAAGCGGCGCAAGTGGATGCGCACTTCGCCATGCCCGGCGCGTGCATCCAGGGCGTGGTTTTCGACGTCCCATTGTTGGTATCGCTTCCGTTCGCGGCAACGTAGTATGTGGCCGCCGAGGCCATTCCGCTAATCATGAAGTAGACGATCAATGAGAGGAGGGTGGGACGAGCAAAACCGCGCATGAGGGATCCCCTGTCAAGTTTGAATGCTAACCAGCCTTTTGACAGCCTATACCTGGGCAAATACCCGGCCAAGGACCCACAAGTGCATCGGCCAAAATCACGAGTACATAGCACTAGCTGGTTTGCCGCCCGGGGGCAGCCGCCGCGGGCTGTCCACCCCTTCGCAAACGGTCGCGCCATAGCCTCTTGAGGCGCGGAAGCAAATTTGTCGAAACCAGAAGCTTTCTCGCCGCCCCGTCGACGGCCCGGGCCGTTGCTCTCATCCCCTTGAGCCCAATTCCTTTCAGGGTTGGAGCGAATATGTAGACGCTGGCTTCGAGCCAGCCCCGGCTGCACAGCGCAGCCTTGTATTCAGCGTCTCCCAGACCAAAATCCAGCTCCTTCACCACGTCATCGCCGGTACCGGTGCAAAAACCTTCGATCACGCGCATGATCAGAAACATGCCGGGAGAGAATTGCCGGAACTTGGGGTCATAGCCCAGGTATTCGCTGGCAAAACTCTTGTTATAGATCGTGCCGATCCAGAAGGCGACC
>Ga0182015_10000408_pt1 | contig 61602 bp, 51 predicted proteins | sample 712P3MmetaG_FD_120478 | JGI IMG/M metagenome (GOLD analysis project Ga0182015, IMG submission 120478) | Permafrost microbial communities from Stordalen Mire, Sweden - 712P3M metaG | ecosystem: Environmental > Terrestrial > Soil > Wetlands > Permafrost | place: Sweden: Stordalen | collected...
CGGTGGCGCAACCGATGTCTTTGCCAATACTTCGAACATTGTCATTCCTTCGCTTGGTACTGCTACCCCGTATCCGTCGACGATCAACGTTTCCGGGGCGTTGGGAACGATTACGAACTTGACGGTGACCTTGGAGAACATGAGCCACTCAAATCCGGGCGACGTCAATGTGCTTTTGGTCGGTCCTGGCGGACAGGCAGTGGTGCTCATGTCCGACACGGTGGGTGACAATCCCATGACGAACCTCACGTTTACGCTTTCGGACCAGGCGTACTATCCGCTCCCGCAGCCGTCACCGATGCTGGATGGTACTTTTCAGCCCACCGATGATGCTCCGAACAACACGAATTCACCTTACGCGTTCCCGCTGCCTGCGCCCGCCTTCCCGTACTCCCCAAACTTGGGGACGTTTGATGGTCTTTCGCCCAACGGAACGTGGTCCTTATATGTATATGATGGTGGAACTGATGATGGCGGTCAGATTAGTGGGGGTTGGAGTCTGGCGATTACGACCGTTTTGCCAACAATAACCACCAAATCCATTCAGATGACAAATTCGAAGAGCGCGCTGATAACCGGAATCGGAGCTGCGGGTGCGGTTTATACGATCCAAGCATCAACTAATTTGATAAACTGGCAACGGATTGGGACCGCGACCACAGGAACGAACGGAGTGTTTTCTTTTAAAGATTCAAACACCGCCAGTTTCAAAAGTCGCTTCTACCGCATCATGCTGCCCTGAACAAAAGTTCTCTTACGCAATTCATAAATGGGGCGCACAGCGTCAGCGCGCCATTCCGTAAAGAGATTTTTCGGACACCAAATTTTCAAGGCGATTCGCCAAAACTGAACCGCAACCCTGCTCGCTTGAATTCCAAACAAATTGTCCCTTCAGCAGTATCTTTGCTGCCTGACGATTTGCGCAGCGACCATGTGGTATTATTACCAACTTCACTAACACGCCCGACCCGACCATCAACAATTTCTTGCGTGTCCGTTCTGTGCCATAACTGAATACCAATCGCAGAACGAAAACATCCGGCAAACCGATGGCTGGGTCTGTGTGCTGGTGAAAAATCCTTGCAAACAAGTTTCTTAAGGCGCAGTTTGAAGACACAAGCCTGCGAAATCGTTATGAAAGGAAATAAGCCTTCTAAAATCCGTTTTTTGGTATGGCTTGGGGAAAAACTGGCGGCGGAAACACCCGCAAAAAATTAACCACAGACAAACAGCCTGTGCGCTTTTCCGCATTGTGCCTTCAAGCCAGAACTGCTTCGCGCTGCGGCAAACGAACCGGCTGCGGAGCCCTTGTCTGGCCCAGCAACAACGGTTTCATGTGCCGCTCGAAAAGGTTTTCCGTCACGTTTTTGGCGATGACAGCCTCGTATTTCTTAAGCGCGTTCAAATAACGATCACCCTTTTTTGCCGCGACCTTGAAACTGACATGCAGCAACTGCCGGAAGCTTGGATTGTAGGCCGGATTTTTCTGGTCGTGGCGCAAGGCCGAAACAAACTGGTGTGAACCCCAGCCGTTCACGACCGCCGCGCTGGGCAGCTTCTCTTTATCAATGTCAATGACACTGGCGTATGGCACGCAAAATTCGTCCACATGCCCGATGGCACCGGCATAAATCTCCTTCGCTATTTCCAGGCCGCTGCCTCCCGCTTCCGCGAGGCCGATGAGTTCTTCCAGCCAGGTCGTGCCGGCGGTTTTGATATGCACGCCCGCGTCAAATTTTTTCAACGCGCGGCGCATCGGTTCGTAGATCGAAAACTTGTCGCTGCCGGAATGGACGCTCAGCTTGAGCGACGTGGGCAGGCCGTAGGTCCTGATGGCGAACGCGATGATGGCGAGATCCTCGTTAAATTCTTTCTCAAATTGTTTCACATCGCCGACGTAATCCACGCCCTTGTTGAAACGCCCGGTGAACTTGGGCGCGATAGTTTGGATGGGAATTTTCTGGTCGGCCAGCGCGGCCAGAATGATGAGCAATTCCGGCGGCGTCTGCGGGCTGTTGGTTTCGTCCATCGAAACTTCGGTGATGAAGTTTGCCGCGCCCTTGGCCTGGGCAATGTGACGGTAGATTTTTCCGGCGTCCTGGGTGGCGAGCAAAAACTGGTTTGCGACGCGTTCGACTTCCGCGCGCGTGATGGCAAGCGGATGATCAATGTGCGGTATGAAAATGGAGCCGAAGAGCAGTTCGGGATGGCGATCCACAAACGCCTTCACGTCCGCCGCGCCGGCGGGTTTGCCGATGCTGTCGGCCACGTCAATCGTGTAAAAATCCGAATGAGGAATAAAGCGGTCAACGGTTTCAAGGCGGATATGGTCGGCATCCACATGATAGGGCTTGCGCCAGCCGAGTTCCCTGACGGCGGCATCGGCGGCGGCGCGCGTGCTGGACGGGTCGCTGCCGACGAAGGTGTGTTCCCGGTTGGATTTGTTCCAGACGGGAACAAAAGGCGCGCCGAGTTCGGTGGCGCGGATGCAGGCGCGCAACTGCGCCCTGCCCTGATGCGCAAAACGGTCGCCCATGCCAAAGGAAAATTTGCCCAGCGGTAAAAATTGGCTCATAAGTTTTTGTTAGAATGAACTAAACTCTAATAGAATCACCGCAATTGACACTGTGTTCTTTTGCAAAAATACATGAAAATTATGCACTGCCGGCCCAAGGCTGTTCGTCCGCATCGGGCCCCCGGTCGTGCCGCGCGTGACAAGTTTGACCCAGACCTGCCGGATCGGACAGATTATCGAATCATCAATTCGTTGTGCCCATGATCAGCAAAGTCGCAATCAGATCGAGCACGGCCAGCGGCAAAAACATTGAAACTTTCTACTTTAGCTTACCGGACTCCGTCGCTGCCGCTCTGGACGTTGATTTTGTGCTTCAGGCAATACGCTGCGTTGTCCACATATTTCTCCGCCCACCATTTCAGCCCGGCACGCTCTTCCTTGGACAACGGACGGACGATTTTCGCCGGTGCGCCGAGGACGAGTGAGCCGGGCGGAATTACTGTTCCCTGCGTCACGAGCGCCTTCGCGCCGATGAGCGATTGTCTGCCGATGACCGCGCCGTCCAAAATCACCGCGCCCATGCCGACGAGCGTTTCGTCGCCGACGGTGCAGGCATGGACAATCGCGCCATGGCCGACCGTGACCCAGTTGCCGAGGATGCATGGAAAATCGTCCGCAAGGTGCAGCACGGCGTTGTCCTGAATGTTCGTGTGATGGCCGACAACGATGCGGTTGATGTCGCCGCGCAAGACCGCGCCATACCAGACGCTCGAATGCGCGCCGAGCGTCACGTCACCGATGACCGTCGCGTTTTTGGCGATGAAAACATTTTTGCCGCGTTTCGGTTCTTTGCGTAGAAATTTGTCGAGTTGTCTGGCGACGCTGCTCATTTCAGGCGGCGGGAATTTTGGTTTTGAAACCGAGCACGGACTTGAACAATTGCCAGGCGGCGAGCAGGCCGGTGTCGCGCACGCCGGCCACGCCGTAGATGGCGACGAGTTCGTATTCGTGCGAACGGTAGCGCGGCGGGAGCAGCAGGGTGATTTTGGCGGTGTCGCCGTCGAGCTGCAAAATTTCCGAGAAAAATATTCCTTTGCCGACGGCGTATCTGCCTTCGGGCAACGTGAGACTGTGTCCGGACAGCACGAGCCACGGGCGATATTTCAGGACAAGATTTCCTTTTTCGTCGCGGCTCAATTTTCCGTAGGTGCGGGCGGGAACCCTGTCAATTTTCCGGCCAAGAAACATTTTATTCGCAACCATGTCCGGCCTGAAGCGGTTGCAACGGCGCGTGACAAAATCCCAGATGAACGCGAGGCCGAAGTGCGAGAGCCGGAACGACCAGCCCGCGATGAGACAGGAAATGCCGATGATGATGAGCGCCCATACCGCGCCCATCCACGGATCCGCCCACGAACTCACAGCGATGCTGGCGATGATGGATGTGCGGAACGCCTTGAGCATCGCGTCAAACGCACCGAACGGGCTCAACAGGATGAGGATGTTGATGGCATTGGATGCGAGGAACACAACGAAAAATGCGGCCATCGTGATCGGCACCATCAGGGCGTTGTAAAGCCATGAAAAATCAATGGCCGCAAATCCGGCGGCGCTCAACGACGCGCCGTCGCCGGTTCCGCTGCCGTGAAAAATCGAGGCAGCCACCGGCACAAATGCGCCGGTGGCCACAAGGCCGCTGATCTTGTGCTCGATGGTTTCCGCCACGTCGAATGGTTTCTTCAACATCACCGGCAAAACGATGCCGGCGGAATCTTTTACAAAACACGCGCCGACGAGCAGCAGCGCCGGAACCCAAAACATCGGGTCGGCAAACCATGGCAGTTTCGCTTTTTGTCCGGGAGTCCGGGCGTGAAAAAAATCCCACGCCACGCCCACGCCCACGCCCATGAGCGGCGAAATCGCCACGCCGGTGATCAGGGAAATGGTCTGCGCGATTTGCTCGCCGGGGAGGTTTTTGTTTGCCGGTGCGGCGGTGGTAGAAATTTCCGCCTGCGCGGCCGCCAATGAAAAACCGAGGCACAGCATGATCAGGGCAATCAAGCTCTTCTTCATGCGCGCAGATTGGCGGATTTTTGCCGGTTGTAAAGTCCGGCCGGATTCAGATTAAAGCCCCGCCGCTCATAACGGCGGGCAGTGTGCGACCGGCTGCGGGTGAATGGCAAGCGGCATTGAACGGGCAAAATGACTTCGTCTGACTTCACTTTCATGCGGCGACGATAGCGGTTTCCCAAGCGTTGCGGTTAATTGAAAAAACCGTCTTTCAGCCGCAAAAAACCAATGTCGCGCCTTTGCCTGAATCCAAAAATAATAAACCCGCCGGATGGAACATCCGGTGGGTCGCGTCTCCTGGCGCCTCAAAAAATCACCAGCAGCCATGGCGAACTTCGTGGCGGGCAAACCGGTGCGAAGGACAACCCACCACGGGCGCGCGATGGCCGGCGACGTGCGGCGGACAATAGCTGGGTGCGCTGCAAGCATAGTTCGCGCTGCATTGCGCGCGACCTTCAGTCGCCGCAACGATGAGGCCGACGACCGCCACGCCGGTCAGCACCCTGCCGGCGGTGGCCCATTCACGGTCGCCCGCGCGGGCGGATTGCAGGCCCGCTCCGGCGAGCGCGAGAATCATCGTTCCAGTCAGAAGCATTTTTTTCATGGTTGAACCTTTCGTTACGTTCATAGATTCAGACGCGCGGATTTTGTTTTTATTCAAAGCGTAAAACAGATAGCATTTTCAATAGTTTTATGAACAAACCGGTTTCTGCCCGAAATACCCCGCGCCGGAAACTGCCGCGCTCGTTCAAGGACTTGACGCCTTCGGGTCATTTCAAGCCCGCGACTTTTTTCCGCGAATTGATTTTGAAGGCGCTGCTCACGCCGCGCACGGGCGAACATCGGCATCCGGTTTTTCCCAAACTGAAACACGGCGAGGTCGCCATCACCTGGATCGGCCACGCGTCGTTTCTGATCCAGTTCACGGACTTGAACGTGCTGATTGATCCAAATTTTGCGAACTGGCTTTTTCTATTGAAGCGCATCAAGCGCGCCGGTTTGAAAATCAGGGATCTGCCGCCGATTGATCTGGTTTTGCTCACGCACGCGCACTTCGATCATTTTCACAAGCCGACGTTGCGGAAATTACCGCATCCAAAAATCGGCGTGATGCCGCGCGGCGTGGGCGACCTCGCGCACGACCTCGGCTTCGCGCGCGTCATCGAACTCGACCATTGGGAAAGTTTTTCGCAACGCGACTGGAAGGTGACGTTCACGCCGAGCAAACACTGGGGCGCGCGGACGTTGCGCGACAGCCATCGCGGCTACGGCGGATTTATTTTGGAGCATCAAGGGCGGAAAATTTATCACGCCGGCGACAGCGCGTATTTCAGCGGATTCAAGGAAATCGGCAGAAAACTTTCGCCGGAAATCGCGCTGCTGCCCATCGGCGCGTATCATCCGGAAACGTTCCGGCGCGTCCACATGGGGCCGGACGAGGCGGTGAAGGCGTTCAAGGAACTCGGCGCGAAATGGTTTGTGCCGATGCACTTCGGCACGTTCAAGTTGTCGTTCGAAGATTTGGACGAACCGCCGCGCTGGCTTTTGGAAATCGCAGCGGAACAAAATCTGACGCCGCAGATAAAAATTCTCGACGAAGGCGTGCCGGAGGTGTTTTGATTCGCGCGATGACCGACGGCCAATCCAATTCCTCGCCCCTCGATTCGCTCAAGCGTTATGTCCCGCTCGCCGTCTGGGCGATTGTCATCCTCGTCATCCTCGCGATGCCGCTGAAAATCATCGGCTATGGTTATTTGCCGGGCGACGACGCGTTACGCCACGCGGCGAAAGCCGTCAGCGGCAAATCGTGGTCGGAAATTCTTGTGCTCAGTGACGTCTACAAAATTGACCACGAATACGGCTGGAATCTGCTGCTGGAAAGAATCCATGATTGGACAAATTGGAACGCCGAAAAACTGGTGATTTTTTCCGTCGTCATTTTATTCATTCTCGTCGGCTGGTCGGCGTTGCCGTGGCTGAAACGGCCGGAAGCGTGGCTGGTCACCTTGATGCTGGCGACGCTGGTGGCGGCGGTGTGCGGGCGCATGACGCTGGGGCGTCCGTATCTGGTGACATTCGCGGTGCTGCTGACGCTTCTTTTCCTGTGGCAAAAGCACGGTTCATCGCCGCCGAAAATGTGGATGCTGTTGCTGGCGACCGTGCTGTTTGCGCTCGGCACCTTCGTTCACGGCGTCTGGTATCTCTGGGTGCTGGTGCTCGGCGCATTTTTTTTGGCGGGCGGATTTCGCTGGGCGGCCAGCCTCGGTTTTTGCTGGGCCGTCGGCGTTTTCATCGGCAGCGCGTTCACGGGCCATCCGTTTGAATATCCGTTGCAGGCGTTCAAACTTGCGCTGCTCGCGGTTGGCGCGCACGCGACCACGCGCACGATGGCCACGGAGTTGCAGCCGTTCGATGGCAACGTTCTGGCCGTGGCGATTTTGGGCGGCCTGCTTGTTCTGCGGCGACTGGCAAAATTAAACGCCATTCCGCTGATGAAAACCCCCGCGTTCTGGCTCGCGTGCATTTGCTGGTTGCTCGGCTTCAAGGTGTCGCGTTTCTGGGACGACTGGGGCTGGCCGGCATTGATGGTTTTAATGACATGGGATCTGCAATCGCTCCTACAGGCGCGGTTCACCGAAAATTCATTCAAGCGGCTTGGTCTGACGTTGGGTCTGGCCGTCGCGACTTTTCTTTGCGTGACCAACGATGCTAACAGCCGCTGGACGCAGACGTTGTCCGACCGTTATCTCACCGCCGACAATCCCGACCTCAACGGCTGGCTGCCCGACCACGGCGGAATTTTTTACACGGCGGACATGACGCTGTTTTATCAGACATTCTTCAAAAATCCGACCGGCGACTGGCGTTATATGCTGGGCTTCGAGCCGACGTGGATGCCCAAGGAAGATTTCGAGGTTTATCACAGCGTGCTGTGGAATCAGGGCGACGTAAAAACTTACGCGCCATGGGTGGATAAAATGCAGTTAGCAGACCGGCTTGTCCTCCGCAGTGGACGCGGCAGCCCGCCCAACATCCCGCAACTGGAATGGAATTACACCGGTCTGGGCATCTGGATTGGGCGTCTGCCGCGCATCCCGCCTGGCGGGACTCCGCCGCCGACCATTCCCGCAACGGCACCGCGCTAAAAGCAAAAATGACCGAGGACAACGGCAATTTCAATGCATCACGTCTTGATTCACTTCGGCGTTACGTTCCTTTGGCGGTTTGGGTGGTGGTCGCCTTTGTCGTGCTCGCGATTCCGCTGAAAATCATCAGCGGCGGTTATCTACCGGGGGACGATGCGTTGCGGCACGCAGCCAAGGCGGTGAGCGGCAGACCGTGGGGGGACATTCTGATGCTCGGTCCCGCCTTCAGAGACCAAAATTTTGTCTGGCATCTTTTCCTGCGGCAAATTTTTCTCTGGAGCCATTGCAACACCGACAAATTGGCGATGTTTGGAGTTGCCGGACTTTTTGTCATCTTTGGGTGGTCATTGCTGCCTTGGTTGAAGCGGCCGGAAGCCTGGTTAATCACATTGACGATGGTTGCGGTCACATCAGGAATGATGCAACGGCTGATGCTCGGCCGGCCGTTTCTGCTGACCCTTTCTGGAGTCGTGACCATCCTTTGCGCCTGGCAATTTGGCGGCTCGCCATCTCCCCGATGGAAAACCTTGGCGTTGGTGACGACGGTAATAGGGGTTTGCACCCTGGTGCATGGTGTCTGGTATCTTTGGGCGTTGCTGGTTGCGGCGTTTTTTCTGGCCGGACAATTCCGTTGGGGGATTATGCTGGCCATAGGATGGGGTGCCGGAGCGTTTTTGGGCGCATGCTTCACTGGTCACCCGATAGATTCACTTTGCTATGCCGTTGAAATTGCGCGGAGGACGATGGACATGTATGGCAATGTCCAGCACGCGATGTCCACCGAACTTCAGCCGTTCTCCGGTGACGTTTACGCCCTGATGGTCTTCGGCGGTTTGCTGGTTTTCCGGTGTTTGAGCGGATTAAACACCCGTTCCTGGAGATCTAATCCGGCATTTTGGCTGGCTTGCATCTGCTGGGTGCTCGGTTTCAAAGCGGCGCGCTTCTGGACTGACTGGGGCTGGCCGGCACTGATGGTGTTGACCACTTGCGATTTGCAATTGCTCCTCGAAGCGCGGTTTGCCGCCGACTCTTTAAGGCGTCTGGCGTTGACCGGCGCGCTGGCTGTGATGACATACTTGGCCATCACCAATGATTACGGCGGCCGCTGGACACAAAACCTCACATGGTCCTATCTGATCCAGGATAATCCTGACCTTAACGGCTGGCTGCCGGATCAGGGCGGCATGTTTTATACGGCGGACATGACACTTTTTTTCCAAACTTTTTTTAAAAATCCACAAGCCCGCTGGCGATACAGCGTCGGCTTCGAACCCGCCTTGATGCCGGATAAAGATTTCGCCGTTTACCGCAGCGTCCATTGGAATTTTGGTGATACCAAGGCTTACCAGCCCTGGGTGGACAAAATGCGTCCGCCCGACCGGTTGGTAATTCGCGGCGGGAGGGGTAATGCGCCCAATATCCCCGAACTGGAATGGAAATACGGCGTCAGCGGCATCTGGATTGGACGCCTGCCGCGCACCAACGCCCCGCCACCTGCGTCGGCCATTCCCGCAACGGTTCCGCGCTGATATTTTCCGCGCGTCATAGCTGGTCGAACTGCCGCGCAAGCGCAAAATCTTTTTCCGTCAAGCCGCCCGCGTCGTGCGTCGTCAGCGTGAGCGTCACCTTGTTCCAGCGGATGTCAATGTCCGGATGATGCCACGCTTGTTCGGCAAGCGCGGCGGCGACCTCCACAAATTTGATTGCGGCGGGAAAATCCTTGAACTGGAACATCCGCGAAATCGTCGCATCCTGTAATTTCCAGTTTGGAACAGTAACGAGCGCGAGGATGATTTTTGCCTCGTCAAGTTTTTGCACCGGCGGCGCGGCAAAATTTTCAAGCGAACGCCGTCCGGCCGCCGCCGCTTCGCGCAACAAACTTAAACTCGTCACCGCCGACCAAAGCCACCCCAGCGTGAACAAAATTGCGCCTACCGCGAGCATTTTCAGGCCTGCCAAATGTGGGGGCACGTCGCCGAACATCAGGCGGTAATATGGAATCATTTCCTCGAAGAACCAGACCACGACTAATATGAAACCCGCGACGGCCAAAAAAAGTTGTCCGCCGCCCGCGATCCAGCGTCGCGCAACGAGTGAGCCGAGGCCGGGCGTGGCAAGCAGGTTGAGGAGCGTTGCGTTCTTGGCCGTGGCGCGGCTAAGGGGCTTGCCCTTCGGAGAAAATAGTTTCATAAGCGAACATCAGCGCCGCGATGCCGATGGGGATGGTGAACAACACGCCGATGCAACACGCACACATGCCGGCGACGTTGAGCAACCCTGTGACTACGACCAGCCCGAAAACGTGCCACCAATGTTTATGCACCATTTTCCAGCTCGTTTTCATTGCCGTGCGAAAATCCATCTGCTTGTCAATGATGAGCGCCTGCGTGAACAGCCAGCTCACCGACAAATAAGTCACCGGAATCATGCAAATGAGCAGGATGGGCAGGACGCTCACAAACGCGGACACAATTTGCGGCGAAAGGTTTTGGATTTCTGCGGGCGTTGCGGTCTGCATTTGTGCAAGCAACGGATCAAGCTTCGCAGCTTTGGCATAATTGAGCGGTGTCATGCACAGGCCGGTCACCAGCACCACGACAAGATAACCAAGAAATAGTTGTGAAAACGATTTGTTGAACCCGGCGAAAACATCGCCCACGCCTGACGGCAGGCCGCGGATTTTCTTGAGGTAGAACAGATAAAACCCGCCGGCCAGCGGCCCAATGACCAGCGCGCTTACCGCCGATAAACAATAATTGAAAACGACCTTGAACGGGGCAATGGCCAGCAGGGATTTGGGGATAACGACCGAAACAACCAGGCCCAGCGCGCCGAAAAAAGCAAGGGCGGCCAGGCTCATGAGCAACAGGCCGGCGAACAAGGTTCCGAAATTATTTTTGACCAGCCCCCACCCGCGGCTGATGCAGCCGCCTATGTCCAAATCATAATCACGTTCCGACCAGCCGGCGGAACCCGCAAATGGCGGCGGTGTGCCGGGCGTCAGGGTTTTGGCGGCGAAAGACCCGGCGAATTCGGGAAATTTTTCGACCGGGCGGAATTCCGCGTCGCCCTCCGCCTTCATCAGGGATTGTTCATTGAGGCGGCCTTCGGCAATCCACTGGCGCACGTCGTTTGCCGTGATCATGCCGTATTCTTTCTGGTCGCCTCCGATGATGGTGTAAGTCGCCATAATTTTCCGTGCCCATCGAGTTCTAATTCATTGCGCGCCACCACGCAAGTTTAGGTTGCGTCAATTATTCCGCACGAACAATTTTCCCGGCAGTTGTTTCACCACGCGCTTCATTTCTAGGCCCAGCAACACCCCCGAAACCGCCGAACTCGGCAGGCCGCTCGCACGAATGATTTCATCAATGCTCGTTTCGTCTTCCGCCTTCACCGCGTCGTAAATTTTCTGTTCGTTCTCCGAAAGTTCCAACGCGGGCAACACGCCCGTTTCGCCGGGTGAAGGCGGACGGTTGCTCGTCGGAAACAAATACTCGAACTCGCTCAAAATATCCTCCGCGCCTTCGCACAGCTTCGCGCCTTTTTTGATCAGGTCGTGACAACCTTTGCTGCGCGGCGAATCAATCCGCCCCGGCACGGCGAAAACCTGGCGTCCGGCCTCCACCGCCATGTTCGCGGTGATGAGCGCGCCGCTCGTCGTATTGGCCTCGACGACGACCGTTCCCAAAGTCATGCCGGCGACGATGCGGTTGCGGATCGGGAAACTTTGTTTGTCCGCCGGCCGGTTGAATGGAAACTGCGTGATGAGCGCGCCGTTTTCCGAAATGCGTTCAAACAAATCCGCGTTCTCCGGCGGGAAAATTAAATTTATTCCGGTGCCCAGCACCGCGACCGTTCTTCCCTTCACGCTCAAAGCGCCCTGATGCGCCGCCGTATCAATGCCGCGTGCGCCGCCGCTCACGACCGTCACGCCGACGTAGGCGAGTTGATACGCCAGCTTGCGCGCGGTCTCGATGCCGTAATGCGTCGTCTGCCGTGAGCCGACCATCGCCACGGCGTTCTTGTCCTTCGCGGTCAATCCGCCTTTGACGTAAAGCACGGGCGGTGGATCGTAAATCTGCCGGAGCAATTCGGGATAATGTTCGTCGCCCTGGATCAAAACGTGGCAGCCGAATTCGGCAATGCGTTTCAATTCGCCCGCGAGGTCAACGGATTTTTCCCAGTTGGCAATCGCCCCGGCGGTTTCGTCGCCGATGTTGCGGACGCGGAGCAACGCGGATTTTGAAGCGGCAAGAATTTTTGGCGCGTCGCCGAAATGTTCGAGCAACAGCCGCGCGCGCACCGGCCCGACGTGCTCAATCATGTTCAGCGCGACAAATGCTTCGCGGGAATCCATGCTGGTTTGATAACGATTGGCGGACGCGGCGGCAAGAATTGTTTCATTGGCGAATATTATCAGTTGAATATACAAAATTCAGAAAGTCGGTGTCTACTTAGTGATGTGAAATGCATCATTAGCAATTCACAATGCTTTTAGCCGATTGAATGTTATGGATGATAGCGAACTGAAACCAGAGGTTCCGTCTTCTTCTGAACAAGCTGTGGTGATTGCTTCGATCGCCTGTTTTGCTTCTTGGATAGCCTTTTATCTGGCCGCCAAACCTGTGGTGGAGCTGCTTCAAGTTCGCTGGGCCGAAATACTCGTTTATTTAATCATTCCAATTTCGGTGACTTTTATCATTTTGTATCGCAGTTGCTGGCATCCGGAGATTACAGGAGCGGCACGAACGTGTTCCCTGCTTTTGCTTTCTTGTATTATTTTGGTTGGTACATTAGTCGCCAGTGGATTCATGCTTTGCATGGCAGCATTTTGCGTGAACGCGCTATCCGTCACCCGTGATCCGGGATGACAAAACAACTTTGAGGAATACATTGATTTTAGATCGTGAACGGTTAACAACTGAACCGGCTAAATTTTTTCACCCGTTTCCCAACATTGCCTGCGCGAAAATTTTCTGTTACTGAATCCGCGTGTCTGACCCCAGCCTGCTCATCCTGATTCCGGCTTACAACGAAGAAGCGCGCATCGAACCAGTGCTGCGCGATTACGCGCAATTTTTCCAGAAGAATTATTCCGGCAAATTCCGGCTGTTCGTCGTGCTCAACGGCTGCACAGACGACACGCTCGGCGTCGTCCGGCGCGTCACGGCGGAGTTTCCGGAGGTGCGCGCGCTGGAATTTCGCTCGGCCATCGGCAAAGGCGGCGCACTCATCGAAGGTCTCCGACTCGCGTCGCTCGGCGATCTGATCGGTTACACGGATGCCGACGGCGCGACGCCGCCGCACGCGTTTCTGGAACTGGTAAAAAAAATCGGTGACGCGGATTGCGTCATCGGCTCGCGCTGGCTGCCGGGCGCGGTCATTCATCAGTCGCAGAGCAACAAACGCCAGTTTGCCAGCCGCGTCTTTCATTTCATCGTGCAACTGCTTTTCTGGCTGAACATCCGCGACACGCAATGCGGTGCCAAGGCGATGAAGCGCGAGGTCGTGGAAAAAATCCATCCGTTTCTGCAGATCGCCGACATGGCGTTCGACATCAACCTGCTTGTCGCGATCAAGCGCGCCGGTTTCAAGATTCTCGAAGTGCCGACCGAATGGACGGATCAGATCGGTTCAAAAGTCACGTTGGCGCGTTCGTCGCTGACGATGTTGCTTTCGGTGATTCGTATCCGGCTGATTTACTGGCCCCGGCTTTACAGGCTGCTGCGCCCGTTGAAGCCGCTGGAAACCTGGGTCTATAAAAAATTGCGCGCGCCGAGGCCGTTGTCCGGCCCGAAGAATTAAATTTTATTTTCCGGCGCGGATTTTCTTCCCCAGGTAAACCAGGCGCAAATACCGAACAGCAGCAGGTTGAACGCGCCGAGCGTTTGGAGCACCACTTCAAGTTTGCCGGGGAAATGGTTCAACATCGCCGGCAGCGTGAAACCATAAGCCACCGCCAGCAGCACCATCCACGGCACCACGCTGAAACGCGCGCGTGCCAGCAGGTCGTTCACCAAAACGTTCGCCAGCGCCAGTGGCACCATCGCGCCCGCATACCACGGCAGCAGGGCGGTCGTCGCCGCAACGTAGCTGGTCTTGTAAACAATCTTCACCATGATTGGCCCGACCAGCCACAACCCCAGCGCCCCGCAAATCGCCAGCACCGCCGTGCCCAGCACCACGAGGTTGAACAAATTGGTTTTTTCCGATTTTGCAGCCGCATGGACGATTTTCGGAAACATTACCTGGGCCAGCGGCAACACAAGCCAGAGCAACGCCCGGGACAATGTCCCAGCCGCCACATAAGGTGCCATCTCATCGCCGGTGAAATACGCCTTCGCATACATCGTGTCCGAGGTGAACATGAATTGGCACGCGCCAAAGCCAAACATCAGCGGCACCACCTGTCTCATCAGGCTTTTACCGTCAAATTTTTCCGACCGCAGCGACCACAAATCTCGCGTCCGCCAGATGACAATCATCGCCGAAAACCCGACCCCGATCAACGCGCCCGCCATCATTCCCGCCGCGCCAAAACCCAGCGCCAGCACCAGGAACGCCGCTGCGATAAAACGCCCCGTTCCGCCCAGTATCGTTGCCCAGCCCAGCCAGAAAAAATCCTGCCGCCCCTGCACCACACCCGAAAACATCGGGAGCCACAACGACGCCAGCAACAGCGGCAGCGTGACCCACAAAGCCGTCGCGTTCGGCAGATGCCAGCCCGCGACGATTTGTTTTTGGAACACAAAAATCATCAGCGCGCCCAACGCCCACACGATGAACGTGCAAAACCACACCAGCCGGATCATGCCCGCCAGTTGCCGTTCGCGACCTGTCGCCAGCGCCAGCGCCGACTGCTGTGCAAAAATCATCTGTAACGGCATCGTCGGCAGGCACGCCACCACCATCAGCAGGGTTCCAAAGACGGCGTATTGCGATTCGGGAATGGACTTCGCTAGAAAATGCACAAACCACGTCATCGCCCCGCCTGCGATGGCTGAAACCATCAGCCAGCCGCTTTGCCGGAAAAATGCTGCGTGTGGTTTGTGGTCAACCGTCTTGATGTTTTCAGTCTTTTCCATGGACATGAGCGGTGGACAATACAAAACCAGACCAGTTCAAGGAAGCGATTTCAGAAAATTCAAGAGCAGATTTTTGCCGCGTTCCAGTTCCGCCAGCGAAACCCATTCATCCGCCGTGTGCGCCTGCGCGATGTCGCCCGGGCCGAAGACAACGCTGGGAATTCCGCCTGCCGACAAAACCGCCGCGTCGCAGAAAAAATGAACGCCAGCCGGCTTTGTTTGCCCGACACTTTTCAAAAACTTTTGAACGAGCGGCAGTTTGTAATTTGTCTCCAGCGGCACAGCCGGCGCAAGTTTCGTATTGGAAACTTTTGCGGACAATCTCCCTGCACGAAGGAAAGTTGTCATTTCGCGCTTCACGGTTGCTTCCGTTTCGCCCGGCAACGTGCGGCGATCGACGGAAATGGCGCAGTGGTCGGGAACGATGTTCGGTTGCGTGCCGCCGAAAATGGTGCCGACGTTCACTGTTGCCGAGCCGAGCAGCGGATGTTTTCGCTTTCGCAATTGCGCGGCGTAATCCGTTTCGAGCGCGTCCACGATGCGCGCCATTTCGCGGATCGCATTTTTGCCGAACTGCGGCGTCGCACCGTGCGCCGCGTTGCCGCGCGTTTCCAGTTCCAGCCACAAACTGCCTTTATGTGCGGTGACGACCTGCAACCGCGTCGGCTCGCCGACAATGGCCAAATCTGCCTTGAGGCCGCTCGCAGCCATCGCGCGCGAACCGGCTTGCGCGTGTTCCTCGTCAATCAATCCGGCGAAGACGATTTCGGTTTCGAGCGGACGCGATTTTGAATTGGCCAGTTCACAAAGCGCGGAAAGCATGGCGGCAACGGAACCTTTCGTATCGCACACGCCACGGCCGTGCAGGTGGCCGTTTTTGCGCTGTGGAATGAAGCGCGTTCCGTCCGCGCCGACGGTGTCGAGATGCGGCGCGAGCAGGATGGTCCGGCGGATTCTGTTTCGCGGCCGCAGGCGCGCGATAAGATTGGAACGACCGGGCAAGACTTTTTGAAACTCAATTTCCAATCTGACGCGCGCGGCGACGGTCGCGAGAAAATCCGCGACGCGTTTTTCGCCGGCGTGCGGATGGCGCGGCGGCAGAAAGGCCGGATTCACGCTGGGCAGCGCGATGAGTTCAGCCAGAAGCTTTTCCGTGCGCGTCATGGCCGAAAGTTTAATGGCTGAAAAGTGCGTGTCGAGTTTTGGCTTTACGTTTCAGAACGGAAGCTATCTCTTGTCGCACAGATATGGCTTTTGAACCTACCGATGACGGTTTTCACAATGAAGTGAAAACTGTAACCATTCGCATTTTCAGCAGCCACGAAACCGCAGAACTTGCCCGCAGCAATCTTGAAGCTCACGACATCAAGTGTTGGGTTAATGCGGATGATTGCGGCGGGATGTATCCAAATCTGACGGCACCGGGTGGTGTGCGTTTGCTTGTCCTTGCTGCGGATGCCGAGGCAGCCATTGCTTTGCTAAATGCGCCAGCATCGCCGACAGAGTTAAAGCAAATTGAAACTGAAGTTGCTGCTTCTACTCCGGCGGAAACTGTTTCATTGAAAAGACTGGCTATGGGTCAAATCGTGTCTGGTATCGTATTTGGCATTTTTACCGGTATTCTGCTTTGTTTGCTTTACCAATGGGCAAACAATCTCGGAACAAAAACAAATTACTATTACACCACGGACGGCAAATGCTATGAAGCACGGGTATATCAGAACGGGCATTTAGTCGAAGCTGTGCAAGATCGTAATCTGGATGGGGTTTGGGATCATTGGATTTACTATGCTCATGGCCAAGTTGTGCGCTCGGAATGGGATAATAATTTTGACGGCAAGCCTGATGAATTTGTGACGTATTCAAATGGCGCCCCGACCACCTTCGAAAAAGACACCGATTTCAATGGCGTCCCAGATGAGTTTGGCATCTATAAATATGGCATACTTCAACAGGTAGACTTTAGACCTAACGGTGCGAAATATTCTATGCAACGTTGGATTTATAAAAATGGTGTTCTAACAGAAATTTTGCGCGGCGGTGACAGCAACGGGAATTTCAAAGAAGTGGTACGATACGACCCGTTTTTCAATCCGATTAGCACGAATATTCCTACAGCGTTTCAGTTGTCGTCTTCTCCAAAATAAATTTTAGACAATCTCCACCGGACATTTCGGCAGCGCGTCGAGAAATGACTGGCCGTATTGCTTCGTCAAAATCCGGTTGTCCAAAACCACGATGATGCCGGTGTCCGTTTTCGTGCGGATCAAGCGTCCGACGCCCTGCCGGAATTTCAGGATCGCCTCGGGCAGGGAAAATTCGCCGAAGGAATTTCCGCCGCGCGCCTCAATCGCCTCGATGCGCGCCTCGATGAGCGGATGGTCGGGCACGGCGAACGGCAGCCGCGTGATGATGACGTTGCTCAAGGCCTCGCCCGGCACGTCCACGCCCTGCCAGAAGCTGTCCGTGCCGAAGAGCACCGAGTCTGTGTCGTCTTTGAACTTCTCCAGCATCGTCGAGCGCGGCGTGCCGGTGCCCTGCACAAAACGCGCGACGCCGAGCTGGTCGAAAAACGGCTGCATCAACCCGGCGACTTCCTGCATGAGCTTGTAATTCGTGAACAGCACGAACGCCTTGCCGTGCGTCTGCTTCACGAAATGCTCGATCCAATGAATCAGCGCGTCGCGATAACCGGCCTCGCGCGGGTCGGGCATTTTTTTGACGGCGAACAATTTCATCTGCCGCTCGTAATCGAACGGCGTGCCGACCTGCAGCATCGTGGCGGACTCCGCGCCGACCCGGCGGGAGAAATAATTCAAACCGGATTGCGATTTGGTGTTCGTCGCCAGCGTCGCGCTCGTCATGATGATTGACGTGTCACTTTCAAAAAGCCGGCGGCGCAAGAAATCAGCCACATCAACCGGCGCAGCATTAAGCGAAAGATTTTTGTGCGCCTTGCCGGTGCGTTCAACCCAATAGACATGGTCTTCCGCCTGCTGGCTCAAGAATTCCACGACTTCCGTTTTCAGTTCACCCAGCCGCCGGTTGCACTCGACCAATTCCTGCCCGATTTCCTTGTCCTCGCTCAATTTGACAAGTTCGCTCACCGCTTCACGCAGGCGTTGAATCGGCAGCGTGACGTTGTCCTTCACCAGTTCCGCGCGGCGGATGCGAAGTTCAGTCCATGCGCGTTTCCGTCCGCCGCCTTCGCCGCCGCCAAATTTAGGTTTGGCCGTTGCCTGAATTTCTTCACACGCAACTTCGACGTTCTCAAAAAATTTGTCCGACTCGCTCAAGATGTCGGCGACGAGTTTCACGGCAGGGCCTTTGCGCAGCGTGGCGAGCAGGCCTTTTTCCGTGCGCGGATTCCAAAGGCGGTTCAGCGCGTAACGCACCTGCCCGCTCGACACGCTCAAACCGATGTGCCGCGACGCGACGCTTTCCATCGTGTGCGCCTCGTCGAAGATCACAAAATCGTTCTTGAACAGAATGCCACCTTCCAGCTCCTCGTCCACGCCGCCGAGCAGCGTGAAAAACAGCGTGTGATTCAAAACCAAAACGTCAGACGAAAGGATGCGATGGCGCGCGCGCTGAAAAAAACAAACATCGTGATCTTTGCTGAAATCGGATTGGTGGCCGCAGGTTTTCGGCGAGCACAGTCCGCGTTCGGAACAAACCTGCGACCACACTTTTGCGTCCGGCTCGACTTCGAAATCCGACAAACTGCCGCCGGTTGTTTTCTTCGACCATTCGTAAATGCGCTGCAATTCTTCGGCCTCCGACGACGTGAACAAATTGCCCGATTGTTGCATCGCCTTTTGCAGCCGGCGCGTGCAAAGATAATTTGCGCGGCCTTTGAGCATCGTGAAATTAAATTTAATCGGGTCGGGAAGCGAACCCAGCACGGCGGCGAGCATCGGCAAATCTTTTTCCGTGAGTTGTTCCTGCAAATTGATTGTGTGCGTAGAAACGATGGCTTTCTTCTTTTGCGCCACGGCAAATAAAATTGCCGGAATCAAATACGCCAGCGATTTGCCGACGCCTGTGCCGGCTTCGACGGCGAGATGTTCGCGATTTTGCAGCGCCCGCGCCACGGCCGCCGCCATTTGCTGCTGCTGCGGGCGGAATTCAAAATTCTTCGCGTGTGACAAAATTCCGCTCGGCGAAAAAATCTCCTCCACCGAGGAAATCAAATCGGCACGCGCCCCGGCGGGCAGTTGTTCGATGGAAGAAATCATTGGTAATTGCGTTTGCGCCTGAATGGAATTTTCGCCGCGAAATTTTGATTTTCGTTGAGGGACATTTTACTGAACCGGCATCGGTGCGCCGATTTTTGTGTAGGCAACCTCGTAGGTCTCGCCGTTGGCGTGAACGACGAAAGTGAAAGCGCGGTCGTGATCCAGCAGAACGGTTGTCTTCGCAACGCTAAAATCATCGCGGTAGTATTTGAGACTGTAGGTACCAGGCCGATCTGCGCGCGCGATGTCAATTTTTTTGCAGCCTTTTCGCCAGGATGGCAACTCCACGTTCAGCATGAAGGCGATAAAATCCCGGCCCGGTTTGGAAGTGTCCTTGATGATGCCAATCCGATCCGGCGAGCCGTCGGACCAAATTCCTTCGATGGGATCCAGTGTCTGTTGATGCTGCCGGAGATAGGCCAGAAAATCATTTTCCGAAATGGCGACCGTTTCCCAATCATCGGCGTAACGAAGCAGGTTGGCTTCAAGGCGGTAATTCGCGCTTTCAAAATCCGGTTGCTTTATGGAGATCAATTCCACCACGTCCGCGCCTTTTTCGTGCGCCGTGTCCATGAGCGTTTTCATCACCCCTTTGACTGATCCGCCAAACATGGTTAATTGCGTATCGCCGATGGAAAACTGGCCGATCAACTGGCAGGGCCGGGGAATCCGCATGTCTTCGTTGTAAATCGGGATGGGGTAACCCGGCGGTTTGGCCGGTCCGGCGGCCATGTTCGGCTTGTAGGACTTGGTTGTTGTGCAGCCGGACAGAAGGAGAAGCAAGGAAGCGAACAGAGCCAGTTTTTTCATGGGTTCATGGGCGAAATTTTCGATTTCAAGGCCGTGCGTGAGCACCGCGCGCTTTCAGATATTGGTTCATCATTCCATCTCGGCTATGTTAGTGCAATAATAGGCTTTCACGCCGTCGCCAGATTTTCTTCCAGCACTTTCGAGCGCGCGGAATTTTCCGTTGGTTCGGCTGGTTGGTCGTCCGTAAGGACTTTGATCGGCTCGTAAAATGTGTTGCGTTGCACCGGCGTGCGTCCGGCTTCGCGGATGGCTTTGATCATTTCCGTTTCGGTCTGCAATTGCGGCGAGGTCGCGCCGGCCATGTGAAAGATGTGTTCCTCGATGATCGTGCCGTGGAGGTCGTCCGCGCCGTAGCTCAACGCGACCTGCGCGAGTTTCAGGCCGAGGCCGACCCAATACGCGGTGATGTGCGGGAAGTTGTCGAGATAGATGCGGCTCACGGCGATGGTGCGGAGCGAATCGAATCCGGTCGGCGGATGTTCGACGGGAATATCATTGTCCTGCGGCTGATACGCGAGCGGCACAAAGCCGACGAAGCCGCGCGTCTCGTCCTGCAACACGCGTAATTGCCGCAGATGATCCACGCGGTCGGCGAGGCTTTCGACGTGGCCGTAAAGCATCGTGCAGGTGCTGCGCCCGCCGAGTTTGTGCCAGGTGCGATGTACGTCCAGATATTCCTCGGCGGATTCTTTGCCCTTCGCGATTTGCGAACGGATCTCCTTGCGGAAAATTTCTGCGCCGCCGCCGGTGAGCGACGCGAGGCCGGCGTCCTTCAACTCAATCAACGTCTGTTCGACGGATTTTTTTGCGAGCCACGCGAGGTGCAAAATTTCAATCGCCGTGAAACATTTCAATTGCAGCCGCGCATCGAGATTCTTCAACGCGCGCAGCATGTCCGTGTAATAACTGAACGGCAGCGACGGATGCAGTCCACCGACAATGTGTAGTTCCGTCGCGCCGAGCTTCAGGGTTTCGCGCGCTTTCCCGACGATTTCCTCGACGGAAAACTGGAAGCCGTCCGCGTCGCGCTTCTTGCGTGCGAACGAGCAGAACTGGCACGACAAAATGCAGTAATTCGAGTAGTTGACGTAGCGATTGACAATGTAGCTGGCGCGGTTGTTGCCGGTTTTTTTCTGCCGCGCAAAATCCGCGATGGCGCCGACGGCATTCAAGTCCTTCGATTCAAACAGTCGCAACGCGTCGGCCTCGGAAATGCGTTCACCCGCGACAACCTTGTCGTAAATGTCGCGCAACTCGTCGTGTTGAATAAAAAAACTCACAAGAAATGATTAGCAGAAAATACGCGCTTGGCAAATTTGAGTTTGCGTTCGCGAACCGAAAATGCCAAACCATATCTGCAACATCTGCAACTTCGGCCTGCTTTATTGACGCGGATCTATTTCGATTGGTCCTGCTTCTTGAGCAAATCAATCATTGCGCCAACAGCTTCATCAGTCGCATTGAATGCCTTGTCGCCACTTTGGTTCACACAAACAAGAATTGCGAAGTTCCGCTGCGGAGCGACCCAGACGTTGGCAAAGTTCATCGTGTTGTCACCGCCGTGATTGAGAACTGTGCCGCCACCCCAACCGCGTTGAACGACGGTCCAGCCAAGCGCATAGTCGCCGCCAAAGGGCGGAGTTCGCAACTTCTGGTATGATTCGGGCTTGAGCAATGCGGATTCGCCGCGCGCTCCGCGCAACTGGTCTTGGATGAATCTGGCCCAATCTTGAATCGAACAATGCACACGGCCAGCCGGCCCCATGACGGGTGGATTGTCCATATCGGGACCGTTCTTGGCTGTTGGTGAGCCGTCTTCCGCATGTGGCCACGGTTGGTCAATCTGCCCCGGCGTTCCCGTGCCGCCGAAGCCGGCGGATTTCATTTGCAACGGATTAAACACTTCATCAGCAATGGCGCGTTCCCAAGATTTGCCAGTAGCCTTTTCCACAACAGCGGCGGCGATGATGTAACCGAGGTTGGAATACGCAAACGTGCTGCCCGGCGTGTTTTGAGGCTTCTTTGTAAGTTCCTGACGTACTACACGCAGCCGCAAGGATTCCACATCATTTCCAAGATACTCGGCAAGGTTGAGATTTGCCGGCAGACCTGCCCGATGGGAAAGCAGCTGGAGCAACGTTACTTTCTGAAATTCTGGATTCATTTGTGGCGCAAGGCCGGAAAACACCTCGGCGAGCGTCAAATCCCACTTTAATTGCCCGCGCTCCACCAGCCGCGCAATTAAGGTGCTGGTCATCGCTTTTCCGTCCGAGCCGAGATGCCAGAGATCGTCGAGCGTGACGGGGATTTCCGTGCCGCGCTTGCGAACGCCAACCGCACCGACATAAATGATTCCATCGCTGGTCACCACCGCGACGGCCATCGCCGACACGTTGAATTTTTGCCGGATGGGCTTGAGCGCCCGCGTCACAACTTCATCGCCGACCGCAGGACAGAAGACCGGCACCACGCCGATCTTGGCAGTATTCTCGCGATTGTTCATCATCCACGCCACCGCGAACAATAATACGACACAAATTAAGAGCATCGCAACCGCGCCCGCGCCAAGTCCAATTCCAAAGGATTTAAGATCAATGCTAATTTGATTCCAAGTTTAGGAAGGTGGTTCCAAATGGAACAAGTTCAATCTGCAAACATCAGTGTAACTTAAAGCCGCCCTGAAAAATCACTTCGGCGGCTGTGAGGATCAGGAAAACCGCGCCGACAAGCGCATTGAGGCGGAAGAATGCGAGGTTGATCCAGTTCAAACTGCGGCGGCGCGCGATCCAATGTTCCAGCACAAGGCAGCCGACAATGATGAACCAGCCGATAAGATACGCGATGCCGAAGTGGCAGAGCAATCCAAACGCGAGCAGCAATCCGCTCATGACCATATGTGCGAGAAACGCCGCAGCCAATGCATTCTTTGGTCCCCACGCGACGACGAGCGAGTGCAGCCCGTGCGATTTGTCAAACTCGTAATCCTGCAACGCATAAATGATGTCGAAGCCAACGAGCCACAACACGACAGCGAGTGCAAGTGTGGTCATTTGGAAAATTTCCAAAGTTGAAACGTCAGCGCCTTTGACGGCGAGCCACGCGCCGACGGGCGCGAGCGCGAGCGCGATGCCGAGAAAAACATGCGTGTAATCTGTGAACCGTTTTGTCAGCGAATAAAGACAAATTACAACGAGCGCAACCGGTGAAAGATAAAAACACAGCGGATTCAAAAAATAACTTGCCGCAAGCAAGCCTGCCGCCGACAAAACGCACAGCGCAATTGCGCTGGCCAATGAAATCTGTCCGCTCGGCAGATGACGATTGGCCGTGCGCGGATTCAGCGCGTCGAATTTGCGGTCAGCGATTCGGTTGAACGCCATCGCGCACATTCGCGCGCAGACCATCGCCGCCAAAATCAGCCCAAAAGTTTTCCAGCCCGGCCAGCCGCGATTGTCGCGCGCAGCCACGAGCATCGCCGCCAGCGCGAACGGCAGCGCAAAAACCGTGTGCGAAAAGCGCACGAACGAACCCCATTTTTGGATTGTTGAAAACATTTTGGATCAGCCACCGAGTCATCGGGAAAGATTTTCTATTGAAAACCCTGCGTCTCCGTGACCCTGTGGCAAAATCTTATTCTTTTTCCTCCGCCCAGCGCGGCGCGAGTTTGTTTGGAATGCCGATGTGATCCAACACGCGCGCGACGACGGTGTCCACGATTTGTTGCACTGAATCCGCACCAGAATAAAAACTCGGATTCGCTGGCAAAATGATTGCGCCCACGAGTAAAAGTAATTCCATGTTTTTGACGTGGATCAAGCTCAATGGTGTTTCGCGCGGGACAAGAATCAATTTTTTCTTTTCCTTCAAAACCACGTCGGCGGCGCGCAGCAAAACATCCTCGCTGTAACCGTGGGCGATGCGTCCCATCGTGCCCATTGTGCAGGGGATGACGACCATTGCGTCCGGCGGATTCGAACCGCTGGCGAACGGCGCATTCATGCTTTTAAGATTGTGCGTTTGCACGCCCGCCGGAAGTTTCAGACCATCCGGCAATTCCACCGCGATGACCTGCTGTGCGTAGTTGCTCAACACGACGTGGATTTCATGTTCGCGCGAATTCAAATTATCGAGCAGCCGTTGCGCGTAAAACGCGCCGGTGGCTCCGGTGATGGCAACAAGAATTTTCAAGGTAGATACGATTGCTCGCGGGAAAATCATGCCTGAACTTCGCGCCACAAACAAGTCGCGCGCAAAACAACTTGAGTCCGTTTTCGCCATCCGCACAATGGCCGTATGTTCAAACCGATTGGCATCGCCTTTTTGGCGGCAATTTTACTGGCAGGCTGCGCGACCGTGCCAACGCCGCCGGAAGAAACCATTTCGCCACCGCCCGTCTCCAGCGGCGCTTCTTCGCTGAACTGGTCGGCCCCGGGCTTCGGGCAAAAAACCGTTGCGCACGCGGCGAAAACCAATGCCCCGGTCATCAATCGCACGAATTTCCCGCCGTCAACAATCCCCAAACCTGCGCCTGCACCTGTCGTCACCTGGACTTCGCTGAACCGCTGGGCGGCGGAACATAAAATTGGAATGCCGCGTTTTTTGTCCAATACGCCCGTGACGACTTACTCGATTGGCTCCAGCAACGGCATGATGGTTTTGGGCATCGGCAGTCCCGGGGCGACCTGGAACGGCATTGAAATCAACCTCGCCTTCGAGCCGCAGTTCATTGACGGCGGCGTGTTTTTGCACGGACTTGATCTGCAAAAAAACCTTGAACCGCTTTTGTGCGCGCCGCCGCTGGCGTTCGGGACGAACCGCGTCATCGTAATTGATCCCGGCCACGGCGGATCCAACACCGGCACAAAGAGCGTGATTGACGGACGGTTTGAAAAAGAATTTACACTCGACTGGGCAAAACGCCTTGCGCCACTTTTGGAAACGAACGGCTGGCAGGTTTTTCTCACGCGCACGAACGACACGGATGTTTCACTTTCCAACCGTGTCGCATTCACCGAGATGCATCACGCGGACTTGTTCGTCAGCCTGCATTTCAATTCCGCCGCGCCCGACACGAATCAGGCCGGACTCGAAACCTATTGCCTCACGCCGACCGGAATGCCGTCCACGCTGACGCGCGGTTTCGCCGACCCGTGGTTTGAAAATCTGCCAAACAATTCGTTTGACGCGCAAAATCTCCAACTCGCGGTGAAATTGCACAGTGCGTTGTTGCACGCGAGCGGCGAGGAAGATCGCGGCGTGCGCCACGCCCGCTTCATCGGCGTGCTGCGCGGGCAAAAACGCCCGGCCATTTTGATTGAAGCCGGTTATTTGTCGAATCCAGCCGAGGCAAAACTGATTGAAAGCGCGGACTACCGCCAAAAACTTGCCGAAGCATTTGCCGCTGCACTCAAATGAAATGGCATCATTACGCCGCTAAATCGTTGCATCGGGCGGCGATTCACGGTCCACAATTCACGATTTAACACATGAAACACCTTCTCGTCACCGGCGGCGCAGGATTCATCGGCTCGCATCTGGTCGAACGCCTGCTGAACGATAATAAAACCGTTTTCGTTATTGATGATTTCTCGACCGGCTGTCTGGAAAATCTGCGGGCGGTGAAAAAAAATCCGCGGCTGAAAATTGTCCGTTCAAAAATTTCCAACTGCACCGAATTGCCGGAACTCGCAAAAAATTCGGAATTCATTTTTCACCTCGCCGCAACCGTTGGCGTGGAACTCGTCGTGAAATCGGCGTTGCACGTTCTCGAAGCGGGTTTCAACGAGACGCAGATTTTGTTGCGCGCCGCCGCGAAAAACTCCACGCCGCTGTTGCTGGCTTCGACTTCGGAAGTTTATGGCAAGAGCGCGAAGCCGGAGTTCGGCGAGGACGACGACCTGCTCATCGGGCCGCCCGGACAATCGCGCTGGAGCTACGCCTGCTCGAAGCTCACGGACGAATTCCTCGCGCTCGCCTACGCGCGCGAGAAAAAGCTGCCCGTCACCATCGCGCGGCTCTTCAACACCGTCGGCCCGCGCCAGACCGGATGCTACGGCATGGTGCTGCCACGCTTCATTGCCGCCGCGAAAAAAAACGAGCCGCTGCGTGTTTTCGGCGACGGCGCGCAATCGCGCTGTTTTTGTCTGGTGAACGACGTGGTGGAATCGCTCGTGCGTTTGCAGCATGGCAAGCAGGCGCGCGGCGAAATTTTCAACATCGGCGGCACGGAGGAAGTTTCCATGCTCGAACTTGCGAAGCTCGTGGTGAAAACGCTCGGCTCGAAATCCAGGATTGAACTGATTCCCTACGACAAAGCCTACGCGCCGGGTTTTGACGACATGCGCCGCCGCAAACCGCTGGTGGAAAAACTGGAACGCTTCGTGAAATTCAAACCGCAAACGCCGCTGTGCGAAATCATCCGGCTGACTGCGGAGTAAAAGGTTTATTTTTCAGGAAGTTTCCTGATCGCATCCGCAGCCGGATCTAGTTGTCCAGATACCGGAGCGAATCGATTGGTTCCGTCTTTCACCAAATATAACAAATATTGATTCGTGCTGTTTGGCTCCAAATTAACGAAGCATGGAGCGTTGGGTGGTTCAAAATTATCGAAACGATAATGGTGCAAGATCACTGTTTGATTCATAGTGTTTCCTTTTAGGATTTTGGAAATCGCAAAAGTCGTCTCAACTCCTAGAAATTTATAACTAGGCCATATTGAAGTATTCGTCTCATTCAGAACTGCTACTTTCACTACTGTGCCAACGACAATCAAATCAGAAGCATTCCGCATTTCGTCTTCTGTCCACGGAACAATGATGCGAGCGAATACTGTCAGGCTTAAAATGAATAATAGGAGCATTGGAATGAATTTTTTCACAAAAACTTTTAAGCGCTGAATTTAATTCCTTCACGCGCGAGCAAGCTGCGCTTCCAGTCCAAACCGCCGGAGAAGCCGCCGAGTTTTTTGTTCGCGGCCAGAACGCGATGGCACGAAACCAAAACCGGAATCGGATTCGCACCGCACGCGCCGCCCACGGCGCGAACGGCCGTGGGACTGCCAATCGCCTGCGCGATTTCGCATAGCTTTTCGCTTTGCCCAAAGCAATTTTTTGCATTTGCCGCCAGACGTTTTTCTGAAATTCCGTTCCCGCCATGTTCAGCGGCGGAAGATTTTTCGGTTTGCGTCCGGCGAGAATGTTTTTCAGCGCGGATTCAGTTGTGCGATGCTAGCCACGGACTTTGGCGGGGATGCGTCCGCCTTCGCTGCGCTTCGGCGCGACAAACGCTTCCACATTTGGAAAATTCAATTCGGCCAATCCCTTTTCCGAATAGCCCGCGATGAATTGTCCGTCGCGTGTGGCAATTGGCAGTTCGACAAGTTTATTTTTCGCCTTCATTCAATGATTTTTTATGAGCATTGAGATGACACAAAGCAATACCAAGAACAATAAAATCACGAACGCGATGAAGCGGTTGCGCGCGACACGCTTTTCGTAGCGCATCGGGCGCAGGCCGTGGACGCCGCCGGCGGCGAGGTAATTCACGAGGCGCGGATTGTTGGAGGTCGGGCCGCGAAAATGATTCCGCAACCGGCGCCACAGTGCGGGCAGGTCGTATTTGCGCACGCCGAGTTCGTTGTAATGGTCGGGCGATTCGGATTCCACGCGCGCCTGGATGGATTTGGAATTGATCTCCTCAAAAACCGGCTCGTGCGCGGCGGATGTGGGCGCGGGTTTTTCGGAACCGTGGGGAATCGTCGCGCCGTGCGGAATGGCGGTGGAACGCAGCTTGGGCGTGGGCGCGCGCTGGATTTGCGTGTCGAGTTTTTTGATCTCAGATTCGAGCGCGGCAATCTGGTCGTTGAGCGTGCGGGCGCGGGCGGAAATCGGGTCAACTTTTTTCTTCGACGACGCCATACGAAATCAGTGCCGCAACAAAACGGCGATGAACACCCCAAGTGCACCCAACGCGACAAGCACGAGCGGCCAGGTCATCGCCAGCCCGATTTTGCAAAGTTCGCCGAAGCTCAAACTGGCGAGCGGCGACGCGGCAGTTTGCGGCGCGGTTTCAACTTCGGCCTTTTTCAATGCTTCGGGCGACAGCGCGGGAAGTTTCAGGCGCGCGGTGTTCCATTCCATGCGGGCGTTTTCGATGGCGGTCAGGGCGCGGGTCAGTTCGGTGCTGAAATTTTCCTTCGTCCACATTTCATCGCGGACAGCCTCGATCTTGGTGAGCGCGGTGCGGAAATCGGCGATGGTCTTGACCATCTGTTCAGCTTCGCGGCGCGTGTTGAACTCGGCTTCCTCGAGCAGGCCAAGGCCGCGCGTGAGATGCTGGATCATTTCCTGGCGGCCGGTCTGAAATTCGCTCTGGCGGCGGCGCAATTCCTCGAGCGAGGAACGTTCGCGTTCCAGATTTTCCTGCGCGCGCTTGAGTTCGGCGAGTTTCTGCTGTGCCTCGACGACCTTGCGGTCCACCTCGTCGCGCGTGGGCGCGCGCAACGGGTCGCTGGCGGACGCGGGTGCGGCGAAGGGTGACTTGTGTGTCTGAAAATCGGTGTCCACAAACTCGGTTGAATCATATTCGGCAGCCATGCGGCGAATTTAGCCCCGTTATAAAATGGTGTAAAGCGGTGTTTGCACTTGTCACCGCGCGGGACGAGTCCTAAAGTGGGTTTGTTCAGCCTGATGAAATTTTTGACATGATTGAATTGATTCAATTTCCGTGGAGTCCGTTCTGTATTGTGCAACGCCGGATTTTGGAATTTTCCGGCGCGCCCTTCAAAATCACCAACATTCCCAATCAGGATCGTTCGCTGGTCTGGAAGCTGACGAGGCGGCGTTACTACGGCGTGCCGATCATCCGCGACGGCAAGAATGTTATTTTTGAGGTTGATGATGATTCGCAGGTCATCGCAAAATATCTTGACGAGAAACTTGAACCGGGCCTGTTCCCGGCGCAATGGCGCGGCGTGCAATCCGTCCTGTGGAAGTTCATCGAAAATGAAATCGAGGGCGCGGTGTTCCGGCTCAATGACATTTACTGGCAGGAAAATGTTCCGCCGGCGGAGCAGTTGCAATTTTTGCGGTTCAAGGAGCGCAAGTTCGGCCGTGGCTGCATCGAACAATGGCGCAAGGAGCAAAAACTCTGGCTCAAACGGCTGGAGGAGCGCTTGATTCCCTTCGAAATCATCCTGACGCACCAGTCCTTTTTGCTCGATGACCAGCCGCGCTTCGTGGATTTCGATCTGTTCGGGATGCTGGAAAATTTTCTTTACTCCGGCCATTATAAATTGCCCGCCCGCCACAAACAAATTCAAAAATGGCACCGGCGCATGGCGACAATCAAATTTGGGAAAAATCCCGCGTGAAAAATTACATTCTCGACACCAACGTCCTCCTGCACGACCCGAATTCGCTCCTCAACTTCGCGGATAATCACGTCGTGATTCCCATCGAAGTCATCGAGGAAATTGACCGTTTCAAGCGCGAATCCTCCGAACTCGGCCAGAACGCGCGCACCGTTTCGCGGATGCTCGACGGCTTTCGCGGCGAAGGCAGTTTGAGCGACGGCGTGAAATTGCCCAATGGTGGCAGGCTGAAAATCGCGTTCCAAAAGAATGGTAACGGCCACGCGTCCGGCGAAAGCCACATCGTGAACGGCAACAGTGTGGACAATCGCATTCTGGCGCTCGCCGCCGGAATCCAAAAAGCGCAGCCGAAAAACTCGACCATTCTTGTTTCCAAGGACATCAACCTCCGCATCAAGGCCGACGCACTCGGTTTGCAGGCCGAGGATTACGAGAACGACCGCGTGTTCATCCAGGATCTTTACACCGGGATGATTGAAATGTCCGCCAGCACGGAAAAAATGGCGGCGTTCCGCGCCAACGGCGAACTGGAGATCAACGGCGGTAAAATATATTTCCCGAACGAATTCTGCACGCTCACCGATGAGACGAATCCCAAAAAAGCCGCGCTCACGAAAGTGGACGCGACGGGCACGAAACTCGTTCCGATCATTGACTGCCGCGAAGGCATCTGGGGCATCAAGCCGCGCAACCGCGAGCAGCATTACGCCTTCGACGCGCTGCTCGACGACCGCATCAAGCTCGTCACGCTCATGGGCAAGGCCGGCACGGGAAAAACCCTGATGGCGATGGCCGCCGGATTGAAGCGCACCGTGCTCGACCGCGAATTCCGCCGGCTCGTCGTCGCGCGCCCGACCATTTCCATGGGCAAGGAACTCGGCTTCCTGCCCGGCTCGCTCGAAGAAAAACTCGCGCCGTGGATGCAGCCGATTCACGATGCGCTCGAAATGTTGAGCGACCTGAACATGGGCCACGACCATCGCCGCAGCGGCGACCTGATGCGTTCCGGCAGCATCGTCGTCGAGGCGTTGAGTTACATTCGTGGACGCAGCATAGCGAACCAGTTCATGGTCATTGACGAGGCGCAGAACCTCACGCCGCTCGAAGCCAAGACCATCATCACCCGCGTCGGCCACGGCACGAAGATCATCTTCACCGGCGACCCGTATCAGATTGACAATCCCTACGTGGACTCGTCCTCGAACGGCTTCAACTACATCGTCAGTCGTTTCCGCGATCAGGCCATCGCGGCGCACATCGAACTGCAAAAAGGTGAACGCTCGGAACTGGCGGAGCTGGCGGCGAATATTTTGTAAGTTGACAAATTGCCGCAATCGGCATTTTTTTGGCAATATGAGCAAGAAAGCATCAAATCGGAATTTTCCAGCAGACTTGGCTGCATTGTTCAAGTTCGACCTCATTCTTCCTGTAATTGCGATTGGGGCGAGCTGTTTGCTCTCATTGTTTCACTTTCTCAAAACTGAAGACGCAATTATTTTATTTGTTGTCGCGTTAGGAATAGGCTTTTGGGGAATTTTTCTGCTTTTATTCGCGCGATTGCCGCTTTACCGGCAACACCGCTTTTGGACTTTTGGTCCGCGTGAACTTCCAAGCTTCAACCGCAAACTTCATTGGCTGGCGTATTTGTTCGTCGTCACCAGCGTTTTGTTGTTCCTGATTGTTTGGTTGAGGGTAAAATAATGAATCGGAACCAATTCCGATTTCATAATTCCTATTTTCCCGTTTTCCTAATTCGCTTCTTCGAGGCTTGGCGGTTATTTAATTTTACTCTGGCCGGTTTGCTCTTCGCCTTCACCCGCGCCGCGTCGCCCCAAAGACCTTCCAGATCGTAACGCTCACGCGCATCCGTGCGCATGACGTGGACAATCACATCGAAAAAATCCAGCACCACCCACGCGCCCTGCAACGAGCCGTCCGTGCGCGTGGGGCGCAGGTCGTGTTCCTCGCGCAAACCGTCGGTGACGGCACCCACGATGGCGCGCAAATGTGGCTCGCTCGTGCCGGACGCGATGACAAAATAATCCGTCACGGACGACAAATCGCGCACGTCGAGGATGATAATGTTCTCCGCCTTTTTGTTGTCCGCGTAATCGCGGCAAAGCCCGGCCAATTTTTTAGAATCCATAGTTACCGGAAGGATTTAACCACAAATGGGCACGTATGGACACGGATAAAATTCAAATCAGACACGAATTGCATGAATTTAATTCCCAATTTTCCCATCGGTGATCGGTGAAATTCGCGTCAAAAATTTCAGACATAAAGTTGCACCGCGTGGATCGCCTCGGCCACGGGCGGCGGTACAAGATTTTCAACCGGCAAACCGGCCTTCACCCGCGCGCGGATTTGCGATGACGAAACCCCGAGCGGAAAACCTTTCAGCGTTCGCCCGCGAAATGGCGGCGGGAAACTTACGGTCGCACCGCCCGGTCGCGGAACGGCGACAAATTCGGCGAGCTTTGCCATTTCATTTGCCTCGCGCCACTCGTTCAGCTTCACTGCGTTGTCCGCGCCGATGAGATAAAACAGCTCGGTTTGTGGAAATCGTTTGGCGTAATCACGCAAAGTTTCTATCGTATATGAAACACCGCCGCGCCGGATTTCCTGTTCGTCCACTTCGCAATTCGTTTTGCCCGCGAGTGCGAGCCGAAGCAGTTGCAGGCGGACGGAATCGGGCGCGGATTTGTTTTCCGGCTTGAACGGCGATTGCGCGGCGGGGATGAAGAACAGTTCATCCAAGCCGAGTTCCTCGACCGCCGCCTGTGCGACGAGCAGGTGCCCGAGGTGAACCGGGTCGAACGAGCCGCCAAATAATCCAAGTTTCATCTTCAAGTCCAGTCCAGATACGAGACGCGGAAATTTTCCAGTTTTGCCGGCTCATCGGTGCCGCAGACCTGCAACAACGGCTTCTCCCCGTAAAACGAGGCCCATTGTGAAAAGGTGCTTTTGGCGCCGAGAATGTAGTCGCAGCGGGCCAGCGCGTAAATATCGCTCACGGGCGAATCGGTGCCAAACCCGACGCTCAAACCCGGAAACTCGCCGACATTGCGCGGTTCGTCACTGCAAACGAAAAAGGCGACCTTGCGGTTTGGAAATTGCGCGGCGAGTTCCTGCATCCAAGCTGCATAACGCGCCGCCGGGAAAAAATACTTGCCGCCGAACCAGCCGCGATAATCGCCCTGACGGATGTGGACACCGATGACAACGTCCGCGTCACGCCGCAGCGGCTCAATCGCCGCACGGCCGGCAATTTGAAATTTTTCAACCGGGCGGAAATACGCACGGATTTTGTCGCCGTGTTTTTTCACCAGATTTGGCGCACGCAGCCACCAGCCGTAGACAAAAACGATTTTGGCAGGACGGATTTTTTCCTGATATTCCGAGCCATCCAGCAAGGTGATGTAGTGTCCCGGCAATTCGTGCAACGTGATGGCGGCGTTGCCAAAAATCGGGAAGCGTTCGTTCAGCAGGCTCGTGTAGCGGGTCAGATGATAAAGAATCCGGGTTTTTCGGAGCGCGGCGGCGACGCCCGGAACAACGTCCATCCAGCTCCGGCGTTTCGGGACGGGATACCGGCAATAGATGTTACCGCGTGTTCCTTCAAAAAATTCGGAGTAGGAATGAAAGGTGAAGTTGATGAGGCGATGTCCCTGTTCTTCCGCGAGGGCGACGAAATTTGCGAATAGTATCATGCGATTTGCCAGCCGCCCGCACCGGAGTCCGATGGTGAACAATTTTTGTTTTTGGAAACGCGGCAGCGCGGAATGCGCTTTGATTTTTGCGTCGTACGCCGGTTCAGCATTGTTTGTAGTCATCAACGGTGACTGATTTGATAACAAACCCTTCTTTGGCAATGAAAGATTATTTTCAGACATTCAATGCGTGAGCCGGATCAGACCGGCTCGATGTAATCGAGGTCTTTGCCGTGCGTTTCGTCGAGGCCGCGCAACGCCCAGAGCGCAATCAAAATGCAGGCCACGCCGATGAACGCCGCACTGGGAACGATGCCGATCTCGGATTTGAAATGTTTGAACGCCGACGTGAGCGGCACGACTGCGCCGCGCACGAAATTCGGCACGGTGGTGGCGACGGTGGCGCGGATGTTCGTGCCGAACTGTTCGGCGGCGATGGTCACAAACACCGCCCAATAGCCGACGCCGAAACCGAGCAACAGGATGAAGAGATAAAAAGTGGCGGCGGAAAATCCGGCGCAAAAAAAATACGCGGCCATCGCCGCCAGCGTGAAAAGGATGAAGGCAAAGACAATTTTTTTGCGCGAACGCAATTGCTGGCTGAAAAATCCGCTGGCAAATCCGCCGAATGTGATGCCGAGATAGGCAAAGGCGACGGCGTGGGCGGCGTCAATTGCGCCCTGTATTTGCAGGGCTTTTGAGATTTCCGGCGAGAAGGTGACGAGAATGCCGACGACAAACCACAATGGCAAACCGATGAGGATACAGCGGAGGTATTTCGTAAACCGTTTCCAATTTGTGAACAGCGACAGAAAATTTCCGCGCGCGATTTGCGCCGGGCCAGCTCGGAGTTGTTTGAACATTCCCGATTCCACCACGCTCATTCGCAAAATTAAAAGAATCAATCCGAGTCCGCCGCCGATAAAATACGCCGTGCGCCAGTGAACCAGGCCGGCAACAAGCCCGCCGATGACCGCGCCGAAAACACCGACGGTGGCAACGATCATTGTGCCGTAGCCGCGAGCTTCTTTCGACAGCACCTCGGAAACGAGCGTGATGCCGCCACCGAGTTCGCCTGCGAGTCCGAAACCGGCGATGAACCGCCAGACGGCGTAAGCCTCGACGGAATGGACGAAGCCGTTGGCGATGTTGGCGACGGAATAAAGCAGGATTGAACCGAAGAGCAAAACGACTCGGCCAAGACGGTCGCCAAGAATTCCGAAGGCGATTCCGCCAACCAACATTCCGGCCATTTGAAAATTAAACAGAAAAATGCCGCGCTCCAAAATCTGGTCGTCAGAAAGGCCGAGGTCTTTCAGGCTTGCACCGCGCACGATGGCGAACAGGATCAAATCATACACGTCCACGAAATAGCCGAGCGCACCGACGATGACGGCGGGCTTGAGGATTTCGCGCAGGACGGACGGATTATTTTTCATTTTGCGATTGACGCGAGCATTGTTTGGGCAATCGTAAATCGCAAACCGACAATCGTAAATTCAAATGACGCGACACTGCCACAACTGCGGCGAACCCTGGGCGCTTTCCGGCCAGCCGGGTCGCGGCGAAGTCTGCATGAAATACCACACGGATTTGCGCGTGTGTCTGAACTGCGCACACTACGACCCGCGCGTGGCGCAGCAATGCCGCGAGCGGCGAGCGGAGCCGGTGCTGGAAAAGGCCGCCGGAAATTTCTGCGAATATTTTGATTTCATCCGGCGCAAATGGACGCCGAAGTCCGAAATCAATCCCCGCGAAACGGCGGCGCGCGAACGACTGAACAAATTGTTTGGCGACTGATGCGCGCGAACGCTTAAGAAACAAAGTTGACCGGCAGGGAGTTTTGCTTTGGAATCAGTTTATTCACACGAAACAAATATGATTTACTGGTTCACCGGCCAACCGGGTGCGGGCAAGACGACACTGGCGCTGGCCTTAAAAAACGAACTGGCGGCGCGCGGTCATGTGACGGTGCATCTGGACGGTGATTTGCTGCGCATCGTGACGGCTAACCAGGATTTTTCGACGGCAGGCCGGATGAAAAACATCCGGGCGGCGCAGGCGCTGGCCGCCAAAATCCGCGACGACGGCGCGTGGGTCGTGGCGGCGTTCGTCTCGCCGTTCCGCGCCTTGCGCGAGGAGTTCAAACAGCGCCCGGAAGTTTTGGAGATTTACGTCCACACGACGGAAAAACGCGGGCGGGAAAAATTCTTCGCGGAAACCTACGAGCCGCCGCTGGAAAACTTCCTCGACATGGACACGACCAGCGTGAGCGTGGAAGAGTGCGTGCAGCGCATTCTTGGCGCAAAAACACCCGGCTGAATGTCCTTTTAAACTTGCTGGCCAAAGTGTAAGAATTGCTTGGAATGGCCGGAGGAATTTTGACAATGGACTAAGGTCAGAAATGATTGTGTGCGCAAAAATCAACTTATATGGGAATTTCACCTTGGCTCCTTTAGTTAAATTCCCAGTCAAAAACTTAAGTTGATGCGACAGTCCATATCCCATTTATCAAGCGATCAAGAAGTTCTCCTGGTGTGGAAATTTTTCCATCACGCAAAGCATGGAACTTTTGTGGAGGTCGGGGCCAATCACCCAACCTTGGAGAGTCAGACTTGGTTTATTGAACAACAGGGCTGGACGGGTATCTTGATAGAACCAAACCCCAGTTTGTGCGAGTTGCTGCGCGCACAACGTCCTCGAAGCGAGGTGTTTCAGGTAGCCATCGGCAACCCGGATCAAGTCGGCGAGGTGGATTTGCAAATCGGCACGGAACATCAGCTTTCGACAATCGTCAATACGCTGGATCAACCTTTGTCTGGAGTGAAAGTGAAGGTGCCATTGCGCACATTGGATTCCATTCTGGCCGAGGCTGGCCTGGGGCAAATTGATTTTCTAACCATAGACGTAGAAGGGATGGAGTTGGCTGTGCTCCAAGGTTTCAATATTGCAAAATACAGCCCGCAACTCATCCTTATCGAAGAACACCGTCGTGGCTACAAAAAACATTTTCATTTGCGCCGCCATGGTTATCGTCTGGTCAAGCGCACCAGGCTTAATAACTGGTATGTGCCGAATAACAGTCCGGCAACGGTTGCCTCCATGAACACAATTGGTGAGGCATGGCAAATGTGGAGAAAAATGTGGTTAAATGCGCCATTTGACAACCTCAAGAGAAATATACGCAAAAGACTGCGCGCAACGATCAAACCCAAGCGTTCTTGAGACTCAATGAACGCCATCCGCAAAATCGGTTGCCCAAGGTTCAGTAACGCATCATTCACCGCATGAAAGTCAGCGGGTTCACCTTCATCCGTAACGGCCAGAAGCTTGGCTATCCGTTTGTCCCCGCCATTCGTTCCATCCTACCACTGTGCGACGAAGTGATCGTCAACGTGCCCCGTTCCACCGACGATACGCTGGCCCGGGTCAAAGCCATCGCCGACCCGAAAATCCGCATCATCGAGACTAAATGGGATGATTTGTTACGCAAAGGTGGACTCGCGCTTTCGCATCACACCAATCTCGCGCTGGAACAATGCACTGGCGACTGGTGCGTCTATATTCAGGGTGACGAAGTGCTGCACGAAAACACGCTGTCGTCCATGCGCTCCAGCATGACCCGTGAATTGGACAATCCGCAAGTCCAGGGACTGCTGGTGGACTATACCCACTTCTACGGCAGTTACTGGACCTACGCGTCCTCCTTCGGTTGGTATCGGCGCGAAGTGCGCGTGGTGCGCTGTGACCAGAATATCCGTTCATGCGGAGATGCCCAAGGCTTTCGCACCATCGCCAATGAAAAATTACGCGTAAAAACTTCCGGCGGCCATTACCATCATTATGGTCACGCCCTGCCGCCGCAACTGGCTCAAGCCAAACTCCGCAACCTCTCCAAAATGTGGCATGACGATGCCACAGTGGAAAAAAAATGCGACCGTCCGGAAACTTTTTACGAGGACGACCAAAAGGTTAAATCCTTCACTGGCATACATCCGCAGGTCATGCAGGAAATAATCGCCGCCGCCGACTGGACTTACCGATCACGCAACCCTTTCGTGCGATTCCGCAAAAAAGTTTTCTGGAACGATCTGGCCTATCACCTGAAGAATCTGACTGGCTTGGAAATCGGCGTCCACAAAAACTACCGGCTGCTTCGCTGACCGCGGGCTGCGAATGCCATCGCGGTAATTTTTCGCCAGACTGGGTGCGCAGCGAGGCGTGGTCAACAGTGACGACCTCGTCTACCTCGGGAAAACCACGCAGCAACGCGGCGTTTTCCTTCGAGGTGAGAAAGGTGATTTTGGCGGACGGATAATTTTCGCGGATGGCGTTGACGGTAGGGAGGGTCAGAATCAGCCATAAGTTCAGACTTTTCCGTCTGGTTTCTGCTGTTGCTCCCAAAGCTTGGCATATTTCAGAAAGGTGTAGTAGGCATAAAATACGGCGAGGATGAACCCGTGGCGGCCATCGCGCCAGCCGTTTTTGAGAAGATAAACTTTCAGAAACATGCCGATGGGACTGAACAACAGACGGGACAACGTGGCGCGACGGTTTTTCGCGGCGTAACGTAGCGCCATGAGCGTGGAATAGCGCTGGAGTTTGGCAATGGCGACTTCGAGCGTTGGCCAAGGAAATTGCAGCGCGTGTTCGCGGAGATAACCAAGCCGCCCCTGAAGTTCATAGCCCTCGTGTACCAGGTCGGCGGCATAACGCATTTTCTTGCGATTGAACAATTGCGGCTGGCGGTAATCGGGATACCAGCCGGAATGCCGCATCCAGCGTCCCAGAAAATGACTTTTGCGCGGGACATGATAGGCGTCAAACTGCGTACCGGCAGTGAGTTCGCGGCGGATTTCGGCGGCGAGTTCGGGCGTGCAGCGCTCGTCGGAATCAATACTCACGACCCAATCGTATTTGAGCAGTGCGAGCGCATCATTGCGGAGTTTGCCGAAGCCCGCGAACTTAACATTCACATGCCGCACGCCGAACTGCGCGCAGACTGCCGCCGTGTCGTCGGTGCTGAACGAGTCCACGACGACAACCTCATCCGCCCATAAAACCGTCGGCAGCACAGCGTGTAAGTTCGCAGCTTCGTTGTAAGTGATGATGTAAAGGCTGACGGGTGTCGGCATGATTTTTTATTTCAACTGTCGAGTAAAACGCCGATGCCCCAGCCACCCTGCTGCCAGCTTTTTACAAATTCCGAATGACGGTGCGTCTGCTTAAGTTCGCGCCAGAATCTCGGCACGCCGCCGACGCTGGCTTCCGTGCCTTCCACGATGTCGTGAAACGCAATCGTGCCGCCGCGCGCCACAAGCGGCGAATACATCTCGAAATCTTTTTTTACACCATCGTAACTATGGTCACCATCAACGAAAAGCAGATCCAGCGCGCGGTCGGCCAACAGCTTCCTCACTTTTTCAAGGGTACGCGTGTCGTGCGAATCTTCACGAACGAGTTCAATGCGCTGGCGTTCACGTGCGAACCCGCGGTAGAGCGGCTCGCGCCAGGCGGGATACGCGCTCCCCTGCCCGGCGGGCAAGTCAAGGCTCAACAACAATCCATCCGGAGTCGCCACGCGTGTCATTAAAAAAAAGGTGCCGCCTTTGTCCGTGCCGATTTCGAGGGCGACCGCAGGCGGGCGTTGTGAAAGCAGTTTCAAAAACCCGGTGATTTCTTCGCGAACTTGCGACGGCGTGAAACGGATTCCCAAGTGGCGAAAGCCAAAGGCAACGGCAATCGCGTCTTCGATAGTTTTTATATTGTTGGTTTTGCTGTGCAGCGCGCGCAGCGCGGATGGAATCAACCGGGGTCGAATGACGTTTTTAATTTTATGCTCGATGCGACTGGACATGGTCAATGGCTATCAAACTATCAAATTCAAGTCGAGCGTTCGCTACGGCGAACATTTCAACAATCACCGTTATAATTATTCAAGGCTCACTTGTATCGCCGCGTTCCGCCGCGAATTTCAAGCAGCGTGTGTCCAAATCGCCGGAACTCGGAGTGCCGCCACCAGACGTCGCGCACGCCTTGTCTGATTTGGTTGACTTTGCGTTTGATCCAAGTCTGTCCGGTTTTGCGGCGGTAATATGCGCGGTCACCCAAGCTCTTGCGCGGCTGGCTGCTTTTGGCCTGAATGCTTTTTTGCGTGATGGATCCGAAATGATGCAGGAACGCGCGACCGGTCATGGCCAGCCGGAGTCCCGCACCACGCGCCCGGCGGAAATATTCGTCATCTTCGTAACCGCCCAGTTTGGGATCACTGTCGAAATAACCAATGGCATCAAAAACCCGCTGATGCACCATGAAACAGACGCCGTGCGCGACATTGCGGCGATACACGTCATTCATTCGCCGCATAAAATCCGTCGCGTGCGCCGTTAAATCATAATCCGCTTTGCCCTCGCACATCGCCGGGCTGACGATGTCGATTTTTTTTTCCTCGGCAAAACTAATCAAGCCTTCAATGCTGCCCGGCGGCACGAGCACGTCGTTATTCATCACCACCGTCCAAGGCGTGCCGGATATTTTCGCGCCTTGCGTCCAAGCAAAGCCGCAGCCGCGATTTTCAGTGTTGTGAATGGTGCGGATTTCCGGGCGGCCGACGAGAAATTTCACCGTGTCGTCGGTCGAAGCATTATTGACGATGATGATCTGCGAGTCGGAAATACCCGCGCGATTGAGGCTTTCGACACAGCCCTTCGTGTAGACCAGTTGATTAAAAACCGCAATCGTGAAATTAATGTCCATCGCGTTCACAACCATTGGAGTGTGCTCATGCGAATGCGCCGGTCGGCGAACTGCTGGAGAAAACCCAGCGCCCGGGCGCGCAATTCTTCCACCGGCGCGACATATTTTATGGCATAAAACCCCATGCAGATGGGAACTTCGTTGGTGTCACCCGGGTTGGCATAGCTGAAAATCGCCTGCGAACCGAAGCCGGCCTCCTCCAGCAGCCCGGTCATTTCCTCCTCGTCAAAAAGGCTTTTATGCAACTGGCCGATCCAAAGTGCGGGATCCTTGACCGGATCGCCGGAAATCTCGGGACTGCCGTGGGTATAACCATACACGTTCGCCAGATCAAATTTCGGCCCCGCAGAGCCGGGGCCGCCTTCGACATAGAGCTTTGCGATGTTCGGAAAATACGGGATGCCGATGTAACAACACGCTCCGTCCGCAACCAGACCTTTGCAAACTTGTCGCAGATGTGGCACGCGTGCGCTGCGAAACATGTGCTCAAAAAAGGCGTGGCTGAACGCCAGCGCGATGGAGCTGGGTTCAAAATCCGGAAACGCCAGATCCAAAACCCGGTCGGTCGCGGGCGTCGGCTGGCAGTCAATGTTCACAAAGCCCGCCAGCCGGTCTTTGCCGCAGCCGAGATGAACTTTCGTCCGTTTTTCATCCGGGGAGATTGCCAGCGGCTTTTGAAATTTCACGCGCAGCTTGCGATATTTCTTTTTGATCTTCTTTTCAATTACTTGGAATAACGAAGCCATGCACAGATTGTTCAGTGTGGCCTTTGCGGAAAGCAATAGAAAAGTTGATGTGACTCACAACGGCTTGATCCAGGTGGAAAATTTTTCGGGGTGCTCGCGCACAAAGCAGGGAAAAGTCTCGTCAAGTGGGACAAATTCCAACTGTTCGTCGTCTCCGAACAAGGATGCACCACGATGAATTCGTTCAGTGACGAGTTTGGGGTCGGTGAACTGCGGCTGGTTGAATTCCTGGTGCGCGTAGGCCGCGATTTTCTGGCGGATTCGCTCCACCCCGCCCATGTAGGCAAAGTGCCAGCCCGCGTTCTTCACGATTTTGCAGCCGCTGTGGCGCAATTCCTCCGCACAGGAAAAATCGCGGAACCGCAGCATCCGCGTGCCGTGCCAGAAACGCGGTTTCACCAATATGCAGTTCAAAAAATGACGGTAAAGCGTCTGCTCAAATTTCAGGACGAACGGATGATGCCTGCGCAACTGGTGCCGAAACCCTTTCCGCCGGAGAACATTTTGCGCCAGCCGCGAATTGAACGCGGCGTGCAGCCCGTTGGGAAAAAATCCGGTTTGAAATTTTTCCGCGCCCGCCACGCGCGCCAGTGTCGTCGCGCGGGGAATTTCATCCACGTCCGAAATCAGCACCCAGTCATCCGGGCGGCAGTTCGTCAGGCCGCGCGAAATAGAGTTGCGCTGGAAATTTTCGGGAATCCACGCGTCTTTCGACACCGGTAGATTGTCCACGGTGATATGGATGATTTTGTCGTGAAACTCGGCGAAGCGCGCCCGGTTTTCCTGATAATGCAGCGGCTTGAGTTTATTGGTATGCGTCTGCGTTGCCTCGACGAGCACAAATTTGTCCACGACGCCGCTCAACTCATGCAGCCGCAGTTCGAGCAGTTCGAGTTCATTGAAAAAAGTGAAACAGTCGTAGATCATCAGTCGCCCCAATCAGCTCTTGCCAGTGAAACTAAAAAAGTCCGGTGCGGCGCGGCAAGTTAAAAACAAAACTTTAACTTTCCGCCGCCATCGCCAAAATAGAGATGAATGATCGTTTTTTTCCGCAAAGTCTGGGAACTCGCGCGGCCTTACCGTGCGCGACTGTTACTAGGCGTGCTGACGGGCGTCATCAGCGGCCTCATCGGTCCATTGCTGATCGCCACGGCGATGTTTGTCTATGCCGCAGTTTTTCCATCGGCGAACGACGACACATCGCGTCCACCGCTGAAGTATCTGCCGGAGTTCGCGCAAAACTGGTTTTACAATGCGCGCGATAGTTTGGCCAATGGTTTGCACACACATACTGGTGCAGTGTGGGCAATGATCGCGTTGATCCCGGTGATTTCGCTGCTGCGCGGAGTGACGGGCTATTTGAACGTCTATTTTTTACAATGGGTGGGAACCCGCGCCGTCGCCGATCTGCGCACAAAACTGTTCGCACACCTGCTGGATTTGTCCGCCGGTTTCTACACCGAAAACGCCACCGGCAAACTCGTCTCGCGTGTGATGAATGACACGCAGGCGTTGCAGACGATTTTGACCAACGTCACCTCCGTCATCGTCCGCGACCCGATTTCGCTCATTGGCGTGCTCGGCTTTTTGTTCATCCAGCAACCGAAGCTGACCCTGCTTTCCATCGTCGTGCTGCCCGCGTGCATCATCCCCATCGCGATTTACAGCCGCAAAATCCGCCGCTCCAGCCGCGAAGCGCAGGCGCAGGTCGCAGAACTGGTGCAAACGATGACCGAAGGTTTCACCGGCCATCGCGTCATCAAGGCTTACAACCTCGAAAAAATCGTCACGGAAAAATTCCATGAAATCGCCCGCCGCACGGCCAACCTCCTCATGCGCATCACCCGAGCGAGTGAAATCCCCACCGTGTTGATCGAATTTTTTGGCGCTTGTGGTCTCGCCCTGATGCTCGCCTACGCCATCCGTCCTGCGGCCGAACGTCCGAAGCCCACCGACTTTCTGCAATTGCTCATCTCGCTCATCTACATTTATCAGCCACTGAAAAATCTGACGCGCTTGCAAAATCAAATCGTTCAGGGGCGCGCCGCGACGGAACGTGCCTTTGAACTGCTGGCCACGAAAAATTCCGTGCCCGAACCCGCGCAACCAAAAATGCTTCAAGCCACGAATGCCGACATTCAGTTTGAAAATGTCAGTTTCAATTACGGCGAAAAAGTTGTCCTGCAAAACATCAATCTCGACATCAAGGCCGGCCAGCTTGTCGCGTTCATCGGCAAGACCGGCTCCGGCAAAACCACGCTCGCCAACCTGCTCCTGCGCTTTTACGATCCCGCGCACGGCGCGATAAAAATTGGCGGTGTGGATCTTCGCGACGTGACCACGCGCGATTTGCGGAATCAAATCGCCGTCGTCGCGCAGGAAAATATTTTGTTCAACGACACCATCCGCCAGAACATCGAACTTGGCCGCCTCGGCGCGACCAGCGACGACATCATCGCCGCCGCCAAGCACGCGCACGCCTACGAATTCATCATGCAAAAACCCGAAGGCTTCGACACCATCATCGGCGAAAAGGGCGTCACGCTTTCCGGCGGCCAGCGCCAGCGCCTCGCCATTGCCCGTGCCGTTTTGAAGAACTCGCCGATTCTGGTTTTGGACGAAGCCACCAGCGCGCTTGACACGGAATCCGAACGCGCCGTCCAGGCCGCGCTCGACGAATTAATGAAGGGCCGCACGACGATTTGCATCGCGCACCGCCTCTCGACCATTTTGCACGCCGACGTGATTGTGGTGCTGGATCAAGGCCGCATCGTCGAGACCGGCACCCACGCGGAATTGTCCCAGCGCCGTGGCGTTTATCAAAAACTTTACGAACTTCAATTCTCGTCGTGAGCGCGTCGAAAATTCTCGCCATCCAATTCAAATACTTTGGCGACGCCGTGTTGATGACGCCGTCGTTGCGCGCTCTCCGCGAACATTTTCCGCACAGTGAATTGCACGTCCTCGTGCCAGAGAAAATCACCCCGGTGTTGCAGCAACTGCCGTGGCTGGATCGCGTCTGGCCGATGCCGCACCGGCGCGGGAGCGCAACCTTGAGCCAGACCTGGCCGGTCATCCGTGCGCTGCGCCGTGAGCAGTTTGACCGGTCGGTGGATTTTGCCAGCAACGACCGCGGTGCCATTGCCAGTTTTCTCATCGGTGCGCGACAGCGGTTGGGCTGGGCGGAACGCGGCGGTTTTCTAGGACGCCAGTTTTGCTACAACCGGCACGTCACCCTGGAAAATCAAGTGCAGCACGAATCGGCGCGGCTGGCGCATCTGCTTTCCGCGTGGGGCATCGTGCCGTCATCGTTCGCCGCCGAAATCCGCGCGGATCCAGCTCTGTCTGTGGTGGCGGAAGCATTGTTGCCGCCGGAAACAATTATCTGCCACATCGCTTCGAGCCAGCCGAAAAAGGAGTGGCCGCTGACACACTGGGCGGCATTGCATCAAATGGCCGCAACCGCCGGAATCAAGCTGGTTTTCAGCACCGGCGTCGGCCTGCGGGAAGAATCCCTTCTGAAAAATTTCAAACGGCTGGCTCCCGATGCGCCGGTTTTGGAACCGATTCACAATCTCGCACTGTATCTTGCGACCATCCAGCACGCCAAGGCTTTTATTTCTGGCGACACCGGCCCGCTGCATTTTGCCGCCGGCCTGGGCGTGCCGACTCTGGCGTTGTTTGGCCCAAGCTCTCCCGCACAATGGGCTCCGGTCGGCCATCAGCATCATTTCTTGACTGGCAGTTTCTGTTCCTGTGGCAATGTCGGCATTTGTCAAAGTGCGAATCATTGCCTTGCGGCCATCGCGCCGGAACAGGTATTCGTGGAGCTGGAAAAGTTGGCGCATGTAATGCCGGGGGTGACCGTCAGGTGCAATAATTTGAACTGTTAAATTTTGGGCGGCCAGACTACTTTCCACGATCAAATGGCTGACAAAATCCCCTATCTTGATTTACCGGCGCAAATCCGCAGCGTACGCAAAGAAATTGACGCCGCCATCGCGCGCACCCTCGACAACTGCTCGTTCTGCCTGGGGCCGGATGTCGTGCAGTTTGAAAAAGACTTCGCGAAATTCTGCGAAGCGCAACATTGCATCGCTTTCAACAGCGGCACATCGGCCTTGCACATAGCGTTGATGCTGCTCGGCGTCGGGCCGGGCGACGAAGTCATCACCACGCCGTTCACTTTTGTGGCGACGAGCTGGGCTATTTCCTACGTCGGCGCGAAACCCGTTTATGTGGACGTTGAAGACGGCACGATGAATCTCAATCCAAAATTGCTCGAACGCGCCATCACCCCGCGCACGAAAGCCGTGATGCCTGTGCATCTTTATGGCCAGCCGTTTGACATTGACCCGATTTTGGAAATCTGCCGCAAACATAAACTGCCGCTCGTCGAAGACGCGGCGCAGTCGCACGGTGCGAATTACAAGGGCAAGACCATCGGCACGTTCGGCGAAATTTCCTGCTTCAGCTTTTATCCCGGAAAAAATCTCGGTGCGGCTGGCGAAGGCGGCGCGCTCGTCACAAACAATGCCGCGTTTGCCGCTCGCGCAAAATCATTGCGCGAACACGGCTCGACCGTGCGCTATTATCACGACGAAATCGGATTCAATTATCGCATGGAAGGCATTCAAGGCGCGGTGCTCGGCGTCAAGCTGCCGCATTTGAAAAACTGGACGGACGAACGCCGCCGCGTCGCGCATCGCTATCACGAACTGTTGAAAGACACGCCGCTGCAACTGCCGCGCGAAGCCGCTTACGCCGAGAGCGCCTACCATCTTTATGTCGTGCGCCATCCGCAGCGCGACAAACTGAAGGAACACCTCGACGCCAACGGCGTCGGCTGCGCGTTGCATTATCCGCTGCCGCTGCACTTGCAGAAATGTTACGCGAATCTCGGCCACAAACCCGGCGATTTTCCAGTGGCCGAAAAAGCCGCGCGCGAATGTTTGAGCCTGCCAATTTATCCCGAACTGACCGACGCGCAAATCCAGCGCGTGGTGGAAGTCATTAAAGGATTTTTTTAACAAGACCACAAAAATATTAAATCCTTGCGCTCACTTAGTTTTGGGAATGCATCGCACCGGCGGACATGACACACCATTTTATCGATTGGATGTGATTTGTGACCCAGAACCAAAAATATACCAACCCCAATCAGCACGCACGGCATCTAGCAATTCGCATTTCAACTACCGAAAAATTGCCGATGGAATTTATGAAATTTACTAACGGCTTTGATTTAATTTGAAACTTTGCGTCTTGGTGTCTTCGTGGTTAGAAGTTAAATTCATTTCATGTCGCACGCTGACTTTGTTCATCTTCATTTGCACACTGAGTATTCACTGCTCGATGGTGCCTGCCGTTTGGACCGGCTGGTGGACAAGGCGCATGAACTGAAATTTCCCGCGCTCGCCATCACCGACCACGGCGCGATGCACGGCGCGATTGATTTTTATCAGGCTGCGCGCGCGAAAGGCATCAAGCCCATCATCGGCTGCGAGGTTTACGTCGCACCCGGCAGCCGGCTGGAAAAGAAAACCAGCAGTGCTGGTGGCGGACGCGATGTCTATCATCATCTCGGTCTGCTCGCGAAGGACGAGGCTGGCTACAAAAATCTTATCAAGCTCACGACCGCCGCGCACCTGGAGGGCTATTATTACAAGCCGCGCATTGATAAAGAAATTCTCGCCGCGCACAAGGAAGGCTTGATTGCCATGTCTGGCTGTCTCGCCAGCGAAATCCCTGATTTGATCATGAAGGATCAAATTGACAGGGCGCGCGGCGCAGTGGACTGGTTCAAACAAACGCTGGGCGCGGAAAATTTTTTCCTTGAACTGCAAAATCACGGCATTGCGGAACAGGCGAAGGTCAACAAGCAGTTGATCCAGTTCGCGAAGGAATTCGGGCTGAAGCTCGTCGCAACGAATGATGTTCATTACATCAATAAAAGCGATTCGCACGCGCACGACTGCCTCGTATGCATCGGCACCCAGGATTTGTTGAGCAATCCCAAGCGCATGGGCGCGGGTTATGTGTTGGAGCAATTTTATCTGCGCTCGGCGGAGGAAATGAAAGCGCGCTTCGCTGAAACGCCGGAAGCCGTCAAAAACACTTTGGAAGTTGCCGAAAAATGCAATTTGGAAATCGAATTCGGCAAATTACATTTCCCGGTTTTTCATCCGCCGGAACATTTCACGCGTGAAGGTTTTTTGCGACAATGGCTCGCGGAAGGGTTGTTTCGTCGCTACACGATTCACGCGAAGGCCGAGGGGAAAGAATTTGTCATTGAGGGCATTGACGACCCGACGCGGCTGCCGACCTACCAGAAGCCAGAAGAAAATGTGTTGAACGATCCCGCCGTTGCTGATGCGATTAAAACTGTTCTCAACCGGCTCAAGGTTGAAATCGCTGTCATCGAAAAAACCGGTTTCATCAGCTACTTCCTCATCGTCGGCGATTTCATCCGCAAAGGACGCGAAATGGGTGTGACGTGCGTGGCGCGCGGTTCAGCGGCAGGTTCGCTCGTCACTTATCTGCTGGAGATCGCGAACGTGGATCCGATTCGCTACGGACTGTTGTTCGAGCGTTTTTTGAATCCCGAACGTATCAGCCCGCCGGATATTGACATTGATTTCGCCGATGACCGCCGTGCGGATGTCATCGAATACGTCCGCCAAAAATACGGGCGCGATTCCGTCGCGCAGATCATCACGTTCGGCACAATGGGCGCGAAAAGCGTTGTGCGCGACGTTGGCCGCGTAATGGGTCTGCCTTATGGCGACTGCGACCGGCTGGCGAAGATGATTCCGTTCGATCTGAAAATGACGCTCGAAAAGGCGCTCAAGCAGTCGCCAGAATTCAAGCAGGCTTACGAGACTGAAGAGGTCACGCGCGAGTTGATTGATACGGCGCTGATTCTCGAAGACCTGACGCGCAACGCCAGTGTTCATGCGGCGGGCGTCGTCATCGGGCCGGAGCCGCTCGTGAATTTTCTGCCGCTCAAACAGGACGAAGACGGCTCACTCGTCACGCAATACGCGATGAACCCCGTCGGCGAACTCGGCCTGTTGAAGATGGACTTTCTCGGCTTGAAAACGCTGACCGTCATCCGCAACACCTGCGAAATGGTCAAGCGCACGCAGGGAGTTGCGATTGACATTGATCATTTACTGCTCGACGACAGGAAAACTTACGACCTGTTGAACCGTGCGGAAACACTCGGCATTTTTCAACTTGAATCCGGCGGGATGCGCGATTTGTGCCGGAAATTTCAAATCAGTTCTGTCGAACATATCACGGCGCTCGTCGCATTGTATCGTCCCGGTCCGATGGAACTGATTCCCGAATTCATTAAACGTCGTCACGGCGAGATTGAAATCAAATACGAGCATCCGTTGCTCGAACCGATTGCGCGCGAAACTTACGGCATTTTGATTTATCAGGAGCAGGTCATGCAGGCGGCGCAGGCGCTGGCCGGTTACACGCTGGGCGGTGCGGATTTGTTCCGGCGCGCGATGGGCAAGAAAAAAGTCGAGGAGATGCAGAAGCAGCGCGAGATTTTCGTCAGGGGCTGCAAGGAGAAAAACAACATCGCACCCGTGAAAGCGAACCAGATTTTCGATTTGCTCGAGAAATTTGCGGGTTACGGCTTCAATAAATCACACGCCGCTGCGTATGCCATTGTCGCGTACCAGACCGCATATCTGAAGGCAAATTACCCGGTTGAATTTTTCTGCGCGATGCTCACCAACGACATGGCGGACACGGCCAAGTTGAGCCAATACATCGCCGAGGCGCGCGCGATGAAGATTGAAGTCCTGCCGCCGGACGTGAACGAAGGCCAGATGTATTTTGCTCCATCACCCGATGGCAAAGCCATTCGTTTCGGCCTGGCCGCGATCAAAAATGTCGGTGAAGCCGCCATCGAGGCGATTTTGAAGGCGCGCAACGAAAGTGGAAAATTCAAAACGCTTTTCGAATTGTGCGAACGCGTGGACGGTCGCTCGTTGGGCCGGAAAACTCTTGAAGCGCTCATCAAAACCGGCGCGTGTGATTGTCTCGGAGCGACACGCGCCACCTTGTTTGGGCAAATCGAACGGACACTGGCGCGCGCGGCGAGCATTCTTTCTGACAAACTGAAAGGACAGAGTTCACTCTTTGGCGCACTGGAGGAAAAATCACCGCCGATGCCGGACACGATTAATAATCTTTCCGAATGGCCGCAGCACGAATTGCTCGCGCACGAAAAGGAACTGCTCGGCTTTTATGTCACCGGCCATCCGCTCACGCCGTTCGCGCCGATTTTGGAAAAATATACTTTGACGAACACGGCAAAACTTTCCGAATTGGCGAATCGTAGTTTGACACGCATTGGCGGTTTGATTGCGGCGGTGCAGCACGGCGTTTCAAAAAAAAGCGGCAAGCCTTACGCGATGGTCACGCTAGAAGACCTCGAAGGCTCGGTGCAAATTCTTTGCATGAACGAGAACTACGACAAGTTCGGACCGATGCTCAAAGCTAACAAGGCGATTCTTGCCATCGGCGAAGTGAACACCGGCGAAGACCGCCCGAAAATATTCCCGCAGGAAATCATGCCACTCGAAGACGCGCCAAAAAAATTCACGAAGCAGGTTCATTTGCGCCTGCACACCGCGCATTTGAAGCCGGAAGATTTGGGGAGCGTGCGCGAACTCGTCGCGGCGCATCCGGGCAAATGTCCGTTGTTGCTTTGTTTCATGCGGCCGGGCGGCGAAATCGTTTTCGTGGACACGAACGAGCGCTTCGGCGTTTCGCCGTCGTTGAAATTGCAGCAGGAAGCTGACGAGCGCTTCGGCGAGGAAACTTATTATGCGAAGGTGGACATGACTTTGCCGGAGCGCCAACGGCGCAGTTGGGAGCGCAAAACGGAGTCCGGCAACGGCGATGAATGACTTCCTATCGGCGGCGGCGGTGGAAACGTTGGCTGCTGCCGGATTTTATCAGTGGCCGTTGCGTGGTGGAAAATTTTAATCCTGACGATTGCAAGGTGGCGGGCCGGGAAGTTTGTGGACGCTCATTGTGTTGACGAGACTTCTGCGACTTCAATGTTGGTGGCCGTGATTGCGGCGGGCGCGAGGTGGCGGGCTTGCGTTCCTCGACCGCCAAACGAAAATCCACCTGCTTTTTGAATTTGTCCACCCGCGCCGCTTGTACGGTAACTTTGTCGCCGAGGCGGATCATCTGGCGCGTGCGACGGCCAACCAGATTGCGTCGCATTTCGTCGAACACATAAAAATCGTCCTCGATCAAGGACAGCGGTACGAGGCCGCTCATCGCGAGGCCGGGCACATCCACGAAGAAACCGAAGTTCCGCACGTCGGTCACGAGCGCGGGATATTTTTGCGGGTCGCCCGATTCCAATTGCTCTTTCAGGAACGCGAATAGTTTCACGTCCTTGCTGTCGCGTTCGGCGTCGGCGGAATTGCGTTCTGTGACGGAAATGTGTTCGGCAATTTCCTTGAGCGCGCCTTCCTTCGCCGCATTTTTATCGAACAATGCGCGATGCACGACGAGGTCGGCGTAACGGCGGATGGGCGAGGTGAAGTGCGTGTATTTTTTCTTGGCCAGACCGTAGTGGCCGAGCGGCTCGACCGCGTAGCGCGCGCGCATAAGCGATTTGAGAAATCCAATTTTCAACGCCGCGCCGACGGGCAGCGTGCCGAGCCTGTGCAGCAGTTTCTGCACCTCGGCAGGCTGGTTCAAGTTGCCGCAGGGAACATGGTGGCTCAAAACTTCCTGGCGATATTCCTGCAAACGCCGCGCGTCCGGCTCTTCGTGGACGCGATAAATCGCCGACGTGTGCAAATTCAACAGGCGTGTGGCGACAGCCTCGTTCGCGAGCAGCATGTATTCCTCGATCAACTGATGCGACACGTCGCCCTCGTTTTTCTCGATGTGCAAAATTTTTCCGTGTTCGTCCAGCCGGATTTTCATTTCGGGGAAATCCAATTCGAGCGAACCGGCCTTGAAACGCGCGCGCCGGATCTTTTGCGCGAGTTCGTGCGCTTGATGCAACATCTGTTCAATCGGATCGTCCGTGGGCGCGCGTTGCAAAATCTCCAGCACCTGCGCGTAAGCGAAGCGGCGTTGCGAATGAATGACGGCGGAATAAAATTTTGCATTCAACACACGGCCATCGTTGGTGACGAGAAATTCCACGCATTTTGTCAGCCGATCCACATCCGGTTTCAATGAACAAAGTTCGTTGCTCAACGCTTCCGGTAACATCGGAATGACGCGATCCACAAGGTAAGTTGAGTTGCCCCGTTTCTCCGCCTCGACGTCGAGTGCAGTGCCGGGTTTGACGTAATGCGACACGTCCGCGATGTGAACCCACAACCGCCTTTGCTCCGGCGAAACGCGTTCCAAACAAATTGCGTCGTCAAAATCTTTCGCGTCATCAGGGTCAATCGTGACGACTTGATGGTTGCGGCAATCCACACGTCCGGCAAAGTCGCGCGCGTCAACCATTGAGCCGATGGCATTCGCTTCGGCCAGCACAGCTTTGGGAAAGTGCAGCGGCAAATTGTATTGGCGCAAAACAGAAAGCATGTCCACGCCTTCTGCATCCGGTGCGCCGAGGACTTCAACGATTTCGCCTTCGGGATTGGTGTGACGCGATTCCCATTCGCGCAACTCAACGACAACTTTGTCACCAATGCGCGCGGGCCGGCCAACGTCACGCGGTGTCGGTACCAAAATATCGTGCGGAGTGCGCGGGTCATCTGGCGTGACGAAAAAAAATTGCTGTCCGCGTTGCAGTGTGCCGACGATTTGCGTGCGTTGACGTTCCAGAATGCGAACAACTGTTCCCGTTTCCGGCGTATCAGAATCACCCCGAAATTTTTTCCGCCGAACATCACGTCGCACGAGCACCCGATCTTCGTGCAAGGCAGTTCCCGTGTCGCTTTCCGAAATGGCAATTTCTCTGAGACTTGAATCATCCGGCCGGAGAAAACCTTTGCCCGCGCGGTTCATGCGGATGCGTCCGGGAATCAAATCCGCTTCAAGTGGACAGACGTAACGATTGCCCTTGATGCGCGCGACATCACCGGCTTGTTCAAGCTGGCACAAAACGGCCTGCAATTCCTGCTGGCGATGGGGCGGGAATCGAAGCAACCGGAGCAGTTCCGGCACATTCGCCGGGACGTAATTTTTTTGTCCCAACAGACGAATGATTTGTTCTTTCATGATTCCTTGCAGACGACCTCTGAATACTTTTCACATCCTGATTTCAAAGTGTCAAGAATGGAGCCAATGGCCGGGGCGACTGACAAACTCCGCGATTGCGAAGCCAACATGCCTGATTTCATTGGGGAATCAAGCCTAATCATTTTAACCAAGCCGCCAACTCCTGCCACAAAGAGCGCGAATTTCCAGCGGACAAAAAATCGCTCCGCATCCATATCTTAAAGCCAACACGCCAAACCCAGCGTCATCATCCCGATTTGCGCCACATGGCCATATCCCTGACTATACGTTCAGCAGTGGCCTTGGCTTCGGAATAATTTAGGAAAGTTCTTCTTACTTGTTTACCAGCAATGGTGAAGGCCACTCTGTAATATTTGAATTTTCCGGCAGGCTCGTAGATTTTGACCGTGCTGGTTCTGTGGCGGAAGGTGACGGGGAAAGATGGGGAAAATCAAGGGGTTATGACGATGGCAGCCGGAACGGGGTGGTTTGAGAAGCGTTGATTTGTGCACCCGCTGTGTCAATTATCTGAAGATGCCCGGTTTCGGGTTGAAAAATGGTGCGCATAGCAGGATTTGAACCTGCACACCTTGCGGCACTACCACCTCAAAGTAGCGTGTCTGCCAATTCCACCATATGCGCCCGGTTCCACAATAAACCAAGCGCGGCGGCGGCGCGCAAGTTGAATCGGAACACAGCGACGGCGCGGAAAATCGTTTCACCGCAGAAAAACCAATTTTTGCGCGCCGCCGATCCGTTTTCAATCGAAAAACCTTTGCCAGCCGCGCAAGAGCAGCGGTTGCGGCTGGCTGAAGCTTTTGCTGTGCATGTAGCCAAGATCAATTTGCATGAGCACGCCGACGCTGCTCGCGCCGCGACCGTCCGCGCGGATGGCGTCAATGCCGTAGGCGTAGTCGAGCATGAGTTTCAACCGGTCGTCGGGCGTGCGATACAAGATGCCGGCCCCCAGGCCGGTGAGGCTGTTGCCCGGTTGTTCCTCGCCCGGCAGATAATCCACGACGGCGGTGGACGCGTTCAAATCCAGGTCAAAATGTTTTCCGTGGTCGAGCGGCACCAGGTAGTTGGCGTTGACCAAGACAAATTGGCGCGCGCTGATTTCCTGATAAAAATAACCGGGCAAAGACAGGGGATATTCGGCGATGAGGGGCAGAAATCCGCCGAGCCGATACGCGGTGAACCGGTCGGCATCCACACTCGTCCCGGCAGTCAGGCGCACGTAAAAACTTTGCCCGCTATTGGTGAGGGTGTAGGCCATCGCGGCTTCGGTCCAGAACAAGTGCGATTGGGATTCGAGTTGGTCGGCGTTGTCGAAGCCATAAGTGCCCGGATCGGTGCGCAGATGGCCTTCATACCAGACGGACAATTCCATGGCCAGCGGCGGAAACAGCGTGGGTTCCACGCCGCCCCAGCGCAGGCCGGTGCGCAGACTGAAATCGGTGTGATTATTGGGCAGCACAAAATCGGGCGCGGTATCGTTGTTGCGGTTGTAATCAGAATAATGCGCGGTGCCGCGCAAAACAAAATCCAATGGAATTTCTTCCGCCGGATTAAACCGATGATACAAGCTGGAGGAAATTTCCGCGCCGTTGCCTTCAAAGGATTCGCTTGGATAAAAGGTGCCACCGTGGATTTCATTGTAGCTGTCCGCGAAACCGCCGCCGGCCAGGCCAATCCCCAAATCCGTGTTCGGTCCCAAACCGTTGGCAAAACCAAGTTCGGAATCCAGGTAAGCCGGCGCGACGACGAGCCGGAGCGTGAGGTTCGTGCGGAAAAAATCCGGCTCGTTGTGGTAAAAAAATGCGTAGGCGGCCAGCGGCGCATGACCTTCAAAAGCCTGATTGTAGCCGAACTGAACCAGATCGCGTTTGACCGGATCAATTTGCGCGGAAGCAACCAACGGAACGAACACCCACAACCACAGCAGCCACGGCAGCCGTTGTCCAAATTTTATCACGCGCTCTTCGTAACGCAAAGCCGCGTGTCCGGCAAGCAGGGAATGCACAGATAGTGTCCTAATTTGAAATTCGTTACCGAGCCTTCCAACACAGAAACGCGAAAGTGAGTTCGGCGATACTTAACAACGATGGAATGAGCATCGCCACAACTCCCCCAATAGTGACTTTTCCAAAGCAAAGAATGGCCAGCAGTGCCAGCACTGCAATAGTCGGAGCGAGGGCAAGCAGGATTAAAAAAGAAATCGGAAAGTGAGGGCTAGCCACACTCAATCCCGCACCAATGAAGGCAAAAAGAAAAAGTGGCAGCGCAAGTATTGGCGCGAACCATGCGATGAAAAAAAGGATTATTTGATGAGTGCTTTTCATCAAATTCTCTTCTTTGCGTCTTTCACGATTTGCACCCGCACGGCAGTTTCGGCCTTCATTTTTGATTGCCGCTGACAATTGCGGCTTGAACCGCTGTTTTTGGTGAAACGACTGGCGGAAAATTTATCACGCGCTCTTCGTAACGCAAAGCCGCGTGCCCGGCAAGCAGGGAATGCACACTCTGGCTGGACACCCGTAAATTTTTCCGGCTTACTATCACGAATTTAATTTCGTCGATGGCATCACTCAACGCTGAAAAACTGGCCCAAGCCAAGTCGCTCGGATTTTCCGACCGGCAAATCGCCCATCTCACCGGCACGACCGAGGATGAAATCCGGGCGTGGCGGAAAAAACTTGGACTCGTTCCGAGCTACCGTCTCGTGGACACCTGTGCCGCCGAATTCGAGGCTTACACGCCGTATTATTATTCCACCTACGACCGCGGCGACGACGAGGTGAAAGGCAACACGGCGAGAAAGGTGATGATCCTCGGCGGCGGGCCAAATCGCATCGGGCAGGGAATTGAATTTGATTACTGCTGTGTGCACGCGGCGTTCGCGCTCAAGGAAGACGGATTTGAAACGATCATGGTGAACTCGAATCCTGAAACCGTTTCGACCGATTACGACACGAGCGACAAACTTTTTTTCGAGCCGCTGACGCTCGAAGACGTGCTGCATATTTACGAACGCGAACAATGCTGGGGAGCCATCGCGCAATTTGGCGGACAAACGCCGCTGAACCTCGCGCTTGATCTGCAAAGAAACGGCGTCAACATCATCGGGACGTCGCCGCAGAGCATTGAAATCGCCGAAGACCGCAAACTTTTTGCGGCGATGCTCGACAAATTAAAAATTCCGCAACCGCCGAACGGGCTGGCTACGAATGAAACCGAAGCACTCGCCGTCTCAAAGCGGCTTGGCTATCCCATTTTGGTGCGCCCCAGTTTCGTGCTTGGCGGTCGCGCCATGCAGATTGTTTATGCTGACGCGGAACTTTCGCATTACATGAGGTTCGCGGTCGAGGCTTCACCGGAACGCCCGGTGCTGGTGGACAAATTTCTCGAGGACGCGACGGAAGTGGATGTTGATTGCATCGCGGACGTGGGATTGCCGAACGGCGGCACGATGGTCATCGGCGGAATGTTGGAACACATCGAATTTGCGGGCGTTCATTCCGGCGACGCCGCGATGGTTCTGCCGCCGCACACGCTTTCCGAAAAAGTCATCGCAACGATTCGCGAATACACGCACGCGATGGCGCGTGAGTTGCGCGTCATCGGCTTGATGAACGCGCAATACGCCGTCAAAGGCGAAACGGTTTATGTGCTCGAAGTGAATCCGCGGGCATCGCGCACCGTGCCGTTCGTGAGCAAGGCCATCGGCAAACCGCTGGCCAAAATCGCGGCCAAAGTCATGGCCGGAAAAACCATGAAAGAACTTGGATTCACCCAAGAGATCTGGCCGAAGTATTGGGCGGTGAAGGAATCGGTTTTTCCATTCAACCGTTTTCAAGGCCAGGACATTTTGCTCTCGCCCGAAATGCGTTCCACCGGCGAAGTCATGGGCATCGATGCCGACCTCGGCGTGGCCTACGCGAAATCGCAAATGGCGGCGAATTCACCGTTGCCGGCGGGCGGAAAAGTTTTCATCAGCGTCAGCGACGCGCACAAAAATGAAGTCGCCGCCGTCGCAAAATCATTCGCCGATCTGGGATTTGAACTGGTGGCGACGAGCGGGACGGCGACGGTACTGGAGAAAGCCGGATTAAAAGTTCAACGCATTCTGAAATTGCTCGAAGGCCGGCCGAACGTGGTGGATCTGCTCAAAAACAAGGAAATCCAGTTTGTCATCAACACACCGAGTGGAGCCGCGCCGCGCGAGGACGAAATCAAAATCCGCACAACGGCGGTTAGCACCGGCACGCCGATCATGACGACGTTGAGTGGAGCCAAAGCCGCCGCGCTCGGCATCGCCGCGTTGAAGAAAGGTGGTTACGCGGTCAAGACGGTGCAGGAGTATCACAGCGTTGATGAAATTCCGTTGCCCGGTCGTTTGAGAACTTTTGCCGAATCCAGCATAAATTAGTGGGACGCGGTGGAACGCATCCCTACCGTGGCAGGGGACGCGGTCAAGACGGTGCAGGAGTTTCACTGACAATTTCTTTTGAAGCCGCGCGCAGCACGCGATACTGATGCGTCCATTTGTCAATCCGGCACGCGGACTGATAATCGCAAAACTCGCACGGCGTTTGATTGCCCTTGCGATACGGATCAACCCGGGCCGCGCCTAAAAAAATCCTTTCGGCCATCGCGCGCAATTGCGCCTCGACACCGTCGAGCAATTTTTCAAATTCCGCGCGTGCCAACGCTTCAACCGAGCCCTTGCGCAATGAACCGCCCTGGTTCCGGCGGAAATTGAATTGATCCGCCGCGTTTGCGGAATCCAATTTATCCAGCGCACCCGCATCAAATCTTCCGGTGTGACGATAGGCCCTGCGCCGCGCTTCATCCGCGCCCGCCAGAATTTCTTCGCGCGAACCGCCGCCTTCAAACTGCCCGCGCAGGTTCACATAAAAGACACCAGCCGGAATCAACCGCTTCGCGCCCAAAATGTTCTGCGGATTTTCCCAATACCGCAGCACGTTCAAATACGCGGGCAATTGCAGTTGCACGCCGTGTTCGACCAGAAGCTTGTCGAGTGTTTTGCCGCTGGATTTGTAATCAATCACCACCGCCAGCGCGTCATCATTTTCATCGCGGCATAAATCAATGCGGTCAATCCGTCCGCGCAACACCAGTTTGTATCCCCTGCCCAAATGAATTTCCCACGCGGGTGCCGGCGAATCTTCACCGCCAAAATCCAGTTCCGCCGCCGCCGGATCAAATTGATATTGCCGTCGCATCCACGACACGATGACCTCGATAAAATCCTGCAACGCCGCCGCCAGCGCGCGCGCTTCAAACCGGGTTTGCGCCGTGTCGCGCAGCAATCCGTCGCGGTAATTTTCCGTCAATCCGCCGGCGATGGCGCGAATCAGTTCACGCGCTTCCGGCGGCGTCAAATCGCGCCAGCGTTTGCCTTCCGCCGCCAGCCGCTCGTGAAACGTTTTAAGAACGTCGTGCTGAAAACTGCCGCGTTCGCGCGCATCCAGCTCAAAAATTTTCCGTTCTTCGGCGCGCAAGCCGCTGCGGACAAAGAACCGGAACGGACACGCGGCAAATTCCTCGAGCCGGCTCACGGAAGTCCGCAACGTCGCGCCAAAAAGCTTTTCCGCGAGCCGCGGCGACAAATTTTCCCCGGGACTTGGCTCGCGCAATTCACCCAAACTTCGATTCAAAGCTGCCACCGCAGGAATTTGCAACAATTCCGGCCAGTTCCGGATCCTAAAAATGGACGGCGCAATTTCGTTCGCGTGTTGCGCGTCGGCCAGTTCAATTTTGTTTTGAAATCGTTCAATTTCAAGCGCGGGAAAAATGTTCTGCAAATGCGTTATGAATGGCGATGGAATCAAAGTTTTTCCATCGGCGTCCTGGCGCGAAAAAGTCGCGACCAGTTTTTCACTCGCGCGCGTGCAGGCGATGTAGCCGTAAAAACGCTCGCGCGCCAGTTGTTCGCGCAAATTCGGGCCGAGAGAAGCGGTCGGTCCCAATTCATCACGATCGGCGTCGGTCAAAATGGTTTGGGCGGCGGGAGTGGCGGGGAAAATGGTTTCGTTCACGCCGAGCACAAGCACCAGTTTCAGGTCGGGGTTGCGCGCCCGGTCAATGGCACCGATGAGTACCTGATCCAGCGCGGGCGGAATCACGCCAACGGTCAGATTCGCGAGTCCGGCTTCCAAAATCGGCAGCCAGTCGCGCAGCGGCAGCGACTCGCGTGGAAAGGCCAGCTCCAGATTTTCCAGCCACGAATTCATCTGTTCCCAAACCGTTGTGTGAACCGCAGATTGTGGATCGCGGATCGAATCACCGCCCCAATTTTGAAGCTTTTGTCCGGCGTTCAAATCGCTCCAAAGCCCGCGCAGGGCTTCGGCCAGTTGGGCGCCGTCCGGTCGGTTTTTTGTGCGCGCCAGTTGTCTGGCAAAATTTTCAAACGGCGGGAGAATTTTCTGGCGCAGGCGTTCGAGCGACTTCTCCAATTCAGGATTTTCAGGAATCAGAACCGGTTCACGCCATTTTTTGCCGCGCCAGCCGCGGGCGAGCGATTCGTTTTCGAGCCGGTCAATTTCATTTTCGTCCGCCGAACAAAATCCGGCTTTAAGAGCGGCGAACAAATCATTTTGCCGCCAATCGAAAATAATCGTGCGGAGCGAGCTGCGTGTGAGTTCGGCGAGCGGGTGATGGGAAACGAGTTCACGGCGGTCGAGGAAAAATGGAATTTCGTAACGGCGGAACGCGCGCGCCAGCGGTTGGTGATACGCGTCGAGATCGCGGACGAGAACGGCGCAATCGCGGAAACGATTTTTTTCATCGCGGACTAATTTCAAGAATCTCAAAATTTCGCGCGCGGCGAAGGTGGATTCGGATTCGGGGTTTTGGCACTCAACCATCTGAACGCAATTTTTCGGGTTCTGAATTCCGGCTTCCGGTTTCCGGCCCGGTTGCGACCAGCTTTGTTCCAAATGCCGCAAGACCGGATTTTCAGCAAAACGATTTTTGTCCGTACCGCGCGGGAGAATTTCGATTTTGATTTGGCAGTCCGGCAGATTTTCGATGCGCTGGTGGCATTGCTGAAAAGACTGGCCGACGACGTTCCAAATCGAGAGCCAGGAATTTTCCTTATTATTCACGCCGGATTCGTCGAGGCAAAAGGCAAGAGTGGCGTTTTCGCAGAACGGCAGAATGGCGGCGAGCAAATCCAGTTCCTGCGGCGTCATTTCGGCGAAGCCGTCGAGCCATAGCTGTTGAATCGAGAATCGTGGAACGTGGATCGTGGATTGGGAACGAAGCGCGTTGGTTGCTAAATCGAGCAGGTGGTTCGCGTCCTGCAATTTGTGTTCGACGAGCCAGTTTGCGCAGGCTTCGTGCAGCAGGGCGAGGTCGTGAAGTTTGTCGCGCAGTTCGGGGCGCAAATCCTGGCGTTGCGCGAGGGCGCGGAGTCTTGCGGGTGTGAACTGGTGCTGTTGCAGTTCGGCGAGCAACTGGCTCAACTGCCGGGCGAAACCCGGCCGGCGCGCGCTTTTGGAAAACAGTTTGAGTTCGCTTTCGTGCCGGATGAGCAGCGCGCGCAGGATCATGACGCAGCCTTCGTCGTTCAATTGTTCGGGCGGCGCGACACCCAGTTTTTCAAAGACAAAATGCGCGAGGCGCTCGAAGGAAAAAATTTGCAGACGCGTGTAGCCATCAATTTGATGGGACGGGACACCCGGCGAGCCGTCGGCAGAATTTGATTTTGGCTCACGCGGACGGTCATCCTGCTGTTCAGAATCGAGCAACTGGCGTTCGAGCTGGAAGGTGGCCTGTTTGGGCGCGAGAAAAACGAGCGGCGCGCCATCCGGATTTTTTTTGAGCGCGGCGCGGACATCGGTGAGGCAGCGGAAGGTTTTGCCGCTGCCGGCGGGGCCGAGGAGAAAGCGAGCTTGCACGATTTATTTTTACGCAACGGCGCAACGGCGCAAAGGAATTTTATTATGAATAACGCGCCGGCATTTTTTATTTCCTTTCACCGGAATCGGGCTATGATTGTTCGCGGTCGGGAGAACCGGATTGATTCGCTGTCAAAATAAAATCAAAAACTTATGCCATTAACACACACGAAGGAACTTTTTGCGAAGGCTTTGAAGGGCAAATACGCGTTGGGTGCTTTCAACGTCAACAACATGGAGCTGTTGCAGGGGATCATCGAGGCGTGCGAAGAGGAAAAGGCGCCGGTGATGCTGCAAATCTCCAAGGGCGCGCGCCAATACGCGAACCCGATTTATCTTAAAAAGTTGATCGAGGCGGCGGTCAGCCTGTCCACGATTCCGATCGCGGTGCATCTGGACCACGGTGATTCGTTCGAGCTGTGCAAAGAGTGCATTGACGAGGGATTTACGAGCGTGATGATAGACGCGAGCCACGAGCCGTTTGAGAAGAATGTCGAGATTTGCAAAAATGTCGTGGACTACGCGCACCAGCACAACTGCGTGGTCGAAGGCGAACTCGGAATGCTGGTCGGAGCGCAACACGACGATGGCGAGGAAGGCGGGGGCTATTCCAAAGGCGGCGCTTACACGCATCCCGACGAAGCGGTGCAATTTGTCAAGGCGTCCGGCGTGGATTCACTGGCGGTGGCCATTGGAAATTCACACGGGGCTTACAAATTCAAAGGCGAACAGCATTTGGATTTGGAACGATTGAAAGCGATAAAAAAAGCGCTGCTCGACACGGGCATGGGCGATTATCCGCTGGTGTTGCACGGCGCGTCTAGCGTGCCGAAGGAATTGGCCGACGAAATCAACAAATACGGCGGCAAGATGGGTACGGACACGGCGGGAGTGCCGGAAGCGGACATCGAAATTGCGCGCCGGGTGGGTTGCACGAAGGTCAACATTGACACCGACCTGCGCATGGCCATGACAGCGGCAATCCGGAAAGTCTTCTTCGAGAATCCGAAGGAATTTGATCCGCGCAAATATCTCGGCCCGGCGCGCGCGAAGGTCAAGGAACTAGTCCAGCACAAAGTCCGCGATGTGCTTTGCTGTGCCGGCCATGCGTTTGATTAAGCCTAGTTTGAATTCAACCAAAGCCCCGGCGATTTCGCCCGGGGCTTTTTTTATTGGCGTCATAACAGTGAATTTTTGGCACAACTGGCACACGGTTTAGCGCCAAAAATTACCGGCGGCTCGCGGGCAAATCGTGGGCAACCAGCAATAAACCATTTGTTTTCAATGGGTTGATCGGTTTGCGGCGGTTGGCATCGTGCCAGCTTGGGGGTTGTCTTGTCGTAAATAACAACTTAACCAAATGAAAATTATGAAACTGATGCAATGTGAAAGACCCGGATTGGCTGGCCTTAATTTGGGTATTTAATCACTTGACGCATATGCCGTTCATCGCGCCGATAAACCGGCCAGCATCATCTTTTGAGCGTTCGTTAAAACGATACGCTTGCTCGTCTAGGTAACGAAACAAATGGAACGCTTCAACATCACTGGCCACCTCACTCTCGATGGCTGGTGATTTTTTGCCGGCAGCGGACATTTAAATTAGTGGGACGCGGTGGTCCTTGCGGACGGCCACCATTGTCGCCGCAGCGCGGCGTTGCTACCAAGGTAACGGACGCGGTGGAACGCATCCCTACCATTGAAAACGGATGCGGTGGTCCTTGCGGACGGCCACCATTGTCGCCGCAGCGCGCCGTCCGGACCATTGAAAATGATACGATATTTTTTCTGGAGGCATCCCGACTTTTCGACTACCATTCACATCATCAAAAGACAATTTTTAATAAAATTCATCTTATGCACTTACTAGAGCATTTCCATGAATCCTGTAGCGTGCGCCTGCGGCCCCGGCAGGGTGACTGCGTCACGGCCACCAAGAGGGCACACCTCATCCGGCCTGCGGCCACCTTCTTTTATCTGAATTTCCATC